>Ga0247844_1001431_pt1 | contig 44106 bp, 42 predicted proteins | sample LaCtaG_FD_192421 | JGI IMG/M metagenome (GOLD analysis project Ga0247844, IMG submission 192421) | Freshwater microbial communities from meromictic Lake La Cruz, Castile-La Mancha, Spain - LaCruzMarch201714.5m_1 | ecosystem: Environmental > Aquatic > Freshwater > Lake | place: Spain: Castile-La... | reverse complement strand
GGGAACCCCCTCTATGATGATCATCTTCGCCGCCTCGTTTCGAAACTCAGCGCTGTAGCGCTTCCTCTTCATTTTTGGATCCTCTCGTTTTGAGAATCCCATGTCCATTTTTCTCAGGGCACATCATCTTCGCCGCCGTTTACAATATCCTCGCTAGCTGGCTTGGCGACGGGGGCAGAGACGGCACCGCAAATGTTTTCAGGCTTGCGGTTGGTAGGATCGGGCAAGATCGATTCGACGCATCATTCAACCTGCAGTTTTGACAGCTATGATCTGGAAGGTATCGGCCAAATAACCTCTGGCGCTGGAAACGAGATAATCCGAATCGCGCGGTGATTCGCAAACTCCAAACACAGTGGAGCCGGACCCCGACATGCGCGCCACTTTGACGCCAGGCTGATCGCGCAGCCACTCGCACAGGATGGGGAGTAAAATGAACTTCTCGAAAACGGGAGTCTCCAAGTCGTTAATCCAGTCGAGATCACCATATCGGGTCACAGCGGACTCACTGCGAGGCGATTGTTTTGACCACGCCGCAAATGCCCATGCGGTCGAGACGGCGAACGGCGGTTTGATGAGCACGAGGTTGTAATCCTGCGGAAGAACGTGCGGAACGACATGCTCGCCGCGTCCCGTGATCCATGCTGCGCCACCCCGAACGAAAAACGGAACGTCCGATCCGATGCGGGCGGCAATCCGCTCGAGTTCCGTGACATCCAAGTTGGTCCCGGCGTGTTGCTCGAGTGCGAGTAGCACGGTCGCCGCGTCGCTGCTGCCACCTCCCAGACCAGCACCGTGCGGGATGTTTTTATCGATGTGGATTTTTCCGCCGATGGAAACGCCCGTTTCTTCGCAAAAGATTCGGACTGCGACCAAGGCGAGATTCGACGCGTCGCAGGGGATCGTTGGGTCGCTGCAAGTGAGATCAAAGCCGCTTGTCCCCGGGTGAATATCCATCGTGATTTCGTCGTAGAGCGAAACGGGCGCCATGAGTGATTCCAAGGCGTGATACCCGTCGGCTCGTTTTCCGAGCACGCGGAGGGAAAGGTTGACTTTCGCGGGGGCAAATAGCTTCATCGCTGTTACAGAATCCGACTTATGCCGCAGACCGCGAGAGAAAAAATCATCGTTGCTCTGGATGTTCCGTCCGCCGAGGCGGCGCGCGGAGCCATGCAGGAGCTTGCGGGGCAGGCCGTCTGGTGCAAAATCGGGATGGAACTCTTCACCTCCGAAGGCCCCGACATCGTCCGGTTTGCGGTCCAGCACGGGTTTTCGGTCTTCCTCGACCTCAAATTTCACGACATCCCAAATACCGTGGCAGCCGGCGTTCGGTCTGCAGTTTCACTCGGCGTAAAAATGCTCACGATCCACGCCTCCGGCGGACCGGAAATGATGCACGTCGCGGCTGCCGCTGCCGCGGAGTCCGAGACTCAAGTGTTGGCAGTCACGGTGCTCACCAGCAGCGACAGGGCCACACTTGCCGCGATCGGCCTCGACGTTGAGCCGAAAGATCAAGTCCTGCGCCTCGCGAAAGAGGCACATCGAGCAGGCGTGACGGGACTGGTATGCAGCCCATTGGAAATTACTGCGATCCGCTCGGCGTTGGGTGATTCCATCGCTCTCGTCACGCCGGGAGTGCGACCGACCGGAAGCGCCATGGGTGACCAAAAGCGGGTAATGACACCCGCCGATGCGGTGCGTGCAGGAGCAAACTGGCTCGTGATCGGACGCCCGATCATGGCAGCCCCGAGCCGGGCCGACGCGTTCCAAGCCATTGAATCGGAAATCGCCCAAGTGCTCTCGGAGATATCTCCAACCAACTGAGGTTCGAAAGCGTAACAGCATCCGGAATGGTAGAGTTGCTGATATTTCTGGCGCTGATTGGATGGGGGATCGCGAGTTTCATCGAGTTCCTGTCCTCTCTGCCCGCATTTCCGACCTTGGTTACGGGTGCCGTGGCCGTGCCGATTCTTGCCGCCATGTCCTACGAGCGATTGCTCCGGGTGAACCGCTTGGAGTTTCTTAAAACACCGCGCAAATTTCTGCCCCCGGAACGATTCTACTGGCCCTCGCAGGCGAAACGCGCCTTACGAGAAATCTTGGCGCTGACCGCCATCGCTGGAGTCGCTTGGTCACTGGCGATCATTTTTCCTGCACAATTCGGGATCGATCCGAAATCACTCACCGGTTGGGTCTGCGGAGTCGCGGGGATCGTTTCGCTGTCGGAGTTGATTTCTCGCGCTTGGGTTTTTGTTCTGGGATCTCAGCGTTTTGATCGACTGACTCCGTGGGCGATCGGGTCAGTCCGGCGCTTTATGTTTTGGATTTCCGACAACCACGAGTTCCTCGGCGAAGAGCCGGAAGTGCCAAAAAAGCCGACCAAAGAATCGGTCTACTAAGCCGCGTCGGAGTGCTTGCTACGCGCATGAGCGGCAGATTCGCCGAGCGGTCGCAGGTATTTTATCATGGTGAGTTGAGTGCCTTGAGCGCGTGGTTCAAAAACGACCTCGTCGAACGCCGTTTGCATAATTCGGACCCCAAGACCGCCGGGGCGAAAATCATCCAGTTCGCGGCTGCGGATGGTTTTCGGGTCGCAGGATTTCCCAAAGTCGCGAATCACACACTCGATTCGGTCGGCATCCGCGTCCAAGCTCAATTGAATCGGACAATCCGCGCGCCCGTCGTAGGCGTGGCGGATAATATTCGTGCAGGCTTCGTCCAGCGCAAGCACGATGAGCTCGGACTGCATTTCATCCAACGGGGTGGCATCGAGAAACTCGCGGGCGGCTCGACGCATGTCAGCCAAGATACAGGTGTCGCTTGCGAATTCGAGAGTCTGGTTCACCGAAAACCTCCTGCAAGCAGCGTCAAGTCATCTCTTGGATCCTCCCCATCCCGAAAAACCGCCTCAGCTGCAATGAGGCGGGCGACCACATCCGCAGGATCAGGGTTGGTGCCGGCGAGGACGCTCCCGATTCGGTCTTCAAAAAACTCCCCCGTGTGCGGACTGCGGGATTCCGTCAGTCCGTCGGTAAACGAAACCCAAACATCGCCGGACCCAAAGGGAACTTCAATCTGCTGATAGTCCACATCCGGAAGGATACCCAACGGGAGCGCTCCGACGGTCGGAATTTCCTCGCAAGCGCCGCTCTGTGTGATCACCCATGGCCTGCAATGCCCGGCACTCGAAAGCGTGAGCCTAGAGTTTTTACGATCCATCAGTCCGATCAGCATTGTAACAAACATCCCACGCACGACCTGGCGCTCGGAATGCGCGTTCAACAGCGCCATCGCCTCGGCGGGTTTTTCTGTCGTGGCAAAAACGAATTGCATCGCGCTCAGTGTCTGAGCCATAAGCAGAGACGCGGAGATCCCCTTGCCCGACACATCTCCGATGGCAAAGAATACCCCATCGTCACTGCGCGGAAAGACGAGGAAAAAGTCGCCGCCGACATTTTGGGCCGCCTTGTAGTGACTCCCGAACGCATAGCCATCGAGCGTGGCCGGGATCGCCTGCGAAAGGAGCTCCTGCTGGATTTCGGAAGCAATCTGGACATCCCTTTGCACACGCTCCTGCTCACGCATGCGCTCGATGAATCGCAACTTATCGATCGCCGTCGCCGTCAGGCTGGAATACGCCTCGAACGCCTCAAGATCGATCTGATCGAATGGAAAACCATCCGTCGAGTTCAACACTTGAATCACTCCGATCACGTTCCCGTCCTGTTTAAGCGGGGCACAAATCATTGATCGCGTGACAAAGCCGCTTTTTTTGTCGGCATCACGGAAGAACCGGGGGTCGGCATAGGCGTCCGGGATCAACAGACTCTCCTCATGCTCGAGCACCCAGCCCGAGATGCCCTGCCCCCTGGGGACATAAATCCGAGGCTGCACAAATTCATCATCCGCGCGCGAAGACATAGCGAGGTCCAAGCCCCCTGAGGATTCATTGGTCAAAAACAGCGAGGCCGCTTCGGCATGCAACACACGACGCGCCACCGCGAGGATTTGCCGCAGAAGCTCGTCAAAATCGTTGATCGAATTGATCAGCCCGCTCACCTCGACAAGTCCCTGGTAAATGCGAAGAGATTTTTGGAGGGACGCAGGGTCGGAAATCACAAGAGGAATCCTATCCGCTCAGTCAAAAAAATCGAGTATGAAGATTGCACTGGAAATCTCGCCGGAACGGGCGAACATCATCCCCAGTGAAACGTGTCCCGATCCTAACCTCAATCACTCTCGTTGCGTGGGCAGCCGTTGCTGCACAAGCAGCGACGGGCACTGCATACGAGGCCCTGCGCGCTATTCAAGCCACGCGCGGACCTTCGGTGATGGCTCAACTGGTCGACGTGCGGGGCGAAACCGGAATGCCCCAACCGCAGATCTGGACGATTTTGATGAAGGATCCCGAGGCTCGTGCGGGGATTCGCGAGTTTGTGATTGCGTCCGGTGAAATTCGCTCCGAGCGCACCCCACTCCGTCGCGCCATTCCCGAAGCGGATCGGGCGACGCTCGACTTTGCTCGGCTGAATCTCGATAGCGATGGGGCGTTCAAGCTCGCTGAATCGCAAGCGAAGCAGGTGCGCGCTGGCTTTAATTCCGTCGATTACGCGCTTCAATCCGACCCATCCACAGGCAACCCGATTTGGACTTTGCGATTGTTCGACCACATGGGTGCACCTGTGGGCGATATGTGTGTCTCCGCCGTGGATGGCAAGGTTATCCAACCACTTCGGCTGGACGCGGACTCGCGGCTTGTGACGGAGAGTGAGCGACCTACGAGCGCGCGGACGCCAAGACCGACGCCGGATCCCTCGGCTCCAAGCAAGCCGATGGGCGGTCTACTCGGTGCGATTTCTCGGACGGCTGGCACTGCGGCCACTACGACGAGAGATACTTCGTTAGATGCGATTGGTTGGGCGCAGGAGTTCCTCACTGGCGACCGGACGATTGGTCGCGAGGACCTATCGGCCTCACCCACCCCTGCTCCCTAAAGACACCCGGGGCAAACTCGTTTATGTCAACAATCATCACGCTTACACTCCTCGGACTCATCCTGGTTCTGGCAGAGATGTTTTTACCTGGAATGATCTTAGGCTTGATCGGCGTCGTGCTGCTAGTTGCAGCGATTGTGGTCGGCTATGTCGAATTCGGATGGCTCCATGGCTCGATGATTCTCGCCGGCATCAGCGCGGTTTCGATGATTATGTTTCTGTTGTGGATGAAGTATTTCCAAAAGACTTCCGTTGGCCGCGGATTGACTCTTGGCACACAACTCCCGTCCGGTAATGATCTGCCTTCGGCGTCTGGACTCATTGGCAAGTCCGGCGTGACCACGACAGATCTACGGCCATCCGGACGCGCGACGATCGATGGAGAGCGTTACGACGTGCTCGCGGACACTGGCTATATCTCGACCGGTGAAAACATCTCGGTCGTTCTCGTCGAGGGCTCGCGTATCGTTGTTCGTAAAAATTCGTAGGCGCATCGTACGACCTAAGCTACCTTCACTAAATACACCCAACCAAAAACCATGAGTCCCATTATCATATCCGTCGTATTCGGCGTCCTGCTGGTCATTGCGCTGATCCTACTCGTCATATTTATCAACTTCTTCGGCGTTTGGTTGAGAGCGAAAATCGCCGATGCGCCAGTCGGATTTTCACGACTCATCGGGATGCGACTGCGTCGTGTGCCTGTCGGTTTGATCGTGGACAGCCGGATTACTGCACTGAAAGCAGGCATCAACCTCGATACGGACGCACTCGAAGCGCACTTCCTTGCGGGCGGAAACGTCACGAGCGTCGTGTTGGCGCTCATCGCAGCGGACAAAGCGGGCATTCCGCTCGATTTCAACCGGGCCTGCGCGATTGACCTCGCGATCAAGGGAACAACCAAAACGGTGCTCGACGCTGTTCGCACGAGTATTAATCCGAGGGTCATTGATTGTCCTAATCCCGCATCCGGGAAGGTCACCATCGACGCCGTGGCGCGGGACGGTATCGGAGTGCGCGCTCGGGCGCGGGTCACTGTGCGCTCGAACCTCGACCGCTTCGTTGGTGGAGCGACTGAAGAAACGATCATCGCCCGTGTCGGTGAGGGCATTGTGACTTCGATTGGTTCCGCCAGCTCATACAAGGAAGTGCTGGAAAATCCGGACCGGATCTCAAAGCTCGTGCTTCAAAAGGGATTGGATAGCGGAACGGCATTCGAAATTCTGTCGGTCGACATTGCCGACATCGACATTGGCGAGAACGTGGGTGCGAAACTGCAACAAGAGCAGGCGGAAGCCGACAAGGTGGTCGCACAAGCAAAAGCAGAAATGCGCCGCGCCGCAGCGGTGGCATCGGAACAGGAAATGAAAGCCCGCGTTCAAGAGATGCGCGCCAAAGTGGTCGAAGCCGAAGCATTGGTTCCAGAGGCGATGGCAGAGGCGTTCCGCAAAGGAAATCTCGGAATCATGGACTACATGAAAATGAAAAATATCCAGTCTGACACGGACATGCGCCATTCAATCGCATCTCCGGATAAGGCTGCTGGAGCATCGTCGTAGGCCACCGGTTCGCGATCTCGTCGCTCACACGCTCTCGCCATGGAACAATTTGTCCTCCTGCTAATCATCGGGGCGATCAGCCTTGTGAATTGGCTGCTGCAAAAGTCCGCCGAGCACCGCGAGAAACGCAAGGCAGAGCGCGCGCGGGGGGACACGATTCATCCCACATCGGACGAGCGAACAGCGTCCTCCGAGACCCAGTTTGATCCGATGGATCAGACGCGCAAGTTCCTCGAAGCGCTCGGCCTGCCGGAGGACGCGCTGCCGCCGCGCCCAAGCACGCCCCCGCCGCTGCCCGGCGATCGAACTTCCGCCCCGGAAAAGCGGGACTTTTTGCATAAACTCCGCCCGGATTTGGAACAACGTCTCTTTCCGGAGAGCCCGACTCAGGCTCAGGAGCGTCCCATGGTGGTTCCGAGAACACGGCCCATACCGTCGTTAGCGGCGAAGGTGACCGTGGCTCCTTCATCAGGGGCTCGCGGGCTGGTTACCGGACTGATGTCCGAACCCGACGGACTGCGCCGAGCCATTGTGATGCGCGAGATCCTGGGACCTCCTAAAGCACTCCAGTAGTGGCCTGAACCAGCGCCAACCGGAGCTTGCGTAGCGCGATCAAGGCGTCGCCAAGCGCGCGCATGCGGCATCCGTCTCGGCGATCCTGGATACCATCATCTGCGAGGTCTCAAATTCCTCCTCCAAAATCGCAAGGCGCTCTCGGGCACTAATCGGCAAATCCAGCACCGGCGGGGGTTCGGCTGGCGTGGCCTCCGGGTTTTTTACGCGATCGATGAGTTGTTGGATCGCCATGTTTACGACGATTTGATTTGTCCTTAGCTCCTTGGGTTTGAATGCGGATGCCGGGGCGCCTTTCCAAGTTTCGATGAGCGGGGACGGCGAGGCGCTGTCATCAAACAGTGCAGCATCGATCGCGGCGTTGAGTCGGCTGCGTTCACCTCGAATCGCCAGCAATACATCTTTGTTCGGGTTCGCCCCTTGGATCGCCGCACGGAATGAAACCAACTCGGCCTCCGTCCATGCGTCACGCTGGACGCCGGTCAGAACGCCTGAGCAGAAAATATCGAGCAACTTCCGCCGCGTCCGCTGCGATTCCAAATACGGTTCATTCAATGTGGCATCAGCCAATCGCGCGACCATCAGTAGATCGTTTGCCGCGCGTGCAGAATTGCCGATCGAGATACTGGCGATCGCATGGATTGCCAGCCAGTCCGCAAATGACTCGAGCGGAGTGATGTGTGGCAATGCAGGCGATTCCAAGTTCGCATAATCGATCGGAAAGCGTGCCTGTCCGCGCGCAAGCGCAGTCTCCAGTGCGGAAAAATCAAATCCCATTTGCTGCAACCCGGCGAGAATACGATCACCTGGCAAAAGGTAATCCGTTTTGGGATTCGTGACGCCTGCTGCCGCCATGCGACTTGCAATGGCATCGAGCGTCGCTCGACCAGTGCCATCGGTGGACGATGCGAGCAGAGATTCCACGGAAAGGCCGCTTCCGGGATTCAGAGCCATTGCCAGCAGCGAATTGGGCGCAGGAGCTCTATTTGTCGCGAGAAGCGGTGCGAAGAGCGGATCAAAAAAGAGGTTGGTATCGTCCGGGATGTCGACCGGTACCATCGACTCAAATAAAACGGGCTCACCGGCCGCAGCCAAGTTCGACTCGTATCGATCCCACTCGGTATGCGTTTGAAGTCCAAAGCCATCGGTTTTTACGCCGATAATTGCGACGAGTACCGCGCTGACCAATCCGAGGGCAATAACCAACGGCGCAACAAACCCCGGCTGCGCCATGCGTTTCGATTTCGCTGCGCGCTTCCAAGGGCTGCTTGAGCGACTGGGGAGTGGCGACGGATTCATTCGCGTCCAGCATTCCGCACTTCTTCGAATCGAGCAAGCGCATCTGTTTGCGGATCTAAAAATCCTCTCGGTCCTCACATCCCATCGCGAGCACTCTCCTCAAGCCTCATTACAAGGCTAGTGGATTTTGTCAGCATTGCCTGATGCTGCCTCATGCGGCCCTGTCCGTCCTTGTTTTGCTTGGAAGACAAGTCTACTATCGGCGGCATGGAGACAGCTGCGATACGGATTTTGCCCGTTGACAGCCGTGACCGCCTACGAGTGCTGGCGGAGTCGCGACTGCTCGACTCCTTGCCCGAGGATTCGTTTGACCGTTACACACGCATCACGGCGGCGGTGCTGAAATCTGAGGTCTCGTTGGTCTCATTGGTGGACGCGGATCGGCAGTTTTTTAAAAGCCAAATCGGTTTGCCGCCGCCGTATGACACGACCCGCCAGACTCCGCTGACGCATTCGTTTTGCCAAATTGTTGTCCGCGAGGGGATGCCGCTGATTGTCGAGGACGCCCGGATTGACTCGCGGGTATGCGACAACCTTGCGATCCGTGACCTGAGCGTGATTTCCTACCTCGGGATGCCGATTGTTTCGCAGGAGGGTTTCGTCTTTGGCTCGTTGTGTGCGATCAATTCGCATCCGAAAGTCTGGTCGCCCGCAGACCTCCAAATGCTGGAGGATCTCGCGCACGCGGTTTCTACCGAGGTTCACCTGCGGCAAAACGAGATGGCGCTTCGTAAATCGGTCGAACTCCTGCGCGAAGCCGAGGAGCGACGCGAAAGAAGCCTGCACATGCTCGTGCACGACATGCGGAACCCGGCGGGTGCAATTCTCGCAATCACAGAGTTACTGGAATCGTCTCCGGACGGGCTCAAAACGGAGCAGCGCGAATTGATCGGAACCTGCCGCGAGTCCGCCGAAAACCTGTTATCAATGATCCGCGACCTTCTTGAAATCAACAACCTTCAATCGGATGAAACAGTCGAAAACCGGGATGAGGTCGCTGTCCTGCCGCTTCTTCTCCGGGTTGCGCGAATCATCCAACCATCGCTCAGTGCTGCGAGGATCCAGCTTTCCGTGGACTGTGCGCACGATGGCGTATCGGTCTCGGCGGACGAGCGACAAATCGAACGAGTACTTCTGAACCTCCTCTCGAATGCCGGAAAGTTTTCCCCGTCGGGTTCGACCATTTCGCTTTCCGCGCGGACAGACTGGTTGGACGGCAGAAGGGGCGTCTGGTTTGCTGTGCAGGATGCTGGGCCTGGTGTGCCGGACGCAGAGAAAGAAGCGATTTTCCTCCAATATTTTACCGGCTCAACCGCTGGCGCACGAGGGATGGCATCGTTCGGAATCGGCCTCGCGTTCTGCAAGATGGCCGTGGAAGCTCACCGCGGTCGGATACGAGTCGTTGACGCACCAGACGGGGGCAGTATCTTCGAGTTTTTTCTGCCCGCCGAATCGGCGTCTGTTTGAAGCTTCGGCTTTTTCGGAATAGTGGGCGGAGGATTTTCGTAGGAAACCGGGGCGTTTTGTGATTACTCGAGGGAGTGATCAAGCGCGCCATTTTTTCTAGCATTCTCTGTGTTGTCGTATTGAGTTCTTGCAGCTCTGTCGGGATCTATTCCGTGCAAGGCAATGGGGGACGGTTGCGCGAAGCTCCGTCGCACGTTTGGGTGGAGCAGTTTAGCGCGCCGATGTCTGCTTTCCAGCTTGGCGAGCGATCCGATAGAGAGAAACGCGTCCTTCGAGATGAGATCGTTGCGAATCTCGCCCGAAGTACGGCGGCAAATATCCGCACTCATGCCGCAAACTCGTCAGTCATGGGGCCATCGAGCAGACTGACTCCGGGAGCTTGGGTCGTGCGGGGTCAGATTACCCGGGTGGATCAAGGCAGCCGCGCGCTTCGTGCAGGCATTGGTTTCGGCATTGGGCGCACCGAGATGCGTACGCGGGTTTCGGTTTTTGTAGTGACCGCATCGGGCCTGACACCGCTGATGACATTTAACACGACCGGTAGTTCCGGTCTCGAGCCTGGCGTCGCTCTGGGACTTGCGACAGGCGGTGCAAGCACGGTGGCTACCGTGGCAAGTGCCGGATTGGGAAGTATCCCGGGCGTCAGCACCGACATCGATCGCACGTCCTATGAGATCGCGGCGGTTCTTTCGATCAAACTCCAGCAAAATGGTTTATTGGGAGCTTCAAGGACACCGATTCAACCCCACATGCGGGGGCAGTTGCCGACTACTGTAAATCTGTCCCGCGCGATTCCCGCACCGCTGAGACCGCATTGAATTCCTCTTCGGCTGGACTATCCGGTGTCAAGCAGGCTCGAAAAATTCTTTTCAGATCGGCGCGGAGCGGGTTTGACATTTTTTTGATAACATTGTGAACTACTGAAATATGACATGGCTGATCATCGCAGGTGGTGTTTTTGTTGGCAGTGCCCTCCAATCTCCCGAACTTCCCGATATGTATAACTTCACGTTGGCATCGGAACGTGTGCTGGCCAGCGAAGTCGTTTGCAGGAATCGATGGGGCACTCCGATGTTGCCAGACGGCAAAGGCGGATACAGCCTGATCGCTCCTATCAACCAAGAATACATCGCGCGCAGTTTGATTATACCGCCGAAAACTTCCGGTCCGGTTTTCCGCCCAGCCGATCAGGCGCCGGCTCCAGTGGCCGAGTGATCAACTCGCTCGACAGATAGTTCATGCATTTGACAGACACGTCTGGCATGGCGTGTCATGGTCCATCCCCTGCACCGGGCATGCAAATTCCTGATCGACCCGACATCCCGGAAATCCCGGCGGGCCTTTCCGATTGGGTGGCGGCTTCCAGCTTGCCGTTAGAAGTCGATGTAGGTTGTCACCGGGGTGCTTTTGTTGTCGAAATGGCAGCTCGCTATAAGACGTCGAGGTTTCTCGGAATCGAGCGTCAAAGAAGCCGCGTGGAACGCTGTGGCTCCAAGCTTCGTCGGCTCGACCTGATCAACGGATTTGTGGTTCAAGGGGACGGCTTGGAGTTACCATCACGGGCATTGCCTGCTCGTTCGGTGACAAAAATCCACGTATCGTTTCCTGATCCGTGGCCTAAACGCAGGCACCATATCCGGCGAATGGTGAACGAGGAGTTTCTCCGTGCGGCGCATCACTTGCTGGCTGTGGACGGTGAACTCCGTTTAATGACTGACGACGAGCCGTATTTCCGGGCGATGGAATTGGCAAGCAGCCAAACCGCTGATCTGTGGGATGAGGTGCCGTGGGACGACGGACGTGAGGTGGCCGAAACCGAGTTTCAGCGAAAGTTTGCCGCGAGGGGGCTTGTGCCGTTTAGACTCGCGTTGCGCGCCCGTGATTAGCGAGCAGCTCGTGGTAGTGATTTTCTAGCGCCGCGATCGCGCGGGACTGTTCGAACCGCTCCGTCACTGACCTGGAGGCATGCGCGCTGAATGCCTCGTAAAGTGGTGGTTCGCCAGCCAATCGAAGCAGCGATGCAGCAAGTGCCGACACGTCCCGCTCCGGTGTGAGCAACCCGTCCCGGCCATCCGTCACCGCCTCGGGGATCCCACCGTGCAAGGTGGCCACTACGGGAAGCCCTGTGGACATGGCTTCGAGCATTGCGTTGGGTACGCCCTCCTGATCGAGGCGGGCGGTGGTTTGACTCGGATGCACGAAAATGTGGGCACCTCGGTATAGTGCGGCGAGGTTCTCTTGCGATTGAAATCCCGGGAAATCGACATACCCGCCGAGGCCAAGCTCTGAGGCGAGTGAACGAAGTTCCGCAAGCAGGCTCCCATCGCCAGCGATGGTGAGTTTCGACATCGGATAGACTTCGTGAAATGCCGCGAACGCACGCAATGTCACATCAATCCCCTTTTTTTCGATTAGGCGACATGCCTGCACCAGCTTCCACGCTCCATCGCTCGGTGCATAGCGCTGAACAAAGGGAAACTCTCCCAATGGAATCCCGGTTCGATTGATCCGAATCTTCTCCCTCGCACAGCCCAATTCGACTAATCGCGCTGCCAACGATTCGCTGCGAGCCAACACCATGGGCAACGTCTTTAGCAAACTTCGGAGGCTTTGGTTATATTGATCATCCGCGTCGCGCAACATGATATCCATACCGTGAAATGATACCACCGACGGCCCCGTCCAATTCCGCAAAAACGGGAGCAAATGCACGCCGGTGTGCCCGAAATAAACATGGAGCAGGTCGGCATGACGACGATCCAATGCAGAGCAAAGCTGGTCGTATTCTCCGCGATAAAACACCGCCTCCATGCGCCGGATGTATTTCTTGTGGAAACGGGCAAGGAAATTGATCCTCGGGCGGGGTAGAACATCGACATCATCGAATGGAAAAACGTCGACATTCTCACGTGACTTGGTGAGCACGAACGTCTGAAATTCCCTCAAGCCCGTCACCTGCCGGTAGATGTGACGCATCTCCGGTTTTAGAAAGGTGGTGCAGTAACTGGCAACGACTGGCATAGCGATGGTCTATTACCATCATTGCCGACCAGCCATCAGACCAGACGAAAATGCAAATTGTGCAGATGCGCAGGGCGCCGCCGAGACGCTCGCACTTGCCGAATGCTCGGCTTGCGGATAAAGTAAGCCCAACAAGGGAGCCTGCGGAAATCCGCTAGGTGATATTTTTATGGCAAATGCAATGGTAATCGGGATCGGTGGGGTCGGTTCGGTGATTGGGCAGCGGTTGCACGAGTATGATTGCTTCGATCGCATCGTGCTGGCAGACATGGAGACCACGTTTGCCACACAGCTTGCGGCGCGCACGCCCCGGAATCGATTTGAAGTGGTGCAATGCAATGCGATGGACACGGCGCGTTTGACGGCGCTGATGGAAAAGTATCAGGTCGAGGTCACCTGCAACGCATGCGTCTGCCAAACCAACCACTCGGTCCTCGAAGCCTGCCTTCGTGCGGGGTCGCACTACATCGACATGGCAGCCGACATCTACTCCCCGCCCGGAGTAAAAAAGCAGGGAAAAAATTCTTACGAAGCAGAAATCGAAAAGTATAACCAAGCCTACTTGGATCGCGGACTAGCCGGCATCCTGTGCATGGGAATGGACCCTGGAGCCGTGAATGTGTTTGCACGATGGGCAATGGACCGGCTCGATACCGCGAGCAGCATTCGCGTGCTCGATGCCGACAACGCAGAAGTAAGAGGATACCGCTTCGCGGTATTGTTTTCGCCAGAGACGTTTTTCGAGGAGCTTGGCGCGACGCCGTATTTTGTTCGAGATGGTCGAGTGACAGGCGGCAAACCGCTGGAAACCGAAGTCGAGTGGGTGCGTTTTCCGGATCCTATCGGCTTGCAAAAAACCTACGCGGTCGCACACGAAGAGGGCGTGAGCCTTGGGATTTATCCTCCGTTCGTGGAAAAGGGCGTCAGATACTCGGTGTTTAAATACAGCGTGCCAGATAAGGTCGTGAACATTTCGAAAACGCTCCAACTGCTCAACCTCGATTCATGGAAAAAGATCCGTGTCGATGGAGTCGATGTCGCGCCAGTGCGAGTCGCAAGCGCAAGCCTACCAAAGCCTGCGCAACTTGGAGCAACCGTGGATGGGTTCTCATGCGTCGGCACGGAGGTGCGGGGAACTAAGGATCGCAAGCGCGTCGAATATTTCGTCTACTCGATGGATAGCCACCGCGAGACCTACGAAAAATACGGATATTCGCTCACGCTCGTTCAAACTGGCATCCCGCCTGCGCTGACGGCCAAACTCCTCGTGACCGGACTGATTCCCGAGCGGGGTGTCATGATGCCCGAAGCATTGGACCCTGAGGAACTCATGGCAAATTTCTCGCGCGAAGGTCTGCCAATCTTCGTCGAACGCCGGGAAGTCGAGCGACTTTAGCGCCCAATGCCTCCGAATCTGCTCGGAAGCTCTACTTCGAAGGGGTGCTGGTCAGGAAGTTGCTCCGACACAATTTTGCGTAGAGTCCTCCTTGCGCGAGCAGCGAGTCGTGTTTGCCGCGCTCGACGATTTTGCCGCGTTCGAGCACGAGAATCTGGTCGGCGTGCTGCACGGTAGATAGCCGGTGCGCGATCACAAAACTCGTGCGATTCGACATGAGACGATCCAGTGCGGATTGAATGAGCCGTTCGGTCGTCGTATCCACACTGGCGGTGGCCTCATCAAGGATGAGAATCGGCGGATTTTTCAAAAGCGCACGAGCGATCGAGATCCGTTGCTTTTCGCCCACACTGAGCTTGATGCCGCGTTCGCCGACCGGGCTGTGTAGATCATTCGCCATCCGGCGCACAAAGTCCTCCGCATTGGCCGCGCGCAAGGCCTCCCACATTTGATCGTCCGTGGCTTCAGGATTCCCAACACGCAGGTTCTCCGCAGTGGTGCCATTGAACAAAAAGCTCTCCTGCGTGACCATCGCAATGGACTCGCGGAGCCTGCGCTTCGAGATCTGGTTGATCGGGACGCCGTCCAAGAAAATGGTGCCGCTAGTCGCCTCGTAAAACCGGACTAACAGATTTACCAGTGTGCTTTTGCCAGCACCCGTCGGCCCGACGAGCGCTATCATCTCACCTGGATTTGCCGCGAAGGAAATGTCGGACAGGATGGGCGACGATTCCCCGTAAGAAAACCCGACGTTCTCGTAGCGAACAGCGCCCGCTATCGACGGAAGCGCTTGCTCTTCACGGCCGCAATCACGGATGCCGGGCTCTACATCAGCGTCCATGATCTCAAAGACTCGCTCTCCGGCGGCCCGACCGGCTTGGATGATTTGGTTCAGCGAATGCAAACGTCCCACCGGATCGTATAAAAATGGCGCGATAACCGTGAATGCAAAGAGCGTCCCAATATCCATCGAACCTTGAAGAACCAGCATGCCCCCGACCCCGACGACCGCCACTAAGCCACACGAAGTCAAGAATGTCATCGATGGGCTGTAAAGCGCCCACGCTCGCATCACGATGAGCGTGGCATCCGCAAGCTTCCGGCTGGCGTTGTCGAATCGCGTGTGTTCTCTCGTTTCGCCGACATACGTTTTGATCTGGCGGATTCCAGCGAGGTTATCGTGAAGCAGTGAGTTCATCGCCGACGCCGCTTTTCGCTGTTTGCGATAGCGCGATCGCGCAGTGACCGTGTAAAGAATCGCACCAGCCGCAAGGAACGGGATGGGAGCCGCAGCCACGGCGGCCATCACCGGGTTGTAGTAAATCATGACGCCAAGCACGATGATGATCTGCAAAATCGCCACGGAGCCCTGTTCGACACCATCGATCAATACCCGCTCGACCGAGGTCACATCTTCGACAAGCCGTGTCATAATGTCGCCCGTCGCGCGGTTATCGAACCATGTCAGCGGCAGTTGTTGGATATGAGCATACAAGTCACTTCGCAGATCACAGATTACCTTTTGTTCGAAGATATTGTTGAGGATAATCCGCAACCAACTCAGCAACCCCTGAATCAAAAACGCCGCAAACGCCGTCAAAATGAGCGGTGGCAGCAACTCGGGCCGCTCCCCGCGAATGCCATCATCGATAACGCGCCGGGTCACATCGGGAAAAACAATCACCATGAGCGTGCCTATGATCGCCGTGATGAAGGTCCCGGTAGCCAGCCAGGGGTAGCGACGAAGATAATGAAAAACGCGGAATGTCTGCTGCATGAATCAGGCTCGAACGTAATCGAGCCGCATGCGGCACGCAACGATTCCCGTTGTGATCTTCTCTCGAACGACAACGGAAATGGTTTACGCTTTTGGTTGTCTCTGTCCGCGCGATGGGATAGTCAGCATCCCATGACGAAGAGCTTGATTTCGCGGGGTCGGTGTTGGTTTTTGTCACTACTGGTCTTATTCACCATTGCGTCGCTCATCGCTTCCGATGAAACGCGGACATGGACCAGCCGCGACGGGACCGCTTCGATTCAGGCCCGGTTTCACCGCCAATCGGGCGATGACGTGACGCTCATCCTACCCAATGGCCGCTCGCAAATCGTTAAACGCGCGTTTTTGTCGGAAGCCGACGCCGCATGGGTGGACGCCGCGTTAGAAGCCCGAGCAGCTGGAGAAAAAATGTCAGCCAGTGCTAGTGGCGTCACACCGACCGCCCAAATCCCAAGAGCCCTCAACGGACGCTTAGTCGACGCTGATGGCAAGCCCGTCACCCTCGGTGCGGAGGGCAGTGTCGTTCCGAAATACTACCTCTTTTACTATTCGGCCTCGTGGTGTGGGCCCTGCGTGGCATTCACGCCCGAGCTCGTCCGGTTCTACAATCGAATGAAGGTGTCGAATCCCGATTTTGTCGTGGTGCTGGTGCCGAGTGATCAATCCGCTGAAGACGCGCTGTCTTACATGGAGAAGGCACGCATGTCCTTTCCCGGTGTGGATTACGACAAGATGAATCGCCCTGGTATTCCGGGCAATCCGGGAAACTCGATTCCCGCGATGCGACTGACCGATGAAAATGGGGTCGACCTCTTGACTACAGCAGATACCCCTAGGTCAAAGTTTCTCGATGCAACCCATAAGCTGATCACCGCCAAATCCGGAAGCTGAACCCGGGCGGCGGTATCGTATTGCTAGAATTAACTGCGTTCGTCATTTGCGCCGATCGGAGCAGCGGCGCGGATCGCTCGGCAGGCTGCACTTTCCAAAAACGCGATGTCTTTGTCGCTGAGGCCCGCAGTGCCGACCAACTCCGCTTCCTCAATCACGGCGCGCGGGAAAAACTTCCTTCGAAGCCAAAGCGCGATGTGAACGAGCCCGATCAGTGCCGGCACTTCGATGAGTGGACCGACGACCGTGGTAAATGCAACGCTCGAGGCCACTCCGAACACTGCAATCGCCACAGCAATCGCGAGTTCGAAGTTGTTTCCTGCCGCAGTGAACGCAAGCGTTGCGCTGCGGCTGTAGTCAGCCCCAGCCCAGCGACCCATGAAAAAGCTGACGACAAACATGATGAGAAAATAACATCCGAGCGGCACCGCAATGCGCAGCACATCGAGCGGCAACGTGACAATCGTCTCTCCCTTGAACAGGAACATGACCACGATCGTGAAAAGTAAAGCGATGAGCGTGATCGGCGAAATGCGGGGGATGAATTTCTTTTCGTACCACTCCAGCCCTTTCAGCGGGATCAAAATGACCCGGCTAAGAATCCCTGCCGCAAACGGGATACCTAGGTAAATCATCACGCTCACAAAAATCTCGCCAATCGTTACGTCGGTTAGACTGCGCCCACCCAACCCCTGAACACCCGACAGATCGATCCCGAGAAGCCCCGGAAGCCATGTCACAAAAACCCATGCGTAAACTCCGAAGAACAGGATCTGAAAGACGCTGTTGAACGCAACCAATCCAGCGCAATACTCCGAGTTCCCTTTGGCCAGTTGGTTCCACACCAGCACCATCGCGATGCATCGGGCAATTCCGACGAGAATCAGCCCGACCATATACTCCGGATGCTCCCGCAAAAAGAGCACCGCCAAACCAAACATCAAAAGCGGACCAACCACCCAATTCTGCAACAGCGAAATCCCCAAAATCTTGGTATTCGAGAACACTTTGGGCATCTCCTCGTATTTCACCTTCGCTAAAGGCGGGTACATCATGAGGATCAGACCGGCTGCGATGAGCAGGTTCGTGGTTCCGACTGTGACAGGAGCAAACAAGGCCGCCGGGTCCGGAATCAAAAAGTATCCAATTCCCACGCCAAGCCCCATGGCCACAAAAATCCACAAGGTCAAATAGCGGTCGAGAAACGACATTCTCTGGGCAACAGATTGGCTCATAGTTTTACTGGTTGCATGGCCTCAAATGACGAGCCTATGGCCGAGTTACTGCGTCCCGATAGCCAGTGGCATAGGCTTCAAAAACACCGCGAATCTCATCCCGGATTCGCCGGAAAGCATCGATCTCTGACTCACCAGGGCGGGCTGCCTTCGGAGGATCTTCGAACCCCCAGTGATGCCGCCGCACCGGCCCCGGAAAAATCGGACACGCGTCATTCGCGTTGCCGCACACCGTGATCACGACGTCGATACCCGAGTTCAAAAACTGGTCGAGATGCTTGGATTCGTGACCCGAGATATCGATGCCGATCTCGTGGAGCGCTAGGATAGCTGTCGGGTGGACATATCCAGCAGGCTTGGAGCCCGCGCTAAACACATCCATCAGATCCCCCGCCGCGTGACGGAGTATCCCCTCCGCCATGTGGCTACGGCACGAGTTGCCAGTGCAGAGAATTAGAACTTGGAGCTTTGTCATAATGAGGAGTTCGGTAGGTTTGAAAGTCGGTCTTTACCTTAAAAAAACGGATCACCGAGAGGCGGAGGGCGACCCAGCACCCTGGCAATCGGCCGCTTCGAGGCATCGCAGAAAATCAGTCACGCACGGCAACGCGAGGCGGTAGAATACTTGTTTTCCCCGCCGCTCATCCTTGACAATGCCCGCCTCTCTTAAAATCGACAGATGATGCGAAACTGTCGACCACCCGAGCCCGCAGCACCCGACCAAATCACACACGCACATCTCCGACGATGCGCTCAACTCTTGGACGATGCAGATGCGGGCTTCCGATCCCAATGCGTGAAAAATCCGGACCATATGCTCCGTCCCCGCCGGCGAACCACAAGTCTCACTCTCGCAAACTGGTGGAGATAAAGTCATTTCGATGAATATCGAAATGTTTAAACATCGAATATCACCGTGTCAAGTTTTGGAGCATGGCCCCGATCTGGGGCTCGACACCCGGCTTAGACTTTCACTTCACCCACTGCGCGAGCACGAGGGTGGTGTAGCTGTAGCTGGTGACTGAGGCTTTGCCTTTGATCGCACTCTGGGTCTTTCCGGTGCTTTCGCGAATCCCAAGGATCGTCGGGCTGTTTCCTTGGAGCGCCCCCGAACCTGAAAACACACTGCGCGAAAACTTCCGGATGCCAACATCTACCCCGTCCTGAATCACCACTTGAACCTTCAGACTCGGTGCCTTGAGGCTACCGGTGACGTCGGCGCGTTGGGAACCGAGGCGCGACGAGTTGGCGAATGAGGCGGTTGCGCTGATGGAAGACGTCTGAGCGAACAGCACACGCCCTCCTCGGATCGCCATGTCTTTTGATTCCACGTTGTCCGAGTTCGTGACTTCGGAGAGGTTCACACCGGAAAATCCTGCCGCTAAACTCTCCGGTGTTCTAGCGTCGGTGTATTGCACGACGGCAATCGTTAGCTGGCCAGCGTGGGAAGTGGTGGTGAACGCCATGAGAAGGCAAATTCCAGAGATTGCAGCGAGGAGTTTGAGCATGGTTAGAGGGATTTCAGATCCGAGGCTTCGATGCAATCGCAATCATAGCGCAATTTTGGCTCTGAATGCGATTGCGAGTATTCGCGTCACGCTAAATCGCGCGAATCCGCGCAGCGGGAACAAGAGTTGCTTCCCCTTGCCCATTCTGAATAACTTCCACGGCTAAACGTATTAACTTCTGATGTCGATCAACCCAACCACCACCATACCCAAGGCACCCGCGTCTTCTGGGTATCAACCGCAGCTGGATGGGTTGCGTGGGGTGGCGATTCTATCGGTGCTGATTCACCACTTTGACGTCCACTTGCCGCTTTGGTTGGACTGGGGACCGATTGGGGTTCGGTTGTTCTTTTTGCTCAGTGGATACTTAATCACGCTGTCGATTTGGAAGTTGATCCATGCAGACCAGTCTCCGGGCGCGCTTTGGCAGGGCATTGGCGCATTTCATTTCAAGCGTGCCGCGCGCATGCTACCCGTGCTCTACATCATGCTCGGTGTGGGGTTTCTGTTGGGGCTTCCTGAGATTGTCGAAGGGATCGGATGGCATTCAGCGTTCCTAACTAACTTCTATACGCTGGCGCAGGGTGATTGGCCGGGAGCGGCCTCCCACCTGTGGTCCTTGTCTGTCCAAGAGCAATTTTATGTGCTCTGGCCATTCTTCTTATTGGCAGTGCCGAGGCGCGTGCTGCCATGGACACTCGTCGGGTTGATCCTGTTCGCTTTCACCTATCGCTACTACTGCTGGAGCACCGACTCCTCGGTGTATATGCGCTGGCTGATGTTACCTGGAGTGATCGATAGCTTTGCGATGGGTGCCTTAGTAGCCTGCTGGAAGTCTGCCGATCAGCCGTTTTGCTTCACAAGCGGGTGGCAAAAGTATGTTTGGGCTGGAGCCGCGATTGCCGCCTACGTCATCGCGAGATATCTTCGCTTCGTGCCCGTGTCGCCGTGGCTTGCAGTTATAGAGACTTTGGAGAACTTTGCGCTCGCATGGGTGCTGCTCAAGACGATTTCTGGATGGAATGGTTGGCTCAGATCGGTTTTTCTCAATCCGTATCTGATGTATATTGGCAAGCTGAGTTTCGCTCTCTACGTATTCCACGTGCTGATTCATGTCGCGTTTGCTCCGTGGCTCACGCAATTTGGCATCCTTGATAGTGTCGTTCGAGCAGCCATTCTGATGCTTATCACGCTGGGCGTCGCATCGCTCTCATGGCATACCCTCGAAGCACCGATCTCGGCATGGGTGAAACGGCGCAAAAAACGCCACAGCTTCAGCCCCATGCCAGTGCGGTCACTGGAGCTTTCGCAGGAACGACGAGAAGAATAGGACCCCCGCCTCGAGGTCGGATACGCTAATGAATTCGTCCTTCGTGTGTGCCTGAGCAATGGATCCCGGCCCGATGGCGACGGCAGGAACGCCATGTTTGGCAAAGTTCGCAGCGTCGCAAAACCAGGGCGCACCAACACACTGCGCGCCGCATTGCTCCATAGCGGCAATGACGGGGTGATCCGTCGCCGTCATCATCGGCGGCGATTCCCAGCATTCGATGGATGCCGTGGGCGCAACTTCCTTCAGCCGACGGAATACTTGCTGAATGTCTTGCCCGGGAATGGTTCGCATGTCCAGCGAGACCTCGCACGCGTCAGGGACGATGTTGGTTTTGGATCCTCCCGAAATCGTGCCTGCACTAATCGTGGGCATACCAAGTATGGGATGAGACTCGTGTTTTAACGAGGGTGCGATTTCGTCGCGCACACACCGGAGGATATCCGCCATCACATAGATCGCGTTGACACCCTTTTCGGGTGTCGAGGCATGAACCGCTTGCCCTTCCGTTTTTGCGGTGACCCAAACCGAGCCTTTGGTGGTGTGAACGACATCCAGATTCGTAGGCTCTCCTGCGATGACGAAATCGAAGAGCATCTCATCGGAGAGCGCCGCAGATCCGAGCAATCCGGCCTCCTCTCCCATTAGTCCTGCGAACCAAATCTCATAAGGAAGATCCGGAATCCCGGATTTCATTTCGTTCAATGCAAAAAGCATCGCTGAGATCGAGCCCTTGGTGTCGCTGGCCCCACGACCCCAGATTTTTCCATCCCGGATCTCACCACCAAAAGAGTCGATGGTCATGCCGACGATACTCACAGTGTCCGTGTGCGGCGCAAATAAGAGCTTTGGCTTGCCCGCACTAGCAGATGGAAACCTCGCCAACACGTTCGGACGCCCGGGCAACACATCAATGACTGAAACGTCCGCCCCCATCGCGGAGAGAAGATCTGCTAGGTATGCGGCAATCGTCGCTTCGCCGGTCTTGGCCGTGCCGGGCGAGCCATCCGGATTGACGCTCGGGATCCGGATCAACTCTTGCAGCAGAGCGGTGACATTCGGCGGAATCATGCGTTCAGGCTTCGATACCAAGCGACGAACTTTGGAATTCCGTCCGCGATCTTGGTAGTAGGAGCATACCCCAAGAGGCGCCGGGCCTTGGAGATATCCGCACTCGTCAGCGGCATATCGCCTTTTTGCTCCGGAAGCTGCTGGATAACCGCCTTTTTACCGGTCGCCGCCTCGAGCGCGGCAATCAATTCGTTCAGCGTCGTCGTTTCACTTTCTCCGAGGTTGAAAATGTCGAATTTCGCGCCGTCGTAATCTGTTGCGGCCAATACGCCCTGAACGATATCATCGATGTACGTGTAATCGCGGCGCGTATTTCCATCGCCGAACTTAGGAATCGGAATTCCGTTTTCGATGTGGTGCGTGAATTTATAGATCGCAAGGTCGGGCCGTTGCCCGGGACCGTAGACAGTGAAAAAGCGCAGGCAAACGACATTCAATCCATGGAGATTCGAGTAGTTTCCACAGAGATGCTCGCCGGCCAACTTCGTCGCTGCGTACGGGCTCAATGTTTGGGGAAGTGGCAAGCTCTCGGAAAATGGAACCACCTTGGAAAGCCCGTAGACTGAGGAACTAGAGGCGAAAACAAACTTTTTCACCCCGGTGACGCGGGAGGCCTCCAGCAGGTTGTAGGTGCCTGTGATATTCGTGTCGATGTAGGCCTTTGGATCCTCAATCGATGGTCGGACTCCCGCACGCGCTGCGAGGTGAATGACGGTGTCGTATTGACCATCTTCGAAGATTTTCTGAACCGCCGGCCCATCTATGATGTCGGCCGTGTGCAGTCTCACCGAAGAGGGGAATGCCGCTACGTTCGCATGCTTGATTGTGGGGTCGTAGAAGTCGTGAAACACATCGAAGACATCCACTTGATGGCCAGCTCCAGCAAGTGCCTGCACGACGTGAGATCCGATAAATCCGGCTCCGCCGGTGACAAGAACTTTCATTTAGTGGCAAGACTAGGGAGTGAACAAAATCCATCGCAAGGAATTTCCATCTAATCAGCGACCGGCCGGGAGTTAAACTCGGAGCATCCAGTTGTAAACAAGCAAGCGATCCGGTGGGATTTTTAGATAGTCCGGACCCGGTGTCACGTTGCGGCTCATGAAGGCGAGGAGGTGGCGCTGCCACGACGGCATCAACCGGCGCGAGTCTGCCATGATCACCTCCCGCGCGGTGACAAAAAAGCTATCCTCCATCACGAACTCAAATCCGCCGCCACTCGCTGCTGCTGCTTGGCGCATCATGCCGGGCGCGTCGGGTTCAACCATGAAGCCATGCGCGGCAGAGACGACCCAGAACCCATCGCCACATTTCCGGATGTCGACTGATTGGATGGGGTTGAATGCGTCATCCCACGCCGGGTTTAGCAGCAAGATGACCAACTTTTCGCCAATCACTTTCACCCGGCGGTATTGCTCCAAAATCGACGCGACTGCTTGATCGGGGATCGGTTTGCGAACCACAAAAATCTGTGTGCATGGGGTGCGACGGTAGAATCCCTGATCCAGTCGCTGGCCCAATTCTTCGACGGACACCGCGCCAAATGCCATCGACTCGTGAATCAGGTCGCGCCCTTTTCGCCATGTGATCATCATGATTGTCACGGCAGCTGCGAGTGCCACCGGCACGATGCCTCCCTCAAAAAGTTTGGTGAGACAGGAAAGAAACAACGGGAGGTCGATGGCGAGAAGTGCTGCCAGCAAAGCGAAAGCTTGCCATTTCGGTCGCCGACCCGAAAGCACCACCACGGAAACGAATCCTATCGAAGTGATAATCATCGCTCCCGTCACGGCGATTCCGTAAGCAGCGGCCAAGGCTGAACTGCTTCGGAACCCAAGAACAAGCATGATACATACGCCGCCGAGGATGTAATTTACCAATGGAATGTAAATCTGGCCACGGGTTGCGGCGCTTGTGTGTTTTACAAACATTCGCGGGAGATAGCCTAAATCGATAGCCTGATTTGCAAGCGAGAACGCACCGCTGATCAATGCCTGCGATGCGATCACCGTGGCAGCGGTGGCCAAAAGCACCATGCCCTCGCGCAATCCGCCGGCCGGGACGAGAAGAAAAAACAGATTCTCATCAGTCGCAGCCTCGGGGACTCGCAGTACGTGTGCTGCTTGGCCGAGGTAGTTCATTATCAATGCCGGAAAGACCACCAACCTCCACGCATGAAGGATGGCGGGACGGCCGAAGTGGCCCATGTCGGCGTAAAGCGCCTCAGCACCAGTGACAGCCAGGACCACAGAACCGATGATAGCTGCCGAGCGCGCACTGTCATTCGTTAAGAGTTTTAATCCATGGATCGGATTCAGCGCCTCGAGCACGCTCGGCATCGCCGAAATTTGAAAGACGCCCATCACGCCAAGTGCCACGAACCAGACCGCCATGACTGGTCCGAAGATCCAGCCGAGATTCCCTGTGCCAAACCGCTGCGCAAAGAAAAGACACGTCAAGATCGCTAGCGTCGCTGGTAGTGCAAGGTTCGCTAGTTCGGGGTGCACCGCTTCGATGCCCTCGACGGCACTCAGCACAGAAATAGCCGGCGTTATCGCGCCATCACCGAAAAGGAGCGCCGCTCCGACCACCAGCATGCCCGAGATCCATGGGCCCCGCCGCGAGTTCAGAAATGGTGTTTTGCGGAGCAACGCCATCAGCGCAAATACCCCCCCTTCCCCCTGATACTGGGCCCGCATCACAAGCATACCGTATTTCACCGTCACCACGAGCATGAGCGTCCACACGATCAATGATGCAACACCAATAGCCACTTGAGCCGTGCCGCCAGCTGCGACCACCGCGGTTTCAAACGCATACAGCGGGCTGGTTCCGATATCTCCGAATACAATGCCCAACGCCAGCAGGACTCCGCCACGCACAGCAGTTGTATTCGGCTTTTGCTCAGCTGGCATAAGAGGAACCCTCGTGAGAACAGTCTAACTTTTTGGATTCAGCCGGAAGAATGTTGCGTAGAGCACCGGCACCACGATGAGCGTCAGCGCGGATGCAAAAAGCAAACCGACCACGATCGTAACCGCCATCGCCCCAAAAAACACATCGAACAACAGCGGAATCAGGCCCAGCACTGTCGTTAAAACCGCCATCGAAACAGGCCGGACACGACTCACGGAGGCATCAACGACCGAATCCCATGCGGCTTTTCCAGTGGCGAGTTGGGCGTTGATTTCGTCGACAAGAACAATCCCGTTTTTGATCAGCATTCCCGAGAGGCTTAGCGCACCAAGGAGCGCCATGAATCCGAATGGTTGATTGAACACGAGCAATCCCACGACGATACCGATGATCGATAGCGGCACGGTGAGCCAGATGATCAGCGTGACTTTCAGCGAATTGAACAAGCAGATGACTATCAGAACCATCATAAAAACAAACACCGGGAGCGTGCCGGCCAGCGCGGCCTGGGCATTTGATGAATCCTCAAACTCGCCGCCCCACTCCATGAAGTATCCCGGCGGGAGTTCGATCGATTCGATTTTTTCACGCACACGATCATGCAATGCACTCGCGAGCCCGGAGGTTTGATCCGCATGCACGATGATCGTCGGAACCCGATTGCGTCGCATCACGATGGGATCTTCCAGCACCGCGGTGAAATCCGAAACCACCTGACGCACAGGAATAAACCGTCCGGCCACCGGGCTGTAGATTTGTACGTCGCGAATCGAATCGGGGTCCGCGCGTTCGGCCTCGGGTCCGCGCGTGATGACAGGAAGGATTTCGTCGCGCTCACGGTAGATCCCGATGTGCCGTCCACTGAATGCCGCCTCCAATGTTTGGCCGAGGTCGGTCCGGGTGACTCCGGTCAGGCGCGCCTGTGCCTCGGAAAACTCCGGGCGCAGCACCGGCACCTGCTCCCGCGCATCGATGCGAATTCCTTTCGCACCACCATCTTCCCGGAAAACTGCGATCGCCTCGTCTGCGATTGCGCGCAATGTGCCATAGTCCTCTCCGGAAAACCGCACTTGCACACGCCCACCTTCGCCGGGTCCGAGCAAAAACCGCTTGGCAATGATGTTTGCGTCCGGGAAATCTTCGCTCAGCACCGACTGCACTTTCGGCAGGATCGTGTCGATTTGCTGGTGGTCCTCCACATCGACGAGGAACTGCGCGTATGCGGAGTCGAAGCGTTCTGGCGAATACGTGAGCAAAAACCGTAGTGCGCCTTGTCCCACGGTGGTAGTGATATGCGTGATCCCAGGAATCGACGCGATCTTCTCATGCATCAGTGCGGCTTCCCGGTCAGTCTGGTCCAGCCGCGTACCGACCGGCATCCAAACATCCACCATGAATTGAGGTCGGGTAGAATCCGGGAAGAAGCTATTTTCGAGAAAGCGGAATCCAAAAAGAGCACTCATCAACATGGCAAACAACACCGCGATGGTTACCCACCTCGCGCGCATACACGGCACCAGAATACGTTTGTAAGTTTGGTAGATCATCCCGGCATACGGATCCTTTTGCTCCGCATCTCCGCCCACAGGCGTCTCTTTCAAAAACAAATATCCGAAGAGCGGAGTAATCGTAACTGCGGTGATCCAGCTCAGGCCGAGCGAGATCAAAAGCACCAGGAACAACGAACGGCAATACTCGCCGGTGCTATCATCTGAAAGACCGATTGCGCCAAATGCTAGGATCGCGATTCCGGTCGATCCGAGTAACGGGATCGCGGTTTGAGACACGGTGTCCTTGGCCGCCTGCATCCTGTCCTTCCCCCTTTGCATCGCGATCAACATGCCCTCAACAATCACAATCGCGTTATCCACCAGCATCACCAACGCGATAACCAATGCTCCGAGCGAAATCCGCTCAAGAATCAGACCCGTCGAGTTCATCACGATCATGGTGCCGCACATCGTGATCATCAGAATACCACCAATGATCAGCCCGCTCCGCAGCCCCATCGCCAGCAGCAAAACGATGAAAACAATAACGACGGACATGCCGAGGTTGGTGATGAATTCATTGATGGCCTCGACGACTGTGTCTGCCTGAAACGAAACATTGTGGAGCTCCATTCCAAGCGGGATGTTCGTCGCGATATCAGCGATCCGCTTTTTAACTGCCGCGCCCATGGTTACCACGTTACCGCCGCTCACAGTAGAGATGCCGATACCGATCGCCCGCATCCCGTCGTACCGCAGTGACGTGGACGGCGGGTCAATAAAGTCGCGGCGCACGGTTGCAATGTCACGGAGGTAGATCAACTCACCGCTGGTCCCACCGCCCCGGATCAGAAGGTTCTCAAAATCCTCCACGCCGGTCCACTCACCAGTCGGGTTGATCGTAATCGCTAACGGCCCCGCGTCGACCGCACCACTCGGGACGACTAGGTTCTGTTCACGCAGAAGAGCAAAAATCGTATCTGGATGGATCCCGAGTTGAGCGATGCGATCCCGCGCGAGCTCGATATAAATGACCTCCTGCTGAACGCCGAACAGATCCACCCGCTTGACATCCGGCACGAGCAACAACTCCCGGCGCAACAATTTGGCCGCGTCGTAAAGCTCGGCGTCAGAAAACTCCGGACCAGTCAGCGCGAAGAAAATTCCAAACACATCACCGAAGTCATCGAACACGATGGACGGCCCCGCGCCCGGCGGAAGTTGCCGCTGCGCATCCGAAACTTTACGCCGAAGTTCATCCCACACTTGTGGAAGGGACTCGCTGTCATATTGATCGCGGATCGTTACGGTAACCGTGCTGCGACCCCGTTCTGAGCGCGAGACAACACGTTCCAACTGCTGCATCTGCTGCGCTGCGAGCTCGATCACATCGCTGACCTCATCCGCCACTTCTTGCGCCGAGGCGCCCGGATACGAAGTGACTATGAGAGCATCCTTGATGGTAAACTCTGGGTCTTCGAGCCGCGGCAGATGGATATACGACCACACGCCCAGCACGACCATGAGGACGGCAAAGACCAACGTGACCGTCTTGTTTCGAATGGACGCTTCGGCGATATTCATTGGTGGGATTGGTCAGCGGTTCGCTGCCGGCATTCGGCGCACTGTCATGCCCTCGGATAAGAACCGGACGCCTGTCGTAATCACTTCGTCACCCGGTTGCAGGGTGTCACTGCGGACCTGCATACCGTCTCCGGTTGGTCCGACGAGATCGACCGCCAGACTGGAAACGCGCATCGATTTCGGATCGAGTTTCCAGACGACAGACTTTCCACCCGATGTGCCCACTGCGTTCACTGGCACCTCAAAGACACCGCTCACGGTTTCATCGGCCTCACCGCCTTTCACTGCTCGAAGTAACACGGTGCATGTCATTCCTGGTAGGATGTTGCGATCCTCCGGAGGCAGCAGGCTGAACGTCACAAGAAAGGTGCGCGCGCTCGCGGTGGCCTCCGTACTAAATGATTCCAGATAAAGGGGGAAAACTTGGCCGGGTAGCGCGGGAAACTCTACCTTTGCCTCCAGCATCGCACCCGCTGACTCTGCTGTGATTCCTGCGGCGACAAGCGCCATCGCAGACTCCGGCACTTGGATATCCACCTCCAAGAGCTTGGAATTCTGCAAGACGAGCACCGTTTGTTTGGCTTGCACGTTTTGGAAATTGTCCACCAGTGTGCGAGCGATCCGGCCTGGAAATGGTGCAAGCAAGCGCGTGTCATCTAGGTCTCGTTGCGCTTCACGAAGTGCCGCCTCAGCCACCTCGAACCGCTCACGAAACCCATCGAGTTCGCTCCTCGATATCACCCCGCGTGAAAACAACTGCTGCCGCCGACTCAACTCGTCACGCGCGGTGGTGAAGCGTGTCGTTGCCGAGTCTAACCGCGCTTGGAATGTCTCGGGCTCCAGCCTCCCGAGCAATGTCCCTGCCTCCACATTCACCCCCTGCGTGGCAGGGAATTCATTGATTCGCCCCGGCACCCGAAACGAGATCTCCGCCGAGTCGCTGGCTTGGACTTCACCCGGAAATCTCCGGAAGGGGGCTTCTGGAGTGAGTCCAACCACGGTGGTTTGGACCGGGCGCACGACCGGTTCCGAGACCTCAGGTTTTGAGCAGGACGAAAGAATGACTACAGCGAGTGAGAGCGAAAGGAAGCGCGTGAAAACACGGCGGGCGATAATCGTGGTATTTAGCATGGCGAAACTCGTTTCTGTCTTATGGAATTGCGGCGCTACGTCGAGACATAATCGGTGAAACTGCCGCCGAGGTTGCCACAGGATTTGCATGCTAACATTATTCCATTGTCTAGCCATCCGAGAAAACATGATAGTGCGCCCACAACAAATCTAAGCAATCCGTGAACTCCACCATCCGCCTCCCCATCCGTTCGGTCGATCTGCTTCTAGACGAGCAGAACTGCCCGATCGATCAAGCGCATTTGCATCCAGAGGTCGTGAAGGCGATCTGGAGCGAGGCCTACGCCTCGTCACCGAAGTCCATATTCTCAATCGAATTTTCCGTGCCGCCCGATGAACTCTCGCGCCAAATCGAGGTCCAAGAAGCACTCAGCAATTACTTCAAGAATCAAAAAGCCGAGGCTGATTGGGATCTAAAGGAGATTTTCCGGAATGGCTGGAGCGCACTGTTTTTCGGGCTGATCGGGCTTGCCACGATGTTGCTCTTGTCCGAGGCGTTAGTCAGTTCCGACGCATCGCGCGCCACGAACTTTCTTGGCCATGCACTCGTGATCGTCGCATGGGTCGTCCTTTGGATCCCACTGGAAAAGCTTTTATATGAGCACATCCCGGTCCGACGCCGCAAACGCTATGCCCAAGCGTTGTCCGAGGCGAAGGCTCACTTGATTCCCGCTTAACGACAAAGCCCGATGACGCTCTGGCTTTTCTCTGCCCTTTACTTGGCAGTGCAATGCATTGGCTTCGCCAGTGCCGTTCATGCGCTATTCACAGTACGCACGGCGCAAGGCACGCTTGCTTGGGTGATCGGACTGGTTGCGATGCCATCGTTAGCGCTTCCGCTTTATTGGGTTTTTGGTTGTCGGCGCTTCGATGTGCACGCACGTGTGATGTCTCAAAAGAAATCGTGCCATCAGGAGGAGATTCAAGCCGTATTGGGTCGATTGGCACCTTATCAGGTGTCGCGCGATGACTTGATTCCATCGGATGCTGCGGCATTTGCCGAACTCGCGGGGCAGGAATTTCTGCGAGGCAATGATCTCCGCCTCTTAATTGATGGGAAGGAGACATTCGACTCCATCATCGCCGAAATCGAGCAGGCGAAACACTCGGTGTATGTTCAGTTCTATATCGTGCGCAACGACGGCCTCGGCAATCGCCTCCTCGAAGCTATGGCCAAACGCGCCGAGCAGGGCGTCGAGGTTTGCTTCCTATTCGACATGTTCGGGGGATCAGCCCTCACGAAGGAAGTGCAGGAAGAATGGCGCCAGCGTGGCGTGCAAATGGCGGAGTTTTGCTCCACCAGCTCAGGCCGGGACCGTTGGCGAGGGAACTTCCGGAATCATCGCAAAAATGTCATTGTGGATGGTCGGGTTGGTTTCGTGGGCGGCCATAATGTCGGAGATGAATACCTCGGCCTTAACCCGAAATTTGGGCGTTGGCGAGACACCCACGTCCGGGTCGAGGGGCCGACAGCGCTGCAACTCCAGCGGAGTTTTGCGGCGGACTGGTATTTCGTCACCGATCGTGTGGTGGATCGGTCGTGGGTGCCGCACGATCCCATGCCTGATGCGTCCGGGCAGCGGGCATTGGTCCTCGACTCCGGCCCGTCCGATGACTTTGAGCGCTGCACCTTGTTTTTTCTCCATGCGATTGCAATGGCAAAATCCCGCATTTGGATCGCTAGTCCGTATTTTGTTCCAGACGAAGGAGTGCTTCAGGCGATCCAGTTGGCAGCCGTCCGGGGCGTTGAAGTGAGGGTCCTCCTGCCTCAAAAGGCGGATCACCTTTTCGTCTGGCTCGCATCGTTTAATCTGCTCAAGGAACTCTGCCATCCAAATATGTTCATCCACCGCTTCACCGGCGGATTTCTCCATCACAAGGCACTTGTCGTGGACGATCACTTTGCAGCCGTTGGAACTGCCAACTTTGACAACCGGTCGTTTCGCCTGAACTTTGAAATCACACTCGCAGTGGCTGATAAAAAATTCGCCGGCGAGGTGGCCGCCATGTTCGAGCGCGATTTTGATGAATCCACTGTGGTCGATGCGATGGCGTATCGCGACCTGCCGTTCCACTTGAAGCTGGGTGCCAAAGTCTCACGACTACTGGCACCCATCCTGTGAGCGGCGCATCCACGGCGCCGTGAAAATCAATGCGCGTGGTCGCAGGTGCAGGCGTATTCTGCATGCACGCAGCCCGGGCACTGCGAAAGATCCAAAGTGAACTTTTCAACTATCGCCTTGGCGTCCGGTGTGAGCTTGATTTGAACGACCACCGGGAGTTTGTTTCCGTCCGGGACGGCTTGATCTGACACAAGTGCTATATCGCCCGATTTCGCAAATGTCATTTTCACCGGCGCAGAGCGGTCTCCGGTTGTCACCGCCACGACTTGATCGGCGGGAGCGATCGCCTTGCCATCCGCCCCGACAAACGTGATCTGCACCTTGCGGTCGGGCATGACAAAAAACTCGGCGTGTGGATCAATCGATGTGATGAGCCGCCCCCCATTGGGTCCAGCTTCTTTTTTCGCGTGGCTGTGGCCATGGCCGTCGTCGGCAGCTTGCAGGGTGATGGAGGTGAGAAGTGCGGCAGTGAAGGCGAGGATGCGTGTTGTTTTCATTTCTGTTTATTTGGGTTGTTGTGGGTTGGGTTATTGTGCGGCGGACGCGTTGCGTTCCAGTGCGTGGAGAGCGGCTTTCTTGGCGAAGTGAAAGAAAATGAGCGGCGTGACGATGAAATCCAGCAGCGTGGATGAGACCAAGCCACCGACAATGACGACCGCCACGGGATTAAGAATCTCCTTGCCCGGCTGATCGGCTGCCAGCACGAAGGGGATCAAGGCGATGCCGGCTGCCAGCGCTGTCATGAGCACGGGCACCATCCGTTCCTGCGTGCCTCGCTCGACCATTTGGCGGGTGAATCCCTCCCCTTCGTGACGCATGAGGTGCAAGTAATGGGAGATCATCATGATGCCGTTGCGGGCGGCAATGCCACCGACGGCGATAAAACCAACCAGCGTCGCAACGCTGATATTGTCGATGAGAAGCCAAGTCAGGATGAGCCCTCCAACAAGCGCGAGGGGAATATTGAAGAGCACTTGCAGAGCCAACCATAGGCTCTTGAAGTAGCCGGTAAGGAGAAACACAATCACGAGAAAAATGGCAGCGCTCATGATGGCAATTCGCAGGGTGGCGTCTCGTTGAGCTTGAAACTCCCCTTCATAGGTCACAAAATATCCTTCAGGGAGTTTGATCTTGGCGTTGACCTCATCCTTGAGTTCTTCAACAAGGACCCCGACGTCTTGGGCGCGAGGCTTGATCGCGATTGTGAACCGGCGTTGGCCGTTTTCGCGAAAGATGACGTTGGGACCTTTGGCTTCGCGCACGTCGGCCACAGCGGAAAGCGGGACATACCGACCGGAGTCTGTCTCCATAGGAAGTTGAGCGATCCTTTCGGCTGAATTCCGCCAGCCGAGCGGCAATCGCATCACGAGGTTGATCGACCGCTGGCCTTCCCGAAGCTCGGCAATCGCAGTGCCCCCGATGAGGGTGCTGAGTCGTTCGTTCAGATCGCCAGGCGCGATGCCGTAGGCAGCACTGCGGTCGCGGTCGGCCTCGATACGGAGTTGAGGGATGGAAGATTGCTGATCGAGTTTCGCGTCTTCAAAGCCAGGGATTTCTTTGGCAAGTGTCTGAATCTGGGTGCCGATGCGCCGGATTTCATCAAGGTCGGGGCCGAAAACTTTAATGGCAACCGGGGCGGAAACACCGCTCATCATATGGCCGATCCGGTCAGCGAGCGGTCCGCTAACGATGGCAAATACCCCCGGCACACTGCGCACGCGCTCCCGGAGGTCATCAAGAATTTCTGTGCGTGATCGCGCATTTTTTTCACCGTCGAGGTCTCGAAAATCGATATCGAATTCTGCGGTTGAGACAGGCACGACATGGTCGCCCCGTTCGGCGCGGCCCAGCCGACGACCCACTTTGCGCACTTCCGGGATGGCAAGTATCTGCTCCTCGATCACGTCGGAAATCCGGTTCATTTCTTCCAGAGATGTGCCTGGTGCGGATGTCGCGGCGATGAGGGCGGTTTCTTCTTTAAACGAGGGAAGGAAGTCTTTGCCCATTTGCGGGTAGAGGGAAAAAGTCGCAAAGACGCCCACCAGAAGCAGCGCCAACACAGGAATCGGGTAACCCAAGCTGACTCGCAGGGCAGTGGCCCGCAGCATTTTTTTCATTGTCCGAACCAACCAACCATCGAGGTGTTCGACGCCGGGCTTTGGATTGAGCAAATACGAGCACAGCACCGGAATGAGGGTGAGCGCGACGACGAACGAGGCTATCATGCTCACGATGGTCGCAATGGCAATCGGGGCAAAGAGTTTCCCCTCCACACCGGTGAGTCCAAGCAGCGGCACGAAGACAAGCACGATGATAACGGTCGCGTAAAAGATGGAACTGCGAACTTCGCCGGATGCGCGTGCGATCACCTGTAAACGCGGAAGCGGTTCGGGGCGCGTTGCATTTTCCCGCAATCGTCGAAAGACATTTTCGACATCGACGATGGCATCATCGACAACCATGCCGATGGCGACAGCGAGACCGCCGAGAGTCATCGAGTTCACGGAAATTTCCAACCACCGAAAGGTGAGAATCGTGATGGCAAAGCTCATGGGAATCGCCATGAGCGTGATGAAGGTCGTGCGGAAATTGAGCAGGAAAATAAACAGCACAATCGTAACCATGATCGCGGCCTCGATGATGGCGTTTGTTAGATTGCCAATCGCATTGTCGATAAAGTCCTTTTGCTGAAAAAGCAGGGTGGTCTCAACGCCTTGGGGAAGACTGGGAGCCAGTTCGATGAGTGCTGCGTTGACTTGCTCGGTGAGCACGCGGGTGTCAAATCCGGGGGCTTTGGTCACGGAAATCATCACTCCGTAAGTGGGTGTTTTTTCCGGAGTTTGACTCACGGTGGCGTCGCCGCGCATCGGCTCGATGCCCCATTCGACCTTGGCCACATCGGAGATCCGCACGGGGCGGTCTCCCACGCTTTTGATGGCAGTGCGTGCGATGGCGTCGAGGTCGGTCGTCATGGCCAGATTGCGCACCATGATTTCGGTGGGACCTGTGTTAAGGAACCCTCCCGTCGTGGTGCTGGCCGTTTTGGCGACAGCAGACTCCAATTCCTCGAAGCTCACACCGTGGGCCTGCATGCGATACGGGTCGGGTTGAACTTCGATCTGTTTGATGCCACCCCCCATATTGAGCACCTCTGCGATGCCGGGAATGCTCTGGAGACGGCGTTTGATGACCCAATCCGCGATGGATCGCACTTCGCTTGGCGGCAGATACCCCGGTTCTCCTTCGCGGATGGTGGAGCGCACACCGACTAGCAGGATTTCCCCCATGAGAGAAGCCACGGGCGTCATGAACGGTTGAACGCCCTCGGGCAGTTGTTCCCGAACGGTTTGGAGTCGCTCTTGAACGAGGATGCGATTTTTATAGATGTCGGAATCCCAGTCGAATTCCGCATAAACCAGCGAGAGCGACACATCGGAATTTGATCGCAACCGAGTCAGCCCGGCGACGCCCATAAGAGCACTTTCCAGCGGCTGAGTGACCCGCGTTTCCACTTCCTCGGGAGCCAGTCCCGGTGCCTCGGTAAGAATAACCACTGTTGGCTTGGTGAGGTCGGGAAGGACCTCGACCGGAAGCTGCAGCGCGGTGTAAATCCCCAAAATCATGACGATCAGGGAGCCGCCCAGCACGGCACCACGGTTGGCCAGCGACCATTCGATCAGTCTATTCAGCATGGGTGCCTCCGCGTTTCCTGATCGTCACCACGATCAGGACAAGGAATAGAACCCCGCTGACAATCATCCAGAAGGGGCTTTGTCCTGCCCCGTTCCCGGAATCACTTGCTGACATTACTTCCTCCGGTTTTTCGGTCAGTTCCGAGCCATCCGCCGCGTGTTCATGGCCGTGGGCTGCGTCCAGCGCCTCCTTAAGTGAAACCGAACCTCCACCTGCAAAGGCAAGCGAGTAGGCACCTCGTGTGACGACCTCGTCTGCGGGAAATAGGCCGGTGATGATCTCAACACGGCGGTCGTTGATCTGGCCCACGACCACGGGTGTTTTGACGAAAGCATTCGGCAGGTCGAAGTCTTTGACGTAAACAAAGCGGCTGGCCGCATCGCCTTGGAGCGCAGCGCGCGGCACAGAAAACACGTCCTCCTTTTTGTCCACCACAATGGAAAACTCGGCACGCATCCCGGGGCGCAGTGATAGCTCCGGGTTCATCACGTGGAAGGCTGCTTCGACGGTGCCATTTTCAGCGTCAGCCATAGCGCCGAGGTGCTCGAGCTCCGCATCAAAAACTTTGCCCGGTACCGCAGGCACGGTGATGCGGGCAGTCAACCCCTGCTTCAGCTTGCCCGCAAGATGTTCGGGAACACGCGCGATCGCATAGACTTCGGTGAGATCGATGATTTCGGCGAGCACGGTAGCGGGCTCGACTGGTTCACCGGGAACGATGTGTGTGGCACTCACGAGCCCAGAAATCGGAGCCGTAAGTTGCACCGTCGGCGGAGGGTTGCCGGGCTGACGGCTTTCGACCACGACAGCCACATCACCTTTCGCGACCGGGTGGTCGAGTTTGATAAAAACTTCCAGCGCCCGACCTGCGATCCGGCTGCTGATCGCCGCGCGCCGACCGGGATACACATCAATGCGCCCGAGTGCAAAAATGCTCTCCTCAAAATTGGTCTCCTCAACCAGCTCGGTTTCGATCCGCAAATTTTTGACGCCGGTCTCATTGAGTATCACCGTGTTGGCGATGCGCTGATCATCGGGGTTCGCAGCACCGAAAATGGCGCTGGATGAAATGAACAAAGCGAAGGAAATGAAGAAACAGATTTTCATGGTGAGGATGGGAGACCGAGTGTGCCTAGCCAGTCAGAGTAGGATAGAAAGTATTTTTTTCGTGCATCGAGAGCGGCAGCTTCGATTTCTGCAAGACGCTCCCTCGAACGAAAAATGGACTGAATATCGAGTTCGGCGCGACGATACGCGGCCTCGGTTTCCGCCACGTGATCGCGTGCGGCCGGGACGAGCGTGTCATCGATCCTTGCCGCCGCGCGGTGGAGAAGAGTCATTACGCGGTGAGCCGTGAGAATTTCATTCTGCATCGAGAGACGCAGGGCTTCCAATTGCTGGGTCTTACGATTTTGCACCGCCTGTTTTTCATCCACTTTGCCGGACCCGTCCTGCCAGAACGGCAATGGCACGCTGAACTTGATGCCGAGAAGTGCCTCGGGTTCGACGCCCTCCGGGTCGTCCCGAAACCGCTCGCCTTCAACGAAAAGTCCGACCCCGATGTCGTCCCATCGGGCAGCCTTCGCGAGCGATAGATCGGTTGCGCCAGCTTGAATCGCCAACTCCGCAAGCTGGAGGTCCGGACGCACCCCCACGGGTCGTGATGTTGGAGCGGATTTTGGCAATTCGAGGGTCTCGGCAAGGGAAATTGGACTATCGGCAGGTAAACCAAGCAATCGATTCAAGTGGCCGACAGCCAGTAACTCCTCGGCAAGAAAAATATCCTCCGTGATACGAAGTGTGCTTGCGGCAAGCGATGCTTGTTGTCCGTCGAGTTTGGAGCCGAACCCCTGATCCATCGCTTCACCCAGCGACTTGGCAAACTCCTCAGCCGCGCGCGTTTGCTGCCTCGCCAATGCCAGCGACTCCCGCACGGCAGCGAGTTCGTAAATTGCGGAGCGCGCGGCAACCGCAATCTGGCGCTCCCGCTCCCGCACCTCCAGACGTGCCAACTCCACTTCGATGGCTGAGAGTTCGCGTTCGAGGCGAAGCCTTGCTGTTAATGGAAAACGCTGTGTGATGCCGATCGAAATCCGGCCTTCGAGGTCCTGTCCGCCGGCAAGTTCGCCCTCGATCTCCGGGTTGGCCAGTCGCCCGGCAGTGCGCGTGCGAGCGTCGGCCTCGGCAATCAGGTTTCGCGCCGCCGCCAGATCGGGGTTGTTTTTCTGTGCCGAAAGCGCGGCGGATTCGGCTGTGAGCGATGCGGTGGCGTGCGTAGGCCCGACGGCCGATACGACAAACGCCAAAAATATCGAGCGCCAAATGGAACAAACTGGATGGATAAACTTCATGATACGAATCCGGGAAACAGCAATGAAAAGTGGTCAAAGATGCGTCATTGTTGAAAAGCAAAGCGCGAGGAAGACAGCGGAACCCGCTGTCAGAATTGGACGCAGGCACAATTCGCCCGCAATCAGTCAAACCCGTTGAGGCGGATAGTCGATTTCGCGACACGGCGCATCAGGAAAGCGCGCTTCCATGCAGTGGAAATCACGGGACACCGTCATTAGGATCAAATCCTCTGGAGTATCCGGCAAAGTAAAACATGCATGAGCGTAAGGGTGGCTGCATGAAGCACCTGAAGGACACTCCTGATGTCCGGTGTCGCCGTGGTGGTGCTCACCGCACGGAGTCGGGTTTGCAAAATAGTCTTCGTAAGCATGGCCGACGTGACCACAAGCCATCAGCAAAATGGCAACGGTCCAAAAGATCCGAACGTGCTTACGCAACAAAGTCATTCGCCGCGTTGATCGCGCCAGGTGTGGAAGATGTCAAGTGGGAACTCCCATGACGACTGCTCGCCCGTTTTATTGCCAATAGGTGCTATAGCCCCGGCGTGGTCACTGGCAATGGGGTTGCGGAATCCGCTGCGGTTGGCGAGGCGCGTGAGTTGTTCGGATCGACGTTCGGCAACGGCGCAGGGGATTCAGCTGGTGTCGGCACCGGCGTTGGCCAAGGTTGAATTAACGATTCCCAGCGGTGGAGCGGCAGGGTGCTCAGGCCCGATGCGGTGAGCAACTCGGTGCACCGTGCATGCCAGCGATCCAAATCCGGCGGACCGAATGGCTTGTCCGCGGACCCTGGAAATGCGATGTACGCCACGCGCAGCGAGCTTACCGGCCGCGAAAATGCAGAGGACTGTGGATTGATTTTTTCACAAAGCCGCACGGACGCTTCACCGAATTTGAACGACGGGCCGGCGTCACCGACGATGGCCGGGTAAATCACGCCATCATAGACCACCACTGCGTAATCCCCGACCGCCACGGCGTGAGTCCCCTCCATTTCCCGGAACATGAACGTCGGCAACACGATAGTTGGGTCATTTCCGGAAATGAGAAAACTAAATCGCTCGAGCTCGTAGATCGTTGCTGTTGCGTGTTTGATCCCGGCTCCTAACTCGCGGTTGCGCTCTGCGGGCAATCCGGCTACGGCATATTCAGCCTCCAATTTCGCCAATCGCTCCCGCATGGGCTCCAAGAACGGATTGGGACGATCCGAGAGACTCTTCCAGCGGTAGCTCGTCTGTGGTTGGAAGAATTGCGATGACCCATCGACCATAAAGTTGCGATCACCGTCGGACCCATCGGTATTTACATCCATGTCCCCAGTGCTAAAAACCGCGATGGCTCCGGTCTCGGGGTTTTCGAGTTCGAGGATGGTATCGCAGTCAAAGAAGTTATGCCGATTGAGCAGCGCGTCCAATCGCCCCAAATTCCGGCGCAAGTTTTCCACCTTGTATTCGTAGAGCCGGTCGAAAGCGGGCGAAACGCGCGCATTAGCAAGCTGCACCGTGAGTCCCGGCAGCGCATCGAGCAACTTGGGGTCGTTTTTTGCAAACTGTTCGACGGTTTGGGCGGCTGCCGGTAACCGCACGTTGAGCGTAAGATCCAGTTGATAGCTGTCAGACTGAGTCCGATTGAAAACGGCCGTTCGGTCACTGGGATGGGTCTCGACCATGCTCCGAACCTCCATGTCGTTGAATAGGCGGGACACCTCAAGGCGTTGCCTCGGAATGAATGGCGTCGGGGTCGGTGTAGGAGCTGCTGGCGTTGGGCTCGCACGCACCTCAGGGGTCGGTGTGGGGGGCGGCTCCGGCGGTGGAGCCGGAGGGCTGCATGCGCTCAGCCCGACGCAAAGACACAGGCCTGCGGCGACCTGCCGAGCGCGAGCGGACAAGCAAATCTCGAAGCAATCCATCATGTGTGAATGACAAAGGCAGCATGCACATCCTGCGGGATGTCGAGCATGCGATAGTCGGACGATGATACGAAAAGCAGACTCTGCTTACCCTTGCCGAGCAACTGCTCCTGCGAATCGTAAATCTCATGCTCGAGCGTCACGAATTTGCGGTTAAAGCTCGCGATTCGGATCCGCACGCGCACGACTTCAAACTCCCGGGTTTCGCGCACAAACTTGTGTTCGAACGAACGAGTCAGAATGTAGAATGGCGTGTCTTTCAGGTTAAACTTCGGCATCACTTTGTTGAAAAACAACTCACGCGTTTTACCGACCCACATCGCATACATGCCGAAATAGACATTGCCGACCGAGTTGGTATCCGCGTAGGTCGCGATGAACTGATGGATAAACCATTTACCTTCAAAATGCCCCGACAGATCGTGAATTCCGAGGGCTGCGGTTACGGGGTGACTCATCACGATCGAGCTGGCATTTGACAACGCAGCACCAGCCGATACCTCGGCCTCCCGCGGTGGCATTCCTTGCGAGTGTGCGAGTTCCAACTCGTCGGTATCGCTTACGAATTCCTCAGATGATCCCGGCTTTAACAGCAGCCAGAGAACGTATCCGAGCGGAAGCAGAGACCCAATGATCTGAAATAACGGATACCGCAAGAAATACCCGTATGCCAGAATCACCACCGCAAGGCTTCCGATGCTGAACATTTTGACTTGGGGAATCGCGTTGGCCGGGCTGATCAAATAACACCGCGCAATCGCCAACGCCGAATAGCCCACAAAAAACGTGGCGTAAAAAATCATGAAATACTCGAGTTCCAACCCGACGACCGCACTCACCAGCGCGACCACCCCGCAAAAGATAAACACCGGGATCGGCGATGTGACCAAGCGGGTTGGGATGAGCGAAAAGATCGCGTGCGTGCTTGTTTTGACGTTTGATTGAAGAAACCACCGGAGTGCGATGTATCCGCTGTCCAGCGTCGCCAGAATGCAAACGCAAACCCAAACGCAATACGCGATAAATACCCACGGGTAGATCTCAGCATTCTGGAAAAACAGGCGCATCAGCATATCCTGGCCATACGTGTAGCCAGCCAGACCGTTCCGGATGAACGTCGCGCCACCGATGCCGAGGGCCCAAAGCGTCATGAATCCATGAAACAAAAGCATCGCGAAGAACTGTAAGCTCCCGATGATATAGGCCGAGCGGATCGATACCTGCTCACGATGCATTTGGATTGCGCGCTGCCACTGCTGAAGATCGAGCCACGGGCCGACTAGAAATCCGATGGCAATCGGCACCGCATAGCCCCAGAAACTCCAGTTGTCGGTGGGCAGACTTTGGGGCGGTATCGAGGACACACTTTCAAAACCGCCTCGTCCAAGCACAAGCACCGCGACCGCAGCAGCGAGGAAAACCGCCAGAACACCGTGGCTGTATTTGATCCGTTTGATGTTGAATTCCTCACCGAATAAAATCCCGGCCGCGAGCACAATCAACAACGTCAACGGCAAATAAAGCAGCTCCGGCTGGAGGTCTAGCGGCTGCCACACGTATCGAATGATCGCAAAGATCGTGAGCGAAATCGCGAGGATCTGGTAAAGAAAAAAGATCAGCCGAAACGGTCGAGCCCAGCTGGTGAAAAAGTTCGCGAGCGAATCCGAACCTTTCTGACGGTTTGCAATCTGCTGCGTGACTAATCCGAAAATCAAAAGCCCCAGAAAGTTCGGAATGCTGAACGATAGCAACCCGAACAACCCGAATTGCGTCGTGAACTGGACCGAGAAAAACAACCCGAGCCCCCACATCCAGGACAAGGCAACGGTGTTCCCCCACAGAAATGTGGAGAACCAGCGGGGAATCGGAGACGATGAACTACTCATGAATAAGGATGGGAGATAGCAACAAATATAGGTGCTTTGTGCATTCATCAACGACGTTTCACCGCAACTGGAACGAAAATCCTGAACTCCGTGCGCAACGCGTTGATCGACAGATCGCGAAAAATTCCAGCTTTCGCAGATGCGAAGCAATCTCTAAGGTGCTTCTCATGATTGGTCGTAAGATTGGGATTTCAGCCGCGGTGGTCGTGTTGTTGCTCGTGGTGGGCGGATTCGCACTGAATGCATGGGTGCACGGTTGGCTGCGCGGACCGGAATTCCGGGCACTTGTCGAGTCTCGATCCGGTAGGGCGCTTGGGGGTGAAGCAACTCTCGCACCGCTGGTTTGGTCCGGACCGTCGATCTTTTCGCCCGAGCTCAAGCTCACTGGCACCACCGGCAAACCGATCTCGTCGCTTCAGGCTCAGCAAATCCGCGCCGACGTGAATTGGCGGGCCGCATTCTCGGGTGCATGGCATGTGCGCCGCATCGATATCACACGACTCGATCTGGCAATTGCAGCGGCGGGCCCGCAAGCCGCAGATTCGGAGCTAGGGGCTGAGATCGCAGCGGTCGATGATGCCGCGCGAACCACAGCGGCAATCCCATCATGGCTGCCAAGCCGATTCGAACTCGATGAAGTCGCAGTGCAGGATGCCAATGCATCGCTCGGCGGTGCGGGTGCTATTCGGAACACACAACTGACCGTAAAACCGGAAGGTGCCGGGTGGATCTTTGATGCACGCGGCGGGAAGTTTGAGCCCACGAGTATTTTGGACTCACTTGAAATCGACCACCTCCGAGTGCGTCTTCAGCAGGGGGTCGTGTACCTTACCGATGCAGAACTACGATCCACCGGAGCCGGCCGGATCAGCGCCAATGGCGAGATCGGCGGCGAAGTCCGAGCGTATGACATTCGGCTGACCTGGCGCTACATCGACTCCGCCGAACTTCTTGACCCTGCATGGGAGGAAAAGCTTACCGGGCTTGTCGGAGGCGAGGCTGCGATCACACCAGCCGTCGGTGGAGGCAGCACAACGAAAGGGAAGTTTCAGCTCACGGACGGAACGCTCACAGGCATGCCGCTTCAAGACGAGATCGCACGATTCACGCGGTCTCCGCAGTTTCAACGCATGCCGGTGCATGAGCTTTCCTGCGACTTTGTCACCGACGGGAGCGTCACGGAGTTCTCGAATTTCGTGATCGAATCCAAGGGGCTGCTGCGGATGGAGGGAGCCGGGCGCTTGGGTCCAAACGATGCGATCTCGGGCACGTTCCAAATCGGTGTCACTCGTCAAACGCTGCAATGGCTGCCGGGCTCGCAAGAGAAAGTCTTTGTCGAATCACGCGACGGATACCTTTGGACAACCATCCAAATCGGCGGAACTCTCGACACGCCGACCGAAGACCTATCATCCCGCTTGGCCGTGGCGATGGGAGAGCAAGTCATCGAAACCGGCACGCAACTCCTAGAAAACGCACCCGAAAACACCCGCGAAGCCGTAGACCGCGTCATCGATATCCTCTCGCCCCTACTGCGCTGAATCGGCGCTCCGAATCTTCGCTCACTACAGTCGGTTCCTAGGATTTGTAGAGTTTTCATTTTTGTTGGGGAATTGGTTCTTGCGACCACTCCGCGCCCGCATCGATCCATGCTTTGAGAATCTCGACGTCGCGACCCGGCAGCACATGATCCTCTGCGGATTTCATGCCCTTCACCTCACCGGAGACGATAGCAATGAGGCGACTTTTGCCCGAATGTCCTGGCTCGATCAATGGCTCATCAGCTCCCGATGCAATGAAATCCTCGCGGCGATCCACACGAAAATTGGCACGCTGCCTCTCAGGCCCGTGACACCCAATGCACGAGGTCTGAAAAATCGGTCTCACGTCTCGCTGGAAATCGACCACTTGTGGCCGTGGGGCGGCATCCACTGCGAGGCGAGCCGGCGGTCCGGCTTCGACCAGCGGGTGCAATGGAATTTCGCGTTCCCGCACACTTGATTGTGTCACCCATGCGAACAATCCGCCAAGCGTGATTAGCGCCGCTAACGTCAAGATCGCAGCGCGCACCCGCGCGCCGGGTGCAGCCTTGGTCTTTACCAATCGGTGGTGAATCGTCGCGAAAAGCCAGTCCCAATGCAACGCCACATGGATCCCCAACACCACAAGTAGGATAACACTCGCCCATGAATGGATCGTTCCCCACTCATGTCGCGACAACGCCCAAAGCTCATGCGTCCGGTTTGTGGTAGGCGGCAACGGAAAGCGCAGGATGTATCCCGTCGCTACCATGACGAGCAAGCTCACTGCAGCGAGCAGATCGACAGTCAGATTAAGCAGGCTCCGGTTCATTAACAGATCCTCTCATCGATCCCGTCGCTGCGACGCAGCATCATAGATTGTGAAATTCCCGATAGCGCGAGGGTTGTTCGAGGCAGCGGATGAAATTTCTAACGCAGGGCAGCGCTAGTCGATAGAACACCTGTAGGCCCCGTTTCTCGTCAACGACGACACCAGCTTCCTTTAGGACGGATAGGTGCCGTGAAACCGTGGACCAACCCAAACCGCAGGCCGTTACCAAATCACAGACACACTTTTCGCCGCCGTCAGCCAACTCGCGAACCACCCGCTCGCGCGCCTCGTTGCCGAGAGCCCGGAAAATCCTGAAAGGCTTAATGTTGTTCTCCATTTTGCTGATTCACCATTTCGCAATATCACGAAATAAACAACTAAAATAGCCTCTTAGTGGGAAATGGGGAAATGGGAAATGGGGTCAGTGTGGAATGGCGGTAAGATAAGGAGGATTTAGGATGATTTGCGGTTGGGACGATTGCGGTGGGGCAGGTTACCCATTTGGGAGCGAGGTTTGGTGAGAAGTTGGTAATTTTTTGGTCTTCGTTTT
>Ga0247844_1001427_pt1 | contig 44226 bp, 41 predicted proteins | sample LaCtaG_FD_192421 | JGI IMG/M metagenome (GOLD analysis project Ga0247844, IMG submission 192421) | Freshwater microbial communities from meromictic Lake La Cruz, Castile-La Mancha, Spain - LaCruzMarch201714.5m_1 | ecosystem: Environmental > Aquatic > Freshwater > Lake | place: Spain: Castile-La... | reverse complement strand
CCTGATAAAATGTTTTTTACTTTTGTATGCATGGCGAGTGTGTTGATATTTTTGAATATTAGACAATCCAAAAATACGTCTTCACACTCGCTTTTTTCCTTAAGTCAACGACATTGCCCTTCAGGGGCAGGGGTACTGCAAACGCATGAAGAAACCGTGGATGTTTCTTCGCAAAAACTGCTGGATTTCATCTTAGGGCAATTGGAGGAAGGTTCTCCTTCGGCCATTAACCATCCACAATCTTCATAGCATACAACAGCCCGATGGACCCAATCAGGTGCTTGAGCGTGTGCCCGCTCCAGAAGCCCAGGCTTTCGTGAAATGCCAGTACAATACGCTTGCCACACCAGCCGGAAGGCTGAGCCAAAAACTTGTCTTGCCCGCGCGTGCCCCCAAGTAGTCGTATATAAATAAGGAGAGCAGCGACATAAACATCAGGGTCATAGGGAGCCGGTCCCAGAGCAAGGTATTGTTGCTGGGCATCCAATGGTAGTATGCCGATCCAAAACAAGTAATGAAAATCCCTCCGCTGAGCACCAGGGGAATCCAGCGCACCACGCCAGCGGGTCTGCGGGCGTAATTTCGAATGCCTTGCCAGAGGCCGTACAGCCAGATAAACAACATGGGCAGGTTCGACACCACTATTTTTCAAAAACGATTTGGATATGCTCAGAGCGAATGCTGTCCAACGTCTTGCCCCAGCATGATTAAGGTCACATTAAGCCCTAACCCAGGTCATTAACTCAGGGTTTACATACCCAATACCTTTGCTTCAAACTTAATTAAGATGAGAAGCAAATTTGTTATTCTGTTCTTTTTCGCACTTTCATTTGTTTACGGGCAAGCGAATTACCGTGCATCCAATTTTTCTTTGGCAATAAAAGGAACCTCTAACCTCCACGATTGGCAGTCCACTGCCAATGAGGTACGGGCAGACGGTTCTGTGTCCATAGCAGCGGGCGTATTGAAATCCATTAACTCGCTTAGCGTGGAAATCCCGGTGAAGACCATTAAAAGCACCAAAGGCTCCATCATGGACAACAAAACCTATGATGCGCTCAAGGCCAACAGCAATCCGAACATCCAATATAAATTGGAAAAGGTGACGGGTTTGAACAGTCGGGCGGGTGCTTATGACATCAACACCACGGGTTATTTGACCATCGCAGGTGTCACCCAAAAAATTGACATGTATGTGCAAGGAAAGGTTGGCGGCGACGGCAGCATCACCTTCAGTGGATCAAAAAAATTAAAAATGACCGACTACAAAATCAAACCGCCTACGGCCCTCATGGGTACCATGACCACGGGCGACGAGATTGAAATAGTCTTCCAAGTGACTTTGAAACAATATTAAAAACAATTCACCAACTTAAATTTTCTCTTGTATGAAAAGCAACCTACTACTTTCTGTGCTCGCGCTCCTTTTTTGCGCAAACCTGGCCTTCGCTCAACAGCCAAGCATCCAGTATTTCCGCCCTTGGGACCAAGAGGGTATCAATCAATTCGAGCCATCCAAAAAGGCAGAACAACCGGAGTACACCGGGTTCAAAATGAGGATTGGCGGTGCATTTACCCAGACGTTTCAATCCATTACACACGAAAATAGTCCTAACACCATCAGCCCAACCAACAAAAACCTGCTTTACGGTGTGATTAGAAAGGAGGATACCACTTCAGCCACATTGACTGGTTTCAACTTGGCCATGGCGAACCTGAATTTTGACTTCCAGATTGCCGATGGTATCCGTGTTGGCCTTGAAAACTATATGTCTTCACGTCACCACTCTGAGTTTTGGGTGAAAGGTGGATACATTCAGATTGACAAATTGCCAATGTTTGGCAATCCAAAATGGTACAATGACTACCTCCGCGTAAAAATCGGTCACTTCCAGCCTAACTACGGCGACATGCAATTCCGTCGTCAGGACGGTGGCAATGCCATGTTCAACCCTTTTGTTGAAAACTATATCCTGGACGCGTTCACCACGGAAATTGGTGGTGAGGTGTATGTTTTCCCGGCTGACGGCTTTATGGCCATGGTTGGTATGAACTCTGGTTTTATCAATGGTAATGTGGAAAATTATCCGGATACCATCAATAACTTTGGGGTTGTTCCAACCAAGAAAAGTCCTTCTATCACTGTCAAATTGGCTTATGACAATACGTTTGATGACCTTCGTATCCGTCTTTCCGCTTCGTTCTACAACAACAGCAACATCCAACGCAATACCCTGTATGCAGGCGACCGTACGGGATCTCAGTATTTCCTTGCCATGGAACCAGCGCTTCAGGCAAATGGTACCCCAACAACACAGGCTGCCCAGTTTTCTTCCGGCAGGTTCAACCCCAATTTGGCAAACCGGGTACAGGCTATCATGATCAACCCATTTGTGAAATACAAAGGCTTGGAGATCTTTGGCACTTATGAAATAACAAATGGTAGCGTTTATGGAGATACGCTGAATGCTACAAGACCTACTTGGGAAAAACGCAATTTCACACAGTTCTCGGTAGAAGGTGTTTATCGCTTCCTGCCACGTGAGCAAGTGTTTGTAGGTGTTCGCTATAACTCAATGACGGGCGAACCACAGGGTCTTAAATACCAGGATCTTCCACTTCTCCCTAACGGAAGTCAAAGTCCTTTGGATGACGACAAAACTGGTCAGGCAGAAGTCACTATTGATCGCCTTGCCATCGCAGCAGGTTGGTTCCCAACTAAAAACATGTTGCTTAAAGGCGAATATGTGATTCAGAACTTTACTGATTTCCCCAAAGCGGACTACCGCGATGCTGGTAAATTCAGCGGATTTATGATTCAGGCCGTGATTGGATTCTAAGTTTAATGGTTATTGAGGTTGTTGAGGGGTCGAGTAACCCCTCAGCAACCTCATCCCTTTAATGCTTTAAACGCCTCAACAACCTTCAACTTGTCTTATGTTTTTCGGTAAAACAGTGTGGCTTTTCAAATTCCTTTTGTTGATAGGAATGGTTTGTTTGATGGGCAGTACTCCTGCCGGCGAGAAAAAACGCTATCAAATAGAAAGTGGCAGCAGGTTATATCTAAAGGGCACTTCCAATGTAAACGCATTCACCTGCGATTGTGAAGACCAGTACGCCGGACAAGTCGCGGAGGTAGATCGTAAAGGCGGATATGCCCGTTTTCGCAACGTTGATCTGCATATAAAATCGAGGAATTTTGACTGCCACAACCGCAAGATCGACAACGATATGCAGAAGGCACTCAAGGCTGACCATTTTCCCTATATCAAAATTTCGTTGGTGGACACCTGGCAGGATCCCAAATATTTGGATGGCGGTTGCAAGGATTGGTTTGATGTACAGGCGAATGTCAACATAACGATTACAAACGTGACCAAGCTGCAATCCATACCTGCCCAAGCCAGGGTGCTGGGGCCAAACCGCTTCCAACTACGCGGCCAAAACGCCCTGCAAATGAGCGCATTTGGCATTGATCCGCCAGAAGCTATGTTGGGAATGATCAAAGTAAACGACTGGATAACCTTTCATTTCGACCTCATAATAGTCGTTGACGAAATACAGTGATCCGGTGGCGCTGCAAACGGACCGTTTGTATTTGCCTATTTTTTCACAATAAATTTAAAGGTTTTACTATGCAGAAGTTTCTAATAAAAGGCTTCATCGCTGGTGCGGTTCTTTTGGGGTTTAGTTATGCAGCACTGTACCTGATGGTCGCGTTGTTTCCAGCCCTTGCAGAACAGTACTATGATCCGATCTTTAGTTTCGAGGGCGATAAGGCGGTTTTGTATTTTTTGCACCCTTTTGTCCTCAGTTTTGCGCTGGCCTGGTTTTGGCGGCGTTTTAAGGGTTTGTTTCACGGCCCATTTTGGTGGCGTGGAATCGAAATGGGGCTGGTTTATGGCCTGATTGCAACCCTGCCCGCTATGTGGATCACGTTTAGTTCTATGGCGATATCCTTGGGCCTGGTAATCACCTGGCTGCTGTATGGTGTAGTTCAGGCAATGGTTGTAGGGATTATATTTGCGAAGATTAGCCCTTGAAGACAGCTTTACAATTCCCTGTATTGTTTAAAATATCATATCATGACGCGCTGCCCCAAAGGCGGCGCGTTGTGTTTGTGTGCTACGGGGACTCATGTTTTTAGTAAATAACACGAGCCATTCCGCAAAAACAATAACTTTGCGTTACCCAAACCGCATTGCTGCCCTGTGTCCAACATCTTTTTTAAAATCCACCCGCCATGCTAAAAAAACAATCTATTGAAGAGCTCATCAGTGATGCTGACAAACTGGAGGAGGCACTGGATAAATTCCATGAATTCTTAAAACGTTGTGAGGAGGAGCAGTTTAATTTAGCGATGCTCAGGGCACGTTTGGCCTCCGTAAGTACACAACACGACATTATAGATGGCATCGCCCGGACGGATGCCCAACACGAGCGCAACCAAATCAGAGCCACTTTTCTGGAACGTTTGCTCAATTTTCGTCAGGAAGCAATGTCGGGCGTGTTTGATATGCAGGGCCGGGCCGAGTTTTTGGCGAGTATCAGCCACCGCGACCAGGTGATCCATGAGATCCTCGATCAGCGCTTGTTGCCCAAACGTTATCGCCGCGATAATCCTCCGAAGTCAAATGTCCAAAAACAGGAAAACAGCCCTCTTAAGGACAAAAAAAAGGACGAATCAAAGCTATTGGAAGGAAACTCTTCCATTATTTATCGGCTCTACAATATTGATACCCGCCGGCATGCGATCGCGATGGTGCTCAAGACCCCGGAATTGGATGATACTTTTAAAAATGAAATCCAGCGCCTTACCGACCTGCGCCACCGAAACGTCATCAAGTTGCTGGACCATGAAACCAGCAAATTCCCCTACTTTATCATTACAGAGTACGTCTACGGCGACACGCTGGATAGAGCACTGAAGGTTACCGGTCCCCGGCCTATGCCGCAGGTGGCCGATTGGCTATATCAACTTACGGAGGCATTGGATTATCTTCGGCACAAACGAATCCTGCACACCAATGTGCGCCCGTCTAAAATTTTCATTGACGATGAATGGCAAATTATGCTTTCGCCGTTCGATCTGCTAAAAACTACCCCACAAGTCACTTCGAACCATAGGCAGCCCAAACCGAGTGCCAAACAGGATAACTCTTACGAGCGCACCTTCAACCGCTATCGAGATGTTTGCCAGTACGGGAGCCCAGAGCAATTGGCCAATGACGGTGAGGTTAAAACGCTGGATCAGTTGCGCAGTGATGATGAGCTCAGCCGACCCTTATCGGAAGTGTGCAACTCAGACCTTTACTCTATTGGCCTTATTGGCTATAAAATGTTGACGGGTTCTGACTTGTTCGAAGGAACCTTAGTGTATGATATTCTCAGGAACAGGCGGAAGTTTGTAGAAGATGACAGCTTCCGGCAGGAGCGCCTGAAATTGCTTCCGCCGAGCGCGTTGTCCAATATCATCCTGGATCTGCTTCAGGAAAATTCAGAGGATCGGCGGAAAAAATTTCAGGCTTTGCATCAGTTGCTTCGTTTGTTGCACCCATTAACCAGGGTAGATGACCCCGAATCCAATGATTTGCGCAAAAGTTATCGCCGGTGTCTGGCTTCCAACAAGGAGTTTATCCGGGACTTTTACGAGCACTATTATACAAAAAACGGGGCAAAAAAGGAAAGTTTTTCAGAAATCAGCAACCGCCGTCAATCGGCCATGCTCCAAATGGCAGTGGATGTCTTGATTGATTTTGACACCAAAAAAAGTTACCTCTATGAGCTGATGCGCCCGGACAATGCCAAGCACAGTGAGAACTCCGTCGCGGATTTTGAAATTTTTCTGGACGCCTTTGTAGAAACGGTAGCCCGAAATGATCGGGAGTATAGGCAGACCGAGGGCCTGGCAGCAGCATGGAAAAATGTGCGTGACCGTACTATTGAATTTATTCAGGAGCTTAGAACTCCAAAGTAGGAGTTTGCGCTGAATATCACGGAAGATTTACGGCTCACCGTACTAAATAAGCCGTACCATTTTCTACCTCGGCCGCCAGTATTTCCACCGTTTTTACGGCCAAAACTTTCAGCATACCGTCTCGGCAGACCGCGAAATCGTGGTGCAGGGGACAGGGCGAATCTGCATTGCAGCGCTTGATATTCAGCGCGCATTGATTAAAAACCAGGCTCCCATCGGTAATCACTAAAATGTCCACCAAAGGGGTATCAAGTGTGTGGTCATTGGCAAAGAATCCGCCACTCGGTCCTTTTATCGAGTCTACAATGCCATGCCGAACCATATCCTGCATGATTTTTCCCAGAAAATGATGTGGGATTTCCAGGTTTTGCGAAAGTTCCAGCGTGCTAATCTTTTTTCCATCCTTCCCGTGAATGGCTACGAAGGTGACCGCGCGAAGCGCGTATCCAAATGTTTTTGAAAACATGCGGCAAAAGTAATCCAATTGTGGAGTTTGTGGTGGTTGACCAATATCACTCGCTGGGTTGACGCCGCTCATCTTCCCGCCTTTTTTTGCACTGATATATTTGTGGAGAAAAAGAGTTTAAACTATTTAATTTTCATTGTATTTATGGAAAATAAGAGCTAAAATTCTTTAATAATTGTCACTGTCAACCATTGTAGTCATGTTCAGAAAAACAACTTTACTTGCAGCTATCCTGATGCTTGCTTTTATTGCCTGCACCTCAAAAAAGGAGGCAGAAGATGCCGCCAAAAAATCACCCACCCCCTCCGAAGCAGCCGCTCCCCAACCTGAAGTACACGGTACTGAGGTAAAAGCTATTGAACTCACCAACCCCCTCAACAAAGATTGGGTGAGTGCAGGGAAGGCTAATTATGAGTTGAAATGTCTCGCCTGCCACAAACTTAGCAACGAAAAATTAGTCGGACCAGGCTGGGCTGGTGTCTCTAAGCGTCGCGAACCAGTTTGGATCATGAACATGATCACCAATGTGGACATGATGCTGGAAAAAGATCCCGAGGCTCAAAAGATGCTGGAGGAATGCCTGGTGCGTATGCCAAATCAAAACATTACACAGGAGGATGCGCGTAAACTCATTGAGTTCATGCGCTCGAATGACGGGGAGAAGTAGTAACGCGGATTACGCGGATGGTGCGGATTTACGCGGATTGATTGAAATCCATGCAAATCGCCTAATCCGCGCAAATCCGCCTTATCCGCTAATCCGCGTAAATCCGCCTTATCCGCGTAATCCGCGTTTCCAATACTTTAAAAATCAACATTTTATGAAATACAAACATCTTTTGCTGTTCATCGCAGCCGCTATTGCGCTGCCTGCAATACTGGTAACCCCCAGTTGTAAACCTCAAAATCCCGTCTCCGCCGTTGAAGGCGATGCGGCTCAAAAAGTATATGTAGCGCCTGGCAAGTACGATGAGTTCTACAACATCGTATCCGGGGGCTTTAATGGCCAGATTGCCGTGTATGGCATCCCATCCGGTCGCCTGTTGCGTATCGTTCCGGTATTTTCGCAGTTCCCCGAAAATGGCTGGGGATTTAGCGAAGAGACCAAGCCGATGCTCAATACCTCGCACGGTTTTGTTCCCTGGGACGACGCCCACCACATCGCCTTGTCCACCACCAATGGCGAACACGATGGCCGCTGGGCTTTCGTGAATGGCAACAATACTCCCCGTATTGCCCGCATCAGCCTCAGCACCTTCCGCACCGAAGAAATCATCGAAATTCCGAACAGTTCGGGCAACCACTCTTCGCCGTTTTTGACGGAAAATACGGAGTATGCCATTGCTGGTACCCGGTTTAGTTATCCGATGGACGACGATGACTCCAATCCGGATGTAGGCATCAGCACCTACAAGCAGAATTTTAAAGGCACGGTTTCTTTTATCGGTATTGACAAGGAAACAGGGCGCATGGGCGTGAGTTTCCAGGTGCTGTTGCCGGGTGTTAACTTCGACCTGAGCCGCGGTGGTCGTGGTCCTTCGCATGATTGGTTTTTCTTCTCTTGCTACAACACCGAACAGGCCAATACCCTGCTCGAGGTGAATGCATCGCAGAAAGACAAGGACTTTATCATGGCGCTTAACTGGAAAAAATGCGAAGAGTATGTGAAGGCTGGCAAAGGCAAAAAATCCAAAGTCAGCTATGCCCACAACGTTTATGACGAAAAAACGCATTCAGCCACATCAACCATGGAACACGAGACCATTGTACTCGATCCAAAAGAGTTGAAAGATATCGTGTACTTCATGCCTTGCCCTAAATCTCCGCACGGCTGCGACGTGGATCCTACCGGGGAATACATTTGTGGCTCCGGCAAATTGGCCGCCATCATTCCGGTATTTTCATTCAGCAAAATTCAGAAGGCCATCGCCGACAAGAGTTTTGAAGGTGAATTTGACGGTATTCCTGTGTTGAAATACGATGCCGTATTGCATGGCGAGGTGAAAAAACCAGGCTTGGGTCCTTTGCACACGGAATTTGACGGCAAAGGTTTTGCCTACACCTCTTTCTTCGTGTCTTCCGAAATCGTTAAATGGAATATCGAAAAACTGGAAGTGGTAGACCGTGTTCCGACTTATTACTCCATCGGTCACCTCAGTGTTCCTGGCGGCCCGACCCGCAAACCGCATGGCAAGTACGTTATCGCCTACAACAAAATCACCAAGGATCGCTACCTGCCTACCGGGCCTGAACTTACCCAGTCTGCCCAGTTGTATGACATCAGTGGCGATAAAATGAAACTTTTGCTTGACTTCCCGACTACTGGCGAACCACACTATGCGGAGGCCATTCCAGCTAGTCTGGTACAACCAAACTCTGTCAAGATTTTTAAAATTGAGGAGAACAACCACCCTTACGCCGCCAAAGGCGAAAAGGAGGCCAAAGTGTTCCGCGAAGGCAATAAGGTACACGTCAACATGACCTCCATCCGCTCCCACTTTATGCCAGACAACATCGAAGGCGTGAGATTGGGCGACGAAGTGTATTTCCACGTCACCAATCTGGAACAAGACTGGGATGTACCGCACGGCTTCGCCGTGAAGGGGGCTAACAACGCCGAAATTCTCATCATGCCGGGCGAGACCTGTACCCTCAAATGGGTTCCCGATCGCGTGGGTGTGATCGCGTTTTACTGCACAGACTTCTGCTCCGCACTTCACCAGGAAATGCAGGGTTATGTACGGGTATCTCCTCGCGGCTCCAGCGCTCCGATCACTTTCAGCACTGGAAATAAGGCCGAACCGACGGGGGCGACGAAATAACTTAATTTGGGGATTTGTTTATTTGGGGATTTGGTGATATTAAGCACTCGGGTAACCGGGCGCGGAGTCGTCCAAATAACCAAATCCCCAATTAACCAAATCCACAATCCATGACACTTAGCAAAACAACCCGCATCCTGCTTGGGCTGGCGAGTCTGACGCTCATTATAACGTATTTCGTGCCGTTGTGGCAAATTCTGCTGTGGGCGCCACAATATCCAGAGGGCTTGACCATGAAAATCTGGCATAACACGTTGTCGGGCCAGATAGACATTATCAACGGCCTAAACCACTACATCGGTATGAAGCACATCAGTGTCGAGATGTTCCCGGAGTTTCAATATATCGGGTTGTTAATAGGCTTTTTGATGCTGTTGGGTTTGGCGGCCGCAGTGTTTGGCAGCCCGCGCACCCTGTTCTTTTTTACGCTGTTGTCTTATGTCTACGGCGTGGCGGCGATGTGGGATTTTTGGAGCTGGGGCTACGAATATGGCCACAATCTCGATCCGAAAGCGGCCATCATCGTGCCTGACATGTCTTACCAACCACCCTTGATCGGTTATAAAAACCTCCTCAATTTCACCTCCTACTCCGGTCCGGATACAGGGGCATGGATCATCATTGGGGTTTGCCTTTTGGCAACGTTGCTTTGGTGGTGGGAGTTTTTCAAAGGGCGAAAAATGGCACGCTTGTCTGCCGGTTCAGTCGCCAAAGCTGGCATGTTGGTAGCTTTGTTTTCGCTATCGGCTTTCCTTTCGTGTGCTACTGGCCCGGAGCCTATTCGCTTCGGAAAAGACAATTGCCACTCCTGCAAAATGACGCTCACAGACAAGCGTTTCGGCGCAGAAATCGTGACGAAAAAAGGTAAGGTTTACAAATTTGATGACCTCAATTGTTTGGTTAATTTCCTGAAATCAGGGGAAGTACCTGGCGAAAACATCGCCCAAACACTTTCCGTTGATTTCAAAAAAACCGGGCAATTTGTGGACGTTCAGCAAGCTTTCTTTCTCGAAAACGAAGCCATCAAAAGCCCGATGCGTGCAGATATTGCGAGTTTTTCTCAGCAACAGGACTTGAACGTTGTGAAGGCTGAAATTGGGGGAGGGAAGGAGATGAATTGGGATGGGGTGAAGGCTGGGTTTTGAATGTACAGGGGCTCCTAAACCTCGTAGGTTTTTAAGACCTACGAGGTTTCAAGAAAATTGAAAAATGCTGGCAATGAGACTATTATCCATTTTTTTACTGCTGTTGTCGGCATTCAATCTGTCCGCAACAAATTTCCATGTCGGGAGTGGTCATCTTTTTACCAGCATTCACGCGGCCCTGGCAAAATCTATATCCGGCGACACCATTTTTGTCCACGAAGGAATTTACGCCGAAGGCAATTTAGCAATTGATAAATCCTTATCGCTCGTAGGCATTGGCTATCCTATCCTCGACGGTCAACACAATTGCGAGATCATCACCGTGACGGCTTCAGATGTATATATCAAGGGCTTTGAAATCCGCAACAGTGGTCAGCTCAGTACCCTGGATGTGGCGGGCATCAAAGTCTTATCGGCCAACCATGTAGTGATTGATGGCAACCGACTTCGCGACTGCAATTTCGGGATTTATCTCTCCGACTGCAACGATGGTCAGGTAATGCGCAACGACGTGCAAGGCATCCTAAAAGAAGAACAAAATAGCGGAAACGGGATCCATTTATGGAAGTGTGCGCGGGCTTTGGTAGCTGAAAACCACTTGTCTGGCCAACGCGACGGCATATATTTTGAATTTGTGACCGACTCCGAGGTTCGCTACAACAACAGCGAGCAGAATCTGCGCTACGGCCTGCATTTCATGTTTTCGCACAACGATCATTATCACCACAACTGGTTTCACCACAATGGTGCAGGGGTTGCTGTGATGTACTCCCGGCAGGTACAAATGACGGAGAATGAGTTTGGTTACAACTGGGGTGGAAGTGCTTATGGCCTTTTATTAAAAGACATTTCGGACAGCCATATCTGGAAAAACAACTTCGAACACAATTCCGCGGCAGTGTACATGGAAGGCGCGAGCCGTATAACCCTGGAACAGAACCAGTTCCGAGAAAACGGCTGGGCACTCCGGGTACAAGCCAGTTGTGATGCCAATGTGATTCGAGAGAACAACTTTTTCGGCAACTCCTTCGACGTTTCTACCAATGGCAGCCTGGTGCTCAACACTTTCGACGGCAACTACTGGGATCGCTACGAAGGCTACGACCTCAACCGCGATGGGGTAGGGGACGTGCCATTTCGCCCGGTCAGTCTTTACGCCGTAGTGGTTGAACGGATGCCTTACGGGCTTATGCTCATGCGCAGTTTCATGGTCTATCTGATGGATAAAGCCGAGAAGATAATCCCTTCACTGACGCCTGAACAATTGATGGATGAAAAACCGGCAATGAAGCCGCTTGAAATTTAAAAATTTAAAACAAAATTATATGAAACTCAACTTTCTTCTTCGCGCTGCGCTTGGACTTATGCTGATATTTTGGCTGGCCAATTGCACGAATTCCGCGCCCAATCAGCCTACTTCCACCAGTGAATCTTCAGCCCCTGCTGGCGGCGGACAATCTGCCGTTCAAGACGATGTCTCACAAAAAGATGTGGTGAAAGTAGCTGTCGGCAGCCCGGATCACACTACCTTGGTTACTGCTGTGAAAGCCGCTGATCTGGTGAATGTGCTGTCCAATGCTGGCCCATTCACAGTCTTTGCTCCCACCAATGCGGCATTTGACCTATTGCCTCCTGGTACGGTAGAAGGCTTGTTGAAGCCGGACAAAAAGGAGACCTTGGCGGATATTTTGCAATATCACGTTGCCGTGGCGGTGTACAAAACCGAAATGCTGCAAGACGGTCAGGTGATTCCAATGGCCAATGATGGCAAGGTAACCATAGGCGTTAAAGACGGGAAATATACGGTCAATGGAGCCAATATTCTTGCATCTGTGCCTGCCAGCAATGGAATTGTGCACGTGATTGATGCGGTGCTATTGCCGAAATAACCCTGCGCAGTGGGAGATTCGAAATATCGTGTATATCATAGCCGCATAGCGGCGACATTATGGTAGCGCCCAAAATGTCACCGCTATGCGGTTCCGTCAATTGCATATCTTATGCTCGAATCTACAAACCTCTCCAAATCCTTCGGCAAACTAAAGGCCCTCGACAATGTGAGTATCCGTATGGAAGCCGGTCAGGCCGTTTCGTTCATCGGACCCAATGGCTCCGGGAAAACAACTTTTTTGAAGTGCTTGTTGGGATTGGTTATTCCTGACAGCGGAGGGCTGACGTTGAATGGCAAACCTATTCTCGGTAATTGGGATTACCGTCGGCACATCGGGTACATGCCCCAGATCGGGCGCTACCCCGACAATATGCGGGTCGGACAGGTATTCGACATGGTGAAAGAAATTCGGCGCGGCACTTTTTCGCGCCTGGACGATGACTTGATGCAGGCTTTTGAAGTCGACAAGTTTGCCCACAAAGCCATGCGTACATTATCCGGTGGTACACGGCAAAAAGTGAGCGCCTGCCTCGCTTTTATGTTTGATCCTGATGTGCTGATATTGGATGAACCCACTGCTGGTCTCGATCCAGTGGCCTCCGAAATTTTAAAAGAAAAGGTACTGGCCGAAAAAGCGAAAGGCAAGATCGTGCTGGTCACCTCCCATATTCTCAGCGATTTGGAAGAACTCACCACCGATGTTATGTACATCATCGAAGGGAAAGTCCAGTTTTACCAGTCCATCGAACAACTGAAATCCCGCACCGGCGAGGACAAACTCAACCGCGCCCTGGCGCGGATTATGCAAGGCAAATGATTCGAATTGTAAAATACGTCCTATACGACATCCTTCAAAATCGGATTGTCATCGGTTACACCTTGTTCTTGTTTGCGGTGTCATTTGGTTTGTTCAACCTGAGCGGCGACGCAACGAAGGGGCTGGTTAGTCTGCTGAATGTGGTGCTGATCGTCACGCCCTTGGTGAGTATTGTTTTTGCCACCATTCACTTTTACAATGCCTCCGAGTTCATCGAATTGCTGGCGGCACAACCCATTCGTCGGAGCGTCATTGTATGGAGTGAGTTTATCGGATTGGCGGTGGCCATGATCTTATCAATACTGCTTGGCCTCGGTATCCCGGTCGCACTGTTTGCTGCAGGTGCCACGGGGCTAACCCTTGTAATTGTAGCGGCGGGGCTATCGGTCGCGTTTGTATCCATCGCTTTATTGGCGTCCATACTTACTCGCGACAAGGCGAAAGGTATCGGCGTGGCATTACTGCTTTGGTTCTACTTCGCGCTGTTGTACGACGCGCTGGTGTTGTTCCTCATGTTCAGTTTTGCGGATTATCCGCTGGAAAAAGCGATGGTTGCTGTCATTGCACTCAACCCGATTGATTTGGCGCGGGTGGTGGTGCTGTTGCAAATGGACATCTCTGCGCTGATGGGCTACACGGGGGCTTTGTTTCGGGAATTTTTGGGCACGGGTTGGGGGGTAGGATTTGCGGTTATTGTTCTGTTGTTGTGGGTGTTGGTGCCGATAGGAGTGGGGGTTAGGGTGTTTAGGAGAAAGGATTTGTGAGGATTATGCCCCCAGCACCTTCAACGCCTCATAAACCAGAAAACCCGGCCAAAAAATGGCTTTTATAAACCCCAAAACACCCATCCAGAAACCTGTTGCGTGTGAAATGTAATAGATGGCGGCGCCGATGAAGCCCATGCCGTAAACGGTATTGCTGGGCCCGTGCTGTCGAAATTCATTTTTCATGGCTGTATGTTTTTGAAGATGAAGAATGATTACCCCGTGAGGACTGTTAGAAGTAAAAAAAGCAGCGGTATTCCAAGTGCTAATACCGCCCAAAAAGTGCCTCTGCGCCAACCTTTCACGGCCGCCCGGATAAGGGATACGATTGCCAACACCATCCCGGCAAACGTAAAAATACTTGAAAATAACAGTGCAAAACCTGCGGCAAAACCTCCCCAAACAAGATAGGTAACCAGTGTAGCCACCACCGTAACCCCATCGAGGCAGATGGCAATAATCGCCAGTTTGTCTACCTCTTGGTATCTCTTTTTGGGGTTAAACAAACCCAGTCTTAAGGCTTTTGGGAGCGATTTCTTTGCCTTCAAAACGATCCGTTCCCTTGACACTTGGGCGCTTTGTGACGCACTCGTCTTAGCGCTCGTCGCGGAAGCAATAAACAGGCAAAAAAGGAAGAGATAGGTTCTCATAAATTTTGCTTGATTGAAATGTCCAATAGTCCAATGTCCAATGTCCAATGTCCAGTGTCCAACAGTCCAATGTCCAGTGTCCAGTGTCCAACAGTCCAATGTCCAGTGTCCAGTGTCCAACAGTCCAATGTCCAACAGTCCAATGTCCGGCTAGCTACTCCTAATTCCGATCCATCTGAATAACCTTGGTCGGTTCCCCGTTCCAGTTCTCCGGCATACACTGGTAAAAAACCTTGGAAGTATTGCAAACCTGAAACTCATCCACTTCCAGATAGCCCGCCGTTTTTTTTAATTTGAACTTGCGCAATTGTCCTCGAAGGTCCCATTCGCTCACCGTTAGGCGATCGGTGAGTTCGTCTTCCATCGGCGTGATTTTCCGGCCGTTATAGACCAAAAAATAGGTGCCGATTTTAACCAGATTTCCTTCCATAATGGCGAGGCGGTTGTCGGCTTCCACCACTTGAAACAAGCTCAGGTAGTCCTTGTGTTGCACTACGCTGTCTATCAAAGTTTTAACGGGGAAAATAGTCAGGGTCGAAAAGGTCGTTTCGTAACCTTCCGCCAGGTCATAGCCAAACCCGCCCATGATATAGGCCGTGTCATTGTCCATCGTGAAACAGTGGTTGACGCCTGCAAACTGGTCGTCCACAAAAGGTGGGAAATAACTCAGCGGCAGCACATAAGTTTTCTGGTTCTGATAATCCAGGATCACCATATCGCAATTGTAAACACCTTCAGATTCGGGGGCTTTGGCGTCCAAAAATTTACCGCCCACGATCAGCCTGTAATGCCCATAATTGAAGGATGCCTCGCCGACAATTGGAGGAACCGCAGTGCCCGGAAATTCATAGATGGTGGTGGAATCTGAATAGCAGATGAATTGGCTATGAGCCGGAGCGATCCCTAGGACGAAAAGCAAAAACGATATTAAAATGCGCATAAATGGTTGGTATTGAAAAGGTTGCCATTGAGTAAAGACCTCGTAGGTTTTTAAAAACCTACGAGGTCTGGACAAAGTTACGGAACCAACACCAGCACATTTTCAGAAACAGAGACGGGACACTTAATTGAGTTGGAAATCAGACAATAGCGGTGTGCTTTTTCCATGATTTTCAAGGCCGTAGCCTCGTCTTCGTAGTTGCTTAGCGTGACAATTGGGTTAAGCATTACACCCGTAAAAGCATATTTCCCATCCACCAGCGCTACGGTGCCGCTTGCTTCGCACTCCAGAGATACCGGCTTCAATTTGAACTTATCGCAAAATGATTGAAAGGTATTGACATAGCAGCCCGCAATCGCAGCGAGGAAAAAAGTCTCTGGCGACCATACCCCGGCCATGCCATTTGGGAAATCGGGCGGTGTAGCACACTCAACGACCGCATCCACCTCCACGGCGGATATTTTGCTGATTCGGTTTTCACCCTGAATGGCTTTTACCCGGTAATCGAATTGAATCTCTTTGTTGTCCATAATGTTAGTTGTAGTTGATAATGATCACAAAGGTGTCGTGGAAAAACACAGCAGAGGATGATGGCTGTCAGCGTGAATGGAAATTAAAGTCAGTTTTTCGCTGAAACCTCTTAGGTTTTAAAAATCTATGAGGTCAAAAACATAATGCTTCAATAGAGACCAATATCCCAAGGCGTTTTTTGAAACCTGTTCGTCCGGATGTTGCCGGAGTGCGAGCAGCGCAACTTTCAGGCGCACGTTGGCGCGGTAGGCTTTGAAATAGGTGAAAAGCTCGGAATCTTCCGGGCCTTGAAAACAGGCCCAACGCTGTGTATAATTTTGAATGAAAGTATCAGCAAGGTCTTTTCGGCCATAAAATTCCAAATCCATGCATAGGAAAGCCAGTTCGTTCAACACGTCCATGCGCCTGAAATGCTCGTTGAACTCTAAACAATCGAACACCACTGGAGGTGCATTTTGGGGCAAAAAGATGTTGTGGGAGTGCAAGTCGCCATGACCCTCGACCCAGAAACCACGGTGTATGCGATCCTCCGAACGAGTTCTGTGCTTGTACAAAAAAGCGGGAATCGTCTCTGCCCAGGTGCGCAGCAATCCAGCGTCAGGCACTTTCAAGGCAGCCAAATCGGCCTCCAGCGTAAACAAGTCCGCAAAATCATGCGCATCTTCGGCAGGCCGGTAGGGTAGGGTAGTTTCAAGCTGGTTCTGAAGGTGGAATTGGGAGAGTAAGGTGGCCAACTGTTGCATATCCGTGGCACCTATTTCATTCGTCCCTAACAGTTTATCCATCTCCCGGGAATTGTCCATCCGGTGCATTTGCACTGCATAGTCCGTCGTTGGCAGCTGTGTTCCGCCGATTCCGTCTGCCCCCACAGGCAAAACACGGAGATACATCTGCGGGGCCAGTCTGCGATTGAGCCGAAGTTCTTCTTCGCAGAAAAAACGTCGTCGTTCCAGCGTGCTGAAATCGAGAAAATCAAAACGGACGGGCTTCTTGATTTTGAACGCAAACTCGTCGGTCAGGATAACCCAGGAAATATGGGTTTCCACCAGCGAAACGCCGGTTTTTACGCCCGGAAACAAAGATTCTGACACGATACGATGGATATCTTCGGCGGTCATGGCTGGAGGTATTGCTGGATTTTTATAGCGGCGGATTCGGGTGTTTCCGAATCAGTGTTCAAGATAAGCCGTTCTTCAGGCAGCGGCTCGAATTGGTCGCGGATTTTTTCATAAACCTGAAAATCCGCCTCGCTGTCTGGCCGGGGGCGACTCAATCGCGCATACAAGGTTTGTTCCCCTGCTTGCACTTCTACCCAACGCAAAGGCACGCCGCACTCGGTTGCTAATGCGCGAAAAGGCGCACGGATCGATTCCTTATAAAAAGTGCTGTCCACCACCACGGTCTTGCCATCCATCAAGGCTTCCCGAGCGCGTTGCAACAAGCCGACATATACTTTTTCCTTGTCCTCCGGACTGTAATGCCCCATCAGCCCCAACTCGCGACGAAGTACGTCGCTGTTGAGATGTGTGGCCCCGCTAAGAGCGGCAAAAGCGCGGGCGACGGTGGTTTTGCCCGTGCCGGGAAGACCGGTGATAAGGAGGAGCATGGGTTGTAATTTTGGATTTACGATTTACGATTTTTTTGATCCGAAAAAGGCGCGATTCGTCCCTTTTTCGGATCAAAAAAATCGTAAATCGTAAATCCAAAATCGTAAATCATACGGCTTGACTAAACACCCGTCCACTGGGCATTTTATCCCAATACCGAGCGTCAAAAGCCAGACAGATATTCCGTAAAAATCCTTTTCCCGCTTCGGTAATCTTCACGCCCGAAGGCCCTATTTCCACCAATCCGTCGGCAATGGGTTCTGCAAGTCTCGCCAAAATTACGTCCCTTTGGTCATCACGCTGCCAGCCAGTTTGATACCGGCACATTAAATTTAAAATATGGTGCCTGATTCGCTTGTCTTCTTCCGTTAAAAAGTGGCCGCGCAAGAGTGGTAGATGGCCTGCTGCAACCGCACTTTGATATTCTATTACCGTTTTTAAGTTTTGAGCAAAGGCGCTAAACGTGTCCCCAATGGCTGAAACCCCCAAGCCAATGGTCAAGGGTGTAAAAACCGGCGTGTAGCCCATAAAATTTCGGTGGAGGGCACCCGTTTGTGCGGACTTATACAAGGCATCTGATTCGAGCGAAAAATGATCCATGCCAACATCGTGATACCCAAGGTTTTCCAATAGTTTCTTTCCCGTCTCGTATAGTGCTCGTTTGGACACAGCATCGGGAAGGTCATTTTCGTCAAAAGCGCGTTGGCCGTTTTTCAGCCAGGGCACGTGCGCATAACTATAGAAAGCAATCCGGTCAGGCATCAAATCACCGACCAAATCCATGGTCTTGACAATATGCTCCTGCTGTTGAAAGGGCAGACCAAAGATGAGGTCAAAATTGACGGAATCGTAGCCGAGCTGGCGAGCGGTTTCGGTCACAAAAACGACTTGTTCTACCGTTTGATACCGGTTGATAACAAGCAATATTTCCTCGTCTACGTCCTGCACCCCAATGCTGATGCGGCGGAAACCCAGATCATACAGTACTTCCAGATGCTCCCGGGTAGTACTTGACGGGTGGGCCTCAAAACTGAATTCATGCTCGGGTGCAATATCCACCGTTTCAAAAATGGCCTCCAGCAGTTGCCGCAGATTTTCCGGGTGAAAAAACGTGGGGGTTCCGCCGCCCAAATGCAGTTCGCTCAAAACAGGGCGACCCGGCAAACGATCCAGATACATTTTCCATTCTGCCAAAACAGCCTGGATATAGGGCGACTCCACCGCGTGATTGCGCGTGATGTGTTTGTTGCAGCCACAATAAGTACACAGTTTTTCACAAAAAGGCAGGTGTAAGTACAGGCTCAATCGCTGGTCTTGTTCAAACACCTGGACCACCTGCTCCATCCATTCTGTTTCAGAAATGGTCTCAGCTTCCCAGTAAGGCACCGTTGGGTAACTGGTGTAGCGCGGGGCTGGGATGTCGTATTTTTCGAGTAATTCTTGCGTTGTCATTTTTTAAAAATCTTGACATGGTATTGTAAAGAGGCGCTAGTGCCGCATTCCCCGGTTGACCAATTGAATCCTATAAGGTTTTAAAAACCTTATAGGATTTTATGAGAATCACTATATAATTCCGCAACAAATTTTCAATCTGGACTTTTTGCCTCACTCGCCCCTACACGGGCTCAAACCTCGCCGTAAAATGCCGCAAAAACGGTGGCTCATACACGATTTTGAACCCCGTCTTTTGATCCCGGTGTTTAGTCAATTCACCGAAAGCTTCGGCCACATAATCCAGATGGCTTTGGGTGTATACCCGACGTGGAATAGCAAGCCGCACCAGATCCATTGTCGCTGGAATTAGCTTGCCATCGGCATCGTATTTTCCGAACATCACCGAACCAATTTCGCAGCAACGGATACCACCCAAGCGGTACAGTTCGCAGGCCATTACCTGTCCGGGATATTGATCTAGCGGAATGTCGGGATAGAAGGCTCGGGCATCCACATACACAGCATGGCCGCCTGCCGGGCGCATGATGGGAACGCCCAGCGCGTGTAATTTATCGGCCAGATACGCCGTGCTTTTGATGCGATAATTCAAATAATCGGGCTCAAAAACCTCTTCCAGGCCAATGGCAATGGCCTCCATGTCGCGACCGGATAGTCCGCCGTAGGTAGAAAAACCTTCCGTGACAATGAGCACCGTGCGGCATAACACGGCCAAATCCAGGTCGCGCAGGGCGAGAAAGCCGCCCATGTTGACCAGCGCGTCTTTTTTGGCGCTCATGATGCTGCCGTCAGCAAGGGCAAACATTTGTTGGGCAATTTCTCGGTAAGTCGTGTTCTCAAAACCAGCCTCCCGGTGTTTGATGAACCAGGCATTTTCCGCAATCCTGCATGCGTCAAGGATAAAGCGGATGCCATGTTTTTTGCAAATTTCTGAGACTGCCCGGGCATTCTCCATGCTCACGGGCTGTCCGCCACCGCTATTATTGGTGACGGTGAGGATAACAGCCGCAATGTTTTCAGCCCGGTGCAGGGCGATGTTTGCTTCCAGTTTGTCCGTGTCAAGATTTCCTTTGAAAGGATGCAACAGCGAGGGGTGGCTGTTTTCCTCAATGGGGCAATCAATCGCTTTTGCCCCGGTGAACTCAATATTTGCCCGGGTCGTGTCGAAGTGTGTATTGCTGATAAACACTTTCCCTGGGCCGCCGATGCGCGAATACAACAAGTGTTCTGCTGCCCGACCTTGGTGCGTTGGCAAAATATAAGGGCATCCCGTTAGGTCTTGTATAGCCTTTTCCATGCGCAGCCAGCTGGTGGCGCCCGCATAACTTTCATCGCCGCGCATGATGCCCGCCCATTGCTCACTGCTCATCGCGGAAGTGCCACTGTCGGTGAGTAAGTCAATAATGACTTCCGTGGAGTGCAGTAAAAAGGGATTAAAATGCGCGTTTTGGAGAAAGGTTTCCCGCTCTTCCGGTGTGGTAAGACGAATCTTTTCGACCGTTTTGATGCGGAATGGCTCTATGATGGTTTTGAAATGCATCCCAGGAAATCAGACAAGGTAAAGAATGATAATGGGCACAAAGAACTGGCGGCAAATCGGGCCGATGAATGACGACAATCAGCTAGGGACAAGACATCGGTCAGTGGTGGCTTTCAACGTAAAATCGCCCGGTATTATGCATTTATCAATTTTTCCACCCTTTTTTGAAGGGAGGCTTAATGAGCTCTGAAAATCACTATTTTAAATGATCGTGGTCATTGTTTCCGACTTTGATGGGGACGTAAGTTTATGAATGAATTAATGTGTTGTCACCATTCGTGGCGGCAACCCTTACCAGCAAAATTTTGTAACATGAAAAAGCTGCTATTACTGATCGTTCTTGCGTTCTCCATTTTTCAAACGGCAAAAGCCGAGACTGAGCCAAACGATAATTCCGCACAAGCCAACCTGCTCGTCCTTAACAATACTCAAGACGGCACGCTTATGGGCGCCGACGTGGACGACTGGTTTATATTGACCGTCCCTCAAGGGGGGATTCTGAGCATCACCGTTCATAAAACAGGTCCAGGGAATGCCAGAATGTACCTTCTCGATGCCGATCAGGTCGGGTTTCCGGAAGTTTCGAACCTGTATCTGGGATACAGCGACTCTCCGCCGGAGGGTTGGACCTTGAGTTACCCGGTGTTGCCAGGTAATTATTACGTCCATTTTTTCCGTTACGATCCTTCCGTTTCTTACACCGTTACGCCCACGCTGGCACTGTCCAGTTTTGGGCAAGACATCGAACCGAATCATGTTTCCGCAGATGCGCAAAATTTTTCACCAACCAGCACCGTGGGTGGTACGCTGCGCTATTATCGCCCGAATGAAGGGACAGATATGACGGATTGGTTCAAAATGGTCGTTCCACAAGGGGGTATCCTTAATTTGAAAATCCATAAAAAGGGCCCCGGGAACACTTGGTTCCACTTGCTGGATGCCGAAAACATGAGTCTCCCGGAGATTTCAAACTATTACACCGGTTATGGCGAATCGCCCGTGGAGGGCTGGGATTGGAGCATTCCTGTGTTGGCCGGCACCTACTTTTTTCAGGTTACCGGGGGTGAATATTGGCTCGATTATCAATTGGTCGCTTCGCTTGCCGCGCCCACTTATACCGAAGATGCCGAGCCGAACGACAATGCTTCCGAGGCGGGAAATTTCCCGGTGAACGGTTCGGTGAGTGGTATGCTGCGCTATTATGGACCGGGCGAAGGTTGGGATTTGAAGGATTGGTACAAAATGACCGTTCCACAAGGCGGCATTTTGAATTTTAAAATCCACAAAACAGGCCCTGGGAATACCTGGATTCGAATGCGCGATGCTGAAATTCCTAATTTTCCGGAGGTTTCCAATTTTTATACGGGCTACGGACAATCGCCTGTTGAGGGTTGGAACTGGAGTTTTCCGGTGTTGGCCGGTGAATATTATTTTCAGGTGGAGGAGGGTGAATATATATTGGATTACAGAATAGAAGCCGCGCTCGCAGTGCCCATTTGGGGCGAGGACACCGAGCCGAACGACTCGTTAAACTTTGCTCAAAATCTCCTGATCAACGACACCATTGGCGGATTGATGGGTTATTACCGGCCCGGCTTCGGCTATGATAATTGGGACTGGTTTGTGATGGATGCACCAGAAAATGGGCTCCTTTCGTTCCAAATATCAAAAGTGGGTTATCAAAACGGCAACGCCCGCATCCGCAACGAAACCGCAGAGATCGGCACGAGCTATCTCGGTTTTGGCGATCAGAATGCGACATTCAGCAAACTCGTGCCCGCCGGGAGATACTATTTGGGCTTTGAAAAATACGGCGGCGATTTTCAGTACAAAGTCGTTTCAAGCCTGCTCCCCTCACCGGTTGCCAATTTCACTTTTGCGCAAACGGGCAATGTATTCGCTTTTGAAAATACGACCCTGCACTCGGCTAGTTTTCTTTGGAAATTCGATGACGGTGTTACGGCTACCACGGTCAACGCCTATCACGAATATAAAGACCCCGGCAATTTTGAGGTTTGCCTGATCGCTTCCAATGTAGCCGGCGCAGACACGATTTGCCAACAGGTAATTTTGCCAGGCGTGGCTAGGGTGCTTCCAAATCAGGCAGGCAATAGCGGTGACGCGACCATTCAGATTTTTGGCGGCGGGTTAGACACCAACTATGTGGCGAAAATCATGCAAGGCAGCACAGTGATCGCAGTATCCGATTTTGCTGATTTTGCAGGGAAGAGTTCGATTTTTGTCCGTTTTGACCTTCGGGACAAGCCCATTGGAACGTATGATCTGCTGATTGAAAAGCCGGGCGGCCCTTCCTACACCGTACCGGGTGGTTTTACGATTGAAGCGGGCATTGCCGCCGATCCATGGGTGAGCATCTCCGGGCGCAACCGCATTTTGTTCAACACCTGGACGACCTATACCCTCAATTATGGAAACCGGGGTAATGTGGATGCCACCTTCGCACCGATTTGGCTCGCGTTTTCCAACAGCTCTGGGCTGGATGTCAAGTTCCAAAACGTGAAATTCATTGATCCCGACCCGGCCAATCCCGCCCCGCTTAACGAGGAAGTTTATGCTGAATTGGATTCCCTGTTTGGGCAGCCAGCCCCTTCAAGGGTTTACCCGCTCGTTTTCCGGCGCATTCCGGGAGGCACAAACGGCTCTTTGACCATTCAGGTCAAAACAGGGGGAGACCTCAAAATCAAGGCATGGACGGAAAGCCCCTGGTTTCAATCACCGATAGACCAAGACAAGGTTGAATGCGTGGGCGACGCCCTTTCGAGCACTCCGTCCGATTACAACCTCGATGCCGACAAGGTGCTTTGCGCCAAAACGCTGATTTTGTTTTTTGCCCAAGAGTACATAGGCAATGAAGAATACGAAAAGCCCAGCGACCCTCTGGGCATACTGCCGCTTATCGTTGCCATTAGAAGTGCGACGAAGGCTTGCGGTGTTACCAATCCCGCTGACCGCAAAGCTATTGCCAACTGGGTGGCCAATACCATCGTCAATGGATACTTGGCGGGTATCAAAACACCCTCAGTTGTCTCTTCCGGCGCCGATGACCGCGATGGTTCAACTTGCCCCATCAAATTCAGACCGCAAAACCCGACTGCCAATACGCTGACCGCCGTCAATTCGCTCGACCCCAATGAAAAAACCGGGCCCGCAGGTTTTGGCACGGCGAATTACCTCGCGGCGACGAGCGGTTTTCCGTACACGGTTCATTTTGAAAACACCCCCACCGCGACCGCCCCGGCGCACACCGTCACCGTGACCGACACGCTGGACAAAGCGAAATTCGACCTCGCTACCTTCAGTTTCGGCAATGTAAATATTGGCGACAGTACGGTGTACCCAGAACCCGGTTTGCGGGAATTCGTTTTGGATAAAAAACTGGATCACCTTGGCGTGACAGCAAGAATTCACGGCAAACTCGATGTGCAAACGGGCATCGTTGTTTGGACTTTCCGAAGTCTGGATGCGAGCACACTGGCGGAGGTTGAAGATCCGGACTTGGGTTTTCTGCCACCGAATGTCAATGCTCCGGAAGGGCAAGGCAGTGTTTCTTTTTTCATACAATTGAAAAACGCGCCTCAAAACGCGGAAGAGATTCGCAACCGCGCGAGCATCGTTTTCGATGCCAATGCGCCGATTATCACGAATGAGCACTTGGTCACTTTTGACCTCGTAGCACCCGAAAGCGCGGTGATGCCTCTGCCTTCCACGACGCATGAGGAGCAAATTCCCGTTTCTTGGGCTGGCACAGACGCTGGTTCTGGTCTCCAGTTTTTCAATGTTTATGTTTCGGAAAATGGTGCTGAGGATACGCTTTGGCTTGCCCGAACGACCTTGACTTCGGCCATATTTAGTGGAGAAATGGGCAGCAGTTATCGTTTTTATTCTATTGCGGTGGACAATGCGGGCAATGCTGAGATTGCCCCTGCTACGCCCGATGCAGAGATCAGTATCCTAGTTGGAACGAATGATCCATGGACGGGCAGCGGGTTGAAGGTGTACCCGAACCCGGCGACGAACACCTTATTCATCCAATCAGAAAATGAAAACCCGAATAGGAGCGCTCAACTCCGATTGTTCAACGCACAGGGACAGATTGTTTTTGAAAAAATGGGCATGTCAAGTTTGGAAACCGTCTCGACCCTTGGTTTTTCCAGCGGGGTTTATTTTTTGGAAATGAAGGATGGGGTAAAGGTTTTTAGGATTAAAGTACTGATTGTCAAATAGTCAACTCAATAGGTGTAAAAAGATTGATCAATGAAAAAGAATATCATTTCAGCAATTTTTCTCCTTTTCTGGAGCAGTTGTCTTTGGGGACAAGCGGGCACCTTGGATTCCACTTTTGGTGAAAATGGTGTGCTGTACTTTGAAAGAGCATTTCCATTTCCGCCTTACGAGGTTCTAACTGCGAGAGACAAATCCAATAGGATTGTTGTGGCCCAATCATCCGAATCCGATTCAAACCTATTGATGGTGAGGTTTTTGGAAGGAGGGGCCGTTGATCCAAGTTTTGGCCAAAACGGCGAGGTGGTTTTAAAAAAAGGATTGCCATTTAACATCAGGTCAGTGGCCTTCCAAAATGACAATAAAATATTGGTGGTGGGAGATATCCACGATCCCGTGGATACGATGTGGGGTTATACTTCTAATATTTTCATGGCCAGATTTCTGGAAAATGGTCAGCCCGAACCTTCATTTGGCTTTCAGGGTGCGGTGACTATTGACCTGGATACCAATACCGTTGGACTAAATTTGGCGGTGCAGAACGATGGGAAAATATTGGTTACGGGAAGGTTGGGTATGATAAATTGGGGCGGGGGCGGCAACACCGATGTTTTGATGATGCGCCTGTTGCCTAATGGTTCGTTTGACCCTTCATTTGGCAATGCCGGGATGGTTATTACAGATCTGAACGCTATTGGTTTTAATGTTGATATGGGGAGGGAAATTGTCATTCAGCCCGATGGGAAAATTCTTGTGTCAGCCATAAATGGTGCTTGGGGTAACGGTGAAGGTGACTTCGCATTGATCCGATACCAACCCAACGGGACATTGGATACCTCCTTCGGAAACAACGGCATTGTTATTTCCAAAGCCGATGTCCCGCAATACAGGAAAATCTTATTGAACGGCGACCAATCCATCTTAGTCGCGGGTAATGAAGGGAGCGTGTTTGGGGGAGGGTTTTATGCAACGCTGCGGAAATTCAAACCGAATGGGGAAGTTGATTCCACGTTTGCCGAAAATGGCATATTCAAATCGGAGATAAGCGACAATGGCAGAGCGTTTTTTGACATTGAATCTCAGGCAGATAACAAGTTCGTCGCCGCAGGTTTTTGGGGCGATGCAAATGAAGGGTATGCTTTATTGATGCGCTTCTTCCCTAGTGGAAACCCCGACTCTACTTTTGGCACAAACGCGATGGCTCGCTTGAAGATGGAGCATTGCGGTGGTGGTTTCCAACATGTTTGGTTTTCTCCCGATAAAAAAATAACTGCGCTTGGTGTCTGTTCGAACCATTGGGTAGGTGGCATTCACAGGGTGTTTCTTGCCAGATTCGACAACGATTTTAGTAATTCAATCAATAACCCTGCCGTGGCGACAGGTCTGACCGTTTTCCCCAACCCGGCAAGCCATCGCATTATTTTCCTTTTTGAAAATATGGTCAGCGGTGAGTTGACCTTATCGCATCCGGACGGTTCGGCCATTTATATTGCAAACCTGTACAATGAACAGCAATACGAGTTTTCGGTAGCCGGGCTGCCGGACGGAGTTTATTTCTGGAAGTGGGCAGGCAGCGACAGGGCGCATGGGTATACCGGGAAAGTACTTGTGGCGCATTGAATTAAGAGATTGAGGTGACATCTCCGACGCAGGAGGAGGTGTCACCTCAATATCCCGCTTTGAGGCCCCGCTAGGCCATTTATTCTGCAAAATGTCAGATTCCAGCCATTTCCTTTTTCTGCATCCGGGCATACTCGCGCCAGCCGATCATTTTTCCTTTGTCCTCGTCCCAGAGTTTGTTGAAAATGCATTGCAGGCTTTGCCTGAAGGTGAGCGAAACAGCCACCTGCTCAAAGATCGGGTTTTCATGGTGACAACGGGCGAGTTCGTAATTTGGCACCAGCGAGTTTAGGTGGTGGATGTGGTGATAACCGATGTTTCCGGAAAGCCAGTGAAAAAAACGAGGCAACTTGTAATAAGAACTCCCTTGAATAGACGCGGTGAGGTAATCCCATTTTGATTTCCAGGCCTTATAGGTGTATTCGTGCTGGTGTTGCACGTAAAAGAACCAAATCGCAATGACGCCAAACGCCGTAATAATAGGGAAGTGAACAAGGGTAAAAGCTTCCCAACCCAAAAAATAAATAAGCGCGCCATGGAAAACGATCAGAAAAAAATCGTTCCACAACAGGGCTCTGTTGGCCAGTTCCCAGCCTTTCATCCGTACGAGCGGAAAGCGGTTGTTGAAAAAAATATACACTAAGGGGCCAATAATAAACAACACCGGTGCACTGCGAAACAACCTGTATTTGAACTTTTGAAAACGGCTCAGCGCGCTGTACTCATTGACCGTCAGTGTATTAATATCGCCTATATCACGATGGTCGCTCAGGATACCATTGTGGCCGTGGTGATAATTGTGGTTTTTTGCCCAATAACGGTATGGAATAAATGTCAAAAAACTGCAGGTAGAGCCGATCAGATTGTTCGCCCTCCTCGAAGCCGTGAACGACTGATGGCCGCAGTCGTGCTGGATGATAAAGATGCGAACCAGAAAGAACGCGTTTACGATGGCCAGTCCAATGGTGAGCCAAATGGACACGTCGCGCCAAACATACATTGCAACCCAAAGGGCGATGAAGGGCAGGAAAGAGTTGAGGATTTGTATGGTTGCTTTTCGATTGTTGGGGAGCTGGTATCGCTTTACAATGGCAGGTAATTGATCGTAAATGCTAGGATGTGTTGCTTGCATTGCTAAAAATCGTGATTTGGATGGGCGCATGGAGCCTTTTTCCAAGATAGGATGGGCAAGAAGGGCGGCGGCGGCCATTTCTTCGTTTCACAAAGATGACACACAGAAAACTCGCGTAGATGTTACGCAGATTAATTCTGTGTAACATCTGCGAGAAAAATTTTACGCCAGTGCTGCACAACCCCATCAAAGGTCAGTCGCAAAGGTCTTTAGCTAGGTTTTGGGCGCCATTGATGGTTGTCATCCCTCACGGCGATATAAATCAGGTGGGTTTATTTTTTCCAGGGCAGATGACGAGTAAGCCACTTTAAACCACCTCCATCGCCACCTTCATAACATCTGCAAAAGAATTTTGCCGCTCCTCCTGCGAGAGTTGCTCTCCAGAAATTAAAGAATCAGAAATGGTCATTAAGGCCAAGGCCGAAGCGCCCAGGTTGGCGGCATTCAGGAAAAGGGCATAAGATTCCATTTCCACACAAAGCATACCCGTTTTTTGCCATTTTTTCCAGTTTTCTTTGTCAATATGGTAAAAAATATCGGAACTCAGTATGCCGCCCACATGGTATTTCAAACCTAAATGCTCTGCGTGTTCAACGGCTTTTTGCAGCAATTTGAAATCGGAGATGGCGGCGATTTCGCCCTCCAAACCGTATTGTTTTCCAAAATTGGAATCGGTGGAGGCTGCTTGAGCGATGACGATTTCGTTCAGCCGCACATTTTCCTGCATTGCGCCTGCGGTGCCAATTCGGATCAGTGTTTTCACCCCATAAAACTTGATCAGTTCGTATGAATAGATACCCATGGAAGGTATTCCCATGCCAGTGCCCATGACCGAGATCCTTTTGCCGTTGTAATACCCTGTGTAGCCCAACATGTTTCTGACATGGTTGAATTGAACCACATCCGACAAATAATGCCCGGCAATGGATTTTGCCCGCAAGGGGTCGCCAGGCAGCAGTATGGTCTCCGCGATTTCCCCGACTTTGGCTTCGATGTGTGGCGTAGGCATTGGTTATGATTAATTTTTTTGCTCCTTCAAAATGACGACCAATGCAGCCAAAAATACCAGATTTTTCACGATGTACTGCCCCACAATGGTGAACCCATACGGAGCATGTTCTGAAGTGAAAGAAACTTCCGGGAAGAAAAACAGCGGCATAAAAGTGAAAATCATGTGCAAGACCGCAGCCTGTGCACCCAATTTGGTAAAACGGCCGCTGAAGAAAATCACGCCGATGCCTACTTCCCAAATCGCCAGCAACATCAGGTTGACCTCATCCGGGATGACCCCGAACGTCAGAATGCGAATGGTGTCTTTGGCCAGATTTTCCGCCGGACTAAGCCCGTGGAAAAACTTCAGCATACCAAACCAAAAGAAATTTATTCCGATAGCCCAGCGCAAAAGTCGCGTTGAGTTGGAATATAAGGATGAAAACAGATTGGTACTTTTATTCATGAGAAACAGCCGATTATCAGGTGTCTATTCTTCGGCAGCCTGGCCTTTTACAAACGTGGAATAGATGTAAATATGAGCGTTTGTGTCTTCCAGGGTGCTGAAAATCAAATCTCTAACATGTTCCCAGCGCAGTCCGCCTACTCCGGTGGCCAAGCGTGGAAGGGCAACACTTTTGATATCTTCTTTTTGGATGATTTTTTTCAATTCGCGTAAGGCGTGGCTTACATTATGCAAAGTGGCACTGCCTGGGTGGCCACCATGCCCGGTGGAAGGATCTTGCGTTAAAAGATTGACTATGCGCTTGCCTTCTGTGCCAGACCAAACCCAAGCACCACCCGGATCGGGGTTTGTCTGATGGCACCAGTGCCTAAAATCTTTGACCAACGAAGGATAATCCTGACGAAGGCTGAGTGCCAAACCATTGTCAAAGTGATCGTGGGGCGCAACACCGTGCGCGATGGCCTGGGCTTTGGACAACATAATGTCGCCGCTGACTTCTTTTATCATGTGAAATTGTTTAAATTTTGCTGTAAGGTTCAGCCACGAGGGTCAACTTGTAGATGACGGTGGTCGGGGCAAAGGGTGATTTTAATCATTCGCAAAAATCAGCCCAAGCGATGATGCAGATCATTTTGCGGGAATCAGGTTCCTTTCAACTTTGTGCTGCAATCGGTACGGAAGCCGGTTGTTTTCTCTTAACCAATAAAAATTAAAGTTATGTCACTTGTTAAATGGAATCCAGAAACTAGCTTCTTTCCTTCCATCTCTAGCTGGGTGGATGATTTTTTTCCTGAAAATAGTTTTAAGTCGAAGATGAACGGCGTTTCGGTGCCTGCCGTCAATGTGAAAGAAAGCAAAGACGCTTTTAAGATCAATGTGGCAGCGCCCGGCTTTAAAAAAGAAGATTTCAAGTTGGAGGTGAAGAACGGATACCTGACCATCTCCGGCGAGACCAGTGAAGAAAAGGAGGACAAAGACGAGACCTACACCCGTCGTGAATACTCCTACAATACGTTCAGTCGGTCCTTTAGTCTGCCTGAAAATGTCAAAGGGGACGATATCGAAGCGAAATATGCAGATGGGGTGTTGAATATCACATTGCCTAAAGCAAAAGCAGATGAAAAGCCTGTCAAACAAATCTCGGTGAAATAGTAGTTCAGGAACATTTTTTACCTTTAGCGGGTCGTTCGTTTTGGGCGACCCGCTTTTTGGTTTTAAAACCTCAGCACCTGAATGAAAGCACCTCCTTCATCATGATGAGCCAAATTCCTGCCACACCGATCCGGCAACTGTTCCTGATTCTGCTCATAGCATCCATCTTTGGAGTGCTTTTCTGGAACCTCCATTTTTTCGTTCCTGCTTTGCTGGGTTCTTACACCTTGTACGTTTTGCTAAGGGGGCCCTTGTTTTTCCTTACAGAGCGTTGGCGCTGGCCAAACAAGGCAGCGGCAGCGGTACTGGTGTTGCTTTCATTTTTGGCGGTGCTATTGCCTTTCAACTGGCTGTTTATGATGCTACAGGAGCGTGTGGTTGGCTTGTTTCGGAACGCGGACCAAGTCAAACAAAATGCCGAAGCGCTCATCAGAACCTTAGAAGTCAAATACGAAGTCTCTTTACTCACCCCAGAAAACATGGTTAGTCTCAGCAATTGGGCAGTGAGTGCAGCGCAAGGTCTGGTTGGAGCGACGGTGAGTGGGCTTGGATTACTCTTGGCGACCTATTTTATTTTGTGGTTTATGTTAACCGAGGGCAAAAAAATGGAGCAAATGTTTTTCGATGGGCTGCCGCTCCGCCATGAAAACGTGACTTATGTGCGAAAACAACTCAACGACATGGTTTGGGGTAATGCGCTCGGTATCCCGCTCATGGGATTAGTGCAAGCTTTCGCAGGGCTGTTGATTTATTGGCTGGTGGGGGTGCCAGATATTTGGATGTGGTTCGCCATCACTTTTGTGACTGGCATGTTGCCTTTGCTCGGCGTAGCGCTGGCCTATGTGCCGCTTTCCCTTATTTTATTAGGACAGGGCGAAGAGGGCCAAGCACTGCTGATCGTTTTGTATGGGTTCATTGTCATGGGTTCGGTAGACAACATCGCCCGAATGTGGCTGATGAAAAAAATGATTCAAACCCACCCGCTGATTACACTCTTCGGGGTGGTAGTTGGACTGCAGTTATTTGGGTTTATTGGATTTGTATTTGGGCCAATTCTGATCTCCCTGTTTATATTGTTGTTGCATATTTATCATAAGGAGTTTCATCGTAGGGAATGAAGATTATTTGTCTTTCAGTTTTGGAAGCATGGCTGGAAAATTATGACCGTTATCAAAAAAGGCTGCAACTTCAATTTGAAATCACAGCCAACTATAAAGGATGGAGGTTGCCAATAATGTAATTACCTGCGCAAGCCAGCGAAATAAATCTGCAAGCCCAAGGAAAGTGCAATTTGATTGGTTTTGGTCGTCGTAGTTGTTTTTACGCCAGCAAGGTCAATGTCAAATTTGCTTCGTGCGTAATTGTATTTTACCAATGCTTCCAAGCCAATGCCATCGCTTGAAAAAATCGTAAACCCGGGTCCTGCGCCTACCGCAAGGATATTGGTGTTGATATTTTGGTCAACACCCCCGAAAGTCGTGTTTTCGGCAGAATTGCCAAAGCCGAAATTGCCTTGCAAGAAAATTGCCTTGTCGCCAAATGGGATATAATACCGGGCAAAGGGGCCAAAAAGCAAGTCGGCATCGGTGGTTTTGTCACTGCCTTCCCCCGTTTCAGTACTTGAGGTGTAATCCAAGCCAATCCCAAGCGCGAAATTGTTGAAGAGGAAATACCCGACCGAGGGCGCAACGTTCCATTGTGTGCTTTTGGGCTCTGAATCGCTGGTGGTTTGGTCGGAAAAAGAAGTCTTGGAAGTGTTGGTAGCAAAACCGACCGCCGTACCCAGCATAAAGCGACCTTGATCCGTGAACTGTCCTTGTGCCATCGGTACCAACAAGAACGATAAAATGGTTGGGAACAAAAGTTTTTTCAATTTCATGATACAAAATTTTAGTTAAGTGACGGTACAAAATTCCGTGACGCTAATTTTGGATGAAATGATGGTGGTCATGGGAGAATGTGATTTTTAGCGAATTCAATTTTCTTTTTTTGTAGCCTCTTGTGCCCTTTCTCCCAATACCAATAATGGCAGCGTAATGCTTGCCGCTACCCGTTGGGTTTCACTCTGGTTAAACAGATTTGACAAGAAAGAATGGTGGTGCGGGATCATAACCACCATGTCAACGCCACTGCGCGCTGCCTCGTACAGAATGCCTTTATCTACGGCGTTCTCATTTTCATAAGAGTAACCATGGCGAATGCCTTTGAGCAATTCCTGAAGATGGCGTTTAGCCGATGACAGACCGCCCTGCGGCACCAGTTCAGGTGTTTTTTTCAAATCAAACAAGGTGAATACCTCTATATATGCGTCAAAGGCAGTAGCCAATTCCCGAAGGGCTTGTACGGTCTGAGCGTTTGGGATAGCGTGGTCATCAAATGGGAACAGGATTTTCTTTATAGGGTGGAAAGCCACGCCGCGCGACACCACAAGCATAGGCACTTTGCCACGTCGGATAGCAGAGGAGGTTATACTCCCATACAACGCATTGGCCACAGCACTTTTTCCGTGCATACCCATCACCACCAGATCGGCTTCCTCGGCTTCAAAAACCTCGTCCAAATCGCTCGGAAGGTCCCAAGACCGCACAACGCAATCGATCTCGATGGGATAACTTTGAGCCAAATCATCCTTGAGCTCCTGCAGCTTACGTTTGAAGCTCGCCTCCATTTCATCCACAAAAACGTTGGGAAAAACGGCCGGAAGATCCGTCGCTGGAACCGGATAGTTGAAATGATGGAATAATACCAGCTTCGCTTCAGTAGCCTGGGCAAGAGCAGCGGCATATTGCACCGCATTAGTGGCGTTGTGAGAGAAATCGGTACAAGCGATAATTGCTTTCATGCTGTTGAAATATTGATGAATGATTTTCTGCAACAAAAGTGCAGGAAACCGCCACTTAGGGTGATGATATCCATCAGTAACCGATAGAATGCTTATCAGCATGAAGGCCGCTAAAAGTATAAAATCACTGAAGTCCCTGATATGCGTCAGCGATTGTGTGGGGGCGGATAGGCCAATTTTGCTTATCTAATTTTTCTATGGTATGTACACAAGTTCATTGTAGTCAAAGCAGGGGCTACGCTCCTGATTCGCACGACGCATGAAAAACAATCAAAAAATGAATCAATCTACTGACAATCAACCCCTACAACCCCACCCAATCTCGCTTTGGATGCTAAAATTCCTGCTCTTTATGCTAGGGATTGCTGCGCTTGTTCCGGGGATTAATTTGATACTGGACCCATCTGGAAAGGGCATCCAGTTCCCGGAAGGCTCCCTTGCAGACACCCCATTTACGGATTATTTTATCCCGGGCATTTTGCTGACTGTTTTCATTGGACTGCTTCCGCTAACGGCATGGTTCGCCCTTTGGAAAAAACCGCACAGTGGTTTTCTGGAGGGAATCAATCCTTTTCCCAAACGGCATTGGTCTTGGACGCTTGCCTTGATCAGCGGCTTCGGCCTGATGATTTGGATTCTGGTACAGATTACGATGGTGCCGTATTTCTTTTTGCAACCAACGCTTTTAAGTTGGGCAATCGCAATTGTCCTGTTTTGCTTTGCGCCCGGAGTGCGGGCGTATTATAATAAGCCTGATTAACGGAAAGTGGCCAAAAAATAGGTAGTTTATGCTAATCATAGGTTAAAAGCCCCATCGGGGCGACAACGTTTATAGCACCAGATAAAGACAATGACGGAGGGGCGTTAGCCCCGGCAGCCAAGATGAGCGTACATGTTGCCGCCGCTACGCGGCTCTTTTCAACTTTGTCACCAAATCTATAAACGTTGTCGCCCCGATGGGGCTTTTAAACGGTGATTCGTATAACTTTGACATTGGTATTCCAATTCCACCAATTGTTTAATAAAGCCTACCGCTCCATATTATGTCCAATCCATTCTGGCAACAAGCCACCAAGGAAGTTCTACAAAACCTTGGCTCCTCTGAAAATGGCCTGAGTAAAGCGCTTGCTGCCCGCAGACTGCTGGATCGCCGAAAAACGGAAAAACACCGACCGGAATGGCTGCAAACCCTGCGTTTGTTTGTCCGGCAGTTTGCCTCTCCACTGGTGCTTTTGCTGGTCTTTGCGGCCATTCTGTCGGCTTCCATGAGCGATTGGAGCAACTCCATCATACTTATCTCTATCCTTTTTTTGACAGGGTCGATCAGTTTCTGGCAGGAATACCGCGCCGGTAAAGCCGTGCAGAAACTCCAGGCCATGATGCACATCCATTGCAACATCCTGCGAGAGGGCAAACCCAGGAAGGTCCCCAAAGAAACGGTGGTGCCAGGCGATGTGGTGCTGCTCTCAGCTGGCGACGTGGTGCCTGGAGATTGCCTCCTGCTGGAATCCAAAGACCTGTACACCAACGAATCCGCACTCACTGGCGAATCGTTTCCGGCAGAAAAAGAGCCAGGTGTTTCGGCCGCCGACGCCCCGCTTTCTGAACGGGGAAATGTCCTTTTCGAAGGCTCGAGCGTCATGAGCGGCAGCGGCAAGGCACTGGTGGTTCAAACAGGCTCAGAAACTGAATTTGGCAAAATTGTCATCCAAATGGGGGACGCAGAGCCTGAAACTGCTTTCCAGTCGGGCATTCGCAAATTCGGCTACTTGCTGCTTCGAATGACCTTTGTGCTGTCTGCCGGCATTTTGATCTTCAACCTTTTTCTAGGGAAGCCCATCGCGGCGAGTATCTTGTTTTCCATCGCGCTGGCCGTCGGACTGGCGCCGGAACTTTTGCCGGCCATCATGGTCACCACCCTTTCGGCAGGCGCCATTCGTATGGCGCGCGACAAGGTCATTGTAAAAAGACTGGACGCCATTCAGAATCTCGGCGCCATCAATATCCTTTGTTCGGACAAAACCGGTACGCTTACAACGGGCGAAGCCAAGGTCGCAGGCACGCTCAGTTTTGATGGCCAGCCCAGTGACCGGGTGCGCCTTTTTGCCTGGCTCAATGCCCATTTTGAAACCGGTTTTGCCAATCCGCTCGACGAGGCCATCCGTAAGTTGACGGACATGGAGGCTGGGCATTTTTCAAAAAAAGACGAGGTGCCGTACGATTTTTTGCGAAAAAGGCTAAGCATCGTCGTCCACGATGGTGCAAAAGACTTGATGATCACCAAAGGTGCGCTCTCCGAAGTGCTGGCCGTATGCGACCGGGTGGAAAAACCCGATGGCAGTATGGTGGCCATCGAAAGCGTTCGGAAGGAAGTGATGCAGCAATTTGAAACACAAAGCGCACAAGGTTTTCGCACCATCGGTGTAGCCTGGAAGGACGTGACGGGCGACCCACTCATCAATAAGGACGATGAAACGGGCATGGTGTTCCTCGGCTTCCTTTTGCTCGAAGATCCACCCCGAGCCAATATTGCAGATACCCTTGCGAGCCTTACAAAGCTTGGGATCACCCTAAAGATCATTACGGGCGACAATCACCTTGCGGCTGCCCACCTCGCTCGAACGATCGGCTTAGACCCCAAAAAAATGCTCACCGGGCACGACATATCCAATCTGGGTGACTCAGCGCTTGCCCGTAGGGTTGAGTCCACCAACTTGTTCGCCGAAGTAGAGCCGCAACAAAAGGAAAGGCTCATCCGTGCCCTGCGTGCCAACAGCCATGTGGTGGGTTATCTCGGCGACGGCATAAACGACGCCCCGGCCCTGAAAGCCGCCGATGTGGGCATTTCGGTGGACTCCGCTGTGGACGTAGCCAAAGAAGCCGCTGATATTGTTTTGATGGAAAAAAACCTGGAAGTGCTGCAAAAAGGCATCATTGACGGTCGAAAAACATACGTCAATACCCTGAAATACATCTTTATCACCACGAGCGCCAACTTTGGGAATATGTTCAGTCTGGCCGGCATTTCGCTGTTTTTGCCCTGGTTACCCCTGCTTCCTGCCCAAATCCTGCTCCTCAATTTCATATCCGACGTCCCGGCCCTTACCATCGCTTCCGACAATGTGGACGAAGAACAACTCAGCCGTCCCAAACGCTGGGACATCGCGCTGATCCGACGCTTCATGGTTGTCTTTGGTATTCAGAGTTCGCTATTTGACTACCTGACTTTCGGGTGTCTGCTCCTGATATTCAAAGCGGGTGAAAAGACCTTCCAGACGGGTTGGTTCATAGAATCGGTGCTGACAGAGATCATGGTGCTGCTCATCATCCGTACGGTGCGGCCCGCACTCAAAAGCCGACCCTCGCGTTGGCTTCTGGGGGCGAGTGTGGCTACGGTAGCGGGCACCTTGCTTTTGCCTTATCTGCCAATTGGGGAGAAAGTGGGTTTGGAACCCTTGCCACTGCCCTTGCTTGGTTTTATGATCGGCATAGCGGTGCTGTATAGTTTTATTGTGGAGGGGACGAAGCGGAGGTTTTTTAAGCGGGCGGCGTTATGAACGCCAGCTACCCCAACGCCACATCCAGCACCATCATCACGCTAAAACCCAGCATCGTAGCGAGGGTAGCGAGGTCTGTATTGCCTGCCCGCTGTGACTCGGGGATCAATTCTTCCACCACCACAAAAATCATAGCGCCAGCAGCGAATGACAAGGCATAGGGCAACAAGGGTTTCATACTCAATACTGCAACCGCGCCTATTACACCAAAAACTGGTTCAACGGCCCCCGACAACTGCCCGTACCAAAATGCCTTTCGCCGCGACATCCCTTCGCGCCGGAGCGGCACGGAAACGGCGGTGCCTTCCGGGAAATTTTGCAACCCGATACCGATGGCCAAGGCAACAGCAGCCCCAATCGTGGCGCTGGGCATCTGGTGCACCACTGCGCCAAAGGCGACGCCCACGGCAAGCCCCTCCGGAATGTTGTGCAAAGTAATGGCTAGCACCAACAACACACTTCGACGCCATTTGGTAGAAATGCCCTCTGCCTGCTCGGTGGCCAAATCAGGGTGGACGTGCGGCAATATCTTGTCAACCATCGCCAAAAAAATTCCCCCAGCCAGAAAACCAATCAGGGCAGGCGCCCAGTTCGGCAAACTGCTGACGGACTCGCTCATTTCGATGGCAGGCGCCAACAGCGACCAAAAACTGGCTGCGATCATTACTCCGGCGGCAAAACCCATCATGGCGTCGAGCACCTTTTGATTTATGGTTTTGAAAAAGAAAACCAGTGCTGCGCCCAGAGCAGTTACGCTCCAGGTAAACAAGGTGGCAAAAAACGCCTGCGTAGCCGGATGGAATTGGGAGATAAAGTCTGTGATTTGGGTCATGGCTTGGTTGGTAAGACGGAAGATATTCGAAGGCAAAATTGAGCATAGGAAATGAGATTTGACAACTTTTTAAAAGTTGTCAAATCTGCTTGAATATCAGTCCACTGGCTGAGCATAATCATTGTAGCCCCAATTGTTTCAGTTGAACTTTGTATCAAAAAATATATGACAATGAAATCGAAACTGCTTTTCCCAATCCTACTCCTGCTGGGAGGATTCTTCCTCTTTCAATCCTGCAAATCCTCAAAAAACTCCAGCGCAACCGACAGCAGTTACACCTGCCCGATGCACCCTGAAATAAAGGGCAAAAAAGGCGATCGCTGCTCGAAATGCCAAATGGCCTTGGTAGAATCCCGTGCGCCAGCCGTTTTCTGCTGCCCTATCCACAAAGAATGCACCAGTAAAATGAGCGGAAATTGTCCCAAATGCGGTACGCCGATGGAACAACCCGTCCAGCCGTACACCTGCCCGATGCACCCGGAATATAAAGGCAAAAAAGGCGAGCGCTGCCCGAAGTGCCACATGGAACTGGAGATGCCAAAGCCCGGGAAGGGAGTGGGGCGTAAGTAAAATCGTATACTTGGCGTTCAAATATCAGACTCCAAAACAAAGGGCAGCCAGTTGTCGCGATTAATGGTTTGAAACGTCGCCCGTGGGTAGGTTTCCTGCCATGCAGCGGGTGGTTTTGCTACTTTGTTCCCAAACTTGAATTCAAACCCAGCAAGGTTTCCTTCGTATTCTTCCACATAATCGAGTTCAGCCCCAGTTTGTAGCCGCCAGAAAAACTGATTTGCGCGCCTTTGGGTGTTGTCGAGTAGCTTGGAGCGTTCCATGAAAAGGAAGTTCTCCCAAAGACCGCCCGTGTCGTCTCGGAGATGGAGCGGCGCAAATTTTTCGATCAAAGCATTGCGAACACCTAAATCTTGAAAGTAGATCTTCTGTTTTTTGGAAATTTCCTTGCGCAGATTCCTGCTGTATCCACCCACTGTTTTCAGGACAAAAGCTTGTTCCAATAAATCTACATAACGCTGTACGGTGGCTATGTCAAGCCCAAGTTGTCTGCCCAATTCGTTGAACGAAACCTCTGAGCCGATTTGAAATGCCAGCAACCGCAACAGGTCGCGCAACTTTCCACTTTGGCGGATGCCGCTTAGTTCGAGGATGTCTTTGTAAAGATAAGCATGCGTCAATTCGTGAAGAAATGAGGCTTTGTCCCCCCGGTTTCCCAATTCCAGAACTCCTGGATAAGCACCAAATGTCAGCCATTCTTCAAGTCGGCTGTAGTAATCCAAGGTACTCGAACGAGCAACCAATTCTCCAGCAGAAAACGGATGAAGTCTAAATGTCCAGGTACGCCCTGTCAAAGGTTCATGGATTCGATTGGCGAGATCAAGCGTGGAAGAGCCGGTGACTAGGATGCGAAGGCTCGGAAAATTGTCGTGCAGGATTTTTAAGTTGATGCCGATGTCGGGGATGCGCTGGGCCTCATCAATGAACAAGAAATCGTACCCGGAAACAAAAAGCCTAAGTTTTTCAGGGTCTCTGGAAGAAAAAACCTCGGCATGTGGGTCAAAATCAGCGTTTACCTGCAATACATTTTTCCCTGCCATTTTTTCAAGAATATGCTTCGCCAGGGTTGTTTTGCCCACCTGCCTTTGTCCATAGAGGAGGACGATTTTACGGGGTTCCCCAGTCAACCGTGCGCTAATTACCTGTTCCAATGTTCTTGAAATAAATGCTGCCATGATATTCATTCTAAAATATGGCGCAAATTTATCGAATTCGTTCGACAAAATGGCGCGAATTTGTCGAATAGAAAAATAGAACGCTAAATATTCGGAAGATTTTCAGACACCTTCTCCCAAAACGCATCATCCAGCAACCGCCCACTACCGATCAGGGCCGCGTGTTCGCTGTGTTTGGAAACGACGACTTTGACGTTCACTCCCGCCTTTTCCAAACCGCTCCTGAAGGTCTCCCCAAACAGCGGCAGCGCATGGGCGATGTTGCCTCCAATGATCAAAACCTCCGCGCCGAAACGTTGGAGTGGCGGGGCCAGACAATCCGTCAAATTTTGGCCAAACTGCAAAAACAGGTCTTTGGCGATGGCATCGGTGTCCGTTTTATCCATCAAATCCTTCACACCCTGGATTTTCTGTCCGCACTGTTTTTCGTATTCCCCGATAAACCAGCGCGTGGAAAAATAGTCGTCCGCAATGCCGTCTTTGAAATGCAAATGCCAAAGACAGCCTTCTTTGGGCACTTCCTCCCCGGACACCACCGGCACACCGTCCTCCGTGAAAGCTGAGCCAAAACCCGTCCCCAATGTAATGACCACCACTTTGTGAAACCCCTGTCCTTCCCCGGTCCAGGCCTCCCCGACCGCAAAAGAGGTGGCATCGTTCAAGAAGCGCATGGGGAGTTCTTTTTGCGTGGTCAGCAAAGGGGTCAAAGCCCCTGGAATGTGAAGGCCATAGAGATTTTTGAACTTGTGCTCCATCTTAGACACGCCATTTCGGTAATCGAAAGGCCCGGGAATGGCGAAACCGATGCCCGCCAACTGGGATTCGTCTATTTTGGAGAGCGTGTCGTTCAGGGCCTTCGCCCAACTTTGCAGGATGACTTCTGCCGTATCTGTGTGATCATACGCGACCCTGGAAAGGGTTTCCAGGAGCAGTTCACCTTTCTGGATTTTGATAGCTGCACAGGTGATGTGGGTGCCGCCGATATCTGTGCCGATGGAGAGAGGATGTTGCATGGGTGGGTGGAATAATACCCTGCAAGTTACACGCTCCCTGCACAATTATTTATACCCCCATAAGTGTTCAGCGCTGCTCAAACATGGACAAACCGATTCGCAAGGTTTCCAACACAAAATCGATGTCATCTTTTCCAATGATTAATGCAGGTTTCAGGTTTAGAATATTTCCCTGAATCAATTTAAAGGCAATCCCCTGCTGCATACAGAACTGCATCAACTGGTGGGCCCGTTCTACGGCCCTTTTTTTAGAATGACGGTCTTCCACCAGATCTATTGCCAAATTTAAACCCAAGCCACTTACCTGACCAATACAATCGAATGCTTCCTGTAAACTGAGTAGGCCCTCTTTGAAATATTGCCCTAAAACCCTGGCGTTTTCCACCAGGTGTTCGGTCTCCACCGCTTCGATTACTGCGCGGGCAATGGAACTGCAGAATGGATTTTTTTCATGGGTATAATGCCCGATGGATTTGTGCTCCAGGACATTCAAGGTTTCCCTTCCGATTATGCCGGCATACGGCACGATACTACCGCCAAAGCCCTTCCCAATCACCAGAATGTCAGGCGTAACAAAATGTTCGCATGCAAACATGCGACCGGTACGGCCAAATGCCGTATATATTTCATCAAAAATCAAGAGAATGCCGTGTTGCCGGCAAATGTCCTGCACCCCTTGCCAATAATACCTGGTCGGCACGGTCGAATTGTAAAATATGGGTTCTGTAATCAGAGCTGCTATGCCTGGATTATTTTCTACCTGCATGCGCAACTGGCGGATGTATTCGTCATCAATTTGTTGCTGTTCGCTCCAGCCCCAGGGATTTCGGTAATAATCGGGCATTTCGAGGTGAATGGCGCCTGGCATGACGGGCCCCAGTCCTTCCCGGAAATGCGGGTCGGCTCCAATAGAAACGGATTGAAAGCTTGCCCCATGAAAAGCGCCATAGTAGGACAAGGTTTTCCATTTGCCTGCGTATAATTTGGCCATCATAACGGCCATTTCAATGGCTTCCGAGCCACCTGGGCAAAAGAGTACCCGATTCAAATCCTCCGGTGCAATTTGGGCCAGTTTTTCGGCTAATTCCACCGCCGGGAGGTTGGTGAACCGCCGGGGGGAGAAGCTTAGTCCGGCATCGATTTGATCTTGAACAGCTTGAAGCACCAGCGGATGCTGATAACCTACCGTGTGTACGCCATTTCCGTGTAAATCAAGGTACTTCTTGCCTTCCCCGTCGTAAATATAAGCGCCTTCCGCTTTGCTGATTACCTGAAAAACCGGGGTTGAAAGTGTCTGGTGGAAAAAAACACGGCTGTCGCGCTCCAACAGCGCGGCGGTAGATGCTGAAGTGTGGATTGCTTCTTGCAAGCTTCTTATGTTTTCGCCCTGATTAACCGTTCTGGCCATAAAAATTGCATTGTTTGACAGCGAAGTTCGTTTCATTTGCAACAGACCCGGTATTAATTTTTCGTGAAACTAATGATAGCCAATGGCAAACTATATCCAAAAACAACCATAATTCGCTTCTTAAAGGCAGGTTGCCAAAGGTCATGCTGAAGGGTATGGAAAATCATTTGTAGCGTCGGTCAGCCGTTCTACATTTGGCTTTTGCTGGAAGTAGTATTTGATCCTGAAAATTATTCTCAAGCTCATCAGCGCTTGGTTTCAAACAGGATTCGCTTCAGCATTTTTAGTTTTACAAAAAAGCAAATTGTATGTACGACGTGATTGTCATTGGCTCCGGAACCATCGGCAGCGCCACTGCCTATTATCTTTCTAAGCAAAAAAATGCAAAAATCGCTCTTTTTGACAAGGGGGAAATCGGCGGAGGCGCAGCTTCATGGGCAGCTTCTTTGTTAACCCAGGTGCGAAGCAAAACCGAAAGCATACCATTGGTTAAAGAAACATACCAGGCAATCATTGATTTGGAGGCACAACTGGGTGAATCTTTAGGCGTCCGAAAAGTTGGCAGTCTGCAAATTGTCGGCTCGGATAAAACGGCGGCTACAATTGAATCGCTTGTAGAAATCGCTGATCAATACGGTATCAACAATCAATGGGTAGATGCGGCAGAAGTCAAGAAAATGCTGCCCTGGATCAATCAGGATAGGGTGCAAAAGGCTTCTTTTATGCCCGACGACGTTTTCCTGGATGCCTATGTATTAGCCAATGCCTATGTCAGGGCAGCTCGCCAAAACGGTGTTGCCGTTTTTTCTAATACTGAAATAACGGAAATTGTGGTGGAAAACGGAGCGATAAGCGGTGTAAAAACAAGGGATAATTTTTACCCGGCAGCCAATGTCGTTGACGCGGCTGGCGCCTGGTCGAACCTGTTGTCGGCGGCACACCACATCGCATTGCCGATGGCTCCAGTGCGCAGCATCTATTGGATCACCAAAGCAGATCCGGTATTGTTCCCCTCCGAACAACCCATGACGGTTATTCCCGACGCCATGGCGTATTCCCGCCCGGAAACTGGCGGTTTGCTCTTTGGTATCCGTGACAAGGAATCGCCGTATGTAAACCCAAAATCACTTCCCGAAACCTATAATGGCAAACAATTTATTGAAGCGGAAAAGCACTGGGAAATCCTGCAGGAAGAAGGCGGCCCTTTTCGGGAGTTTTTCCCCGGACTGGATGACGTAGGAATTGTACATTGTATCACGGGCGTATCTACCTATACCCCCGACTCCCGTTTTGTACTGGGCGCTGACCTTAGCTTGCCCGGTTTTTATGCTGCTACGGGCTGTGTAGGCGCTGGTGTGGCCATGTCGGCTGGTTTTGGTCGTGCTGTTTCAGAACTGGTGCATGGGCAGAAACCCTTTACCGATATCAGCGCATTTGCTCCCAGGCGTATGGGTGATTTTGACCCATTTGACGAAGCTTTTATGGCCTCTTGTTCGGCGGCCCGCGCCCACAAAAAAGACGGCGGATAGGAATGGAAATTTTGTAACTATTTCTCTTACGTGCTTTGCGTGCTCGCGAGGGCGCTATCTTTACGCATTCAGGTAGGGCGCTTCCTCCAAGGTCAATTTCCTGATGTTCTCCAGCACATGTTTCATGTAATTCCGCCAGACCGTCTTGGTAAACACCCAATGAAGCGGATAAAACAGGATACTCTTTGAAAACATGGTATACCTGTATCGGACCAAAATGTTACCTGCTTCGAGTTCCTTCGTAAACCACTCGCCCTGAAATTTTTCAAAACCCATGGACCAGGTTTTGAAGTCGGAGATTTCGATTTTCCAGTATTCGTTCTCCTTTCTTTCCAACACCTTGTCAAGAGAAGATTCACCGCCTTTAAAAGTGGGTGTTTTGGCCATGAATACTTTTCGACTGCCACCGACTTGGCCCCAGGTTTCATCCTCCGTGCAGTGCGTCACCTTGGGCGTAATGCCGTAGCCAGTATGCACTTTTGTGATGTCACAGAGCATGGGACTTTTGAATGCCCGCTCGAGGGTGGTGTGGAATATGGTTGATATTTCGGTTGTGGTTTGCATGGACTTTTCTTGTTTTTGTGGGCGAGGTTGTCTTGTTCCAGGACCTTTTCGTGGCAATTCAAGTTCCCATTTGTTCAACCTTTTTTGGGCAAACGCTTCAATGATTGGATCTCCGCAAACGGCCATCCTTTCAATGTAAGCCTTTGCTTTATCCGTCCCAATATCCGCCAATGCCCAAACGCACTTTCTTGCAAGCGGTTTGTAATCCTGAATATCAAGTTCTTCCCGGAATGCATTTTTATATAAAATATCTACGGCCAATGGGTTTCTATAATGTTGGAGTGACAGGGCAATATTTTCATGTTCATAGTGCCAGTCTTCGTCAAACAAACGTATCAAAATCATGACTTTTTCATCTTCTGAAAAAGAGGAAAGGTCCAGGTCATAATATTCCCAAACCCTTTCGGGCAATGTCGTTGACTTAAGGAAAAAAGCGAGTGTGAAGACGTATTTTTGGATTGTCTAATATTCAAAAATATCAACACACTCGCCATGCATACAAAAGTAAAAAACATTTTATCAGGGATGAAGT
>Ga0247844_1001422_pt1 | contig 44281 bp, 54 predicted proteins | sample LaCtaG_FD_192421 | JGI IMG/M metagenome (GOLD analysis project Ga0247844, IMG submission 192421) | Freshwater microbial communities from meromictic Lake La Cruz, Castile-La Mancha, Spain - LaCruzMarch201714.5m_1 | ecosystem: Environmental > Aquatic > Freshwater > Lake | place: Spain: Castile-La... | reverse complement strand
CGGGTCCGGGATCTCGGCCCGGAGTGCGGCGCGCACCTGGTCACGCTCGCGGGTGGCCTGGCGGAACTCCAAGATGGTTGCCCGCTGGGCGGGGTCGGCCCAGGCGCTGGGCAATTGCTAGGGATGCCCCCGGTAGCCCCTCCTAGAGCCGTTCCAGACGCCCCTAGGAGGGTCTTCGGCTGGCGTGGGGTTACTCCTCGTCCGCCTCGCCCTGGTCTTCCTGGTCCCCGTCGTCGCTCCCCATGCTCATGTGCTGGTACGGCCGCACCGCCCACAACCCGCAGGAGGTCACCAAGCACGACCCGATGCGATGCCTAACCTTCGGGTCTGCGTCCTCACCCTCGCACTGGTAGCACTTGGCGTTGATCGAGGCCCGCAGGCTGGTTGGGTGGGCCGCAAGCTTCTCCAGCGGGGTCGTGCGCACGGTCGGTAGACCGGCGGCGGCTCGTGCGGCGCGGGCTTCTCGGGCGGCTTGGAGCCCCTTCGGCAAGGGTTTCGGTGCTGTCTGGGGCTCTGGCTGCTGTTGCATGGTCTCTCTCCTGGGTTAAAAAGCGATCTGAGCAATTTTATACTGGCTTCCCGCTTATTGTGCGCTGCTTCGGCGGGGGAGGAGCTACCCCACTACCAGCCGCCCCGGTGGTCGGCTTGGAGAAAGGCCCCGCTACGCTTTTGCCCGTGTGCTCTGCTGCGCGTCGCAACGTGGGCAGGGGGTCGCGGGTGTCCTACCCGCTTTCTCGGTTTGTGTGGCCTGGTACCAAGCGCAGAACGGCGCGGGGTCGGCGTTCTCGGCAATACACGCGAGAATGCTGGGGGTGGTAGACGCCACGGGGTGCGCGCAGACAAGACCGGCGGTCGATGGTGGAGACGTGGCGGGCCAGGCCGCGAGGTGAATACAGTCGCGGCAGGTCTCTTCGGCAGGATCGGCAGCATTCATAGGGACCTCAAACGGGCATAAAGCGTTTCGGAAGCTGTGCTTGGAAGCGACACGTCACGCAAACAAGCTGATAGGGGTAACCTTTGCTGTACCCCGAAGTATAAAAATAGCGGACCCTTATTCGCTTGATAAATGGTACCTCGCCAGGCACAGCACAGCCGATTCGCATGTGCCCTTGCGGCGGGCCGCTCGCTTTTGTCGCGCGGCCGTTCGACCAGTAGGCCCAACTTGTCGTATCTGGTGTCTGTGCTGTCGCGGTAGTAGTGGATGGAGGGTCGCCCAGTCGTGAAAGTCGCTCCGCTATATCGAGCCAGTCGGCATCGTACCAGTTCATTCAATCTTCCTCACACGCTCGGCGAATCTGCTCAGTTTCAGCATCAAAGCGGACAATGTAAGCCTCGAAAGCCCGCTCTGACGCTCTCAGGCGGTATGTCAACCGCGCCCGCTTGCCTCTGAGGATCGCGCGCAGGGGTTGCCGGCCTGGGTCGTCGACGGGTAGGCCGTCGAGGTCCTTGCGCAACTCCCAGATCTCGCGGTCCAGGCGTTGGGTACTCATGGCGCCACCCAGTACCAAGCGCCGTCACGGAACACCGGCCGCGCGCTTGGTTCGGGGGCGAACTCGCGTTCGGTGCGCTGGTTCCAGCATCCACCACCACCACGGCTGTAGAGGACCCATCCCAGATGGGGCGCGCCTGTGCAGTAAGGTGCGGCATCCATCGAGGGGGTGACGGTAACCCCGGGCAAGGGACGGAAGTCGATGCGGACGCCCTTCGTCAGTTCTTGGGTGTTCATGGGTGCTTCAGACGATGACCGGCCGGGGTTGGGTTGGGGCGAGGACCACCAGGAGATCCACGCCGGCCGGGAGTGGTCCGGCCGCCTCGATGGCGTCAGCGCGGAGCTTCAGGGCGAATCGGGCGAACGACTCCAGATCCCACGACGTAGCAGGCTCCGGAGAATCACCGCCGGTCAGCCAGTCCAGCACAACCCAGGCCGCCGGCTGCATCCCCTCAGACCACGCCCCGGCGTAGCTCGGGACCTGGTATCCGATCCGCCAATCTCCCCCGTCTTGGAGCAACACCAAGCGCCGACCTTGGTCCCTATCGTCGGCGTTCTGAAGTGCCTGGGCGATCCGCTCAACCATCTGTGATCTGTTCATCTTTCGGTTCCGGTCGGTGTGTCGGATTGGTTACTGAGGACCGCCCGCCTTGAACACTACGCTCAAGGCGGGCGATTACTCCGCTAATATTCAGAAGGTAAAAGGAACGTCGTTACGCTGCGGTCATGCTCGGTGATAATCCACAAGCAGTTGTCACCGTGACCCTTGCAGGGCTCTGCCGGGTTAATCGGATACGCCGACAGGATACGCTCGCCAAGCGATACGGCTTCCGTATTACGTTCACTGTCGTCAGCACAGACGGTACCCCAGTGCCCGCGAACGTGGCGTTCCAGGCACCCGATAAGGTAAGGCCGCGGAACTGCCGCCAGGACCCCGGGGGTTGCGACAATCTGCCCCAACGGGAACAGGCGGGGTTGTGAGTGGCTGAAGGCGGGAGGCGCGGACGTGTTAGAATCCAACATAGTCGATCTCCGGGTGTTTCGGGGATGGATCAGAGCCCTGGACCGTTGGCGCGGTGCCGGGGCTCGCTTTTTATGGGCTGACCAAAGTTAGCCCATAGGAAGCATTATAACAAAACCGCAGAAACGCACAAGCAAAACAGCGATTTTGTTTCACGTGGAACACCCCGCTTCACTTCCTTCCTGGCGTAAATCCATTCATCCCCTGGCCCATTCAGCACCGCGATCCCACGACAGTATTAAAGTCAACAGATAAGGTGGGTCGGCTGGTATCGACAGCGATTGCCACCGGGCAAGGATAGCAGGACCGTCAATGTGCCCTCGCAATGTTGCCCTTGCCTCTCGCCACTTCGCCGCCCGATGCGCCCTTGCCTCTACTTGTTGCGCTTCCCACGCTTCACGCCGCCGCTTCATGACGGCTTCCACGTCGTCCTGTTCCTCAGCGATCAGTTCCGCGAATAGTGGCAGGGCTTCCTGTTCGCGCCGACACTTTACCTTATACGCTGCCCGCTTCCGGGGCGTATCAACGAAAGGATATCTTTGTAGCCGTTGGAAACGCACAAGGTCTACTCCCGATTCATTGTGTGGCAGCGAGTCGATCAGGACACCGGCGCCGGAGCTCCTGACGGGATTCCTCGCAGAACCCAAGCGTTGCCACCTTCGACCAACTTCTTCCGCCGTTTCGCGGCTGGATCGAGAAACATTCCGTGCCGTTGTCAACGTAGATGGCACTGCACTGGACGGCGCTCCGGTGAGGATGATAGAAGCGGAGCCCCAACCCTGGGATCTGGCCCCAGGTCCCTTCAGGGGTCTGCTTCAACCATGCCCAGTCGATCCGAACACTGCTATTCGTCTGAGCGGGATTCATGGCGTGTTCCTCGAAATGTCGATCAGGGCTAAGAAATTCTGAACTTCGCAAGTGTTCTGCATCATTCGCCGCCAGGCCGCGGTTGCCGCTTGAGCATCCCGCCCGAAGCGGACCCACACCAACCGCGCTAACTCCCGGTGCATATCAAGTGTGAAACGCTCGCCAGCAGTGGTAATCACGTCGTCTTGCATTGGATACCCCCTTACTCGTCCTGCGCCTTGCTCAACGACAGTTCCCAGATCCAATGATCCGGATCATCCAACCACTCGTCATGATCCAGCGCCCAAGTCGCATTCTCGGCCAAGCGGGTTGCATTCAGGCTCGGCTCGTCCAAGAGTTCTGCATCCATCGCGAGGGCGGCCGTCGTCTTGATGTCGCGCTCAGTATGATAAAAATCGCGGGGCAAGGTATACATGGGAGGAAGCCGACTCAGTGAGTTAACCAGTGACGGCTATAATATCCGCGTTTCCGGAAACGCGCAACAGTTACTTGCTCTTTTTTCCCTTCTCAACGATCCTGACTACCGTTGATCTATGGACACCGAACACGCGGGCAACCTCCGACATAGACTTTCCGCTTTTCACCAGTGCGACTATTTCGTTTTGCTGAGCCTCCGTTAGCCCCGGTTTTGGTTCCGACAACAATCCCGCCTGACGGGCTGCCTCCAGTACATCACGCGAACACTCGGCCTCAAGGTCCCTAATCCTTTGGACCGCTGCCGCAGGTACCCATACATCCAACCGGATCAGTCCAATCGACCGCAAGGTTGTCCGGTGCTTCGTAAGACGGCTATCGCCTTCGGATTCGTTGGTCATCAACTATCTCGCTCATGAATCTTCAAACAAATCGAGTTGGCGCCCATCGGCCTTCTGCTTGGACCGCGTAGCAATCCAACGGCCCCGGCCTGGGCCTGGACGGACCGCCGGAAGGCATCGTACCCGCCGAAACCCCCATCCTCGAGGACCCGTGCCAGGGCGTCCACAACGGGCACACCGTCAGGCGTCACCATGTTGAGCATCCCGGGAACATTCTCCATGACCATCGCCTTGGGCCGGATTTCGCAGACCAGGCGGGCGAACTCGAACACTAAACTGTTCCGTGAAATACTGTATCCCTGGCATGGCGGCCCGCCAGCGATCAGGTCCAACTCGCCTGGCTCCAGGCCCAAGACCCCCAAAATGTCCGATCCCTTCAACTTCCTGACATCCCCGAGAAAGAAGGTCCCGACTCCGGGGAACTCCGGATGATGGGAACGCCACCCGCTCCCCGCCGTCCGGACGGTCACAAGGTCGTCCTTTTTCCCACGGAAGGCCCTCGATAGGGCCTGTTCCAGCGCGCAGCGGTCCTCGTCCGCCACGAACACAAAGCGGCAGGGGTAGGCCCCAAGATTGAGCACGTAGGTGTGGGCTGCGTCCGGCGCGTTGTCCACGCCGGCCAGGACCTCGTACCCAGCTTGGATCAGACCGAGACTCATGCCACCGCAACCCGCGAACAGGTCAAGAGCCCTTGGGCGCTGCTCCCGGCCGGTACCGGCGATCCCTGCCGGTACCAGAAGCCCGCTCGCCGAACGAACGTAGTCGCTCATGTCTGGGGCTCCCTGGCTATGCCGCAGCGGCCAGGACTGGCCCCGCATAGTCCGCGAGGATGCGGTTCGCTTTGTCGATCAGGGCTTGCTGCTTCAGTTCAATATGCAGGTTGCCATTGCGATAACCGCGAATGCGATAAAATTGGTCCTCGTAGAGATTGCCGCCTTCCGCCCACGCCTGGGTCAAGGCTGTTACCAATTCCCGCGGATGGTACGGCAGCCCAGCCAGTGCCTTGAAAACACGGTCCAGGTCGCCAAGCCGGTCAACATGCCAAGTGGAATAGCTGAAGCGCAGGGGACCGCTGCCCCACGAGTCAACATAGGCACCAACCCAAATCAGCTTTCTCGGAATCTTGACCCGTTCGCGCGCATTCGTTTTCAGTCCCATGTCCCGGGTAAGGAACATCTCATAAAGCCCGCGGGCAAACATTTCTTCGGCCTGGCTGTAGGCGCCGACCAGTGCCGAGCGGACGTTTGCCACTGTAAAAGGAGGCGGGTTGTCATTGAGCGTCGTGTCGAACTCCGACCGCGCTTTAGCGTCCATGACCTTCGGGAGCTCGGTCTTGTCCCACGCAAACCGCCACATGCGCGCATCCACTTCTTTGGTGAATTCTTCCACCGTCTTGCGAGGTTCCGAGTCGTAGGGCCACAGATAGTTGCCCAAGGCGGACAACTCCGCGGCGGCCTTGTTCAAGAGGCGCCGGGCGTCCGTGTAAGCTTGAATCGCGGCATCGCGAGCGTTGCACAGGTCCTCAAGGGACTTGCGAAGTGCAAGGTTCTGATCGAACATGGACATGGGCCTATCTCCGGTGAAGTCGGGGGGGGTCAAGAGCCCTCGGACGGTTGCCGCCGTCCGGGGGTTCGCTGTTTGCGGGCTGCTACTGGGTCCGGCGGATGCGATCGGCCGGGACCGCCATGGGGTAACTGTTTGCAACGGGACCGTCCAGCGGGCGGGCATAGAAACACCAGCGACCGCGCACGTCTTGAGTGACAGCACCGCGATCCTCGATCTGAAACGCGAGATAAGCGATGACAGAATGACCCGTCGAAATTTCAATTACGTCGCCAGGACCGAAAGGGGCGATGATGGTCACGGCAGCAATCCGGTTAGTTAGAATGTGCCGTTAGTATATCCGCGTTTCCGGTAACGCGCAACACTGCTTTAGGGTGCGTCCTTGACCGGCTACAGCAAGCCCCCTCCCTTCTTGGCGTCCAACCCTCTTAGGTAATGCGCAAGTGCAAGCGCATAGGCCTCATCGGGTCTATATTTGCTCTTGCTTTGCGCCCGCACTCGGATTAACGGTATCCCAGCTTGCGCGAAAGCCGCATCAACGAACGCATCCCTATCCTGACGGTCCCCGCGCCCATGGGACCGATCATCAACCTCGATGGCCGCCAGAATCTCCGCCGTCTGGCGGTGGACAAGCACGAAATCCGCGTGTTTTGATGAAATCTTGGTGAACGCCCGCCACCAGTCTTTTCTGTTCCCGGTCTTGCTCGGCGTCATCAGGTCCGCGAGCCGGACCTTTCCGAAGATTCGGTACTGACCGCCAACCGCTTGCTCCAGTACCTCAAAGAATGCCCATTCGGCGGCGGAGAACAACGCGACTTCACGAACGTACCGGGGCCGCCCTCCCCTCAATAACATTGCGCCCGCAACCGCGACCGCGACCAATGCGATTAAAGCGACCGCCACCGGCAACCATGGGGTTGCGAACACCCCCAACGAGAAATCATTTAGTTGTGTATTCATTCCACCAGCATCCAGGTTTGAGCTTCAGGCAAGGGAGCGAGCAACGCTTGCCCTCCCCTGCCCCCCCTTTTTGGCGTAAATCAGATTTTCGCCGCCCGCTTCGGCCGTTGTTGGCGCTCCTGGTCTCGCTCTTGGCGCTGGGCCTGCTTTTGTTCCTGTTGGTGGGCTTGCTTGGCCTGGCCGCGTTCAATTGCCGGTTCGACAACCGCGCGGATTTGCCGCGACACCCCCTCGATACCCAAGGCGCTTTTGTTGGCGAGGTCGTTGAAGTCCGTGAAGCCCTTCGGATCGCGGGCCTGCTCACCGGGCGCGAAGATTGGGAATACCGCGGTGCCTCCAACCGCCTTAGCCGCTTCCTCGGCCTTCTTCCGGCCTGGATTTACGCCAAGGGTGGCCTCAAGGTGTTGATCATCGTCCCCGGCGATCACGATGGGCTTGTCAGGCATGAGCTCGTGCAGGGCCTTGGCTACCGCTGGCACGTTGCCGCTGTCGAATGCCGCGACCGTTGCGTATCCCAGGGCCTTGGAGAGGCTGTTTGCCGTCGCGAAACCCTCACCGATCACGATAGCCGGAGCCTTCGCGATTTCCGCGAGACTGCCCCCGACAGGATGAAAACACCCCTCTTTTCGGGAATCCTTCGCGAAGCGCTTTGTTCCGTCCTCCTGCACATACTGCACGCTCCATTGCTTGCCGGTGGCGTCGATGGCTGGAATGACGGTCTCTTTTTCGGTCCGGTCCGTGAATACTCCAGGTTGCGGCTCAATACCCTTGGCGATCATATACGGTGTCGGTTCCGTCACCGCCTGAAGGGTCTGCATCTGCCTACCGACACGCTGCGCGGTCTGCTCGTGAACTCTCTCCTGTTCGGCGGCCCGAGCCTCTAACTTGCCTGCGGCCTCGGCGGCGAGGGCGGCTTTCTCGGCTGGCTCCATAGAATAGCCTTTCGACTTCCATTTCATTTCGGCCCCGGTCTTATTGTTTTTCATATAACCCGCGGGGTGGCCGTCCAGGTGGCCGACATAGAATCCGGACCCGGCTTTCTCCGAATGCGCTTCTCCTTGTACCGTTATGCGATGCTTGCCACCGTCCATTATGGGGTGCGCACCCGTGACGACGCAGCCGATAGCGGTTAGGGCATCGGCGAATTCCTCTCTTGGCGTCATCGCCGGTCCCTGTTGATTCGCCGCTTTTTCGAGACTCCACCGCTCCAACTTCGCAGTGTCGCCGCTCGGCCCGACATACCAGGACTTTGCGGCCTTGTCCCACTGCGCCCCGGCCGCCTTGGCGGCGCCCCGTTCCTCGTAGGGCACGGCGAGGTACTGACGGGCCAGATCTGCGGCTGGCGCCGTCCGCTCGGCCTGCTGCGGGGCAGCGGCCTCGATGTTGGGTGCCTCCGCGGTAGACTCTGACGCCGGGCCAGACTCGGGCTTGGGCGCAGGCTGGTCGGTCTTGGGCGGTTGGGCCTGCCACTTCTCGAACTTCGCGAGGTCCCCGCCCTCGGGCACGAACCAGGACTGAGCCCCGCGGTCCCACTTCGCACCCAACGCCTTGGCCTCGTCCTTCTCGCGGTACGGCACGTGGATGTAAGTCCGCTCCTGCGGCTGTTGCGGCTGGCCCTGGGCCGTCCCCTGACCCGGCTGGTCTGGTGGTGGCGCCTGGGTCGGCGCTGCTGCCGGGACGGGACCGCGCGCCCATGCGGGCGGCGGGAGGTCCGCGGCCTTACCGTCCCGGAAGAAATCCGCTTCGGCCTGGTTCACGTAGGATTGCGGTATGCGATCCGCGAGGTACTGACGCGCAGTCTCCCGGTTGGTGTCGTCCTTGATCGACCCAAGGGCGTTGCCGATGCGGTCGTAGGTCTCGGCGATGGCCGGGCGGGCATCCATCCAGTATTCGGCGGCGTATCTGGTGCCAAGGACGGGATTCGTCCGTATTTCCTCGACCTTCTCAGCCGCTCCCTGGGTCATGCCTACCCAAATATCCAATCGGTCCTGCACTCGCTTCGGGAGCTCCGCGGCCTGGTCGGTCTTGGGCGGTTGGGCCTGCCACTTCTCGAACTTCGCGAGGTCCCCGCGCTCGGGCACGAACCAGGACTGAGCCCCGCGGTCCCACTTCGCACCCAACGCCTTGGCCTCGTCCTTGTCCTCGAAGGGCACCGCAATGTAGATCCGTTCCGGCGCCGGCCGCTCGGCCGTCCCCTGGGCCTGCTGGATGGGAGCCTCGGGGACCGGCGCGGTTTCGGTCTGGGGCACGACGGTTGCCGCGAGCCGAGCCGGTAGGTCCGCGGGCAACGGTTCGCCGAAATTCTGTTGCCACATGGCCGCGAGCTTCGGGCGGTTGTTGTCGTCGGCCAGGGACACAGCCAGGTCGGCGACGCGCGGGTTCTCCTGGTTCCGGATCTGCAACTGCACCGCGGTATCCTCCAGGGCCTCGGCCTCCTGAGCCTGCACCGCGATAGCGGCCCGCCAAGCCTCGCTTGGATCGCTGAACACCTGGGCCTCTCTGGCATCGTCTGTCCAGGGCTCCAGTTCGGCCCCGGTGTAGAAGGTCGCGCTATCGGTCCCCAAGACGATTGCCCGCTCGGGCTGGAGACTGGTGGTCTCTACGTTGCTCTGCTCCGGAGCCTGCTCCTGGGTGGTCTCCTGCACCTGCTGTTGCTCGAACGCCATTACATAGTCATGGATCTTTTCGGCGTCCGCGGCGGCCCGCAGGATTTCCATGGGGTCCTCTTTCAAGACCTTCACCCAATTGCCGACATACGCGGCATGGTCCTTTGCGTCGTGCCCGATCCCCACCGTCTCACCGACGATCATGCTGGCGATTTCGGCCCGGAGTTCTTCCTTGGCGTAAGCCTCACTACCGAACGGATTACCGAGAGGTCGATCCAACCGTGTTGAATGCCCGGTCCAATGCCCGAGTTCATGCAAAGCGGTGGAATAATAGCCGCTCGCTTCGGCGAACTGGCCTTTTTCCGGCATGTGAATACTGTCGGTGCTGGAGCGGTAAAACGCTCTATCCTGCTGCGCGTGCCGGATGTCCGCACCGGACGCCTTCAGAATATGCTCGGCCCGCTCGATGGGCGTCCATTGTTGTTCCTTGGGCGGTGCGAGCGGCGGCAAGCCCTCGATCTGTTGGGCATTGAACACCGACGCATGAAAGACCTTTGGCCGCTCTAAGCGCACTTCCTCTTTGACCGGCTTGCCATCGCCGTCCAGGACCGGGCGCCCTTGGGCGTCGAGTTTCGTTTGTTCCTCCGTAAACTTGAAATACTGAACGCGGGTACCGTGCTCACCCTTCCGGACCTGGGCGCCGACGCCGGCCGCTTGTTTATAGGTACACCAACGGGGATCGTCGTATCCCTCAGCCATGAGTTGCAGGACGTTCGCGCCCCTGTACCGCTTGCCAGTGGTCGCGTTGACCGGGAGCCCGCCGGGCATCGCCTCGCCAGCGGTCCACGACTTTTGCCAGGGCGCGACGCCTTCCTGAAGCTGTTGGATCAGCTTCTCGGCGACTTGGACGTGAAAGGGCTTTTTCTCGTCTACCGGCTTTTTGGCATCCATGGCTTAACGCTCCTTACTTTCGAGCAAGTCAGCGGCGCTCTCCAGGGCCTCGGCCTCGGTCAGCGCATCCTCGTGGAAGGCGCCGAGCTTTTCGGCTTCGTCCGGGTCGAGCTCGACGATGGCCCCGGGGGTCAAGGCGTCGATCATCTTCCGATTGAGCACTTCGTCAGCGGTCAGGTCGGCGTCGCGAGTGGTTTGGTCGGTCATGTCATGTCCCCTTCTGTTTGGTTGACGGTTCATTGCGGCCTCGCGCGTAATCGGGCGAGCCTTTCAAATCCGGGTATGTTTGGTTGCATTGCGGATACCCGCTGCATCCCCACCAAGGCCCTTTCTTGCCTTCTCTGCGCGTTAGGCCCGCACCGCAGGCTTTGCATTTGTGTTTCGCTGAAACCGCGGGGGCTGCTCTCGGTACTGGCTTTCCTCCTTGGTCATCACAAGCGCATTTGCAGCCCTCGGCAAAGCCGGTGCAGCCCCAAAAGTATTCGTCCTTTTCTTTCTTTTTTATGCGGCGCAACGGGCGACCGCACAATGGGCACGGATGGGTATCGACTTTGATGTTGAGCCCATGGACCTTCACGCTCGCGACTTCGCGAGCGATATATCCCATGAGTTCGCGAACGAATGATACCGTATCGCGTTCCCCCGCCTGTATTTCTTTCTGCTGGGAATGCCAAAGAGCCGTCATGTCGGGATACTTCGCGGCATCGGGTAAGGCGTCATAAAACGTCTCGGCAATGGCGGTCGGGATGATGCTCTTGCCTTGCTCCACCAAGTAGCCGCGCGTAAAGAGGGTGGCGATGATCGTATCCCTGGTTGCCGGTGTTCCAATGCCTCCATGTTCCCCTTCCTTCCCCTTGTCTTTCTCTATAAGCATTTTCCGCAAGTTATCGTCACGAATGTACTTCGCGACGCGGGTAAGATCGGAAAGGAGTGTCGCAATGGTGTATAGCGGCTGGGGTTTCGTCTCCTGCTTGGCGGCCTCGGCACTCACACACTGCCCGGCCTGGCCGTCGCGCAGAGTGCGCAGGTCCAAGGCGAGGTCGTCGGTGTCGCCCTCCAGGTCCTCGTTTCCGACATCGTTGCGATACAGAGCCAGCCAACCGGGCCGGGTGGTGACGTTGCACCGAACGGCGAAACGATGTTGCTCAACCTCGACCATGACATCTGTCTGGTCGTACAAGTGCTTTGGCCAGAACTGGGCGATATATGCACGGGCGATCAAGAGGTATATGCGTTGCTCTGGTTCAGGCAGGGCTGACAAGTCGGCCGTCGCCTGAGTCGGAATGATGCCGTGGTGGGCGGAAACCTTGGTCGAGTCGAAGGCGCGGCTCTTGATCGTGGGATCTGCTCGTTGGGCGGCCGGGGCGAGGGCCGGCGCAGTGGCGGATATCGCGGCGAGCACGGCCGGGCCGTCGGGGTGCTGCTCGTCGCTGAGAAATTCGCAATCGGAACGGTTATAGGTAATGAGTTTGTGCTGTTCCCGCAATCGCTGGGTGACATCCTTAACCAGGTCGGGCTTGTACCCGAACTTGCGCGAAGCGTCCGTTTGTAGCTTCAACAGATTGTACGGAAGTGGGGGATGGGCCTCCTTGTGTTTCGTTTCCGCACTCAAGACCCTGGCCGGTTTTCCAGTGACAGCGGCGGCCAACGCTTCCGCGTGATTTGAATCGCTCAACCGTCCTTTCTCGTCTACCGGATCGGTAGGCTCGACCTGGTAACGGGCCGGGAACTGCTGACCTTCAATGGAGAACTGACCCGTAACAATGTAGTAGAACGCCTTTTGATGGGCACGGAAAGCGCGCGTGCGGCGGACCACAAGGCCGAGTATCGGGGTTTGTACGCGACCCACGCTCAATACGCCGTCATATCCAAGTTTGCGGGCGATTAAGGTGTATGTGCGGGTCAGGTTATACCCATACAGTTGATCGCCGACTGATCGAGCCTCTGCGGCGGCTGACAAGCCCGCGAAGTCCCGATTGTCGCGCATTGACGCGAGGGCCTTCTTGACCAGGGCTGTGTTGTTGTCGTTGATGAGTACCCGCTTCACCGGCAGTTTGCAGCCGGCATAGTCGAGGATTTCGTCAACAAGTAGCTGGCCTTCTTCGTCCGGGTCCCCCGCATGAACTATCAGGCTCGCCTTCTTTATCAATGCGAGGATTGTCTTTAACTGAGCCTGCGAACCGCTATCGCCATTCGGTTTCTTACGCCAAGGAATTTGCGAAAACGGAAGATCATCAAGATTCCATTTCAGAAACTTCGGGTCGTAGTCCTCGAAGTCGAGTAACCCCAGCATGTGACCGAAACACCAGGTCACATAGTTGTCGGCGCCGCATTCGATGTACCCGTCTTTGCGGGTACCCCCACCCAGCCCGGCGGCGATGGCCTTTGCAAGCTCCGGTTTCTCAGCGATATAGAGATTCATGTTGGTTCACCAGGTGACGAAAGGAGTTATGACGGTCTGGATCTGCGAGCGGGAAACAGGGCCGTAATAGCGCGAATCCCACGACGTTGGACTGACATCACCCATCAACAGGAGGTCATCCGGTCCGAGCGTCAGGCGGGGCTGTGGGTAGGGGGAGAGTGGGCGCCCTGCCCGGTCGGCGTTCCTCGGGACACTGAACGGAAGCAGGGAACCATTCACGCGGACGCCGTGGGCGTCGATTTCCACTATGTCGTCTTTAGCGGCTAAAACCCGTTTGAACACGTAACCGTAACCGCCGCGACAGAAGCCGGCGGCAAGGTACCCGCGGGCCAGGGCCTCGCGGAAAAGCGGTTGGTCCGGCGGACACAGCAAGACGTAAGCCCCGGGTTTGACCGGGGCGCTGGCTGTCAGATAGAAACCGAGCGGGACACTCTTGGTGGTGTTGACGCGCACGCCAGCGGCTAGGGATAGAGCACCCAACGTCACGACGACAGAGATTGCGATAGAGACGGCGCGACGCAGGGTCATAGCGTTATGCCCTGCCCCGCTGGGGTCGTGTTCTGGAGCTTGTCAGTCGTCTTTGGAGCGGCGACCGCGGCACGGGCCTGAAAGGTCTCGTCAAGAAAGTACAACGGCTGTTGGCCGTAAATAGCGGGATACCCCGCGACATAGACAACCATGTCACCAGGTGTCGCGATGTCGCCGGCAGGGGTCTTTTTCGGACCGGGCATCCGCAAGCATTCATCGGGGGTCAGCAAGGGCCTTTGAACTTCTTGGTATGTGCGCGAAACATTACCCAGCAATGCACTTGTCCGGTGTCCGCTGGTCGTGATTTGCTCTTTAGCGACGGTTGTTTGCCCTGTCAGTTTGGATAGATGCTCTGCCGTTTCTATTCGGTTGGGCGGGAAAGCGTTTTGCACATGGCAATTCGATGTAATAGCTTCGTCATGCCCATACCCAGTTTCGCGGCTTTTCAGTTGATTGATATCCTGACAAATCAAATACGCTTTCATGCCATAGCCGGCAATGAACGCCAATGACTCTTGCATGATGTCGAGCTTGCCAAGACTCGGGAACTCGTCAAGCATCAACAAGAGACGGTGTTTGTAATGCGCGACTGGGCGGCCCTTTTCAAAGTCCATCTTATCGGCCAAAAGACGCACTACCATATTGACCATGACGCGGACAAGTGGACGTAGACGGGCCTTGTCATTTGGTTGGGTGATAATGTAAAGGCTCACCGCGCTTTCATTGTGCATCAAGGCTTTGATACGGAATTCGGACTTGCCGACATTTCGAGCGACGATAGGATCACGGTATAAGGCGAGATACGATTTCGCGGTAGAAAGTACCGAACCGGCTTCCTCGTCCGGACGGTCGAGCATGTCACGGGCCGACGAACCGACTACGGGGTGATTCTGGCCCGCGACGTGGGCGTAGGTGGTCATCTCCATCCACAACTCGCGGATGTCGCGATCCGGATCAGCGAGCATTGCGTCAACGGCCGGCAGGGTCGCGGCCGTGCCCTCTGCCTTGGCTTTGTAAAGAGCGTGCAAAATGACGCCGACAAGAAGCGCCTGGCTGGTCTTTTGCCAATGGCTTTCCAAACCCTTCCCGTCCGGGTCCACGATCAGCGTCGCGATATTTTGAACGTCGCCGACTTCGTTTTCTGTCTCGATGCGGATTTCGTCCAGCGGGTTCCAGCACACGCTGCCGTTGGCGGTCGCCGGCTCGAAGCGCAGAACCTTATTGGCCGCGTGCTCTTTGCGCCAACCCGCGGTCAGCGCCCAAAGTTCGCCCTTGAGGTCGGTAATCACCGCGCTTTCGGCCCATGACAACAGGGTGGGGACCACGAGGCCAACGCCCTTGCCGCTTCGGGTAGGGGCGTAGCACAAGACATGCTCGGGGCCGGAGTGCCGCAGGTAGTGTTGCCGTCCTTTCTTGTCGACCCACGCGCCCACGTAGACCCCACTGCTGGCAGGGGGAGGTGTGCGGGTCATGGCTTCGCGCCAAGTGCGGGCGCGAGGGATCAGGCCGGCGGCGCGGATGTCGCGCTCGTTGGCCCAACGTGCCGAACCGTGCAAGTACACGTTGGCTTTGCTCGTGTTGGCTCCGATCATCTTGACCAGGACCAGGACCAGCATCCCGACGCCGGTTACCATGATCCCGATGCTTGCTGCGCGCATTAGTGCGTCAGGAAAGCGGTCGTACCAGCCCCACCATTCGATAATCCGCCAGGGCCAATAGACATGACCGTAATTCGATCCCAGGACGGACTGATAGCCGAACTGGGACGCGAAGAACTGCGTAGCAGCCTGCAATCCGGCTATCAGGAAGATGAGTGCAAGGATCGGCACGATTACGCCCTGGGGCTTTCGCTCCGCGCGTACCTGCGGACCAACCGCGTTGTTGAATTTGTTTTCGTTCATCTGCTTCTGCCTTTCGTTCGGAGTGAACCAGTGGGGGTAATGGTGAGTAAGTCGCCGATTTTCACGCGGGTCAAGCGCTGCGCGGTGGCCGCGTCGATGGGTAAGACCAGGATGTCATCCTGCCGCTTCAGGAGCGCGAGGCGCTGCCCGTCGATTTCACGGACACCGGCAAACGCTAGTGTGCCGACGTGCGTTGTCGGATCGGCGAGAACATGCGGCGGGATGTCAAGGCCCTTGGCTCGTTTCGCTGTGCGCTCGGCGATGTACTTTTCTGCGGGGGTCATCACTCCTGCTCTTGGCCCAGGAATATCCCGTCGCACGCCGTTATCTGGCTTGGGTCCTTTGTGCTCCAGGTCACTATGAACATGACCCGGCAATAGCACTTCACTTCGGTCGGAGAACTGAACCACACCGAGTTCGGACATGCCTCGCAGACGGTGTTGGGCCTGGGGCGGCGGTTGGCGACCAATCCGGCCAATGTCGGGCTTGCGGCCTCCGGCGGTTCGGGTGGCTGCTGGTCGTGCAGGTCCGGCGGGCTCTGCTCGGGGCTCTCGGGGGGCGACTGGTCGACCAGCAATAGCGCTGCCTCCAGTTGCTCGTCCTCCGTCAGGGTGTGGGCTTCGGGCTCTGTCATTGGCTATCTCAGGCAAGAGTTGTTGCCGACGCTGTTCAAGCGCCGGATCAGAGAAGGTGATTGGCAAGCCGCTTCGCGCAGCGGCTTCAATGAGGCGGGATTTGAACGCTTCGGTTCCGGTGACGGCGATAGCGGACCCGTATCTCTCGGCCGCAAGCTGCAAGGCGGCGACCAGCCCGGCCACGTCGGCACCGCGCGAGATAGCCAGGCGCTGACCGTCGTCGCGGACGGCGGTCGCTCCGAGTCGATAGATGATGGTTCCGGTTTTGGTGATTCCGTCGGCAGTCGCGACGGCGGCCTTTGCCCCAGGGCGGCCCCGAAGGGCCTCCAGGGCCTCGGGGTCCCCGCGCATTGCCTGCGATTGGAGCCAGTCAGCCCAAGCGGTCCGCTTGTGTTCTTCACCGATGCGGGCGCGCTCTTTCGTGTGTCGGGCGGTTATCGCCGCGAGGTCCGCCTTCAGGCCGGAGCTCGTGGCCGCGTACAGGATCTTCTTCGCGAGCGGCGCACTCGGCAGCAGCTTGATCGCGGTGCGCTTAAGGCGCGCGGTACGCTTCGCGTCCTCGATGGCCCTGGTCTTGCGCGCGCGCGACTTCGCGAGTGCCGCGGCCTTGGCCTCGGTCCGGGCCTGTTGATCCCGACGGAAGCGGGCATAGAGTTCTACGGTGTTGGGGCGCACGCGCAACGGCTTGGGCTGATACTGCTTCGTGGGCTCACCCTTTGGCGCTGCGGGGGCTGCCTCGAAGGCTCCAAAACGGGTTTCGAGCATCCCCTTGGAGTAAGCCCTATCTATGGAGCTTGCCTTAACAGCGGTCCCGTCATCCGCAACGACGATCAGGCCATTGCCGCGTTCGCGCAACTGCAAACCGTGGGCGCCCATTACGCTATGCAGTTCTGCCCACGATTGAGCACTCTGCATTTGCTGAGAACACTCGCGTTTGATGTAACCGAGTAAACTTTCAATCCCGGTATGCGCTTCCATGTCATTCGCGCGATTCTCGGCCCCGCGCTTTTGGGCAACGTGATTATCCTTTGCAAGCCCGAATTCCTGTTCGAGCTTGTCGCAAAGTTGGCCGAGCGTCTTGTGGTCGTTGTACGGAATGTGCAGCGTGTGTCGCTTCGGATGAATAGCGTTGATCGCGATATGCACATGCAGATTATCAGTGTCATGGTGAACGACGCTGACCCGTTGGTGTTCCTCGTAGCCCAGTCCCGCACACACCCGCGCCTCGACGGCCCGCAGGGTGTCGGGGGTCGGATTTTCCCCGGGCCGGAAACTGAGGACTAGATGATACGTGCGATCGGATGTTGCTCGACGGTTCTGCGCCTGCGTGTTTAAAACTTCCGTTATCGCGTATTCCGGCTTATCAGACTGGCAATTTGTAACGTCGATCTTTCCGACTCTTTCCTGTTTGTCTTTCGGATCAATAAGGTATTTGACAAGTTCGCTGTAATCGCTCTTTCTGAGTGATTTCATGGGGAGGTGTCGCGCGATCACAGCACACCCCCTGCGTCCGAAGTTTTAGCGGCTAAAGCCCGCATGTCAGCGGCCCGCCTTCGGGACCACTACAGCCCGCATGATTTCGTGCATTTCGTCCTGCGTCGCCTCGATCTTCTTGAGCAAGGCCCGCAGAGTTGCAGCATCGAACTTTGCGGTGCGGGCGTCGTCACTGAGCCACAACTTCAGCAAGCCGCCAAGCCGTCCCAAATCGCCATTGATCTTCGCCAGCGTTTCTACGCGCTGGTTATCGAGAATCCCGGGTACTGTGTAGCCGAGCCCCACATTCAATAAGAATGTGGAAAGGCTCAAGCCGGCCGCTTTGGCTTGCGTTTCAATTTGCTTTCGTTCCACCGGAAGGCAATACACCTTGATTGGGGGGCTGCCCTTCCGCGTGATTGTGTTACGCACCGACGGTAACCTCTCTCGCGTTATTGCATACGGGGCAGGGAATACCACGCTTCGCAGCGGTGACTGATAAGCTCAGTCGCAACCAGTCACTATCCCAACCGCAACGCGCGCACTCGAAGCGTAGCGCGTCACAACCTGCGTCAGCGACGTGGGCGAGCTTGCGATAAGGGCGCCGACCCTTAGCCCAGGGCGTGCCGTCGAACAGGTCTCTCATCTTCATCTTTGGCACCATGGAGCCCGATCAGGGACAGGGTTCGGCCTCGGTCTTACGGCGGTAGCCGTCCAGCCCCGCAGGGCAGGATACCCCGTTGAGCCATAGGCGAATAAGGGGAGCGAAGTAGGCCCGCCCCCTCGGGGGGTGGGCCTACTTCGCATATCCTGCCCTTCCCCCACTAGACAAAAGCGTCGTAAAAGTCTACAACATCAAAACCTGTTTATCCGCTTTTTTTTGACAAAAGACAGCCGATATAAGAAAAAATGGCCGAATCTAGCTATAATCCCGACGAACAGCAGCTTACCGGCAGCTTTACGCGATCTTTGGTCATCTTTTAGGGGCCTTTGGTCATCTTCTGTCGACTCCGTGAGTCAAAGATTGTCCGTACCTCCAAGACCCCCGACCGACACACGTACACATGACAAACCCAACCATCGAAGAACTGGCAGAGTGGGTTAGAACACGCGAGGCCACAAAGAAACCACGCCAGGATAAGAATCTTGTTGCATTCCTTTCCGTAAAGTCATTTATTCAAGAGGCGATAGAGACGGGCTATTCGTTATTAACGATATGGGAACATCTAAACGAAAAAGGTTGTATCCCCTACTCTTACGAAACATTCGTAAAACACGTCCGTCGGCACATCAAAGAGAAACGGGATCGAACATCCCAGGAGGTAGAACAGACACCGGCCATCCTGACGCCGATCCCAGCAGAGAAAAGACCGTCGAGAAAATCCATGCCTCAACCCGTAACCGAAACCGTACCTGTGCCTGCTCCACCAAAGCCGACCGAAGCTACAGGTTTCACGTTTAATTCAACGCCAAAGAAAGAAGATTACATATGAAAAAGGTTCATATCGTGCTGCAAGGTAAAGGTGGAGTCGGCAAATCCATGATTGCCGCCGCTATTGCTCAATACAAAATGGGCAAAGGACAAACCCCTATCTGCGTGGACACTGATCCGGTGAATGCGACGTTTGCGGGCTACCAAGCGTTGAATGTGCGTCGGCTCCAAATCATGGAAGGCGACGAAATCAAGCCCAGGAATTTTGATCAACTGGTTGAAATGATCGCCGAAGCGCAAGACGACGTTGTGATTGATAACGGGGCGAGCTCGTTTGTCCCGTTGTCACATTACATGATCAGTCAGCAGGTCCCGGCGCTCATCAACGGCATGGGCTTTGAACTCGTGGTGCATACGGTCATCACGGGCGGACAGGCGTTGGTCGATACGGTTGCGGGGTTCGGTCAACTCGCGGCCCAATTCCCGGCCGAAGCGCTATTTTGCGTGTGGCTCAATCCGTATTGGGGGCCAATTGTCGATGGGGGCAAGGAATTTGAGCAAATGAAGGCGTATACGACGAATAAAGCGCGGGTGTCGGCCATTGTGCGTATTCCGGTTTTGCGCGAGGACACCTTTGGGCGGGATTTCAGCGAAATGCTGCAAGCCCGTTTGACCTTTGATGAAGCCCTCGCGAAATCCGATCTGTTGATCATGACCAGGCAGCGATTGAAGATCGTGAAGAAACAACTGTTCGATCAGATGGACAGTGCCGCGGTGCTCTGATTATGGACACAGAAGATCAAGAGGCACTGATTCGGGAGGTTGCAGGAAAACATGGGGTCATGCTGGGAAAGGATGATCCAATCATGATCCTGCGGACCCTCAACGCCCGCATATTGCAAGACGCGGCAGAACAGCAACAGGCGGGACTCGAAGCCTTCAAGTCCGAAATGGAAGGTGTTGCAGCGCGCTGGAATGTGGAAGCGAAGGGAAAGGCCGAGCGTATTCTGAACGCGGCGCTAGAGGCAGGGAAACAAGCGATGGCTGCGGAGCTTCAAGGCGGGGGGGAGGTATTTCGTCGGCAAATCGCTGCCGGTCTTGAAGGGCTGGCGGAACAGATGCGCCAGACCAGACAGGCCGCGATGTTGAACCTCGGGGCGGCCGTGCTGACCTGTGTTGCGGCCGGTCTAGCGCTCTGGGCGGCGATCAAGTGAAAGGGACAGGGCGAGGCTGGAACCTGTACGGTTCCGGCGGCCCTGGTCCCGCTGAAGTGCTTTATGGGCTCGCGCGGCTGCACTCCAATCGTCGTACTCCGCGGCCAGGCTGGGGTCCTGGAGCCGGAGTTTGCGCGAAGCCATTTCCTCGAGCCTGGGGGTGTGGATGCCCATCGTGTCCCGGATCTCGCGGACCTGTTCAAGGCGATCTTGTAGCCGGGTCATCGTGCCCTGCTGCTGGGCGATCTGTTGTTGCCAGTTGGCCCGGGTGCGAGGCAGCGCCAGGAACCCGGGTTGTTTGGTCTGACTCATGGCCTCGGCCTGGCGAGCGATCAGGGTTTCAAGTCGGTCCTCGATGCGTTCGACCTGGGTTTCCTTGGCCGCGATCTGGACCGTAAGGGCGGCAGTGTATCGGGCCTCGACGGGCGCGGCCTCCACCTGCGCTTGCTGTTGCGCCTCGGCTGTGGTCGCGCGCTCCAGGAGGCTGTCAGCGTCCAGGGTGGCGTCCGAACCGCGCGCAACGGGCGATTGCGGGGCGGCTGGGGGGCGAGTCTGAGTCGGGCGGAGCATGTCTTGCCTTTTTTAGCGGCGAAAGAAAGAGGGATCAGCGCGCCACGCCACGGCTAAGTTTTGGTCCGGGGGTGGCGACGACGGCCTTGTTTTGGGCGTAACTGACGCTCAGGGTTGCACCTATCTCCGGTGGCCGCTCGAACGCAGCACGGTCATGCTTGACAAAAGCCTTTCCGACCTGTTGATAGACTGCATCCTTATCTGCATGGATCACCGGCCCTTCGGTAGCCTTGGCCTTATCCGCTGGTAACGCATTGTAGACATTGTAAATCCCAGGGCGTAGCGGACCGGCCTTGTCGATCTTAGCGGTTTCCCATTCCCCGGGTTTGGGTCGATCCGTTTGGACTATCCGTTGACCGTTCATCACCAGCACGCGCGTTTTCATCGGGGGGCTCCAGAAAGTTGGAATGCCGAGAGTTTACGCGAATTCTCGCCTGAACTATCTCGACAACCTCTGCTTGGGCGGCGTTGGAACGTAGCTTGCGGCTCGTAATTCGGCTTGCGCGAGGGACAACACGTCTTTGATTTCAGAGGGAAGTGTAACCGCTGACGAGTCGATGATGTGTAGGCCCCGACACAAAGCGAGGTAGTTGCGTAGTGCGCGCCGCAACAAGTTCGCGACGCGGGTGTGTACCTGCTTCTCGCGGACGGTCGTGGGGCCGTCCGTGGCCTCCACACGTTGGCGAAAGCGGTCCATTTCGCGAAGCCACTGGCGTTTCTGGGCGTCAAGGCTGCTCACTGCCCGCCTTCGACAATGCCGGCCAGTTGGACGGCCGCAAGATCGGCCTCGACTTCGTGGCCGTCGTCGTCGTACTTGATCCACGCGACGCCCGGCGCTGGTGGGCGCCGGTCCAGGACCAGGCGAGCGGGGCGGTCGTCGTGGCGGACCTGCACGATGGCCTTGCGGATCGTGTCGGGGTCGGCGGGCGCGCGGACCTTCGTCGGCTTGGGCTCCGGCGGCTCGGGAGGCGAGGGTTGCGACGGATCATCATCGGCAGGCTTCGGGGCATCCAGTGCGCCAGGGATCAAGGGAGGATCGGCGGGGTCCTCGAGGCTGGCGCCGCCGTCCGGGGACGAGACGGCCGCGGGCGGGGGAACCTGGCCCCCGGCCTGGGTGGCTTCCTGCTCCTGCTGCTGGCGCCGCTCGCGTTCCTGCTGGTTCTTGTCGTCAAGGAACGCGCGGAGCTCCCGCACGGTGCCACGAGTGATTTCCTGTTCTTCGTCCGCCAGCCACTCGGTGACTTCATCGGGCTTGCGCTTCCATGCTGTGACGAGTTCATTAATGATCGTGACATCGCCTGTCCGGCCGGCGCTGAATGCCGCCGCAATCGGATCGGGGAGGTCGAGCAAGGTAACGTGCTGAGTAATGAATGACGCCGATTTACCCAAGGACCGCGCAATGTCGGCTTTCTTATAGCCCTTTGCCAACTCTCGGCCGATATAGTCGGAAATCTCGCGGGGCGTTAGATCGTTACGTTGCAGGTTTTCGACGACTTGATCAGCTTCGTTGTAATCATTGTCGATAAAGGCCGCGATCGTCAGTTTCTCGGCCATGCGCGATGCGCGCACCCGGCGGGCACCGTGGTTTATGATGAAGCGCCCGGATACTGCGGGATTCTGGCGCACAGAAATCGGGGTCTTGATCCCACGCAAGCGGATAGTGCCGGCGAGCTCGCGCAAGCTCTCGGGGCTGAATCCGGGGTTGTCCCGGCCGCGTGGTTGCTGGGGATCTTCGTCGATGAGGTCCAACGGGATGTCCAGGGGAAGCCCTGTCGGGTCACTGGTGGCCTGGTTCAGAAGACCGGAAAGGTCGCCGATCGCGGCCAAGCCAAGGCCGGACGCTGGAGCGGGGGCCAGGGGCTTTTTGGGCGCAGCGGGGGTCTTGGGGGCCGTCATGAGTGGATCTCCATTTGCGTGAAAACGTGGGTGGCAAGGTCGCGGACTTCCTGGGCGGCTTTGCGTGCGGCGGTTTTGCGGATGCGCCAAACGGGCACACACGTTGCCAAAGCATCGGCGATGCTCGAACGCAAGCCTACGCTCGCGGGGATCATCAGTTGCGGATAAGCGCCGGCAAGCTCCGCCAAATGCCGCGCATGGCGGGGATTGCGAGAGTCCACCTTGCTCGGAACCATGCCCAAGAAGCGCAGGGTCGGGTTCGCGCGCTTGATGTTGCCGATAGTGGTTAGCAACTTTTTGATGCCCTGAATCGAATAGGCTTCCAATTCGATCGGGGATAACACATAGTCTGCCGCGAGAAGCGCAGCGGCCATTGTGACACCGAGCGACGGGGCTGTATCAATGAGGCACACGTCATATCCTTGTGCGGCCAGGCGGGCAATTGATGAACGGAAATGCTCGCCGGCTACAGGCAAGGTCAAGCGCTCGATATTCGGCAAGCTGGTATCGGAGCCGATGAGGACCATCCCGGGGGCCTCGGTGGGTTCGGGCCAGGTCGCGGGGGGGATAGCGGAGAACAAGTCGCTCGCGCTCAAGGGTCCATTGAATGCGTGTAGGGTGAAGGACGCATTTGCTTGGGTGTCAAGATCAATGACGACAACGCGAAGGCCCCGCTCGATGAAATCGAAAGCAAGATGGACCAAGGTCGCCGTTTTGCCAACGCCCCCTTTCTGATTTGCCGTGACAAGCGTTTTCATGGTCATCGTCTTATTCGCCTTTCTTCAACCGTCGTTTGGCTTCCTCATTCCACTTGCGGACAAGGAAGGCTCGGTACTCTGGGAGGACCGCGCAGACGCGCTCGTAGCCATCGGGCATGTTTTTCGCCTGGTGGGCACTCCACACACGGCCGACGGCCTGACTGATCGCGCCTTTACTCAGCCCCAAAGTTTGGGCAAATTCTGACTGTCTGCGGCCCTCGACAAGAACCCCACGGGCGATTGTTAAGGTCTGCGAACCGACATCAAGCCCTTCTACGGCTTCAAGAAACTCGGTTTCCGTCAACCGTTTTTTCGGTGATTCCGAGTCCTTATCGTGTCCCATGACGGTTATCCTGGTTAGTGGTGGCAGGGATATTTGACGCCCCAACGCCCCGCGTGTCAAGTAGAATCTAGCTAAACGGCAAAACTTTAGCGGCTAAAACTTTCGGCTAACCGCCTATCGGAAAACGGTATATCGGTAGGTCTAAAAGACCTATGATATACGCGACGGGCAGGCAAACACGCCTCGACCCACCACCGGGGGCGAACCGATGCAATTCTCAAACGTATTCGTTATTTACGATAGTACAGCGCGTGGGTATCTGACGGCTGTAGCAATGGATGCTCAGACCGAGCAAGCGCTCCACGATCGCGGAGACTGGCGGGGCGAAATCCGGGATCTGCTCGAAGGAGATAGCGGGGATCTGTACCTGGTGCTCGACAGCCAAGAGACGTTGTGCTCCGGGCCGCCCTGGGCGCCACTCTGGGGCCGGGCAGATACCGCAGAGGTCCAGCGGCGGCGCCGGGTCCTGGACGGGCACCCAGGGGCCTGGGTCCAGGTGTGGGGGCAGGGGCCAGGCGATGCCTGACCAGGCGACGCGCAGGGCTCGCATCAAAGCGGGACGCTGTGTCTATGGGTGTGGGTCCGGCCGTGGTGTCGGCCTAGCCTGCCCGCGGTGCGCGGCGGCGCACGCGGCACGCGAAGCCAGGCGCAGGGAAGCTCACCGAGCCGCCGGTATTTGCCTCGACTGCTGTAAAGCGAGGGCCATGCCTCCGCTTGTGCGGTGCCGTCGGTGCCTGGATCTGCAAGCCGAGCGGATGCGCGGCAAAATAAGCTCGCAGTGAGTGCCGATCCCTGGGGGCTGTCTGTGGGGCCCACTCGCCGCCTTCCTTTCTGGCGTTAAACATCTTCCGACCTTCCAGCCGACGAAAACTTTCGAGTTTTCCACTGTGCGTGCCCGCCAGTTACTTGTCTTACTTGTCCTAATTACTTGCCAGCCTCGCCGGGCGTCAGAAACGCCAATTTCGTCAATATGTTGCGAGCCTGGAAAGCGTGTTTCTGGCTAGCGTTGTGTCGCGTTTCTGGCTAGCGTTGTGTCGTGGATAACTTTCCGGCTTCGTCCAGTTAGCCCTTTGGCTGTGCGGGTTCCAGCGGCTTCTTGGGGCAGCTAGCGTTGTGTCGTGGATAACTATTTCTGTCCACAGGCTTATCCAACGAAAACAAATGGTAGCCATGCGGTCTTGACGCGCGAAGGGTTTACCATACTTTTTTAGTCAGGTTTTTAGGCCGAGCTAGCGTTGTGTCGTGGATAACTTTAGGATTAGGTAAACAAAACAATGCCTCACGGAGCCGTGAGACGCTGCGCGTCAGGAACAGGCCAGCGGTCGCGCGAAAACGGCGGCGCTTGTGGCCTGCCGGGGCCTGGCGGTGTTGGGGGAAAAGTAAGAGGTTTACGCCAAGAAGAAACTGCCGTGCGGAAATGCTAACGCTTATCTTTAATATGTGGTGGGGCGGGAGTTAGCAATAGCCCTTCGGTCGTCGGCGTTACATGCTGCCGGGCTTCTGGATAGAACGGGTATACATCTTTCGCACGCAGCAGAAAATTCACCTTGAAGTTCTGAATGCCCTTTTCAGTTGGGGGATAACTTGTCCCAAACTGGGAATGAAGATTCTGCCAGGGTATAAACACTGAAGGGCGTTTTGAGCGAGCCAACACGAACATCCTATACGTCAGCCACGCATAAATATCCATGGCGAAGGGCGATTTTGATAGCGCGTGAAGAACGGGAATTTTAATCGGTACTGGTGCTGCCATGATCTCACGGAAAAACCCATCGGAAAGCGAAAGAGTGCTTTCCCATAGCGTTGTCTGCTCCGGACTGCGCGCACTCCAGAACACATGCGATTGATCAGAAATCAGGAATCGCATTGATGAGTCAGCGTGTTTGCGGTCGGTATACGCAACGGAAATGACGGCACCGAATAACCGCATCGCTTGTTCTCTGAATAACGCGATATAGCGGCCGTTAGAATAGAGTCCTAGCTGACGCATAAAGGCGGCTTGGGAGCGGCCCAGTGAAAGGACCGGGGAATTCGTCAGTTTCGCCTCGGTACAGATCCAAGCAAGAATCACTCGCGGGATGCTGCCGAAAGGGATACCGTAAAGTAAACTTGTCGGCGCAACTGTCAAGGTCAGCAATCCAGTGTTGCGCGTGTACAGTGTACCCGGGGGCAACTTCGGGTCGGAGTGCGGCAGGGTGGCCTGTGCCAGTGTTCGGGCGAGGCATCCGAAACCGTTGCAAACATCGGCATCGTCATCTTCTAGCCCCAGGGCCGTTTCGATCAAGTCTGTTGTTCTTCGGCGGCGAGCGGGCGTTTTGCTTGTCTGTTCGCCGCAGAGTGATATGGAGTCAGGGGGTGTCGCGTTGATCATCGCGCAAGTCCTGGTTGTGGTTGCCGAAAGGAAAGGACGGTAGCTAAAGACTCTCAGAAAAGCAATGGTCATGCAACAGGTTTTAACGCAGTAATGAGACCCCATTCAAAATGTATAATCTCTTTCTCGTAAGTAACATCCTGCGTATCCTCGAAGAACGAGGAATGACGAAAGTGGAACTTTCTGAAGCGGCTGGGGTTTCAATCAGCTTTTTGAGTGATCTGACGAAAGATAAGGCAAATCCATCTCTAAAGACGATGGTGAGAATTGCCGACGCACTAGAAACACCGTTACCTGTACTTCTGGATACCGTCGACTTGGAGCCCGCGGATGTGACAGCACTTGCAGGGGTGAAGTCGCCGCCCGGTTTGCCTCCCGGGTTCGTCCGCATCTGTGCTGTCCTGCCCGAGCAAAAAGCGTTCGTTGTCCGAAAATGGGACGCGGCTGCGAGAAAGCGCATCCGCGAGATTCAGGAGCCGTAAAGGTACCTGCCGACCCTTGTCCCGCTCCCTGTCCCGTGGGTCCCAGTTTTAGCCGCTAAAGCTCCGACCCGCCTGCTCGACACCCAGCGCACCCTGTGGGGACTCGTGTCCCCACGCAGCGGCATTTGAAACGCGAGTAGCCGCGTTGGAAGGCCGGGTAATGGAAGTCGTCGGTGAAGCGGAGAGGTCCGGGCACGCGATGGCGGTGAGTCTTGCCAGACAGGCGGTGACGGAAGAACTGCCCCATGTGCATCGGAACATTCGCGGCCTAATCCTTGCGGTCATCTTGCTGGGTCTGGCAGTGGCGGCCTGGTCGGTGTATGTGGTGGTGGGGCCATGACAAATCCTGTGGTCATCCTCAGCGAGCGCAACGCGGAATGGTGGGGGGGGCGCGGCGTGGGGGAGCTCGCGGATGCGCAAGTCTGCACCGGACTCGGCGATGCGTTGCGAGCCATCGCGCTGGAGCGTCCGCGGGTTCTTATCGTTGAGCTGCCGGTCGAGACGTTGGGGCATGGTCCGGCGGCCACGCTGTTCGTGGATCACCCCATGTGCGAGTGCGCCCGGCTGATCTTTGTAAGCGAGCAACCGGACCGGCTGCCGGTGGGCTTGGTGGCTCACCCGGCGGTCTCTGTCCTCGTGCCTCCGGTGACACCGGAAGCATTGGCGGGGGCGATTTCCCGGTCTGGGGAACTTGGCGCGGGCAACTGGGTTAGCTGGGATCGCGAACATACCGCCGCGTGGCTCTCGGCGATGGCGGATGCGGGACCGCAGAAACGCGCTGTGGCGTTGATCGCGCGCTTGTCAGTGCTGACCACGCGGCCCCTCGATGTCCAAGGGTGCGGTGGGACCCTCCGGTATTTAGCTCCGCGGGTGAGGGCGGTCGCGAAGCACATTCCCCGGGTTATCCATGCCGTGCGAGTCGACAGCGACGCGGAATCCGTTGTCGCCCGCCTGGGTTGGGCCTGGATCGGCTTGCTTGAATCTGTGTTGCGGACTGTCGATACCGAGCTTTTGTCGGACCGTGCGCGTCACCGCGCGCGCTGTTGGCTGTTGAGCGAAACGCTTCGGATGCTCGCGCTCTTGGTCGAACTTCACGCGCTTTGGGGTGCGGCGCTCGGCAGAGGCGTATGGGCGCGCCTGCACGATCTGCATTTGTACGTGCATCGGCGGTTGCTGGGGGAGGAAGCTGGGGCGGGCGATGCACATACCGCGGCGGTGCTCTGGGAGATACGTCACCGTTACGTGACTTCTCTGTTGCTAGGCTGCTGTGCCGCTCGGCTGTCACCCTCCGCATTGACCGCGAAGCGTGCGCATGACTTGGTGCCCCGCTGGGCGCGCCGGACGGCACTACGGGAGCCAGTAGGGCAGGAGTGGGGGCGCGGGCGGTGGCTCGTTTACCTTGGGGAGGACGCCGGTCCGCGCTTCGTGCGGGTCCGGCAAGACACCAGCCTCGGTAGTTACCTGCTTGTTCCCCCTTCCGCGTTCGATGCCTTCCTGGCTGACGAAAAGCGACCGGAACCGCTGGCCCTGGTGCCAGTTAGCGAGAATGTTCCGGCGCGACATCGCGCGCGGGCGAAATAGAGGCTAGGGACATGCGAGACGGGGCAACTAAACAACAGCGGGTGCAACGGTCCTGGCAGAACGCGGAGCAGGCCGCTCGCGCAAGGTTCGGGTGGTTGTTGCTGGCAGAAGCCGGCTTTAGCTGCTACCTCATTGCGCGCGGATTGTGCGCTTGGTGCGGCTTCTGGCCTATTCGTTCGGAAAGACGGATGCAGGCGATTAAGGTCATGGGTACTAACCGAAGGGGGGAGCAAGGTGGACAAAGACTTTTCATATCGGGAATACAAGAAGGGTATTCGCGCCGGTTCTATGGTGCTGCTCGGCGGGGCGCTGGGTCTGCTGGTGGTTGCAGCGATCACGGAGCCCTCGGTACCGCTCCTGGGGTGGGGGTTGGCGTTGCTGACTTGTGCGGGCCTGGCGGAACTCTATCTGTGGCGAGTGGTCAATCCCGAACTGTTGGTGGAAGCGGCCTGGAGCCGGCGCCGGATTCGCGAACTGCGGGAACGGAGCAAGGCCGCAGACATCAGAGGTTTCGGCTTATTCGTGGAAATAGCAAAAGCCCTAGAACTTCACGCGCTCAATGGCAATAGTCCCATGGAGAACGACCAGCATACTGCCGGAGAACTCGCCATTGCGGCGGTCTGTTTCGCGGGACACTACTGCGGGATCGTTGAGTCTCCGAGCGGCGTTCCGACATTCTGGCCGTTCGTCGCAAGCGCCTGGACTCCCACCGGCGGACGCCCGGACTTACTCATTGCAGCCGTCCTGATACTCTCGGAAATTGAACGCCTGGACCGTGCTACTGGTAGCGCGGCTGACGAAGCCACATATAGAGTCGATGCACATGCAACATAGCGAAGAATCATCCGCCCTGACTCTCAAACAGCGGGCACTCGTCAAGCTGGAGCGCGATCTTGGGCCGATGATCCTCGCGGCCCTGGCCGATCCGAAAACCGTTGAGGTCCTGTGTAATGCCGACGGGAAGGTCTGGCAAGAACGCCTCGGTGAGCCGATGAAGTGCATCGGGGAGATTGGCGCCACTCGTGCAGATAGCATCATCAAGACCGTGGCGGGCTATCACGGTAAGGAGGTGACGCGACACAAGCCAATCCTTGAAGGGGAGTTACCGCTAGACGGCTCCCGGTTCGCCGGCCAGGTCCCCCCGGTTGTGACCGCGCCCACGTTCGCTATTCGCAAGAAAGCCGTGGCTATCTTCACGCTTGCGCAATACGTCACGACGGGCATCATGACAGCGGAGCAAGCCGCGACCCTGATTGATGCGATAGGGAAACACCGCAATATTTTGGTGATTGGCGGAACCGGCTCCGGCAAGACCACGTTGGTAAACGCGATCATCAATGAAATGGTGGAACGCGATCCGTCGGAGCGCGTGGTAATTATCGAAGATACGGGCGAGATTCAGTGCGCGGCTGTCAACTGCGTTCAGTATCACACGTCCCTTGAAGTCCCGATGACTCTCCTGCTCAAGACCACGCTGCGGATGCGCCCCGATCGCATCCTTGTCGGCGAGGTCCGCGGGCCGGAAGCGTTGGATCTGCTAATGGCTTGGAACACCGGACACGAAGGAGGTGCGGCGACTTTACACGCCAACAACGCGCGGGCTGGCCTGGATCGGCTCGCGATGCTCATCAGTATGCACCCGGATGCGCCGCGGCCCATCGAACCACTGATCGGGGAAGTGGTTCATGTCGTGGTGCATATCGCGCGCACGCCAGAGGGCCGGCGCGTACAGGAAATCCTTGCGGTTTCTGGATACGCTGACGGTCGCTATCTCACAACTACGCTTTAACTCGGAGACTGCTCTTATGCAACTGTCCAACCCCACCTTAGACCGCTCAACCTTCGCTTATCTCGCGTTGGGTGGCATTCTGCTGTTCCTGATGTTCAGCCCGGAGCACGCTTGGGCCACGGAAGGCGACGGCGGGTCCCTGCCTTACGAGTCCTGGCTGACCAGCCTGCGCACGTCGGTAACCGGCCCCGTGGCATTCGCCCTCAGTATCATTGGCATCGTCATCGCGGGCGGCGTCCTCATCTTCGGCGGCGATCTCAATGGGTTCTTCCGGACCATGATCTTCCTCGTGTTGGTCATGGCGCTACTGGTCGGCGCGCAGAACGTGATGGGGACCTTCTTCGGTCGCGGCGCGGAAATCGCTAGCCTGGTCCCGGCAAACGGGGGAGCGGTGTAGCCATGGCTTTACGCGCGATCCCCATTCGTAGGGCGGGCAATCGAACGAACCTCTTTATGGGCGGGGATCGCGAACTTGTCATGTTCAGCGGGCTCTTGGCTTTTGCGCTTATCTTTTCTGCGCAGGAGTTAAGAGCCACCATCATCGGCCTGTTGCTCTGGTTCGTCAGTCTCTATCTATTCCGGGTCATGGCTAAAGCCGATCCGCAAATGCGCAAAGTCTATCTGCGTCACATTCGCTATAGCTCCTATTATCCGGCGCGGAGTACGCCTTTCCGCGAGAACACGCAACGCCAAGCTCGGGGATACAGATGATTTCGACCCTCACGTACCTGATTGGTGGCCTCGGCCTGGCGCTGTTGGCCGTCCAGGTCTCGATGATCCTGGGCACTCAAGCGGAACGGCAATTGAAGAAACACCGCTCTAAGGAAGCAGGGGTTGCCGATCTGCTGAACTACAGCGCATTGGTCGAGGATGGGATCATTGTGGGCAAAAACGGGTCGCTGTTGGCGGCCTGGCTGTTCCGGGGCGACGACAACGCCAGTAGCACCGACGAACACCGTAACCAGGTGTCCGCGCGCATCAATCAGGCTCTCGCGAACATGGGCAACGGCTGGATGATCCATGTTGATGCAGTGCGGCGGCCCGCGAGCCCCTACACGGCCCCCGGCCTGTCCTCGTTCCCCGATCCGGTGTCTGCGGCGATGGATGAAGAACGGCGCCGGTTGTTCGACGGCTTGGGAACGATGTACGAAGGGTTCTTTATACTCACTGCGACGTTCTTCCCGCCCATGCTGGCGGAAGCGAAGATGGTCGAAATGATGTTTGATGATGACGCCGAGAATCCAAATGACAGCCTGCGGACCCTGACGTTATTTCGGACGTTTGAGCGGGATTGCCTCGCCTTGGAATCCCGCCTGTCATCGGCCGTCACGCTACAACGGCTTCGCGGTGAACGGATGGAGCCGGAAGAAGGCGGGGCAGTGACCCATGACGCCCTTTTGGGGTGGCTGCATTTCTGCATTACCGGCCTGACGCATCCGATCCAACTGCCCAATAACCCGATGTATCTTGACGCCCTGTTGGGTGGGCAAGAGCTTTTCGGGGGTGTGGTCCCAAAGATCGGTCGTCAGTTTATCCAAGTGGTCGCCATTGAGGGTTTCCCTTTGGAGTCATCCCCGGGGGTCCTGTCCGCGCTGTGCGATCTGCCTTGTGAATATCGGTGGTCCTCACGTTTCATCTTCATGGATGGGCATGAAGCTGTTGCGGCGCTCGACAAGTTCCGCAAGAAGTGGCGCCAGAAGGTTCGTGGATTCATGGACCAGGTATTCAACACCAACAGCGGCACCGTCGACCAAGACGCCCTTGCGATGGTTGCCGATGCTGAGGCCGCCATTGCCGAAGTGAACAGTGGCCTGGTCGCGCAGGGTTATTACACCAGCGTGGTGGTGCTCATGGATGAGAATCGCGACCGCCTAGAGGGGGCCGCCCGCCAATGCGAAAAGGCCATAAACAGACTTGGCTTCGCGGCGCGGGTCGAAACGATCAACACGATGGATGCGTATCTCGGAAGCCTCCCGGGGCACGGGGTCGAGAACGTCAGGCGTCCGCTCATGAACACGATGAACCTCGCAGACATGCTGCCGACCAGTACGATCTGGACAGGTGTCGATCACGCACCCTGCCCCATGTACCCGCCGCTCGCACCCGCTTTGATGCACTGCGTTACCAGCGGCGCGACGCCGTTCCGGCTGAACCTCCATGTTCGCGATCTTGGGCACACCTTCATGTTCGGCCCCACCGGCGCAGGAAAGTCAACCCATTTGGGATTGATTGCGGCGCAATTACGCCGGTACCGGGGAATGGAAATCTATTGCTTTGATAAAGGACTATCCATGTACCCGCTGGCAAAGGCGGTGGGCGGTCAGCATTTCACCGTAGCTGCGGATGATGACGCGCTTGCGTTCTGCCCACTCCAATACCTTGACACGAAGGGGGACCGGGCCTGGGCGATGGAGTGGATAGATACCATTCTGCGCTTGAACGGGGTCGAGACGACGCCAGGGCAACGCAACGAAATCGGGACGGCTATCGTCTCGATGCACGATAGCGGGTCCCGTACTCTTTCGGAATTCACAGTCACAATTCAGGATGAAGCGATCCGCGATGCGCTACGGCAATACACGGTAGACGGGACTATGGGGCATCTGCTCGATGCGGAACAAGACGGTTTGGCTTTGTCAGAGTTCACGGTATTCGAGATTGAGGACCTTATGAATCTCGGTGACAAGTACGCACTGCCGACCCTGTTGTATTTGTTCAGGCGCATTGAGCGGAATCTTCGCGGCCAACCGGCGGCTATCATCCTCGATGAAGCGTGGTTGATGCTTGGTCATCCGGTGTTTCGTGCGAAGATTCGTGAGTGGCTCAAGGTCCTCCGTAAAGCGAACTGCCTCGTGCTCATGGCAACGCAAAGTCTTTCGGATGCGGCAAACTCTGGGATTCTCGATGTCATCGTGGAATCAACAGCAACCAAGATATTCCTACCAAACATTTATGCGCGCGACGAAGACACGTCGGCGCTTTACCGGCGCATGGGCCTTAATGCAAGGCAAATAGAAATCCTCGCGTCCGCAGTGCCCAAGCGACAATACTATTACGTGTCGGAGCAAGGCCGACGACTGTATGACCTGGCGCTCGGTCCGTTGGCCCTTGCATTCGTGGGCGCCTCGGATAAAGAGTCGGTAGCCGCTATCCGGAGTTTGGAAAAGAAATATGGGGCTGGCTGGGTAACCCACTGGCTGGCAAGTCGCGACATTGATCTTGCAGATTACGGGGTAGCGCTGTGAAAGACTGGGACTGGAAAAGACTGATTCGGAAGCAACCCGCCGCGCAGGCGATCACAAATGGCGACGATAGCGAGGGTGCGGCAGACGGGTCGGAGCCGATGGAAGTACGCCAGGGACGGGGGGGCAAGGGGCCTGTGAATCCCTACCTCAATGCGCGTCGGACGTGGAACGATCACGAAGGCGCGGTTATTGCGTCCCGGCAGGCGTGGCAAATCGTCGGCATCCTCTCGCTATTGATCGCCCTGGTCGCGGTAGGCGGCTTGACCTATATCGGTAGTCAATCGCGGTTCGTCCCTTACGTCGTGGAAATCGACAAACTGGGTCAAGCGCTGGCGGTGGGCCCGGCGCAACGGGCGGCGCCCGTGGATCAGCGGGTATTACATGCGTCTGTGGCGCAATTCATCGCTGATACGCGGGTCGTTACACCGGATCGGGCACTTCAACGTAAAGCGGTCTTCCGGGCCTACGCGATGATATCGCCCAAGGACCCAGCTATGGCGAAGTTGAACGAGTGGCTGAATGGGAATGAGGACGCAAGTCCTTTTAAGCGCGCCGAAAAGGAAATGGTGTCCGTTGATATCTCGTCGGTAATTCCCCAGACGCCGGACACCTGGCAAGTTGAGTGGACCGAGACAACCCGGGACCGTGCGGGAGTCCAGAAGGGGCAGCCGGTCAGGATGCGGGCGTTGGTTACGGTGTATACGGTAGCGCCCAATCCCGACACGACAGAGGAACAAATCCGTAACAACCCGTTGGGGATCTATGTGCGTGATTTTTCCTGGTCCCGTCAAAACTGAGGATTCGACATGAAAGCTATGCGCTCTATCGCCTTGATCGTCGCGGGGTGCGTGTTGGCCGGGGCAGCGGCAACCGCGGAGCCGGACGCCGGTGGTGCGGGACCTGCCTCGCTTCCGCGGACCGCGCAAGAGCGGTTCCCACTCCCGGCGCCCGAGTCGCGGAGCAACGCGGGGCGTCCGGCGGGTGACAACTGCCCCGGAGTGGTCCGGGGCGGGGTGTGCGAGCTCCTGCCGGAACCGGGCGCTGGCCTGCCGCCTGCTCGGCCGGATGATCTGTTGTTCTCGGGGTCGGACCCGATTCTGAGCCCGCAGGAGGAAGCGGCCCTTGGGATCGCGGATCGGTGGCAAGAAGGGAATGCGGCAAGTGTCAGCCTCAGCGGCAAGAATGGAGTCATTACCTACAAGTACGGGGTCCAGCAACCGAGCATCGTCTGTGCCGTTCTCCAGGTCTGCGATGTGGCCCTTCAGCAGGGCGAGCGGATCACGGCGATCAACCTCGGTGACACAGTACGGTGGACAGTCGAGCCGGCGGTTGCAGGCACGGAAGAAAAGGCGATCCAACACGTCATCATCAAGCCCCTCGATGTCGGGCTTGAAACCTCCCTGGTGGTGACGACGGATCGGCGTATCTATCACATGCGTTTGCGCTCGCACCGCACGCGCTATATGCCGCAGGTGGCATTCACCTATCCGGATGGCATCGGGCTCGGGAAGAAGCCCGGTAGAGGTCCAGCAAGCCCGGGGCGGGCTGCAACAGGCACGCCAGGTGGGGCAGGGCCGCGGGTCGCAGCGCCCACGGCAGCGGCGCCAGCCGTCCCGGAACAGGAGTATCTGAGCAACATCAATTTCGATTATCGGATCACTGGAGAAGCGCCGTGGAAGCCGGTACGCGCGTACAACGATGGGCGGCGGACCTACATTCACATGCCAGCGGCAGCGGCCATGTCCCAAGCCGAAGCCCCTACGCTGCTCGTCGTCGGAGCGGGGGAGGGGAGGGGGACACCTGTGGGTTATGCGGTGGAAGGGGATAGCTACGTTGTGGACGGCGTATTCGACAAGGCGCTGCTCGTAGCAGGGACGGGCGCCAATCAGAACAGCGTCACGATCGAGCGAGGGGGCCGCTGACATGAGACGATTATTTTGCATCGCGGTGTTGGGGCTCCTGCTCGGCGGCTGCTCCAGTTTTGGGGGGTTCACTGGACCCTCGGGGCGATACAGCGGCGCGGGCCTCGATTTCAACTACAAGATATCGGGGTCGGCGCGTTGGAAGCCCGTCGCGGTTTTCAACGATGGCATCAAGACAATGATCGAAATGCCTCCGACGATGGCCCAGACGGAAGCCCCGACGCTGCTGCTCGTGCGTTCTGGGGGTGGGCTGTTCTCGTCGGAAGAACTGGTATTAGTCAACTATCGAGTGCAGCGCAATCGCTACATCGTGGATTCGCTCTTTGATAAGGCGGTCCTACTCGCGGGTGTCGGCATGAGTCAAGATCGCGTAACCATAGCCCGGAGCCGCTGACATGCGTTCGCGCCCCCTTCTCTTGGCGTTAATCATCTTACCCCTCGCCGCGGGGTGTCTGCCGTTCGCTCGTCGGGATCAACCCACTTATGGTAACCAGGTCGGCAACTCTGGCCCTGCTGCCATGAATGAAACCCTGGTGAATGATACCGTGGCCCAGGTAATGACCCTCTACCCACCGACAACCAGCGGCTTTTATCTCATTCAGACCACTCTTGATGAGTTCGGGCAGGGCTTGGTAACGGGCCTTCGACAACAGGGATATCAAATATTGTTGGCAAGCGATGTCACGGGACCACATTTGCCGCCGGGTTTAGATGTATACCGGGTGACGCTTTTCGTCGGTCCGGAGAGTATCAGCCGCGCTTACGTTCCCACTGCAACCGGCGCCGTGGCGCCTGCTGGCCCTTGGTCTAGGAGACAATAAATGACTGATCGAATGTCACCGGACGCATCACCGGGCAGCGCCTCACGTGGTTCGGGTGTGCGACGGGTAAACAATCTTCCGCTGTGGATTATTGTCGGCGGGATCTTGATATTCCTAATCACGATGGCCCTCGTTGCGAGTAATCGTGCCGCGCAACAGCATCAAGTGCCCACTCCCGTAGCTGGGAAGGGGGGGGATTCGAGCATCCAGGCCCGCCAAGTTGCCGGCATTCAGGAAAAGGGGGGCATTGTTGCCCCGAGCGAGCCGGGAAAACTCGAAGTGCCCACCGATGCGCCACTTCCAGCGGCAAGCCCTTCGTCGGTTCGCGCGCCGGCCTCAGCCAGGCCGCCGCTCGCGCCGACTCCGGTCCAGCGCTCGCCCTACGATGAGGAACTGGCTAGGATTCGCCAAGGGCGCTTACAGTCCCTTGCACAAGGCGCGAGGGCAAAGACAGCGGTTGCGGTGCCGGTCGAGCGCAGTATCCCCGCTGCGGCCGTTGGCGGACGTGCCCCCGTCGGTGGGGGGGCGCCCTCGGCGCCGCCGGACGTTGACCCGCGCGCCGCGTATCAGGCTCGGGTCGCGCAGTTGCAAGCCGCCGGCGCTGGGGCGTCCGGGAACCTCGGGGCCTCGAACCCGATGGCGCAGTTCGGTAATCCTGGGGGGGATCGGTGGGCGCTCAACTCAAGGCCGGAACCGCCGCGCACGCGCTTTGAACTGCGCGCCGGCTTCGTCATCCCGGCCCTGCTCATGTCGGGAATTAATTCAGATTTGCCGGGTCAGATCATGGCTCAAGTATCGGAGAACGTGTTTGATACACCGACCGGCAAGTATGTCCTGATCCCGCAAGGGTCCCGGCTCGTTGGAACGTACTCCAGCGAAATGAAGTATGGGCAAGCCCGGGTCCTGATCGCGTGGCAACGGATTGTCTTTCCCGACGGTCAGGCTATGGATATTGGCGCTATGCCGGGCGCCGACGGTGCGGGATATGCTGGCTTTAGCGATAAGGTCAACAATCATTACGTGCGGCTGTTCGGGTCGGCAATCCTTTTATCGGCTGTTACCGCGGGGATCGCATACAGCCAGAATAACACTCAGCAAGCGGGCGCTGGGTACAACACGCAACCGACCTTTGGTAGTGCGATGAGTGAAGCGTTGGGACAGCAGTTCGGCCAGGTCACGGGACAACTGCTTGCGAAAAATCTCAACATTTCGCCAACTTTGGAAATCCGGCCGGGCTATCGTTTTAATGTCATGGTCACGAAAGACCTGACGTTCAACAAGCCCTATCAATCCTTGGTTCGTTAACGTGAGAACACAACGATGAAACACTCTCTTAGCTATCGGCTCCTGATTGCGTTGTTCGCGGGCCTTGCGACAGTGGCATTATCGAGTAGAGCGGGTATCCCGGTCATCGACGGCGGGAATCTCGTTCAAAACGTCGTGTCGGCGACCGAAGGTGTCGCGCAAACTCTTAAACAGGTGCAACAGTACGCAACGCAATTGCGCGAACTGGAAACGCAATATCAGCAATACGCGACCCAGATTCAGCAATACGAGAACATGGTTCAGAACACGGTCGCGCCCGCGGCCTATATCTGGAATCAGGCGCAATCCGTCATGACTCAATTGCGCGGCGCTACCGACACCCTGAGTTATTACCGCAACCAGGTCGGCAGCGTTGACGGCTATTTGGCGAAGTTCCAGGACGCGAACTATTACCGCAATTCGCCCTGCTACTCCGCGGCGGGATGCTCAGCGGAAGACATGGCCCGGTTGAATCGGGACGCTGATAATCTCGGATCGGAAGCCCAAAAGAAGGCCAATGATGCGATGCTCAAGGGCATTGAGCAACAGCAAGATGCGCTCGACACTGACGCATCCCGGCTTGAGCAATTGCAGGGCAACGCGACAACCGCGCAAGGGCAAATGGAAGCGATTGGTTACGCTTCGCAAATCGCCGGGGAACAAGCGAATCAATTGCTTCAAATCCGGGGCCTATTGGTAGCGCAACAGAACGCTATTGCAACGAAGATGCAAGCCGATGCTGATAAAGAAGCCCGGCTACAGGCTTCGCAGGAACAGTTTCGGCGGGGCAGCTTAAACCGGCCGAATTCGGGGGCCACCTGGTAAGAAGGGGCATACAGATGAAACTCTATCCAATCGCAAAACGGGCTGCGGGGGGGCTTCTGGTCCTGGTGCTGGCGTCGGCTTGCGCACCGGAACCGGCGGCAACGACGCTTGCGGATGAACCACCTGAAGCCACGGGTGAGACCTGCAAGAATGCGAACATGGCAAAGCTGAGCGGGAGTGCGCGCGAGAAGCTGCAGAAGGCTTGTTTCCGACGCGGTAACCTGAACAGGCCGAACTCGGGGAAGACATGGTGAACGCCAGAAGAAGAATCTCGGGCACGTCGCCGCTTGTAGTGCTATCAGTTATGGTGTTGGCATTCGTGGCATTGGATGCACACGCGGACGTTGACAGCCTGGATCTTCTCGACGGCGTTCTGACCAGATATCAGAACGCCGTTACTCCGCAGAACGCCGTTACTCCGATGGCGACTGCCATCACTGGGGCAGCGACCCGGTTGTTTTGGGCGCTGGCGACAATCTCCATGGTCTGGACCTTCGGGATGCTGGCATTGCAAAAAGCAGATATCGGCGAATTCTTCGCTGAATTCCTGCGATTCATCATGTTCACCGGCTTTTTCTGGTGGTTGCTGTTGAATGGTCCGAACTATGCAGTGTCGATCATGGATTCAATGCGGCAACTTGGCGGCCAGGCCACGGGGCTTAATACGGCCCTGTCACCGAGCAACATCGTAGATGTGGGGTTCGCGATCTTCGACCGGGTGGTTGACAAGTCCTCGTTCTGGACCCCGGCCGACTCTACCGCTGGCATCATTATCGCGGTCATCGTCCTTATCATCCTCGCGCTCGTCGCAGTGAATATGCTCATACTGCTGATCTCTGGCTGGATTCTGGCCTACGCGGGTGTGTTCTTTCTGGGCTTCGGGGGTTCTAAGTGGACTTCTGAGATGGCGATCAACTATTTCAAGACCGTGCTTAACATCGCGGCGCAACTGTTGGCGATGGTTGTCATAGTAGGGATCGGGAACGCTATTCTGATCACCTATTACAACAGCCTGAGCGCGGACGCTACGATTAAGGAGTTAGCGGTGGAAGTGGTGGTTGCGGTGGTCCTGTTCGCGCTGGTGAATAAAATTCCGGGTCTGATAGGTGGCCTGGCATCAGGGGGCGGGGCGCACGCGCTGGGGAGTGGGTTCAGCGGGTCGTCAATTGGTCGCGGTGCGCAAACGGCCGGCGCTGGGGTGACGACGGCGGCCGGCGCTATTGGGATGGCGGGCGCAGTCGCGACCGCGGGAGCGATAGGGGCCGCGGGTGGAGCCTCGGCATTGTATGCGGCGATCAAGCAGGGGAGTTCAAACACCGCAGCCGGTACAGATATCGCGGCGTCTATTGGTTCTTCGCTTGCGAGCATGGGCGGGGCAGCGCAGGACTTCTTGTCGGGCGGGGGCGGTAGCGGGTCGGGAACCTCCAACTCAACCGGGCGCTCGCTCGCGGAACAGATGGGGATGGGGATGCAAGGCGGCGCGCCGGCATTTGCGGCCTCGGGGGGCGGATCGTCAGGTAGTGGGGGGAGCTCCACCGGCGCCCGCGGGGCCGATCAGTCCTCAAGGCAAGGGGACACTGGCGCGGCCGTCGGTGCTGGTGTGGCCGGTGGCGGTGGAGCCGGACGAGATGGCGACCGAACGGGCGCGGGCGGACCTGGCGACAGCAAAGACGCCAAGGGGGGCGGTGGGGGAGCGCCGAACGGGCAAGCCCAGAGCCAGGGCGAGGGGAACGGGGCCGGGAAAGCGCCGGCAACGGGCGGCGCTGCGACAGACAAGCGGCAGCGTGGCGGGGAGGACACGGGCGGCAGTTTGCTCGGGGCGCTGACCTCCGGGGGACGGATCGCGGCGGATGCGGCGGCGAATCTGGGGGTCGGGGTCTACGATTTTGGTATGGAGAAAGCGGGGGACGCGATTGCGGCGGCTCAGGAGCGGATTGGTCAGACCTGGGGGGGACAGGTGGCGAGTGCAATTCGTAAACGCGGAGCACGGTCAGAAGAAGCCGATGAGGCGACGTTTGACGGTGACACGCTGACTGCGGCGGCGTTACGAGATACAACAGTCGATGCGGATGCGGAAATAGCCGCATTCCGGGATCGCAACAGTTAATGTTGAGCAACAGAGGCGATAGCATGAACAGGCGATTACTGAATGTCGTATGCGGTGGGGCGTTGGTGCTCGGATGTGGTGGCCTGGTGGCGGACGATGGAGTCCTGACGGGAGACACGCGTTTGGCGTGCGAGGCAATCATGTGTCTCGCGAGCGGCACCAGGCCGGCGGAATGCTCGTCGTCACTGTCGCGCTACTTCTCTATCTCGTTCTCGGACTGGCGGGACACGATCCAAGGCCGCATCAATTTCCTGAATCTCTGCCCTGGGGCTCAAGTCTCCGGGGAAATGTCGGGATTGGTGTCGGCGATGGGTAATGCCGTTGGCCGGTGTGACGCGCAGTCGCTCAACATGACGATGAAAACCCCAGGGGTGTCGTGCGGGGATTGGCGGGTGATTCTGATACATAACCAGTTGCCCGGATACTGCGCGGCTTACTATGGGCATCAGTACACAAACCTTGGGAGTGAAGCCCCTAGATATGTCGGAGTGCCAGAACTCGGGGGATTCTGGAGTGACGCCGCGCACTATGATGCGGACTTGGAGCAATATAACGCACATTCTGGAAACTGGAACAGCGCTAGCCAGTGCTACCAGTGGAATTATGGGTACGGGTCGGGCGCCGTCAATAACTGGTGGCAATGATGGTAACCGACGATGAATAAGATACATGACTGGCTCGACAATTATACTGCGGCCTATTGGGCCTGGCTGGCGCGATACCTTGAATGGGCGCGGGGACGGTCGATCACGGAAGAAGAACACCAGGTGCTTGTGTTCGGGCCTTGGGTGGTACTCGCTATCGCCAGCGGGTTTATCCCGTGGTGGGCGAAGGTCGTTATCTGTGCTGCGATCGTCACCCCGTTTCTTTATACGATCGCGAAAGCGCTGATACCGCGCCTGTGAAGCGGCTTGCGTTCTCCGACGGGACGCTCGAAGCGTTGAAGTGGGTTGGACTGGTTATTATGACCGGCGATCACGTCGATAAATACCTGTTCAACTCCACGCTAACGCCGTTTTTCAATGCCGGAAGGCTTGCGGCCCCATTGTTCATCTTCGTGCTCGCGTACAACCTGGCGCGGCCTGGCGCGATGGAGCGTGGAGCGTACCGGCGGACTATGGGGCGGCTGGCGGTGACAGGGATCGTCGCGACACCGCTCTTTCTGAGCCTCGGGGGCCTCTTGCATGGCTGGTGGCCCGGGAACATTCTGCTATCATTGCTCGTGCTGACAGGTGTCTTGGGCCTCCTGGATCGGCGGACCGCTGGGAGCTACACGCTGGCGGTAACTGTGTTCGTGGTAGGTGGGTCGTCCGTAGAATTCTGGTGGCCTGGGTTGGCGCTCGGCGTGGGGACCTGGTGGTACTGTCGGCGGCCTGGCTGGATGCCGGCGACGCTGGCCGTTGGGAGTCTGGCGGGTTTGTATCTTGTGAACGGGAATTTCTGGGCGCTGGCGGCGGGGCCGCTTGTGCTCGGGGCCGGTAAGCTTGATCTCAGAGTGCCGCGCGTGAAATGGGTGTTCTACATTTACTATCCATTGCATCTTGCGGTCATTCTGGCAATCAAGGTGCACATGGCAAAGGCCGGATATCTGTTTTTCTACTGAAGCGTATCTATCGCTGGAGAACCGAGCGTGCCAAGCGTGAACTGCCCAAATTGTGGATCAGCGGACATGAGGACGTTTGAGGTGATTCACGCGGAAGCATGGCTGCTGTGGCCTCATTGAAGCTATTGCTACCCAGAGGGACGCTTGAAGGGTAACCACGTTTCCGCGGCAACACTGCCGCGGCCTCATTGAAGCGTGGAGCGGGCTGCCGTCGCGATGTCCTGGAGCCCTGGACCTGGCCGCGGCGGGTCCAACCTGGTCCCCCTCCACCTGGTCCCCTGCCGGCGCTGCTCGAAGGCCCTGCGGTCGAGCTCGCCGACCGCGAGCGGCGCCAGGGCCTCGTCCTCGATGTCACCCTCGGCGCGGTGGCCGCGGGCCTGCCCTGGGCCTGCTGGAGCGGTTCCGCCGGCACACCTGGTCAGGGCCTCGACGGCGCGGCCGTCGCGAGGTCCTGGAGCCCTGGACCTGGCCGCGGCGGGTCCAACCTGGTCCCCCTCCACCTGGTCCCCTGCCGACGCTGCTCGAAGGCCCTGCGGTCGAGCTCGCCGACCGCGAGCGGCGCCAGGGCCTCGTCCTCGATGTCACCCTCGGCGCGGTGGCCGCGGGCCTGCCCTGGGCCTGCTGGAGCGGTTCCGCCGGCACACCTGGTCAGGGCCTCGACGGCGCGGCCGTCGCGAGGTCCTGGAGCCCTGGACCTGGCCGCGGCGGGTCCAACCTGGTCCCCCTCCACCTGGTCCCCTGCCGACGCTGCTCGAAGGCCCTGCGGTCGAGCTCGCCGACCGCAAGCGGCGCCAGGGCCTCGTCCTCGATGTCAAACGGTCCGGGCGAGTGCTCGATACAGTGTCGAGCGATGGACTCCAAGCAAAGCAGCCGCGGCCTTGACGGTGCGGCCCTCGCGGTCGATGAGGTCTCGGGCGTGCTGGATCTGATCTTGGGTGAGAGTCGGCCGGGGTCCGAATTTAACCCCTCGGCGCTGAGCCGCGGCGCGGCCGTTTCGGGTGCGGTCGATGATGACGGCCCGCTCAAATTCGGCGATGCCGGCGAAGACCGTCAAGACCATTCGCCCGGCCGCTGTGGTCGTGTCGGCCCAGGGCTCCGCGAGACTGCGCAGTCCTGCTTTTGCAACCTCAAGGCTGGCAGCAATCTCGAGGAGGTCGCGGGTGTTTCGTGCGAGGCGGTCTAACCTTGTCACAGTCACTACGTCACCGGCGCGCAGGTGGTCGAGCATCCGAGCGAGTTCGGGGCGGTCGCGCTTGGTGCCTGTCATCTTCTCCGCGAAGATCCGGGTACAGCCGGCGATCTGCAATTCCGTTCGTTGGTTGGTTAGGTCCTGGTCGTCAGTCGATACCCTGGCGTAACCCATCATCATGGGAAATGTCTCCGGTTTTGGTCGCAGGTTACTTTAACCTGCGACGCAAACCTGCGACACACCAACGCCACGTAATCCGGTGATAGCGCGGGTGTCGCGTGACTTAGGAGTTGTGCGACAAGGGAGACTTTCACATGTGAAAGTTGAAGCCTGGGACCTGGCGGCGGCGGGTCCAACCTGGTCCCCCTCCACCTGGTCCCCTGCCGGCGCTGCTCGAAGGCCCTGCGTCCGAGCTCGCCGACCGCAAGCGGCGCCAGGGCCTCGGTCCTTGATGTCACCCTCGGCGCGGTGGCCGCGGGCCTGCCCTGGGCCTGCTGGAGCGGTCCGCCGGCATCACCTGGTCAGGGCCTCGACGGCGCGGCCGTCGCGATGTCCTGGAGCCCTGGACCTGGCGGCGGCGGGTCCAACCTGGTCCCCCTCCACCTGGTCCCCTGCCGGCGCTGCTCGAAGGCCCTGCGGTCGAGCTCGCCGACCGCGAGCGGCGCCAGGGCCTCGGTCCTCGATGTCACCCTCGGCTCGGTGGCCGAGGGCCTGCCCTGAGCCTGCCATTAATGCGCGAGCGCTCCGATGGTTCGGTGAACGCCGGTAGCGCTCACACAGCTTGCCTATTTAATAATTAGTAACCTGGGTTACAATCATGCCGCGCTGCGCGAGAACCAAGCGCGAGAAACCTTGCCGTCGCGGCGAGCCCTCGCGGAAGGGCATCGCAACACGCGCGGCGCGCGGGCTCCAGCAGGGACCGTTTCCGCGGCAAGGTTGCTGCGGCCTCATTGAAGTCACTGGAGCGCGGCGAGCTGGTGCATGGGTCCCGCACGTTTCCGCGGCAAGGTTGCCGCGGCCTCATTGAAGTTGCACGTCCCCGACTTCGTACTCGGTGTTGACCCGGAGTTTCCGCGGCAAGGTTGCCGCGGCCTCATTGAAGTTAGACCCTGAAGCCCGGGACCTGGCCGCGGCGGGTCCAATCGGGCATCTTTGTGTTTCTCGTCTCGAAGGGTAAAGAGGTGTGACTGTCGCTCAGACAATCACGACAGATGGCGCATCATCTACGCCGATTGTTCCGCGGACGCCACATTCACGGAGAAAGCTGTAAGCGTTGTCAAGCCGGGACCAGCGGCGCAGTTCGCCCCGCGTTGTATGCACGTCGTCAACATTTGGTTCCTCGCCCGCTGAGTCGGTTTGAACCCATATCTCGAACTGTCCGTTACGGCTCAGAATCCCGGCGGATTGGACGGCTCCCGATTTCACCAACAGCAACAGGTCTTGCTTCGTCATAGCGTTTCTTCATTGAGCTTCGGTTTGTGTGGCCTGGTACCAAGCGCAGAACGGCGCGGGGTCGGCGTTCTCGGCAATACACGCGAGAATGCTGGGGGTGGTAGACGCCACGGGGTGCGCGCAGACAAGACCGGCGGTCGATGGT
>Ga0247844_1001420_pt1 | contig 44311 bp, 30 predicted proteins | sample LaCtaG_FD_192421 | JGI IMG/M metagenome (GOLD analysis project Ga0247844, IMG submission 192421) | Freshwater microbial communities from meromictic Lake La Cruz, Castile-La Mancha, Spain - LaCruzMarch201714.5m_1 | ecosystem: Environmental > Aquatic > Freshwater > Lake | place: Spain: Castile-La... | reverse complement strand
GGTACTTTAAAAGTAAAATTAGCAACGGCCCTTGTCGGAATTTCAGGAATTCATCTTTTAAAATCTTTTATTGATATTTCTAAAAAAAATACTGACCACATTATTTTGCAGATAGTGATACATGTTGTTTTTCTTTTGTCTGCTCTCCTTCTTGCTTATACCGAAAAAATTTTGCATGACTCTGATGTCAGTTTTTCGGGAAAAAAGCATTAGGTGAAATGATTTTTTGATAATACAGTGACTTAGTTTTTGTTCTATAAATTTTTTACTTTGGAGTTGTAAAATGGCCTTTGAAAATCGCGCATCCGCTTTAGAAAACGCTTTTTTTCTTGAACAAGATCAACTACTCATAAAAAAGCTTCAGGAACTTAAAAAGTTACAAGAGTCAAAAGATGTACTTCGTCAAGTTTCTGGTATTACAAACGATCATATTCTTGAAAAGCTTGTCAGTTTAAATATTACTCCACAGACTGTTGCGGCCTTATCTGTTGTCCCTCTTATTGAAGTGGCATGGGCCGATGGGGTTATTGATGAAAAAGAAAAGGCGACGATTCTTTCTCAGATTGAAAAACATGGCATAAAAGTTGGATCGACTGAATATGATCTTACTTCTCTTTGGCTTTCACATCGTCCAGAAGAGACGCTTTTGCTTGCATGGGAGCATCTTGTAAAAGATATTTGTTCTAAAATGACTGATTCTGAAAAGAAAGATTTTCAGGAATCCTTGATGCACGATACTTTGGCCATTGCGAATGCCTCAGGGGGATTTTTAGGATTCGGTAAAATTTCAAAAGAAGAAAAAATGATGCTTAAAAAATTAGAAATAGCATTTCAAGAAAACTAGAAGAATGAAATTTTACTCAGAAAACGATCCTCATTATGAAAATATTATTTTCCCCTTAGTTAAAGAAGGTAAAGATAAATTTAATTGGTGGGCGGGGCTTTTGGGTTTTTTTTGGTTTCCTTACAAAGGACTTTGGAAGCAGTGGTGGATTTTTGAAGTTGCTTTAAGTTTTCCTCTTACTTTTTTGATGGCCCTTCAAAGTCCAAATTATCCTAACTTTTCCTTGGCCATGATTTTTTTTACGGCCCTTTTGTGTGGTGTCTTGATTGTGTTTTTAGGAAATATGAGTAATACGTTTTATTCAAAACATTATCATCAAATTAAGCGGAAAAATTTTTGGGGAATGGGGATTTTAGGAACAGTTGTTGCTTTTGCTTTAACTTTTCCCATTGGTATTGTTGCTGAATATCTTGCTAAAAAAGTTATTGGTTTTTGTTTCGGATAGCACCGGTTGGAGTAAGTCCGCGCTTAATTTCTCCATTTAAGGGTATATCATCTCGCTTTACTCTATTAAAAGTTTCAATAATGGCCCCCGTTTTTGAATCAATGAGAGCATTAAAACTATCCTCTTTGCCATCTGAATGAGTAATTTTCACAATGACTTTTTTTATTGGCCTTGAATTTATTTTATGGCCAAAACTTTCAAGGGGAATGATTTCAATTTTTTTATCAGGATTTTGAAAACGTTTTAATTCACTGATGGCCTTGATTTGCCATTTCTCAGCTGAGGGTGGGATTGTCATTTTTTTTATGATGGGCATTTTTTTTATGTTCACATCTTTGAACTCCTGTGAATCTTTTAATATTTTTACATCATTTTTAAAATGGGGAATTATAAGAAAGAGAATCAGGAGTGTGATGACGATAATGCTAATTATGAAAAATATTTTTTTTGCATTCATTAGTCGCCAACAGAAAATTGAAGGTTAAGGATTTTAAAAGGTTTTGCTCCACTGAATTCATAGTCAAGATAATTATCGTTTGCATTGCTTGAGTCATGATAACAATCTTCGCAATTACTAAAACGAACTCTGAAACGACAATTAAAAGTTGTACCAGGAGGAGTTCGTGAATTGACTTCAAAGAAAATAATATTTGAATAACTATAAGTAGGGGCCGTATCGCCATTGGTTAATGATTTTGCCCAAGTCGAGTTGGGAGCGATGTAAGAATAATTGGCAGAGTCTGCGCCTTTGATCGCCCGTAGAAAACAGTCGCTTGTATTAGTTGATCCACTTAAGCAGTAGCTTGGATCAGGGAGTGTACTTACCAATTCACTTTGTGGAACCCATTGACTTGAACCGGCCGTTCCAATTTTTTGAATAAAGCAAGTTGGCATGATGGCACTATTTTGATCGATAGCATACGCGGCAGATTTCATGGCACCATTATAACGAGTAATATAGCTACAACTTGCATCACCACTGACTGAGCCGCCTTCGGATTCGATTGGAAAATTATCGCCAAAATTATTACAAGGGCGTGGGGTGGTATCTGTGCTAAAATGATCCCAGTCATTGGCCAAGACTTGGACACCGGCAATAGGCGAATTTGAAGCGTTGTAGAGATTAAGAGCTATCCCTACAACTTCACCAGGGCTGATTTTACTATTGCTATTGTTGTAGCCGAGATCATTTGGGATTTGATTAGAAAGTTGCCCTATTTGTCCTCCTGCCTGAAGCGCTCCGATGGCACTTAATATTTCTTCTTGATCATCAAAAACGTAGGCCTGCGCTGCATTTGCCGTAGGATCAAATTTGATGAGATCTTTACTGATAAGGATACTACGTAAGCGGTTATTTTGATCGACAGCAGTGTGGGTTCCACTATGTCCTAAGGTTTTATTATTTCCATCTTCGTTATAAGTTTTAAAAAGAAGGAGGCCATATTTATCGAGAAGTTTTTCAATATTATCTTTGGGAAAACATCCTGTCGTTCCATAATTTAAAAACATGTATTTGGCAAAAGTTTGAAAAAATGTATGGTAGTTAATGGGGTTCGCTGTCTTTAGCCAATCTAAACTTGAAGTACTATTAAGATTCACTTGTTCAGAGCAACCATCACAAGCTTGCGCTGTGAGATCACCCATTTCACTTAGAGTTTCATTCATAAATTGAAGTGTCATTTGTATTGATTGCGTTTGAGTCATGAGGCAACTACTTTGAAGTTCTTCACCTAACGAGACAAGAAAGTGAGAGGCCACCATTCCTGCATTGTGGATTTCTTCGATGACTTGAGTAGGATTGTTGGGATCATAGATAAGATAGGTCGGGTAGGAGAGTCGTTCAATGTCGCTTTTACTTATTCCGGCCATGTGAATTGGATCGCTTTCAGACAGAGGGCGAGAGACAGACAAAAAACGCCCTAAGGCCCATTCTGCAAAGTGAGTGCGATGATTCAAATAATAACTAAAAAAATCTGCAATCCCTTCATTAATGGCGCCGCCCTCATCATAAAGCATATAACCTAATTCTGAGCGATCTAGGCGTGAGGTATTTCTCATATTCATCATAATGCTTACAAGGGCGTGTCCAGTTTCATGATAAATAACAGCAGGATCTTGAACCATTAAAACGTTAGGGTGATTTTGAGCATAACCTAAACTGATTGAAAATTGAGCGGGGCTAAAAAAAGCGTTATTTGCGATACCGTCATTTGAATAGGTCGTGAGAGTTTGATTTTTATTCCAATTGCCCCCACTTGAGTAGAGAGTAAAAGGAAGAGATGTTTGATAACTCGAGCTCCAAGCTCGTGAGTAAATATCTCGTAGTGAGGCCGAGTAATTTGTGAGGAACTTATTGAGATGAAAAAAAGTTTGAACTTGAGGCCATTCACTCGTGGCAGGGCCATATCCCCAACGCTTATTTTTATAAGTGATGGGTGCACTTAAATTTTTTTCTAAAACATTAAAACAGCTTGTCACATCACCAACTCCTGCACCATTTCCAGTGCAAGAACCGATGAGAAATTGATTATCAGTAATTTTTTGCTCACTTAGAAATCCAGCAAAACTCGAGTCATCACTAAAACTTGAATTTCCTGAAAGAATGAGAGGATTATCAAGAAGCACCATCGCATGTGCTTCGTGAACGTTATTATAAAAAATTGAATTTGATTTGATTCCCGCACGCCTTGAATTTCTGGCCGATTTATCGACAACACAAGAAGAGACAAAAAAGGCGAGAAGGATTAGGCCTACAAAAAAATTAAATAAATGTGTAAACTGACGACGCTGCATTTTCTATCCTTGAATTTTTTTACACTGCTATAAACCTTGGGTCATTCCTCCTCCGAATGATGATGGGTATAAAGAAGGTGAGCCTATTTGTTTATTAAATTCACCTAAGAATCTATTATTAAGTGAATTGCCTGAACCGGCCTTACAAGCACTTCCAAATCGTTCTCCAATTTCAGACCAACGCTTCATCACATCTGCTGAAGAGCTGCTGCTGTTTATTTTTTTGATGGCCTTATTAAGACTTCTTAATTCTGCTGTTGGGAATTCATCCTTGGCCTTTAAACGCTCTATGCATTGGTCTTCTACTTCTCCAGCAGTTAAAACAGTAGGAGTAGTCGTTGCATTTGAATTAGTCGTCGTAACGTTTGAATTCGTAGTCGCTGAGGCATGACATCTCGAGGCGTACAGACTCTGAACTTTGTCAGTGATATAGCTACATATATCTGTTGAACCCGCTTGAGCTTTGGTTCTTTTAATGGCCCCTTGAAGAGAAGTGACGGCCTTACCCCAATTATCTTGAGCGGCATCCGATCCGACTATATCGCTTAGTTTTTTGCTTTCTTTATCTGCATCAAGGAATTTTGAAATATCTTCACGTTTATCAGCAATATCTTTTGGCACATTTTTAAATAAACTGCCCAAAAGTTCTGACTTAGCGTCATCCCAACTTCCTGCGCAAAGTTCATTTAGGCCATCAACTTCTACAGGTTCTTTTTCTTTGCTTCCCCCTTTCGAAGTTTTTTCAGATTGAATTTCATCGCAAAGATTTCTAAATTGTTTGATATTATTTTGAACTGAAGGGTCAAGATAAGCAGCTATCTTTGAAGAATCCGTATAAAGGGCCTCGGGAGAATTACTTCCAGCGCACCCTGGGGCAGGATTTGACTGTGCTAAATCAGAGTAGCGTGCGCAAAATTCTGCGGTTTTATTTTCTTTTTCAGTATTATCAGCTGTGGCCTTCGCTTGGGCCTGAGCTATTTGCTCGCGATATCCTTTTGCTGCTGCCAAACAAGTTTCGGCAACATTGCTCCACGTCTTTTTATTATTTTCCATGGCGGTTTTTTGTGAAGTAATATATTCATCAATCGTTTGAGCTATTTTTGTTTTTTGATCTTCTAAAACTTGCATCAAAGATTCAATTTTTGTAGGGAGATCATCCATAAAATCTTGATTGCCACCGGCCAGAACTAATTCATTTCCAAGACCCTGGCCTGCCCCAGAAGAAAGTTCAGGAAGTTTGACAAAAAGATCATCCGGCATTTTCCAGTTTGAGTTCGGAAAAAAGTTTTTATAAAATTCAGCATCCGCAAAAACTCGAGCTTGAATTTGCTTTAAAAAAACCTCTTGCTGAGTGACAATACTTTGAACGCTTAGGTTATATTGCGAGGCCTTGTTTTTAAGAACCGCTTCTCTATCACTGACATAAGATTCGGCCCTATTAAAACAGGATCGAATGTTGTTTGAACAAGTGACAGCAGAAGAGATACAAAAATTTTCATTATTAGTATCCATTCGATCTGTATCGCAGGTTCCACTTCGTTCTTTGGCCTTTCCTGTGCAATTGACAAGTTCATCAGAAATTTCGCTCACAAGATTGTTTGAGAAATTTTTTTCAAGGTCTCTGAGTTCCACTATGTATTTTTGGGCCTGAGCGACTTTATTTGCTTGAGAGGAACCGTTTGCCTCATTTTTACTGAAAGTCTTGTCGGTTGTATAACGAGCTTCGCAGCGGGCCACTGTCTCTTGAAACATTTGATAAGGGGTATAGTTTTTTCTTCCAGAGGTTGTGGACATAGCAATGGTAATATTTCCTTTACCATATTCTTCATCTAAGGCCTTTATCAAGTTTAGTTTGTCTGAAATAAAAGCATCAGAAGTTAAGATAGTATTTAAACGATCCTTATAAGAGCTTGTTGTCGTTCCAGAACTATGTGTGGATGTCTGTCTAAGAGAGCTTAGTATTTGATCACGAGTTAGCCCAAGCCCTGTGCTATCTTTCATTGTTACGCAATCGTCGATCATTTTTTTCTTAAAATAGCCCCCAGCATCTTTTGAGAAATTTTCAATATTCGTTGAAAAATGCTTATCAAGTTCAGGGAGTTTATAACCAGGAAAATCTTTACTAAGTTCAGCACTAATACGCTGATAAGTTAACCCGAGTTCATCAGATTTTCTTTTAATGGCCCCTGCGACAGCGGGAAATTTTGTGAGGCCACCACGAGCGAGTTCGTTACTTTGCATTAAAAAATTTAATCCTTGTGCTGTTCCTTGATTTTTAAGAGCGGCCACTATGCGATCTGTTTGCATTTTTATTTGATCTTTAATTGAACTTTCGTCTCTGGCGATATTCTTTGCCATATCGACAAGTCCTTTTCCGCTTTTTGTGGGTACCGTCATCGAGTCTCGCACGCCTCTTAGTCCACCCCCAAAGGCATTTGCGCTTAGAACTTCGTTACACGCAGGATCTTCAAAAAGTTTTTTAATATTCATTGAAGCAGCTTTCGCGGAATTTTGACTGCCTGTTAATTCATCATTCGTGGCCTTCATGCTTTCTAATAAGGCCTTGTTTTGATCGCGAAAAAGTTGATTGTTTTTTTTGATATTATTGTTGATTGATCGAAGATTATTTATTTTATCTTCCATTGCTGAAAGCTGTTTTGATTTAGCATCTTTTAAACACTTGACCCCAACAGGGTTGCTTGAATTTTGAGCTTCACTTAACATTTGAGTCATTAGCGATGTTCGATCAAAACCAATTTTGCTTAAAATTTCGGCCTGTTGTAGTTCGATAGGATTACTTATTTTTTCGCAAGCGTGTTCAGGATAATCCATTTGTGCCGGAGTGATCGCACATTGAGGAAAGTATTTTGCTGGTAAAAATTGAGGAACTGTAACTCTTGTTTGATTTTGGGCCGAGATTATTGACATTTGAAATTGATGTTGATTTGCTTGTGATTGTAAAAGCATTTTTCCAACGGCGTCAATCGATCCATTGACTGCTGAGGCAATATTATTAACGTTAAATCCACTTTGCTCTTGCGCCATCGCGAGCGAAAACGGCATAGGTGAATTGAGGTAGAGTGAGGAACTTAAAATTAAGTGTAATAATTTTTTCATTTTCATAGTAAAGTCCTTGGCCAAATTTTCGACACTTAAAACTACTCATCTTATCGGTATCTCGTGAAAATTATTTAAAACGAATTTTCATAAATCTAGCTTAAAGCTTGAGTAGAAAAATCAGAAATAGAATTTAAGGCCATGAGGCATTGAGCGATAATTTTAAAACAAAATATATTTTCATTCACTTTAATAATAAGGAGTTAAAAAATTGTTTCTCGTGAATGCTGGAACTTCTTCTTGCTCTTTACCCCCTTATGACCTCGTATAAATCCGCCAACATTATAGGGCGATTACGGCCCACAGGCCATGATTGACATTCCTTCTGGGGGAGTAGAGGCCAAATCGCTTGGAATGCAGTAAACATCATCATTCCAACGTAGCCCTGATTTATAGAGAGTGACAAAACCATTTTCGTTATCTCTTTCTGAATCAAGAAAGCGGTAGACAAAAGCGGTGCTGTTTGTTTCATGTCCTGGGACTTTATATTTATTATAAGTGATCCCTGTGCCGATGAATCCAGACTTACAAACTTTTTGAGTGCAAGCTAGTCGCATGACTGTACTTTTATCTTTTACAAAACCTGTGCGCTCGTTAAAATTCGTTATCGGAAGTTCTTTGGCCGCTGATGAAATGAAGCGATTGTAATAGACGCTTAAATTAATATAGTCTTTAAAGAGACAACGATTATTTTCGTCGATATAACCTGTGCAACACTGACTAGCATCGGCCCCTGTGGGCATTGTTGTTCCTGCTGGTTTACAACAGCTCACGGTATCAGGTGAGAAAATCATTTTTAGTTCACCCTGATCAGTAAAAAAATTATGAGGGCGATCACCTGAGTAAAACCGTCCCGTTTCAGTTCCATCATCATTTGATCCATAATAGGCGGCCGTTGTTGTGGCCGTAAGTTTTAAAATATTGGGTGCTGGATTTGTTCCCACCAAATCTTGGCGAAAGGGATTCACTTCACAGCGTATATCATCGAAATCTTCTGAAGCTACCGTCGCTTGTGGGACTCCTAAAATTTCAAGAGAGTTAAACCAATCAAAAATTTTATGAGTCGTGGCCGAAGTGACCGAACGAATAAGACAGTTGGCATCTGTAGGTGATTCCGTGTGACTGCAACTAAAACCAGTTGCCCCATTAATCGGTGATGTCGATGAGCAACTTATTCCAGGTGTACAAGGTAACCAATTATAACAGCGTAAAGAGGTGAGAGGAATGTTTTGGGCCTTGGAACTTTCCCAAGTATGTCCCCCTCCAATAGTGGAATGAAAATTTCTTACCCAATGGCCTGAGCAACTTGTTCTTTCTGCAATTTGAGCGAAGGTATTAAATTGTTTGTAAATGAAACTTATGTCAAGACAAGTTGAGAGTGAATTTGTTTCATCACAGCCATCACCTGATAAAGTAAAAAGAGGAGGGAAGTTGGCGGAGCTCGTGGCGTCTTTCATTTCATAGTTCACAGGACTCCAGCGACTATAGCGGGCCTTACTATTAAGATCCGTTTCAATTCCTGGAATTGTATTTGGTGCAAAGAAGGGAGTCGTTGAACTGTAAGTCAGTGTTGCTGTAAAAGTTCCTACGGTGAAATTTTTCCCCGTTTCACGACAGCAGCGATTTTTTTTCAGATCGTAATTAGGATTTACTATGAGGCGATTTTGAGAATCTAAAATTGTTTTATTTTCGACTTGCCCACAGACTAAATTTTCTTGCCAAAATTTTAGTTCATACATATTGAGTCCTTCAGAGGGAAGGCCTGAATTTGTTGTGTTACCTATAATTAAACTCATTTTATCAGAGATAAATTTGGAGGGAGCACAGTCTAAATCACTATGGCAGACGGCCCCTGCGGCCCTTAAACAACGATTTTCTTGAAGATAGGGGCGTGTGATTTCTCCATCTGCTGCCACGAAATTTTTAAGTATGTATTGAGAGGAATCAAGGGAGTTTTGTAAATAGGTAATAGAATTACTAGGGATAACTTGAGCACCTGCAAATTTGAGAAGTTCTGTATTAGAAAGAGTAGGATTTGTGGCAATAAAGGAATCTTTAAAAATTAAATAATTTCCATAACTATCAAGAACAGGACATGAACTTAGATAGTGACTTTGGGCCGTTTGTCCAGTGAGAGTCATCCCTTGATTATTCACTTGATCTCCCATGTGCTCACTTGAGGGAGTTGACTTTGAAGCTGTGATTAAGCGAGTGGCGCCGGTGCCTGTATTTCGTCCAGGAAGACAAAGGGCCGTGACATGATTGTGAGAGAGGTTAGAGCTACTTTCACTTGGAATCGAATCACTTCCATTGTAGTTAAGAGGTCGTCCTAAAAATTTTGCTCCTAGGCCAAAGGTATTATAGTTGACACTATAAGCGCTATTAATTGCTTGTGGTGATTTTCCATAGCGAGAAATTCTGTTGTTAAATTTTGAAGCAGGAAGTCCTTCATTAATAAGTTGGCAGTAGTTGTTACTTGTACAGCCGTGAGTTCCAAGCTGACTGGTATGATCGTATGTTAAATCTTCTTCCGTCGCATTATCGTAGTTTTGATGACAGGGCGATCCTTTTGCACGATAAACACAACGTTTTGATCCACTGACATTATCAATAAGCTGAGTAAGACGAACGACTTTTTCTTTTCCGGGAGTTTCAAGAGCGTTGACATCAAAAACTGGCCACGTTGTTTGCATGTTACTTACCGCTTGACAGCTATATTCCCAACCAAGTTGAGTGATGCAATCGCTATCATTTTGGCAGAGATGATATTTTTGGCATTGGGCCCCATCGCTATCGATGTCTGTTGTGACAATACTATTTCCTGAAATTCCACCGGATTCATTAATCGTCACACGGTAAGTACTATCAGTGGTGAGATCACCATAATACGCATTGACGGCCAGAAAAAGTTTATTTGATTTTGCCAGAATTCTTCGTTGGGCCCCGACAGAAAACCAGGCCACGCCATCAAAAGAAGCGATCACGGAGCCATAGTCAAAGCCGTACCAATCACGCTGATATCCATTGGCAAAAAGAAAGTGTTGGGCCGCTTGCCGCGCTTTTCTTTGACTGTCTCTTGGAGTCACTGTTCGATGTGTCCAAGGAATCATGGTGGCCGGAATAAAGCAGGCCCGTCCAAAAAGAAAATCATCATCACGATAGGAATTGGCCGTGGCCTGAAATTTATCCGTCACATTTTTATAAAGATCAGGATTTAATCCTCCGCCCCCAATGCCTGTTGGAAAATAACGATTCCCACTATTGTAGTAATCATTTCCACAATTATAGCAGGTACTAAAACTTCCGTTGTCGGCATACATGTCGTAAATTTTTCCTTGAATCACTTTGACTTCTAAGGCCGGTTTTGCTGAACCAGAAGTTAAATTAAGTGGGCCATAAATTTCATTAAAACCAATATAACCTGAGATGTTGTTAGGTTTGGCGAGATCACCTTTTGTATATTCAAATTTTGTTCCCTCTTGTTCTGGTGTACTCGAATTTATTGTTGAATGGTAAACGCCAGAGCTATCATAGTAACGAAGAGGAACATTTTTAGAACTTAGCATGACGGTTTGTTGCATAGGAGGAGGTGGAACATCCGGGCCTGGATAGACGCAGGTATAATTTATAATTTCTGTTCCTGAGTATTCTGGTTTTAAAGTGCAGGCGCTCCCTCCGCAATTACAAATTAAGTTGATTTGTGAAAGAGCGGCCTCTTTTGATATCATAAGATTTGGAAATGAAGACAAACTTACATAAAAAGTAATTTTGACAATTTGAGTATCAAAAACTTGTTGGCCATCACCAATAAATGTAATGGAACTTGGTGATCCAGATTGTAAAGTCCACTCAGAATCTTGAGTTTTAAAAACGTCATCAACTTCAACTTTTAAAGAGCGTGTGAGATCTGCATAAGTAGGAATAAGAAAAGTATCTGTTCCAGGGTAATGATCATCAACGTATCCTGAGGGTTGCCCCTGAGTGTAGTATTTTGTACATTGGGCAAGTTGACTATTTATTTTTTTACAGCTTCCATCAATTTTATAGGAAATTTTTAAATCATCATTGGGAGCGCTTGTTTTTTTTGCATGAGTGAGAAGAATTTCGACATAGTCAGTAAGGGTATCATTTCCTGCGTAGAGATTAGCAACTCCAATATTAAACCCTTGAGGGCCTGGGGTGAATGTTTGATTTTCGTATAATGTTTCCCCTGCATGAGTGACTTTGTAGAGTGAGTGATTCGGTAGGGGAGAATTCGTTGGTTGAGTATCGCGGAAGTTACGATCATCAAGACCTGTTCTAAAATGTGCTCCACTGGTGCTTGCTTCTTTGAAGGTGGCCGTGCACACACTCATTTCCCCTTTTAAAAGCGTCGTACACAGATAAAGTTCACGAAGATAGGCCAAACGATCATTTGCTGCATTTTGCGAATTTGGAGTTGCTGTTGGGGTAGGAGTGACTTGAGGATCGGCCGCGCAAATGTAGAAAAAATTGGGATATTTTAAAGCGTTACTTGGATTACTCAAGACATCTTGTAAGGCCTGTTTGTATTCGGAGGAACTGGTATCAATTCCCGGTTTGGTTTGCCCGTCATTTACACATTGATTCATCGAGCAGCACTTGTAGCCTAAGCTTTGACATTGTGTTGAGGCCGAACAGCTTTGTGCCCCACTTGAAGAACTGGAGCCTTGAACGAGATTTATATATAAATAGCTTGTTGTAATATCGGTGATGGCAGTTCCTCCGGAGCTATAAAAATTAATTCCTGTACTTGTTAAATTCATCGAGCTTAAACAAGTAGGGCAGACTTCACTTAGAGAATAGGCGATGGTGGCCGTAGAATCGAGCGTTGAAAGTTTATTAATAAGGCCTGTTTTTTGACAGAAATTTTTATTTTGAATGATGTTTGAAGGCTCGACGAGATAATAATACTCCTTGACTCCTGTACTTTGATTGAGAAGAAAGCGAGGATTTGCTAAAAGCACCAGAAATTTTTTACCTAAACTACTAGGAAAATAACTGACGAGGCACTGAGGATTTCCAACATTTCCTGTCGTGATAAAATAATGAACCTGACTTCCTCGCACGTAAAAACTATCTGTGAAATTCACAGGAAGGGCCAGCGTCGAATTAATTATGCTTGAGCCATTTTGAAAATAATTATTGCCTGTGCTGAAAGTGGGGGTGGGAGTTGGGCCATTTGTCGCACTTTCTAATTTTGAAAGTTTTCGATTCGACGTTGGTTGCCCCATACAGGACGCTGTAAAAATTAAAATTAAAACTAATAAAAAAAAGGCCTTTTGATTTTTCATATGTTCGCCTATTTCTTCGTCTGTCTATAATCATTTTATGGGATACATCCTAAATATTAATTAAGATTCATTCCCTTAGTTATATCTTATTGAAAAAAGAGGAGTTCGCGTAGGCGGCAAAAAGTCGCTTAAGGCAAAGTTTGCCACAAAAAAGTGCACATGTTATTTCAACAGTATACAAAGCTAGTTTGTTTTTGCTATGTTCCGATTTATGGAAAATATATTAAGCGACAAAATCCGTATAATTTACGAAGACGAAGAAATTGTGGCCTTTGATAAGCCTGCAGGGTGGGAAACAGTTGTTGAGGGCGACACAAAAGGCAAATACTGTTTTGCAACTCGAGTTCGCGAGGAATTAAATAATCCCAATTATTTTCCGGCCCATCGTCTTGATCGCGATACTTCTGGTGTTCAAGTTTTTGCTAAAAATCCGTACATGGAACAAAAACTTCTTAAAATTTTTCGTGAGCATGATCTTGAAAAAGATTATCTTGCTCTTTGTTTAGGTTCCCCGGCTCAGCACTCAGGGATTATTCGAAGAAATCTTTCTGCGTGGAAGGGCGGGCATCGTCCCGTTCAAGTTGTAAAAACTGGCGGTGTTGTTGCTCAGACTGAGTATGAACTCATGGCAAAGGCCAAAGATGTCCCTTTGTTCGAAGATAAAACAGTAACACTTAGTCTTCTTGTTTTTCGCCCAAAAGAAGGCCGCACTCATCAAATTCGAGTTCATGCTGCCTCGGCAGGAATGCCAATTTTAGGCGATGGAAATTATGGAGACAGGCAAGTTAATAAGGCGATAGAAAAGATGACAGGACTTTACCGTCAAGCTCTTCACTGTTACCGCATTGTTTTAGTGGACCCTGTTTTTAAGCGTGATTTACAAATAACGGCCCCGTTTCCCCAAGACATGAAAAAGGTGATGGATCTTTTTTGTGACGGAACAAAAATTGTTAAAAATTTTGAATGAAAATAATTATTGGCCTTCATCAATAGGGTAGAGAAAAATACTGATTTATAAAAAGGTCTTTTATGATGAAAATCTTTCTTGTCTTTTTCTTTTCAAATTTGGTTTTTGCTCAAGATTTATCGCTAGAATCTTATCTAAGCATAGTTAAAAAAAATAATGTTAGCTTTGAAGCTACGGAAAAAAGTATTGAGGCCTCAACACTCAAAGTTCACGAAGCCGATTTATTAACGATGCCACAATTTTTTACAAATTTTCTTCATCTTGATGATAAAAAGCCGAGGACGAATCCTAGTTTGGAAGGAACTGGGCTTACGAATGATTCGCTAAGCTTTGGGCTCGAAGGGCAAAATCGCTTTGGAACGAGTGGAAAAATTTATTATTCATTCGGACATACTCAAATTAAAGATTTGCCTGCTCCGTATTCTAGTAGTGCGCAGTCTTATACTGGCGCACCTTCCTTTGAACTTAAGCAATCTTTTTGGAGAAACGGGTTTGGGAGCGAAACAAAGGCCACAGAGGCACTTATTGAAAATTCTCACAAGGCCAATGCCTTTGGTAAAAAATATGAGTTAAAATTGCAGCTTATTCAAGCGGAAACAATTTATCAACAACTGGCCCTCGCCAGAGAAACTGTCCGTATTCAAAAAGAGGCCCTTGAGCGTACCCAAAAAATTCGAGATTGGAATGCGAAAAGAGTGACGATGGGGCTTGCTGATAAAGTTGATCTCTTGCAAGCAGAGGCAGGATTGCAACTTAAAACTTTTGATTTAAAAAATGCTCTTGATGATGAAAAAAATGTGGCCAGAATTTTTAATTCATTACGGAGCATTGATTCAGATGTTGTCGTTGAAACAATAAAAAAAGTCAGTGAAAGTGATCTTGATTTGCCTCTGTATTATAAAAAAGTTGATGAGCGTGAAGATTTAACTGCGCTTCATTTTTCTAAAGAATTGGCACTTTCTAATGCTCGCCAAAGCGCCGAAAAAGTAAAACCAAACTTAGATCTCGTGGCCTCTGCCTCATTTAATAGTTCCGAAAAAGTTGAATCGTTGGCCGTTAGTCAATCACTTAAGAGTGATTACCCCTTGTGGACAATTGGCGTAAATTTTAAGGCCCCTTTAGATATTTTTACAACTCATAAACTTCAAAATGCTTACGATATCGACTCAATGAGTGCTGATTTAAATTATAAACGCAAAAAATTTGAATCAGAAAATGAGTATAAAAATTTATCAAAATCTTTAGAAGACGCCAGGGCCAGATTTGAACTTGCAAAGAAAATGGAAAAATTGCAGCTTGAAAAATTGGCCTATGAAAAAGATCGCTTATTCAAAGGTAAAACTGTTACCTATCAAGTTTTACAGTTTGAAATTGATTACGCTAATGCCGAACTGATGCGCCTTCGTGAAGAAGCAAAGATTGTGAGTATTTTAGCAAATCTTAAAACGTATATTGTGAGATAAGCGAATCTACAGACTTTCCCAAAACTGCTCTAAGGAATCGAGCAGTTTTAGAAAGTGTCTCGGTGCTTATTATTTATTTTTTGTCTTCAACTTTGATTTCTTCTGCTTTTTTTTCTTCGCCTTTTTTACTCATTGGGCACTGTTTTTCTTTTTTGCATTGTTTTTTTCCTTTGCCTTTTTTATGCAAAGGACATTCTTTTTTTTGCGCGCAATCTTTGTGGTTTTCTAAGCATTCTTTAGAAAGTTCTGACTTGTGCTCATCGAGACATTTTACATGCTCATCGTGAGTCTTGGCCTCTTTACAAAATTTTTCAATATCGGCCTTACAAGGGCAAGTTTCATGTTCGCAAGCAAAAGCAGAAAAAAGGAAGAAGGAAGTGACAATAACGCTTACTAATTTCATAAAAACTCCTCGTTTAGTGTTGGGAAGCATTTATTAAAACAAAGGCCATGACGTTTGTCATATTCTTTCACAAAATTTTTAAAATCATTTTTCCAAGCGCAAATTTTAGGATTGTCTTTAGATTTGTCGATCAATTGTTTGAGGCATAGGAATTTTTCTTTCTCATGTCTTGAAAAGAGTTCGCTTTCAAGCTTGTTTTTTACTCGACAAAAAAAGTCTTCATATAAACCATTTGCTATTTCAGGACGAAGGTATTCTGGATTTTTAAGGGCCGTGATATCAAGACAAATATTTGTATATTGTTTTTTTAACTCAATAATGTCGTTTAAAAGAAATTCAAACGATTCAAAACTTAAGACACTAAATGTAATCATAAAAACAATTTTTACGTGAGGGATTTCTTCTTTGATTTTTTTGATGTTACTTAGGAAAAGAGAGTAGTTTAACCCGTGACGAATATATTCGGCCTGTACTCCATGAGCGTCGATACTTGCATAGATTTCTAGACTTTTAATTTTTTTAAGTTCTAACAGAGTGGGCCTTAATAATTCGTAGGGAAGAGAGCAGTTTGAATTGATGGCAAACGTTAAGTCTTTTTGTGGGTGATCGTTTAAGATTGTGATGATTTTAGAAAGTTCATCGGTCAAAAATGGTTCGCCGCCTGTGATTCGAAGATATTTTAGTGTTTGAATAATTTGAGGAAACCATTTCCAAAAAGCTTGAACGTAAGGATTTTTATCCTTGGCTTCGTAGGCCTGATCAAATTCAGCATTTCGATGATCAGATTGTCTGACAGGATAGGGGCCAAATTGCAACATTTCTTCTCTGACTTTTGAACTAATATCGCTCATGCAATAAAGGCAACTGAGATTACAAGTTGAACTAAACATGAGCTCTAAATATGTGGGAGAAAAATCATTTTGAGGATGATTTAGGATATCGTCTAAATAGGGATAGGCCCAATCGTCACAGGATTTGATAAGGCGGTCACTTAATCGCTCAGGGGCCATGTCTTCAAGGTCCCAGCAGTAAAAACATTCTGTAGGGCGTAGGCCTTCGCTCATATACCCACGCATTCGTTTGAGATGAGGCGTGTTGTTAAAGATGGCCGGATTTTTTTCAAGTTCAGTAAGCTCAATTTTGTGGCGCTTGGGGTGATGACAACTATGGGCCGTGCCATGTTCGAGATCAATTGTTAGTTGTAACCATTTGGCGAGACAAAAGCTGGGGCCGACTGAATGAATTGTGCTCTGGCGGTCTTTTATAAAATTTCTCCCCTTTTTGATGAGTGTCGCTAATATATTAAGCGTCGATTGTCAGAATGTATTCTTGAAATTTTCCATTTTTTTTTGCATGATAGGAAAAAATATTAAGGAGTTTATATGCCTTCTTTCGATATGATTTCAAAATTAAACATGGGTGAGATGAAAAATGCACTTTTACAAGCGCAAAAAGAAATTGAAACACGTTATGATTTTAAAGGCTCAAATACGACAATTGAAATGAAAGGCGAAGATGAAATCGAAATTTGTGGCGAGGACGACTATAAAGTGAAGGCCTCACTTGATATTCTCTACACAAAAATGGGAAAGCGTGGCCTTGGCCTCAAAGGAATCGAAGCAGGGGAATTGATTCCTTTTGGGTTTAAACGCATTCGTCAGACGTTAAAAATAAAACAAGGTATCGATAAAGAGCAGGCCAAAATCATTAATAAACTTATTAAAGATTCTGGCCTGAAAGTCACGACATCTTATATGGATGAAAAAATCAGAGTAACAGCAAAAAAAATCGACGATCTTCAAGCGGCTTTTCAGTTAGCTAAATCACACAAGGATGTCATTTTAGAGCTTCAAATGGAAAACATGAAAAGCTAGGATTTCGCCCACTTCTCTTTGCTTTATTTTCCTTTATTCGCTCTTCTTTTTTGTCCTGGAAGAGAAAACCAATCTGTATCAGTTATAGGATGAAAATAATCGGCCTCTTCCTTAAGGATACCCGAAGTCGTTTTATCTACAGCACAAATTTCAACACGAACTCCTTCCGATTTTAAGTGGCGCACAAGTTCAACATAGTCTGAATCACCTGATAAAATGATGATCGTATCGACCTTGTTTGCAAGTTGAGTGGCCTTAATTGAAAGGGGGATATCAGCACTTTTGTGACAAGGTTGGACGGCCCCATAATAATTTTGGTGAAGTCGCTCTGCTAATTTTGTCGAAATACTTTTCCCTTCACGAAAATAAATAAGTCGATTAAGGGAACGAGGGCCTAGTAGTCTGGGGATGAGCGAATCAAAATTAAGCATGAAGGATTCATCTTTTGTAAGATCATGAATGCTTCGTTCAATATTATTGCCGTCGACGAGGATGGCCACTGTTTGGCCAATATTAATAGTCATTTTTTTTCTCCATAAGGGTAAGGGTAAATGAGTTTTTTAGTTAGTGGGTGTATCTTGATTTGCCTGCTGAACAAGGTAGTAGAGGATGGCCCCAATGTTCAAGCGTTTGGCCACGATGGTTTTTTTACTTCCGAAATAATGAAATTTCGCAAGTTCTGTCTGCGTAGGGATTTTCATAAATTTAATCATATAAAGAAAAACGGAAAAGGCATACTTTTCTTGTGCGGGAGTCATTTTTGCAACGAGGATAATGGCCTTTTGATAGATTTTAAAAGCTTGTTCTAGTTCTTGATAGTCGATAACGCCATCTTTATTCACATCAAAGCGCATATAAGTTGATTCGATATTCATTAAGGCGCCTGTAAATAAAGTGACTTCGTGTTTATCCATGGGGGTGGTTTCTGGATTTTCCCGAGCAAAGCGGACAACATTGCGGATAAAATTATTAAATTCTTCGGCCGAGATTTGTCCACGATAGATATTCATAAGGGGAAGCTGTTGCTTGTAATTATTTTTTTCAAGAAAAAACTCACCATAATGAGTGACAACACATTCTTGCTCAAAGCCAATATTATCATCAATCCCCGTAGGTGACGTCGGACAGACCGTGAGAAGATCGTTATAAATATTGTCGTTCATTGTGACGGCAGTAAAAACGAGATTCACGTATTCCGTTAATTCATCTTCATCACAATTAAGTGTTCCGTTTGATTGAAACTGAAAAAGGTCAGAAAGAAGTAGCATGTTTCTTGAAAAGGTGGCGTATTTTCTTGTCCACAATCCTTGAGATTCTAAAATGCTTTTAATATCGACCATGAAGGCCTTGAGATCGTCTGCAATGCCAACATAAGGAGCCTTAGGGTTCGTAGGATCAGGGCGGCCATAATGGTCAATAATAATTCTGACTCCCCAGCGAAAAAGAGATGTCATAATAAAATTTGCTCGGAAGCGATGTATCTCTTTACCGAAGTATTGAAGTTTATTTTCGTCTTGGAAAAAGCGATAGCTCATGGCCACTTTATTAAAGTTGTCATGCCAGTTTTTTAAATTCTCATTGGGGATGTTACGAAAACTTCCTTGCAAGACGAAGGGAAAAGAAGCCACAATGGGGGCCGTTTTATTAAGATCATCAGCATGCAGATCGTAAACAGTGGCCGAATAGGTGGCGATTTCAAGGGCCTTGCGTGCATCGGCCAAAATACTTTTAAAAGGTTTATACTGAAGTTTGGGGGCGTCTGTGTTGTAGATTTTTTTAAGTAGTGCATCAGCAGAAGGTTTGAAGCGCACAACAAGCAAAGAGGGAGCAAATCTTTCGACAAGGGCCAGAAGATCACCAATGTCAATGATCGATTCAGTCTCTGCAAAATTTTGATTTGTAAGAGCGTTTATTTTATCTAAGCGTGGAAGAAGAAAATCATAATAAAAATAATCTTTGGCGAAGAATTTTTCTGTGATTTTAGTGACGTCAAAAGTAAGGGACCCAAGAAGAGAAGCTTTTGATAAGAGAATTAATATTTCTTTGTCGCTAAGAATATTCTCATTGCCCCCAAGGAGTATTTTTTTTATTCCTAAAGCGGCGGCAAGAATTTCTGGACTTTCATTTAATTTAAAAGAGCGATTGGCCTCTTCAATGAGTTTATCAAGGCGCAAACTGGCCGGCAGTACGCCAGTCGACTCAACAATCTCTTTAATGTGTAAAATTTGTTTGTCGATTTCTTGGTAAAAAAGAGTGGACTCGTTAAGAAAATTTGAGGGGTTTATTGAATCTGTTTTTTCTTTGAATGTATTGAGAATTTGGATTGCTTCAAGGGCCACACGTCCATAGCTTAGCAGTGTATTGACGTCTTTATAGCTAAGGCCTTCGGTATTTCCACTTAAAAGATAATTTTTTAAAATGTCAAAACCAGCTTCAGCATTTTCTTGAATACTTTGATTAAGGTTAGCTCTTTTTATAAGGGAGAGAATTTGGTCTTTTGAAAAAACAATTTCATCATTAGAGAAATTTTTCCCTGCAAAAAGAAGAGGCCTTGCTTCTTCTAAGCGTCTTGATAAGAAAAGAAGTCTTTCATTTTTTGAGTTAAATTTTAAATCATCCATGTATTGGGCATCAAAAACAAGTGAAGCAAGTGAGGATGCCTTTACTAAAAAACTTTTTATTTCATTGTCCGTTAGAAAATTTCCGCTTCCCCCCAAAAAGGCCTTTTTGATCCCCAAAATCGCAGAGAGAGTTTCCTGGCCTTCATTTAATTTAAAGGAGCGGTTGACTTCATCTAAGAGTTTATCGAGAGCAATACTTGAGGGAAGAATTTGCGAGAGATCGATAATCTCTTTAATATGTGAAATTTGCTTGTCAATTTCTTTGTAAAAATCCGTGGAGATTGAAGGATTATTTGTCGTAGTTAAAAGATCTGATTTTTCTTTAAAAGTATTAAAGGCCCTCATTCCTTCAAGCGCAACTCGTCCGTACCCTATGAGCGATTTAATATCTGAAGCAGTGAAAGCAATGTTCTTTTTGCTTAAAAGATAATTTTTTAAAATGTCTAAAGCTGATTTGGTGTTGTCTTGAATCTCTTGGGCTAGTTTTAATTTTTTTATGGCCAGTAGGACTTGTTCTTTTGTAAAAAGGCCCTCTTCACTTGGCCACGCATAAAGAAGAGGTTTTGCTTCCTCGAGACGCTGGGAGAAAAAAAAGAGTCTATCATTTTGTGAATTAAATTGTTTTTCATCTAAATAAAGGGCATCAAAAGCAAAGAGAGTATATTCTGGAGAAAGATCAATGAGTCTTCTCAGCTCTCCTGCATTAATGTGATTAGCACTTCCCCCTAAAAAAACTTTTTTAACAAAAAAAAGTGATTCTGCCGTTTCAAGATCAAAATTGATCGTCTTTAAATTATCAATTAATTCTTTGACAAAAACAGAGAGGTCGAGATCATTTGGCCTGCTATTATCTTGAGGCATAATACTTAGAGCAATCTCTCTAAATTCTCTCATTGTGTCGGCGACTTCTTGGCGCAAATGCCAGCGATCTGCTCTATTTCTATTTTCTTCTTTTAAAAGAGTGTTAAGAATAACCGCTTGCTTATTTGCTAAATTGATAAGTTTAAAAAGTGGGGCAATGTGTTCCGTGGCCAATTTATTTGTGGGATCATTTAAAAAAAGCGTATTAATGCGAAAGAAAATTTTAAGTGACCCTGAAAGTTTATCTTTATTTGAAGGGAAGAATTTTATGGCAAAGCGACTGAGTTCTTCATAGGAAATATATCTTTCATCATCTCTTTTAACGTAGTGAGTATATTGCTCTAAATTTTTTTGAAGACAATCGATTTGCTCGGTTATCGGTTCAGTTAAAAATTTCTCAAAGACCTTGGGATCTATTTCACAGGTTGATTTCAAGTTCTGGGAGACGAAGAGGTCTTGTCCTGCAAGAGGTTTTTCGGAAAGACCGCAGCCTACCAAAAAAAGAAGTGAGAGACTAAAAGATAGGCCAATGATATTTTTTATTTGTAAAACATGCATCAGTGCATTAAGTTAGACTAAATGATACGGATAATCAATAAGAATGACATAAACAAAATTAGCAGTTAAAATAAATGAGGCTAAACTTAAGTGAATTAGTTATATTTAAATTTTTCTAGCTAAGGACCGGTGCATAAAGAATGACTAAGAAAAATAAAAATCTTTTGCTCGCCTTTTGTTTTCTTTTTGTAGCTGGTGCGAATGCGTCACAAGCTGTTCTTTCTTATGAAGCTTTTCAGCGCTTAAGTCCCTCTTCAAATCAAGAGGGGGCCAATAATTGGTTCACTTTGAATTTTGTGACAGAAAAAATTAAACATCGTTTTGATACCTTTCTTGATCTTTCTGTGCGTTTTTATCATGGCAAAGAAAAATATATTGCCTCACTTCCTGAAGGTTATTTTAGTTTGGTCAGTGACAACGAAAAACTTCTTTTAGGGCGTCACATTTTAGATTGGAATTCATCTGAAAAATTCTGGTCACTTGGAAAATTAAATGCTCTTCAAAATTTTACTCTTCTAGGCCAACAGCAAGAAGGGGTGAGTGGACTTCATTATGATTACCGCGCTGATCATTTCAAATGGTCCTTGATTGCTTCGTATTTTTTTGTGCCTCAGATGAATCCAACTCTCATTATGAAAGATGGGAAAGTCACATCAAACACTGATTGGGCAAAATTACCTCCCACACGCACTGTCATTAATAATCAAATTGTTCCCATTTACTATGACATTCAAAAACCTGAAGTTTCGGAAGTTGTTTTGCAAAAAACGCTAGGGACAAATTTGGGTTACCTTTGGAATAGTGGCTCGCTTTCTGCCTTTGGAATTTATAAACCAGAAAATACTTTGCGTATGAATGCAGAGGCCTTTTATGATCAAAAATTAGATCAGGTCATTGTGAAAGCGAAACCATTTGTCAATCATCATCTCGTTTATGGCAGTCAACTAAGTCAAACGCTCGCACGAAATGCAACCGTGTTTGCTGGGTTTGAAGTGAGTGATCCGACTCTTGGTATTGGTGAAGATTTAGATTTTTTAAAAGATAAAAGTGCCTCTAAGAAAAATACAAATTTTGAGTCGAAGTATTTTACCATTAAACCAAAATACGAAAAAGAATCTTATGCTTATTTAAGCACCGTGATTGATCTACCTTATTTTGATGTTTCTTTTAATGCCATTGAACTCCTTTCAAATAATCAAAAAAATACAGATGATCTTTATACCGACACAGTGAAGTGGCATCGCGCTTTGGGACTAGGGATTGACTACGATATTACGGAAAGTTTTACGGTGAATCTCGCGGCCCAATACGATGTTTTAATGGCCGATAGTCTTTTTAAAAACGAATACTCTTATCATTTTTATAAAGAAATGAGACTGGCCATGGGCCTTGAGATTATCAATTCTCCGAAAGTCGAGTCGTATTGGTCGGCCTATCGCTCGAACGATACGGTTTATTCGACTCTTTCTTATACGTTTTAAGGTAATTGAGTTTTTTTAAAATCGACGCTTCATAATTCCTTTATGAGGCGCCGATAGGGCAGTGTGAGATGACTCTTTTTTTTAGATTATATCTATTTTAACTTTCTCTTAAAAAAAAAGATATTATTTTTTCAAAAATTTTTTTTTATAAAATTTGTTTTTGAATAATCATAAACAAGCTTCAAGTTTTTCTTTGGGTAAATTAAAAAGCTCGATATCTTCGCGTCTATCAACGAAGAGACTGAGAATACCGTTATTGTATCCTAAACGCCCAATGGCCTTTTTGATCTCTCCACCAGGAGTTTGAAGAACCTTTCTTTGAAAACATTGGTTACTGAGAGGATGCATTTTTTCACCCTTAGGAACCGGAATCATTTTTCCATCTTTAAGGCCTCGAGGATCAAAACTTCTCATCATAGAAATGCCTAATTTTCCATAGGGAGTATCAACATAAGGTGTCCCATAGAGTCCTTCATTCTTAAGAGGGAGTGCTTTATCTGTTTCAATTCGAAAGCACTGGCGAAACATTTTTGGATCATGAAAATCATGCTGAAGAAGATTTGGATAAGGGGCAAAAGTCATAAGAGGGCAAGGTTCAACAATCAGTTCAATTTCTGGTGCACTTTCAACTTCGCTTGTATTAAGTTCCTTAAAATCTGTTTTTGCTTGTTCAGAGAAATTGTGTCCGACATAACGAAAGGCGGCCTGAACTGAGAGATGATCAGAGTAACCCATCCCTGGATAAGTTGTGTAGGAGATGCGACAGTTGCGCGCCTTAGAGCGTTTTCCGTTACAATCTCTTTCATTCATCGTTTGTGTTAAGCGCTTATTAATTTCGCCAGTTGTTTGCTCGGCCTTGAATTTCATTTCCTGAAAGCGGAAAGGATTTCCGTCAGCATTGATAAGAATTTCTTTGGCCGCCCCATCTTGTCCTAAAGCAAAGAAGGAATGATCAATATATTGAAGTCCACGATTGCCATACATATTTGTCCCAAGAAGGATGTGGCTTAGTGTACTTGTAAGGCCTGCATTACTAGCGTCCCAACGTTTTTCGAGAGGGAGCTCGTACCAAAGGTTGTAGAAGTAATCGTCTTTAAGATCGTCTTGAACAATGCGTTCATTGCCTGTGTTATTCATGGCCTTGAGTATCTCTGTGTAATACTCAGTATTCATATCTCCTAAAGCAATAAGGCCAATTGTGGGATTTTCGTGGCGTGCTTTAACAAGATTGTCGTGTAAAACACGAGCGGTAATTTTTCTAACTTCCTCTGAACGCTCACAACTTTCATTATCGCTGCATCCCTGGCTTCTCCAATGATTATTGTAAAGGCGGACTTTTTCGCCATTTAAATCAAGCTCTACAACTTGAATGTCGCGAGTCGTCCATTTAAGTGTGTTTTTTTCGTAGAGAGAGAATTTTATAAAATAATCACTCTTAACATTAAAAGGAATATTTTTTAAATCTTTAAGAGGGTAACGACTGATAAAGGCCGTTGTGAGGGCCACAGGATTATCTTCTTCTTGCGCCCCTAAAATAAAAGTTTTGTAACCTAATTTTTCCATCTCTTTTCTAAAATAAGAGCCGGCCTTAAAGTTTTCGTTATTTCCTTCGGCGTATTCGGCCTCTTGCATTCCTATAATCTCAGGAAGGCCCGCAAGGCGTGTGGAGTTTATGATGCTGTCTACTTTTGCCTTTTGAACTTTGGGATCGTACCAATTAGAGAACTCTGGACTTAGAAAATCATAAATGTACATTTGCTCTTTTGGAGTATTGCTTGGATGACCATCCCAGAAATTAAGAGCATTGAAACTTTCAATATTAATAATAAGAGCGAGTGTGAATTTTTTTATTTCTTTTTTTTCTTTAAACTCAACGGCAAAATTCGCCTCAATGGCACCGTCATTTAATAATTTATAAGAAAAAGCTTCTTTGCTAGTAAGTGTGGCATTTTTTAAATTGATTTGTGTGTTAGGTGTGCTTAAAAACTTTTTAAGCTGAGTTTGAGTAAGTTTTGTTTCGCCAAGATAAAGATCTTCACCTTTGTTACTTAGAATTCTAAATTGAGCGAGCTCGTTATCAACACCTAAAATATAAAAAACTTCATTTGTTTTAGCGCGAAGATTCATTGCACCAGCTTTTGCGATAGCAAGAAGATCTTCTTGGGCCTTCAGAGGATTTTGTAAATTTAAGTTTTGAATTCGAACGACATTTTTAGGGGGCAATTGCTCCGCTTTTTTTTCTGAAGAGCAGCCAAACAGTGTAAAAAAACTAAATAGGACGAGTGATAAAAGGAGAGTAAAATGATTCATGATGATCTCGTTTATGAAAAGTTGGCCTAAAATGTCTTAATAGCGGCGAGGATCGAAAGCGTCTCGAATTCCTTCTCCCACAAAGTTAATGAGAGCGAGAGTAAAGAAAAGTCCGAATGCTGGGAACACAGCAAGATACCACGCACTCATAAAATACTCTTTCCCTTGGCGAAGGAGTTCCCCCCAGCTTGGTGTAGGAGGAGCGACACCAAGGCCTAGAAAATCTAAGGCAGAAAGGCCAAGGACACCACTAGCAATGAAAAAGGGTGAAAAAGTAATGATCGGGGTTAAGGCATTAGGGAGTATGTGGCGAAAAAGAATTTGTCTAGTGTTACAGCCCGCGGCCTTCGCACTCATGACATAGTCAAGTTTTCTTACGCGGTAAAATTCAGTTCGCATGTAGCGAGTGATGTGTCCCCAAGAAAAAAGAGAAGAAATAAAAACAAGAAGAAAAATACTTGGGGTAAAAATAGAGACGAGGGTAATGAGAACAATTAGGTACGGGATGGCGAAAAAGATTTCCATAAGGCGATAAAAGATGATGTCAAACCATCCGCCAAAATAGCCCATGCAAGCGCCAATGATTGAACCTATCGTAAACGCAATCAACCAAACTCCGATGGCATAAGAAAAAGAAACCCTGAAGCCATAAAGCATGCGCGCAAAAATATCGCGCCCAAGAGAATCAAGTCCTAGTGGGTGTGTAAAACTTGGAGGGCAAGGAAAAGTTTCACCGTCACTTGTAATTTCTGTCGGACTGTAGCGGATAGGGGGGAATACGCACGACATTTCGCTTCGTGCACACATTTCTCTATATTCAGGAAGGATAGTAGGATAGTCGAAAGTTGATGTCGGATAATCTTTGACGATAGGAAAATAAACACTTCCCTTATAAAAAGCGATATAGGGTTTGTTGTTGGCGACAAGCTCAGCAAAAAGGCCGAAGAAAAAAATAACCATCAAAACAAGAAAAGAATAATAGGCCGTTTTTCTTTTCTTAAAATTTTTGAGTCTTCTTTGTGTAATCGACATAGAAGGAGCACTGATGACTACGTCGTTGTTTTTTTCAAGATTTTTATTTGCACTATTCATAATATCCCTAAAGTCGAAATTCAAAAATTATTCAAAATCAATACGGGGGTCAACGAGAACGAGCATGACGTCAGAAAAAATGTTTCCAAGCATAATAAGGAGAGAGTGAATAGTTACTGACGCCATAATGACTGTATAATCTCTTTTCATGACTGAGTTATAGGTGAGCAGTCCCATTCCATCTAAATTAAAAACCGTTTCAATGAGAACAGATCCAGCAAAAATTAAAGTGAAAACTCCGCCGATCCCAGTGACTATTGGAATAAGAGCATTTCTCAAAGCATGTTTATAAAGTACCCAGAAGTGTTTGACACCTTTTGCGCGTGCTGTTTTTATGTAATCTTTACTAAGCTCGCCGATAAGAGAATTTTTCATAAGCATAGTAATCACAGCAATGTGACTGACCATATAGCAGGTGATAGGGAGAATTGAGTGGTGAATTCTGTCGAAAATTTTTTGTGAAGCTGTGAGCGTTTCATAGTCAGGAGAGTGAATTCCACCTATAGGAAAGATATTCCAAAAACTTCCGCCACCAAAAAAAACGACAAGAAGAATTCCTAAAACGAAACCTGGGGTGGAGTGGCCTAGGAAAATAAGTATACTCGTAAAATAATCGAACTTACTTTTATCACGGACAGCTTTTGCAATTCCCATTGGTATGCAGAGCAGATAGGTGAGAAAAAGCGAAGTTAAACCAAACTGAATAGAAATAGGAAATTTACTTGCAATAACTTTGAGAACTGGTTCGCCTTCGTAAACGAGCGATGTTCCAAAATTAAATGTGACTGTGTTTTTAAGCCACTTGAGATAACGAACGTAAACAGGTTTATCAAAGTCATATTGTTTTTTTAAATCTTCAATGACTTCTCTACTGATAACTGTTGAGCCTGAAACGGCACCACCAGTATCACCTGACATTTCTTTGATCGCTTGTTCGATTGGGCCACCAGGTGCGGCTTGCACAATGAAAAAAACGACAAGTGTTATGCCGAAAAGAGTTGGAATCATAAGGAAAAGGCGGCGTAATATATAAGTCAACATGTTTTACAAAATCCCTTTACAAGGTCAGTTTTGAGACAATATATTATTGACAACGATTAAGGTCTGTCAAAGGATGATTTCTGTTACTCGAAGTAAAAAATCTTTTTGTAGAATTTCGCACTTATGATGGTGTTGTAAAAGCAGTTAATGGAGTAAGTTTTACAGTCGACAAGGGGGAAATTCTCGGAATTGTCGGCGAATCTGGCTCAGGAAAATCTGTAGCAACGCATGCCGTTTTACAACTCGTTCCGATTCCTCCTGGAAATATTTCGAGTGGCGAAATTCTTTTTGAAGGAAAAAATCTTCTTGCGATGAGTGAAGAAAAAATTAACACCATTCGTGGCAAAGATGTTGGAATGATTTTTCAAGAACCTATGACCTCCCTCAATCCTGTTTACACGATTGAAAATCAAATTACAGAGGCCCTCAAATTACATTTTCCTCCAATGAGTAAAGAGGAGTATCGCACGAGAGTTATTGACGCTCTTCGCATGGTCGGTATTCCTTCACCTGAAACGCGTTACAAAAGTTATCCTCACGAGTTATCAGGCGGTATGCGCCAGCGAGTCATGATTGCGATGAGTCTTGTTTGTAAACCAAAACTTCTTATTGCCGACGAACCTACGACGGCCCTTGACGTGACGATACAAGCTCAAATTTTAGAGATCATCAATGACTTACGAAAAAAAGAAGGCTTGGCCGTTATTTTAATTACTCACGATCTTGGAGTGATTGCAGAGACAGCTGACAAAGTTGCTGTTATGTATGCGGGGAAAATTGTCGAGCAAGGTACAACAGAACAAATTTTTAATAAACCAACGCATCCGTATACAAATGGACTTTTAGAATCAATTCCCTCTTACGCTCTGAATAAGGGCGGAAAGCTTAAAACAATTAGTGGGCAAGTTCCTGATATGCGCTTTATGCCTCTTGGCTGTGCTTATTCAAATCGTTGTCCTCTAGCGAGTGATGAATGTCAAAAAATAGTGCCGACATTAAAGGAAGTTGAACCTGGTCATTTTGTGGCCTGTGTTCATAAGGCTCCTTAAAAAAAATCATTAGGAAAAGGTAAAATCATATGGCGAGTGAAGAATTGCTCAGAGTTGAAAATCTGGTAAAGCATTATCCGATAAAAGGTGGTCTTCTTCGAAGAGTGGTGGCCCAAGTTCAGGCCGTGAGTGGGGTGTCTCTGACGCTTGAAAAGGGTGAAACATTAGGCCTCGTCGGCGAAAGTGGTTGCGGAAAATCCACACTCGGGCGAAATATTATGCAACTTGAAAAACCAACTTCAGGTCGTGTGTTTTTCGAAGGGCAAAATATTGTTAATTTTTCTGAAAGAGAACTTCGTCCTCTAAGACGAAATTTTCAAATGATTTTTCAAGATCCTTTTTCTTCGCTTAATCCGAAGATGACCGTTTCAAAACTTCTTTCTGAACCCATGCTTAATTTTGGCGATAAATTTTCTAAAAGTGAGATGGAAAAAAAGATGGCCAATCTCATGAAGGATGTTGGCCTTCGTCCAGAATATATTGGCCGTTATCCCCACGAATTTAGTGGAGGGCAGAGACAAAGAATTAGTATCGGCCGTGCCTTGGCCTCTAATCCCAAACTTATTGTTTGTGACGAGCCCGTCAGTGCTCTTGATGTCTCTATTCAAGCTCAAATATTAAATTTAATGCTTGATCTTCAAGGCAAATATGGTTTTTCTTTTATTTTTATTTCACACGATCTTCATGTCGTTCGCCATATTAGTAGGCGTATCGCGGTGATGTATCTCGGGCGAATCGTGGAAATTGCTTCCGCTGAAGAAATTTATACTCAGGCCATTCATCCGTATACAAAAGCTCTTCTTTCGGCAGTTCCTATAGCAAAAGCAGGTCAAAAACGAAATCGGATTATTTTACAAGGTGATGTGCCAAGTCCTATTAATCCTCCTTCTGGTTGTGCGTTTCATCCACGCTGCCCTTTTGCAAAAGAGCAGTGTAAAGAAATCATTCCTTCCTTAAGCGAAATGGCAAATGGCCATAGTGTCGCTTGTATCAGAGCAAAAGAAATTTAAGCATTTTGAGGTTCGTATGCGTTTCATCTTTTTTCTTATTCCTTTTTTATTCTCCCTTTTTATTTTGAGTCCGATTCAAGCGGTAGAAAAGATTGCAGCAGGTGATCCTAATGCAATTCAAGGGGGAACTTTAACTTATGAGGCCTATGAGCCAGATACAATTAACCCCATTACTTATAAGCAGGTTGGGGCGACAGAGATTCTCGTTCATTGGATTATGGAGACACTTTTAGACAATGATATGGTTTCTGGGGAATACATTCCACGTCTTGCTAAAAAATGGGAAATTGGTAAAGATGGAATGACTTTTACTTTTTGGCTTGATGAACGCGCAAAGTGGTTTGATGGAAAACCTGTGACCGCCGAAGATGTGAAATTTTCATTTGAAGTTTTTACGATGAAAGGAGTGAAGGCGCCTTTTAAAAAAGCACAGGTCGCTAATCTTGAAAGCATTAGCATTCCCAAAGAGGGAGTGATTGTTTTTAAATCAAAGAAAAAACTTTTTTCTGTTTTTGATTTTCTTGCGGGCGTTTTTATTTTACCGAAACATCTTTATTATTATGATGATCCCAAAAAAATGGAATCAAATGAATATACTCGGGCACCAAAGGCCTCTGGCCCTTATCTCGTTGACTATTGGAAAAAAGGGGAAAAAGCAGTTTTAAAACGTAACCCCAATTATTGGGGAAAAGTTCTTCCTCAAAATCGAGGGGCCTATAATTTTGATCGTGTCGTCATTGTTTATGTGAGAGATCCTCAAATTGCTTTTGAAAAAATTAAAAAAGGTGATCTTGATTATTTACCTATACGAATTGGAAACACTGAGCTTATAAGGCAATCAAAAACAGATAAAGCATTTACCTCTGGTAAAGTTAAGGCCATTGCCGTGAATTCCCGCATTCAAGAAGGCTATGGTTTTTTAGGTTACAACTTAAAAAATGAACTTTTTCAGGATAAGCGTGTCAGAAAAGCCTTGGCCCTCGCTGTGAATCGCGAAGAAATTATTAAGAAAGTTTTAGGCGGAAACGCTAATATCCCCAAAGGCCCGCTTTACAGTGTCGCTAATTTTGCTGGCAAATTTGTCCCTGTCAAATATGATCCTGCTGAGTCCGTTCGTCTTCTTAGAGAAGCGGGATGGAATGATACAGATAACGATTATATTATGGATAAAAATGGCAAAAAATTTATTTTTACGGTGATTGTCCCGAATGCTCGGATAGAAAAAGAGCTTCTTTTTGTCCAAAATTATTGGAAAAAAGTAGGTGTCCAAGGCAATATTAAAATCATTGAATACTCTAGCTGGAAACAACTTCAAGATGGAAGACAATTTGATGCTCTTGCTAATGGGAGAGGTCGTACTTTAAATGCTCGTGATGTTGATCCGTTCGGTGAATGGCACTCTTCTAATACGGCCGAAGGACTTGGTAATTTTTATGGCTACAATAATCCTTTAGTCGATGATCTTATTTTGAAAGGCCGGGATGAATTTGATCAGAGCAAACGTAAAATTATTTTTGATGAGTTAAATGACATTGTCGCTGAAGACTATGCTATGTTTCAGTATTCTGAAAGTAAGGATGCTTACCACGCGATTAACAGTAGCGTAGTTACACCTGGATATAATGGTAAACAGTGGTTTCCCTATGGCCTAGGGCACAAATACTGGTATAAAAAGTAAAAAGTAAAAAGAGAAAAAAATGAAACGTTATGTTTTTTATCATGCTCAATGTCCTGATGGTTTTGCAACGGCCTGGGCCTTCTACAAAAAATTTGGCCTAGAAAATGTTGTCTACCAAGCTTGTAATTATAGCGATCCTATTCCTACATTTGATGAAGGTTCTGAAATTTACATTGGAGATTTTTCATTTCCACGTGAGGTCCTTCTTTCGATGGAGAAAAAAAGTTCTAAGATTGTTCTTCTTGATCATCATCGTTCCGCCGAAAAAGATCTTGCAGGACTTTCATTTGCCACGTTTGATATGAATAAATCAGGCGCGCGCCTTACTTGGGAGTATTGTCACCCTGATAAAAAAATTCCAAAGATCATTGATTATGTCATGGACAGAGATCTTTGGTTATTTAAGCAGCCTCATAGTAAAGAGGCCCACGCTTATATGATGACCTTTGATTATGATTTTTCTGTTTGGGATAAACTTGCCGACACATTTGAAAATGAGTTTGAAAGCATTATTCAAATGGGTACACTTCTACTTCGCCGGGAAGAACTTGAAGTAAAAACGATTTGTACTTTCGCCAAAGAAATTCTTTTTGAAGGGCATCGTATTCCTTGCGTAAACACACCTGTTTTAAATTCTGATGTTGGAAATACACTTCTTCATCTTTTTCCCAAGGCCCCTTTTTCGCTCAGTTGGTTCGTTAATAATGACGGAAGTATAAAAGGCTCACTACGTTCTCGAGGGGAGTTTGATGTTTCTGAACTAGCAAAAAAACTAGGGGGAGGAGGACATAAGGCCGCGGCCGGTTGTCCTTTAACAAAAATCCCAGATTATACTTTATGAAAACAGTACGCCTTATTACATGGAATCTTGAAAATCTTTTTCACCCTGAAACGGGGGGGCCTCGTTACGATTTTACGGCCCATGAAGGTTGGACAATAGAACTTTACAAGGCGAAGTTAAATCGCATGGCCGCCGTTTTTAATCAGATGATGAATAATTACACTCAAAAACATTCAACGGGTGTAATTTTTGGCCTTACTGAAATTGAAAATCCTCGCGTGGCCCATGATCTTATCGAATGTATTGGACGGAAAAATTTAAAAGTGGCCGTCGATCCAAACTTTGGCCACAGCTATCACGACACGCTCTTTATTTATGATGGCGATTATTTTGATTTACTGAGTTGCCGTTATCATCAAGTTTTTGAACGCTATGATAAAGGTGATGTCTGTCAGGCAGAATTTAAAATGAAAGCGACAGATGAAAATTTTCATTTGTTTTGTTGTCACTTAAAAGCAAGGCCTAATAATAAATACTATACTCAAATGTATCGTCAGGGTGTGTGTGATAACATTCAAAATATCATTTGGCGTATGCACGGTGGTGATGAAATTCAAAAAGAAATTCAGCACATCAAAGATGAGACAACGCCAAAGCCAGATAAGTTTAAACGCTTCCCAAATGTTGTTGTCATGGGCGATTTTAACGATGAGCCTTTTTCGACATCAATCACTGATTATTTAAATGCCACATACGACATTAATTTTGTAAGGGACCTTCGCGATGTTTATCGTGTTCCTCTTTATAATCCTTCTTGGGAAAAACTGTCTTCAGAAAAACCAGGAACGAATTATTATGAAGGGTCCATGACTTCACGCTGGACGATGCTTGATCAGATGATGACAAGTCCAGGCCTTGTTGATTTAGAAAAAAAAGAAGGCCTGCGCTTTCGTAAAGGTTCTTTTGAAATGATTCAAAATTTAACGGCAGATGCAAAGGGGATTCCTTTTCGAACAGTCGTTTGGGATAAGGATGATAATCTTGTCTGGCAGGAAGGTTATTCGGATCATTTTCCAGTGACCCTCGAGTTAGAATACCTAGAAGCTTAGAGGTATTATGGATACCGTAAAATTAATGCGCGCCCTTGCTTCTCTTTGCGGAGCTAAGGTCGCTTTAGATGAAGAAATCATAAGTCTTAAAGAAAAGATTGGTATCCATGACCACTATCTTTTTATTCTTCTCGATGGGTTTGGGAACAATCTTTTAGAAAAGACGGATTCAACTTTTTTTAAAAAAAAGAAGGCTCAGATTTTAAAATCTGTTTTCCCCTCGACAACAGCTTCGGCCTTGACGTCGATTACAACTTTACATTACCCCACCTATCATGGGGCCATCGGGTGGTGGACCTATTTGGCCGAATTCGAAAAAAGCTCTGTTTATCTTCCTTTTATTGATCGTGAGACAGGAAAAAAGTTGCAGGAGTTTGCGATTTCTCCTGAAGAAGTTTTCTATGATCCTTGTTTTCTTTCAACTCTTACAACAAGAGTGAAAAGCTATCTTCCTAAAACATATTTTGATTCGCCCTATTCACGTTACTCACGAGGCAATACTTTAGCTGAGGGATATGAAAAGATCGAAGAAACTTTTTCTATGATAGAAGATTTTGCATTTAAGGAAGTAGGGCCTAGTTATCAGTATCTTTATTTTCCTTTAATCGACAGTCTTGAACACGAGTTCGGAACAGACTCTATTCAGGTAAGAGAGTGTGTAGAAAAAACATTAAAACTGATTGAAGAATTTTCAAAAAAAAATCTTGGAAAAATTAGATTTGTGATAACGGCCGATCATGGCCTCATTGATATTCCAGAGGATAATAATTTTGTTATCGATGATGATCATCCTCTTTTGCCTCTTTTAAAAGTTCCTCCGGCCTGTGAAACGCGTGTACCGATGTTTTTTTTGAAAGATCAATTTCAAAGTGAACAGTTTGCAAATATTTTTAATGAATATTTCGATGAACAATTTACTTTGATTTCCAAAGATGAAGCAAAGTCCCGTGAGTTATTTGGATCTGATCCTTGGCATCCTGTCTCTGAAAAACGCATCGGTGATTTTTTGGCCCTTCCTAAAGGCCCGTGGACTTTGCAATATCGAGGCAAAAATTATTCACCAGTTATTTTAAAAGCAGTTCATGGAGCTTTCTCGCCTGAGGAAACTGAGGTTCCACTTCTTCTTATCTGAAAAACTTGTATTTCACTGTCAAACAATCTCTAAAATAATATTTTATCTTGTAATTAAACTTGATGAACTTTTACCGATAATGTATAGCGGCTACTTAATAGATGCCAATTAGAGGTTTTATAATGAGAAAGATATTTTTAACTCAGTTCGTTGTTTTCTTTTCACTGTTTACTGTAAATGTTTATGCGCAGCACTTTCTTCCCTTAGAAAAACTGACGAACCATTCCCCTCTTTTTGATAAGGCCTTAAATAATAGCGACGATATTCTTTCCTGGGACCCTAAAGAGCTCTTTTCTCGCCCTCTTTTTACTTGTAAGGACCCAACATGCCTAACGATTGAAGAAGCTACAAAGGACTCTCTTCGTAATAGTTTTATAACGGAAGAAGGATTTCAAGAGCTCTATCAAGCAAGACAGCGTGTTCTTTTATCAGCAAGTAATCTCATGCCAAGAATTCAGATTCAATTGGGACTTGGCACGACAATGCCCCTTGATCTAGGAAGTATGGTTGGAAACTTGGTGGGTTTTTTAATACCTTCGCATTGGTTTGATTGGAAAGAGTCACAACTTATTTATTCAGCTGAAAAAATGAGTTATTTAAATTTACTTCAAGATGAAGTCTATCAGATGGAATCACTCTATTATAATCTCGATCGTCTTGATGTTGATCGAGAAATTTATAATTTTTATATTAAACATGTCCGAAATTTTATAAGCCTCCTTAATTATCAAAATCAAATAAGTGGGCAAATTCCTCAGACGACTTTTACTTATCTTGAGCGCTTTTCCTCACAGCTTGAAACAGAGATTTTCTTTTTAGATCATATAATGAGAGATGTTACTCCGGGGGATTTAAGTGTTGCTCTTGGAAGAATTCCGACTGATCAAGGGCAACTACAAAATGTGGGCATAGTTCCACCTTATATGCTTGATCTTTCAAAATTAAATCCTTTTGATATTCAAAATTTTTGGCCAAGAGTTTATGCAAATTCTTCTACAAGAAAATCACTTGAATATCTAAAAATGGCCGCCAAGTATTCTAAGTTTTCGCGCATGTTTAACTTTTTAGGATCAGGTAATGGCCCTGTTTCTCAAAGTGCTATTGGTATTAGTTTTGGGCTCGATAATATAGTTCAAGTTTCAATAGCAAACTCAGAAATTAAGGCCATTGAAAATAAAATAGAACAATATAAAGCAGAACTTTATAGAGATTTAGGTAAAAGCATAGATAATTTTAATGCTGCTTTAGATTTATCTCAAAAATATCATGCTGGGATGGCCTTAAATCAGCAATTGTTTGATGATATTTTAAAAGAATATACCTATAAAAGAAATCTTGATGTCACTAAGTTTTTGCAAGTTTTAGAGTGGTCTTTACAAACAGAACTTAGTGTTAATTTTATCAACCACTACGCTATGTTGATGTTGTCACAAATTAATCGTTTTGCCCTCGATTCTCCGAAATACATCGACTTAAATAAATACATTCCGGAAAGAGGAAAGCCTCATCGTCTTAAAGATTTTAAAAAATATAATGAAGATAAAGAGATCTTAAAAGATATTGAAGCGGGAAAGATAACGTTAGAGTAATGACTTTAAAGAAAATGACTTAATACTAAATTGGCCTTTTATAAAAAGTATCTCCTATGAAGAAAATAAAAAAACGTATACTCCTTGCTTTCGGAACTAGACCTGAGGCCATTAAAATGGCCCCTCTTTGTCATGAATTTCTTCGTCATGCTGATCTTTTTGAAACGGCCATTTTAGTGACGGCACAGCATCGTGAAATGCTTGATAGTGTTCTTGAAATTTTTGATATACATCCTGATTATGATTTAAACGTAATGGCCCCTGGGCAAACTCTTTCTGAGGTGACCTCAAAAGTCATGATAGAAACGGAGAAAATACTCAAAGAATTTTCCCCTGATCTTGTTCTCGTTCATGGTGATACGACTTCGGCAATGGCAACGGCCCTTGCCGCTTTTTATCAGCAAATTAAAGTGGCGCATATCGAAGCAGGTCTTAGAACCAATGATCGTTTCTCTCCTTTTCCTGAAGAGATGAACCGCTATTTAGTTGATTATCTTTCAACTTACATGTTTGCTCCCACTTCTTTTTCTCAGGAAAACCTTCTTAAAGAAGGGAAGAGTCTTTCCGCAACCCTTGTCACGGGAAATACAGTTATTGATGCTCTTTTTTATATGTTAAAAAAACCATTTGATTTAAGTAAGACAAACTTACCTAAAAAATTCATAGACAATGCAATGAACGGTGGGAAGAAAAACATTCTCATTACCTGCCACCGGCGTGAAAGTTTTGGTGAAAAAGTTGACTCAATTTTAAATTCCATTAAAGATCTTGCGACGACATTTTCTCAATATGAGTTTTTATTTCCGGTGCACCCCAATCCTAATATTACAAACAAAGTAAAAATGGTTTTAAGTGATATTAATAATGTTCACCTCGTTGCTCCTCTTGATTACCAAACCTTTATAAATGTAATGAAAGGTTCATACTTAATTATTTCTGATTCAGGAGGCATTCAAGAAGAAGGCCCGGCCCTTGGAAAGCCTGTTGTCATTTTACGCGAGACTTCTGAAAGACCTGAAGCCGTTTTGGCCGGTACGGCCATCTTGGCAGGAACAGATAGAAAAAATATTGTAAGAATTGTGACTAATTTACTCACTGATGAAATGAAGTATTCAAAAATGGCGAATATTAAAAACCCCTTTGGTGATGGAACTGCTTGCCAAAAAATTGTTGAATTTCTGCGAGAGAAAATTTAGCAAATGTTTCTATAGAGGTCTGCGTGGATTTGTTCTTTCAAGATTTTATTAACGACATAGATAAAATAGTGCTTGCACTTATTTTACCTTTGACACTCGCTTATTGGTGGTTTGGCCTTGATGACCTTTTTATTGATTTTTGGGCATTTTTCAAAAAGTTAAAACCTCAATTTTTAAGTGATGATGAATGGGCAAAGATTCAAGCTCTAGAAGAAAAGCCTCTTGCTATAATGGTTGCAAATTGGAAGGAATTTCAAGTTTTAGAAAGAATGGTGATGGGGAATTTATCCCGAATTGACTATAAAAATTATCACTTCTTCCTTGGTGTTTATCCTAATGATTTAACGACAGCGCAAGTTGCACAGAGCTTAGAAAAATTATTTCCAGAGAAAGTGCATGTCGTTGTGAACTCGCTTGTAGGCCCGACAAACAAAGGCCAGATGCTCAACGAAATTGTTAAAGGGATTCATGTTTTTGAAAAAAAAATGAGTTTTGAATTTGCGGCCTACATTATTCATGATTCGGAAGATTTAATTCATCCGCGCTCTTTAAAAATATATAATAGTACACTTGCAGAAGGTTTTGGCTTTGTGCAAATTCCCGTATTCCCGATAACTCCTAAACTCAGTGAATATGTTTGTGGCTCTTATGCTGACGAATTTTCAGAGTCTCATACGAAAGACATGTTGGTGAGAGTGAATTTGACAAAAACAATACCCTCGGCGGGTGTAAGTACAGCATTTTCTCATGGCCTTATTAGTAGCTACTTAAAACAACATGATGGAAGATTAATGGATAAGGTTACACTCACAGAGGATTACGAATTAGGTCTGAGAGTGAGGGCCCATGGATTTAAGGCGCAATTTGTGTCCCGCTATTTTTATAATGAATTAGGTGAAAAAGAATTTATTGCAACTCGTGAATTTTTCCCACGAACGTTTGCAAGCGCCATTAAGCAAAAAAGTCGCTGGACGCTCGGAATTGCTTTTCAAGGTTTTGAAAATCTGGGTTGGCAAGGAAATTGGATTTACCGCTATTTTCTTTATCGAGATAGAAAAGGCCCTATTGCAAATTTATTAACGATCATAGGACTCTTTTTGTTTCTTTATATTTTAGTAAGAGGGTTAGTGGATCCTTCTTTTGAAATTCTTCTAAAAGATCATTTAAATGTTGTTCTAGGATCGGCCACAATATTGTTTATGGTCAATAGAATTATTCAAAGAATGATTGCAAGTTATAGAGTCTATCGCTTTAAATTATTTCTTCTTGTTCCCTTTCGTATTTTGATTTCTAATTGGATTAATGCTTTTGCTGCGCTTAAAGCAACTAGGCAATACTTTGATGGGAAAATTAAAGGTGTGGCCCCTGCGTGGGCGAAAACACACCATGAACTTCCCCCGAATTTTGGAATTGATTCACCAAAGATTGGAGCAAATTAGATGAATATCTTTTTGAGTTTTATTTTTTTGTTAAGTGCCTCTTTGTTTTCAGCTCCGCTCAGAGCAGAAGATAAATGTATACGGATCTATTATGACTCATCTGCTGATTCTCTTTATGCTTGGATGGCAGAGATGTACTCTATTAATCTTTCAAATCTTTTGGGACATTTTCCTGATTATCAGCAAATTATTATGCCCCTTTCAAAATATAAAAAAGGGGCCATTGAAGACTGCCAGGCCACTTTTTATATTGGAAGTAATTTTTCCGCTGCTATTCCCGAAGATTTTATAAGTGATTTTACGAGCACAAATAAGCAAGTTGCTTGGCTTGGCTATGGTATTTGGAAAGTGGGGGCAGAGCGCCTCTCGAATTTATTTGGATATACCTACTCGCATCTGACGACACTTGATAAAGAAAATCTTGATGAATTAGGGCAACCTACTTTTTATAAATTTTTCCCCTATAAAGGTGAAGTGTTTGAAAAATATGGAGCATTTTATCGTCCTCCACCAAATAGTGGTGTGCCCAATGTAGAAGATCGCACAAAATTTATGGCCGCTTTTGAAATGGCCGTTCTCATGCCCGATGAAGAAATGAATCCTCAGACGAAGGTTTTAGTCTGGGCAAAGCACAATAATAATATTAATCCGCCAGTACCTTACATACTTCAAAATAAAAATCGCTTTTATATTGCTGATATCCCTTTTAGTTTTATGCATGAAGCAGACCGCTATATGGTTTTTGCGGATATTTTGTTTGATATTCTTAATGAGAAACCGCGATTTACAGGAAAAAGGCCAGCACTTTTTAGAATCGAAGACATTAGTTCCGATACTATTTGGCCTTTGTTTAATGATCTTATCAAAATGTTAAATGAATATCGTATTCCTTTTCAACTTGCTTTGATTCCTATTTTTGCTGATCCCCTTGGTGTAACGGATGCGGCCGGAACAATAAATCAGTATCGTCCTCTTACGAATGATTTTACGATGATGGAGATGATGAAAAAGGTTAAAAAACTTGGTGGTGATTTTGTCATGCACGGAGTAACACACCAATATAAAAATCTTAGAAATCCGTTTAATGGACTTACAGGTAATGATTTTGAATTTTGGGATGCGATTAATAATGGCCCAGTTCCTGATGACGGGCTTCATTTTATTCTTGATAAACTTGATCTTGGATGGTTCTTTTTAAATAAGGCCAAAATTTATCCGGCGATTTTTGAGGTCCCTCACTATCAGGCTTCTGCCTATGACTACAATGTTTTAAGTCTTGTCTTTGATTGGACCATTGGACGTATTATTTATTTTCAGCAAAACGTTACGGATAAACCTGAAAGTCTTCCTGACGCGCTCAAATATAACGAGTTTGGTTTTTTAAATTCAGCGGATAGATTTTCGGCCTTAGAAAAAATGAAAGTGGTAAGTGGGCGCCGTTTTACAGGGCAGATTTATCCTTACGAGTCTTATGGAGACTGGTATGGGCAACGCGTACTACCTGAAAATCTCGGAAACATTCAGGCCTACCTTAACGATTCTGTTGTTGCCACAAGGACAATCAAAGATTTAATTAAAACGGTAAAACGAAATCGTGTTTTACGTGATGTTTGGGCCTCCCTGTTTTTTCACTCGTTTTACTTAGATGCTTTTCCTCGCGATGGACTTGGATCATATCCAGGCGATACGAAGGATTTGAGGGAATTAATAGAAACGATTTTAGATAATAATTATGAATTTATCGATGTCAGAGACTTTACACAAAAAAATAAAAAGATAATACGACCAAAAACGATTTTTATTCGCGGAGATGAGGCCAATGAATTTTTATAAGATAAAATTAACTTTCTCTTGTCTTGTTTTCTGCCTTTTGTTGGTAGGGAAAAGTTGGGCCGAGATGAGCTCACCTGAATCGCTGCTTCAAAAAGCTAAGCAAGGCGCAGAGTATTTTATTGATGTTGCCTTTGAAATTGATCAAAATGTTCCTGAACTTCGTAGTAAAGATCAGGCCACTGAATATCTAAATATTCTTGATGATCTTGAGCGCATTGGAAATGAACTCGGTTTAGAAAAAAACCAGATGGCCATCTTTCATAAAGTGGCCGATAAATTGGCCACTCACACCTCACGCTGGATTGAGATTCATAAATTAGAAAATCGAGAGATACTTTTAAAAATTCATGAGCGAATGGAAGCTGATAGTGCGTATTATTATTTCATGACGGTTCAAGAAGCTCTTCGAGCAATGACCAAACTTGAAGATTTAAAAATAGCTCAAGAAAGAATTGCTGAATTCTTGCAAATTGGTTTAAGGAAAAAAAGGCCAGAATTTTTGATGACGGCCTATAAGTCTGCTATGACAAAAATTTCTGCTGACGTTTTAAGTAGCGAAATCATCAAATTAGAAATGTCAGATGAAGAAAGATCTTTTTGGATTCGTCACCTAATTATGCCTGATGAGTTTGGAGTTTTACTTCAAAATATAAATGATGCCATTTTAAAATTCACGAAAGATGATGAAAATAAGTCGAACGTCCTTCGGGAAATGTTAGAACAATTTTATCTTCTTGCCTCTGATCAGGCCTTAAGATTTCCCATGAATATTAAAATGAATATTACTGATCTTCTTGCCCGTCTTTTTGAAGAGCAAATACGTCTTTCATTTAAAATTAATAAAGATGTTTTTAAGCGGGATCTTCTATACCTTGGCCCGGCAAGACTTAGTGGGCTTTCTGCACTTTGGATGGATGTTGATTTAGTTAAATTTTCAACATCCCTAGATTATGACAATTCTCTTCTTGAGTTAATGCCAATAATGGAGCAGCAATTGTCGGACTCTGGGCTACTAACTGAGTATAGGGCCTTTCAAGATTATTCAAAAAAAGTAAGGACAAGCATTGCTTTAGATCAGCTTAATGCTTTTGGCCTCTATGAATTAACTGATGCCGAAGGAATAAAACATACAATGACACTTCTAAAGCTTGGGCGAGGTGAGATTGTTGCGGGCCTGAGTTTAAAAGGAAATTCATTGAAAATTTATTATAAAAATATTTCTTATAATCCCGTCACAAAGATCTTTTTAGGAACTCAACAAGACGATGGTTCGATGCTAGAAAATGTTCTTCCTATGAAATTTAAAATCCTTTCGGATGGAAAAATCAATTTTAGTTTCACAACTTTTCCTCCCTCAAAGCAAAAAATGAGTGGGACAAAAATTCAGTCCTTTGAAAATTTATCCTCTCATAATGAAGAGAATGTTGTTTCATTAGAAGGAACTTATAAAGGGACTTATTATAATTTATTAAATAATAAATCATACCCTCTTGAACTTAGTGTTTTTATTTTCGGTCGCTCTTATCAGGCCACGATGAACATTAACTTAAACACTGAAGCAAGACCGGTCAATGATCCTAATCATTGGAGTTTTTATCCAGTACAGTTTTCCCTTGGAAGTAATATCGATAAAAATGCAATCGTTTATCTTTGGACAAACAGTGCAGGGCCTATTATGCAGTTAAGAGCAAAAATGGAGCAAGGCCGCTTAAAAGGTGATTATCTTTCCGCCAGTGAAGGCCGTTTGGGTATTATTGATTTAGAAAAAATAGAAGACACCGCAAATAGTGATCTTGGTAAATAATGAATGAGGTACTTTGTGTTTAAAAAAATGAAAACTTCCTTTTTAGTGTTTGTTGTCCTTAGTTTTGCAACGACGGCATTAGCGCAATTTGCGCCAGATTTTCGTCGAGGTTTTAATTTTGTCGATTTTAATGGGCATTCCTATGGGAACTCAGATGTCTCTGTTGAATTACAAAAACTGAAGGCACTGGGAGTTACTTGGATAAGTCTCACTCCTATTGGGATGATGTCTAATTATCAATCAAACTTAATTTCAATTTCAGATAATCAGTGGAGTACTCAACGTGATTATCGCAAAGTTATTCAGTTGGCCCATAGTCTTGGAATGAAGGTCAATATTAAACCTATGCTTTTTTTGCACGACGTGGCCACGAGCAATGAGCAAGGCAATATAACAAGATGGCATGGTATTATTGAACCCACAAATCCTAGCTTGTGGTTTAATTCTTTTTTTAATTATATAAGTTTTTATCTTCGAATCGCAGAGGCAACAGGGGCCGATGAATTTACTATTGGTTCAGAACTCATGTCAATGACGGTTGGCCTTCCTGATTATTTAAGAAATAATGACAATCAGATTTTTTGGTATGGTTTCCCTGGGGAATGGGTAAAGATAGCAAAAAAATCAAAGGAAATTTATAAGGGAAGAATTTCTTATGATTTTAATTCGGGGTGGGAATACCAAAATTATAAAATAAGACTTTACTATGAATCATTGGCAAGGCCTGAGGAGCGCTTAGGTTTTTCTGAGTTTTATCAACTTTTAGATACGGTTGGTTGTGATATGTATGATTCTCTTCTCAGTAGGGAAGATCGCTATCAAAATGCTGAGGAGTTACAACGCATGTTGAATGAAAATGCGGCCATCTTAGCAGATAATATTATGACAAACTTAGATGAAATGAACGACTATAATTGTCAGATTCAAAATGACATTGATAAGTGTGAAAAAAAACTTGATATAAAAGAGATTGGTTACAAAAGTTGCACTGATTGTTTCATCGATCCCTGGGGATATGATGGCCATGGGAAAGTTAATTTACCTCATCAAGCTTATTCTTATAATGCGATCCTTAAGGCCTTCTCTGCTCCACGCTACACTCAAAAATTAAGTGGCATCTTTTTTTGGGAATGGAAAACAGCTTCTGATGTTGGTGGAGTGAATGATTCTGGTTTTACTCCTCAGGATAAAGAGCAAACATTAGAGATCATAAGACGCTTTTTTCTTAGTATTTAGTTATGGCCATTAAATCTTTGATGATATTTCTTTTGTCTTTTCTTGCTTACTCTCAAGAGGGGCAGCTTTATTCAGAGTCAACACTACAGAGAAACCAAAAAAAGAATCTCATCGTCGACACTAAATTAAGTCAGTTCATTTTCAAAGAGAGCAAATGGGGGAGGCCTTATCTTTTTTTTCGTGAGGCCTTGGACACTAAAAGTAAAACTTCTGAGAATTTAATTTATAATGAAAATTATTATTTCTTTGGGCCTGGATTTATTAATAAGACCTTGATTCCTTTTTCGCAAATTTTTGTTGAAGCAGGTTTTATAGATCATGTGAAAGGATTATATTCGAATGAATCTCATTTTGAATATCGCGCTGGCCTGACTTTTTGGTATGAGCATTCTTTTTTTGACCTGCCCATTCACTACGCCTTGGCCAGTGAAAATTATGCAGAAGGGATAGGCCGCTTTAATGAAGAAAAAAATATTGTGGCAACTTTCTTTACTCGCCTCCTTCTTAAGCAAATAACTGAAAGACCCTATGCACTTGATTTCTACCTTTCTCCACGATTTATGACGGATACTCAAAAAATTGATTACAATAGAAAGTTTGAATTCGATCAAGGCCTAAGGGGACGGTATCATTTTAAAATGTGGTACGGACAACTTTATTTTTATCATACCGATGGCCGTTATCTACACAAAACGGCTTTGAATCCTAATCAAACTTATAGCGATTGGAGAATGCTCTTTGCCTTTGGTGGAAGTTGGTAAGTTTTAAAAACTTGTCCTTTTTTTACTTTATCTTTTTTTTCTGTACGACTTGCATCGCAGGAGGCTCTTCATCTCGTGAGCAAGTTTATGGAATAACCCTTGATGCCATTGATAATCTATCAAAAATTGTTGAAATGTTACAAACGTTTGATGTTAGGCCAACGGTGAGAGTTGTTTTTGATGAAAAACAAAACTCAAATTACTATAGTGAAGCACTTCGAAAAATTTCTAAAAATGCCTACGTGATGGGAGAATTGCTTGATTCCTCTTTTTCTAAAAATGTAAATTTTTCCGCTTATAAAAAAAGAGTTCATGAGTATTATCAAAATTTAAATGCTGAAGTTCAAATTTGGGAAATTGGAAATGAAGTTAATGGAGATTGGGCCGGAAGTGATGCGATCGAGAAGGCAACTGCTGCTTTTGATATCGTTCAATCATATAAAGGCAAAACGGCCCTCACTTTTTATTATAATAAAAACTGTGAAGATAAAAACGGGCCTATGATGGATTGG
>Ga0247844_1001417_pt1:20000-44454 | contig 44454 bp, 43 predicted proteins | sample LaCtaG_FD_192421 | JGI IMG/M metagenome (GOLD analysis project Ga0247844, IMG submission 192421) | Freshwater microbial communities from meromictic Lake La Cruz, Castile-La Mancha, Spain - LaCruzMarch201714.5m_1 | ecosystem: Environmental > Aquatic > Freshwater > Lake | place: Spain... | reverse complement strand
TACTGCAATATTGGTAGAGACAGCTGATGAGTGGTTGGGTACAGATAGAATTTATTTAAAAATGAATGAATAAATACTAAGGCTATTTTCAAAGAATGGATTAAGCCTGCTTTTTTAGATAAAGCAGTAGTATCGCTTTATCTAAAAAATGCAGGAATGAGTAATTTTTAAACTAAAATCAGATTTTTATTGATTTTGAGAAGGATTAATTTAAACTAAAACACGAATTAACCAATCATGGTTAATTTTTTAATCATAATCGTTAAATACTCATGAAGTAAAACAGCTTTTACAGAAGAAACGACGCTCTATCTTCATGAAAATTTAAAGTCATATAAATGGATTTCTATGAATAAAAAAATTGCTGTGATGTTGTGTTTATCTGGCGGAATTAGTGCTTCTTTTGCTGGCGCCATGGGTGAGATAAAAACTTGTACCGATACGTCTTGTATGCCATGGTTTTTAGAATTAGGAACTGGCGCAAGCTTTTCAAACTCAGCATCAATTAACTATCAACCTCAATACAACAATTGGGATGTGCCCACAACAACTTATGATAGTTCTTTAGGAACTGTGCCAATTTATATGGCAGGCATTGGTTATACAGCCAGTCCTTTGTTAAAAATTGACGCTAGTTACTCTTTCAGAGGCCAGTATAAATATGCAAAGCATTTAGAATATATCACAGCAGGAGTAACCAACCCATTAGGTCCTAGTACATACTATTTCAACCTAAGCAGTAATTCTTTAATGTTTAGTGGTACCCTGTACGCGAAAGGTTTAGAAGGTAGCTACCCTGAGCTTAAGAATCAGCTGGTCAGAGAAGTTGGGTCTTACGGTTACATTCAACCGATTATTGGTGGTGGAATCGGCGTTTCTTATAATACAGTCACTAATTTCCATACAATTCTTGATAATGGCAATTACAATACTTCTGGTTTACAAGACACAACCAATGCTGCATTTGCATGGCAGTTAAATGCGGGCCTTGATTGGCAAGTCACCGAGCGTTTCAGTTTTGATGTAGGTTACCGTTATTTTAATGCTGGACTATTCACAACTGGGGATGCTTTAACCACAGGCGTTTCATCAACAGGTGCTTTTGCCACACCACACTGGGTTCCAAATTGGAATGCCAAATTATCAGCAAATGAAGTATATTTCACCGCTAAAATTGCATTTTAATTGTAGATAAACATTCATCATCTGAATGGTTCGATAATATATCAAAAGGGGAGTGTAATCAAAAGAGCGAATTCCGTAATATAAATAGCGGGAAATCTATTTTGGCCTCAGATGATCTCATTCTCGCGCAAACCACTGACTTCAGGTGCAGGTTAATGGCGGTGCGTGGCAGTTTATTTTTACTGAATTCATCGGTTTTGTGATATAAGCATCACTGGAAAGAGAGCTTTACGTGATATTTGCGACTTTATTTCCATATAGTGATATTTCGCTACTTATGTTACGGCATTCGCTCTTTTTATTACACTCCCTAACACTTATGCTGTAATTGAGAATATTAAAACACTATCATCAAAGATATCATTTAAGTGAGTTTGTGAATATAAGCGGGAATTACTCCCCAGGAACATAACACTTGTGTATTGGTGACCGTATATTGTTTTGAAAGCGCAAGTGGTTTTGCACAGCTGATGATGATAGAAACGGGTTGATGTTGGATTTTTTGAGTGATTGCTTTCCATAGTTCGGGTATAAAGCTTGCGACATTGATAAATAGAATGGTCGCATCGGTCCATTGAGTATCTAAAATATTTTGTTGTAAATAGGTGATATTGCCTTTTGATTTTTGTGCGGCAATATTGAGAAGCTCTGGCATGCATTCGACGCCATAGCATTTTTTCATAGCAAAGACCTGGCTGCAGGCCAATACTGTTTTGCCTAAGCCGCAACCCAGATCATAGAATACGCTTTCATGGGTGGGTTTGGTCATTGAAATGAGTGCTAAAAAACTTTCCAGTTGAATTTCACCGTAAGTGAGCTCAAGTTGCGGGTTTTCGATACGCGCTTGGGTAGAGATTTCAAAGCCATTTACATCTGCATAGTGCCTGTTAATTTCGTTGATGTGTTCTAAGATATGGTATTGTTGCCGCCATTTTTTGATGACTTGTTGATCAAGCCATTTTTTAAAACATATCATGGTCTTGCATCCATTCATCGCGTGCGTATTTAGACAAATAATTGCGAATAGAGTCGGGGAGGATGACCAAGCATTTCTGTCCTTCTTTTAGATTACGCGCTGCTTGCAATGCTCCCCACATGGCCGCACCACAAGAGCCACCAATTAACAAACCCTCTTCAGCAACTAATCGTCGTGCGGTTTGAAATGAATCTTTATCGTTGGTTTTGATATACTTATCAATGAGGGAATTATCGAGTACATTCGGAATAAAATCATAGCCGATGCCTTCAACCAAATAAGGGGCGATATCATCGCCACCGCCTAGGATGGAACCGATAGGGTCGACGCCAATGATTTGGATACTTGGGTTGAAAGCCTTTAAACGTTGCGCAATCCCAGTAATAGTACCACCTGTACCGACACCGGCCACCACCATGTGCAAGTCATGACCGAAATCTTCAATGATTTCTTCGGCAGTGGTTTGATAATGGATTTCTGGGTTGACAGGATTATTATACTGGTCAAGGATATGTGAGTTGGGAATTTCTTTTTGTAATTGTTTGGCAAGTGAAATATGGCTATCCGGATCACTCCACTTTGCTTCTGATCTGGTTCGATAGATAGTCGCACCTAAGCGTTCAAGGACCACCTGTTTTTCCATGCTCATTTTTGCAGGCATGGTGATAATGACCTTATAACCTTTTACCGCTGCAGCCAGAGCAATGCCTATTCCGGTATTGCCAGAGGTCGGCTCAATTAATGTATCGCCGGGCTGAATTCGACCAGATTTTTCTGCTTGCTCAACCATTGCATAACCGATTCTATCTTTGATTGAGCCGCCTGGGTTAAAGAACTCACATTTAGCAAACAACTGGCAAGGCAGGTCTTTTCCAATTCGATGCAGGCGAACGCAAGGCGTATGACCGATAGCTTGTAAAATATTTTCATAAATCATGATCGTCTCTTAATAATTAAGTGTCATATGTTCTTATATTTATCATAGGTGATGCGGACAATGTTCACAAGCCAAACGTATTAAATTGACATCTTGGATGTGGGCATTAATAATCTAAATAAACAAAAGCCATTTTTAATGGAAAAACCATGATTTCTATAGAAGAATTAAAAAAACAAGCTGCATTAGCCGCCATTGAAATGATTGAAGAAGATATGGTGATTGGTATTGGTAGTGGTAGCACCATCAATGCGTTTATTGATGAGTTAGCGAAAGTAAAAAATAAAATTGAGGGTTGTGTATCGGCCTCTAATGAAACCACCTCGCGTATTAGAGCTTTGGGTATTCCAGTCCTTGATATGAATACTGTCAATGAGATCCCTTTGTACTTTGATGGTGCAGATGAAATCAATGCTCGCAAAGAGCTAAAAAAAGGCGGTGGTGGTGCATTGACGCGGGAAAAAATAATCGCAACTTACGCTAAAAAGTTTGTCTGTTTAATTGATGAAACGAAATTTAGAGCCGATTATTGGGGGGACTTTCCCATTGCTGTTGAAGTATTGCCGATGGCCAGAAGCGCTGTTGGTCGGGAGCTGTTAAAACTCTCTGCTAATCCGGATTATCGCTCAGGGTTTATAACCGATAATGGCAATATCATTATCGATGTCTATCAATTGGACATGCTCAATCCTTTAGAGATGGAGCAGCGTTTAAACCAAATGGTGGGCGTGATTGAAAATGGTATTTTCGCCAAAAGAACCGCAGATAGTGTGATTATTGCGACGCAATCAGGGTTAAGGCGCTTTTAATGCGCCTCTTCCCAGTTTTTGCCTTGACCGATATTTACTAAAAGTGGGACAGCCAATTGCATGGCTGTTTCCATTGCTTTTCTTAATTGTGGCTTAAAGGCTTCAACATCGTCATTATGGACTTCAAAAACCAACTCGTCATGTACTTGGAGGATCATATGTGCTTGTATTTTGGGATTATTTTTCAGCCATGAATGGATATGAATCATAGCTTTTTTAATCAGATCGGCAGCTGTCCCTTGCATCGGCGCATTAATAGCCACGCGCTCGGCCGCTTTGACCTTTCCCATATTCTTACTTTGAATGTCAGGCAAATATAAACGTCTCCCCATCAATGTTTGTACAAAGCCTTGGGCATGGGCAAGGGCTTTGGCTTGTTCCATATACTGTAAAACGCCAGCATAACGCTCGAAATACCGGTTGATATAGTTTTGTGCATCGGTGCGCGATACGTCTAATTGTTTGGCCAAACCAAAAGCGCTCATGCCATAAATCAAACCAAAATTTATGGTTTTCGCATGCCGACGCTGCTCTTTAGTAACCTCATCAATGGGGATGCTAAAGATTTCACTGGCAGTGGCTTGATGGACATCATGATTATTGTTAAATGCTTTGATTAACAAGGGATCTTGAGATAAATGCGCCATAATACGCAATTCAACTTGTGAATAGTCTGCAGTAACGATGGTGTAACCCTCTTTAGAAATGAATGCGCGACGAATCATGCGTCCTTCTTCAGTGCGTATTGGGATATTTTGTAAATTAGGCTCACTGGACGACAACCGTCCTGTGGAGGTCACCGCTTGATTATAGGACGTGTGTACACGTCTCGTTTCAGGGTTAATCCGTTTGGGAAGGGCGTCGATGTAGGTGGAGACCAATTTACTTAAGCGACGATGTTGCAAAATAATATTGGGCAAGGGATAGTCATGGGCCAGTACTTGCAGAACATCTTCAGCGGTGGATGCTTGTCCACCTGCTGTTTTACTGACAATTGGAAGTTGCATTTTTTCAAAAAAAATCTCTGCCAATTGCTTGGGTGATTGTAAATTAAATTCTTGTCCCGCAGCTGCCCAAGCCTCTTGTTGCAAAGTATTCAGTTTTTCTTTAAGAATAATCCCTTGTTGGCGCAATAATGCGCCGTCAATGGCCACGCCACATGCTTCCATGTCTTTCAATACTTGCAATAATGGAATTTCAACATCATGTAATAATTTTTTTTCTTCATCATTTAAATGTTGCATAAAATACGTATGCAATTGATGGGTAAGCATGACGTCTTCACCAGAATACTCTGCCGCCCTGGCAATCGGTACTGCAGCAAATGGAATTTGTTTAGCGCCTTTACCAGAAACGTCTTCATAGCTAATCGAGTCTAAATGTAGATATTTTTTAGCGAGAGTTCCCAAATCATGGCGGTTAGCACTGCTATTTAAAAGATAGGACTCGAGCATCGTATCGGATAAAATCCCTTTTAGTTCAATCCCGGCACGCGCAAGTACATGGCTATCATATTTAAGATTTTGTCCTACTTTCCCAATCTGGGCATTTTCTAAAATCGGCTTCAGTCGTTCTAGGACTAAGGTAATCTCACAGTTGTTTGGTTCGTGATGTTGCAAGGGAATATAACAGCAATCATCTTGTTGGGTGCACAATGAAATACCAATCAAATTGGCATTAAGCGCATCGAGACTATCGGTTTCGGTGTCCAAAATGAGAATGGTATTTGAGTTTATTTTTTCTAGCCAAGCATCCAGAGCATCGATGTTGTCGATGATTTGCACCACAGATGGGGCTGCCTTGGTTGGCATAGCCGGGATGCTGACTGCAGATTTAACCCATGATTTGAATTCAAGTTCTTCGGCAATTTTTAAAATCCCTGCATCATCTCGGGCTTTTGGCTTTAAATCCTGAATATGCATAGGCAATTCAAGGCCGCAATCAATGGTCACCAAGCGTTTGCTGGTGACAAAAAATGGAATGGTTTCACGTAGATATTGCCCCACTTTCCCGGAAACGTCATCCGCATTGGCAACTAAATTATCGAGAGTTTTATAAGTATTGAGCCATTTTGCGGCTGTTTTTGCACCGCATTTTGGCACGCCAGGGATATTATCTGAGGTATCGCCTACTAAACACAAGTAATCAATAAATTGGTGCGGATGAATATCATATTTATCGAAGACTCCTTTTGGATCCAACCATTGATCAGACATGCTATTGTAGAGGGTTATATGTTCATTGACCATCTGGGCAAAGTCTTTATCGCTGGTGGCAATACATACCGGAAGTTGTATCTGCTCGGCTTGTTTGGCAAGTGTGGCAATGACGTCATCGGCTTCCACACCAGGAATGGCATAAACAGGGAGCCCTAGTTTTTCAATTAACTGCACCAAAGGCTCATATTGGCATTTTAGATCGCTCGGGGTGGGTGGACGTTGCGCTTTGTATGCTGGATAGATATCTTCTCTAAAGGTTTTGCCCGGGGCATCAAAAATCACCGCCATATATTCAGGTTGATATTGAGCCACTAACTTTTTTAACATGTTCGCAACGCCATAAATTGCCCCTGTTGGCTGGCCTTTCGAGTTAATTAATGGCGGTAGGGCATGAAAGGCACGATAAAAAAAAGAAGAACCATCAACAAGCATACAGTGGGTATTTTTCATTATTCGATCTCAGCGGTCATTTGCGCAATTTTTTGCTCTAGTTCTAGCAATCTTTCCTGCATTTTAGAAATGTGTTTTCGCATATAGGGAATCCTTGTACTGGATAGTTCATGTTCTAAAGCCTTCTCCTTGGGTCTCGCGGGGTTCCCAAGATACGTGATCCCTTTTTTCAATACTTTTTTAGGTGCCACACCAGTTCGGGCGCCCAGTGTGACTTGGTCTTCAATTCTAACATGATCACTAATGCCGACATTGGCAGCCAGCACAACATTATTGCCAGTACTTGAGCTTCCGGCAATGCCCGTAAATGCACAAATTATATTGTGTTCACCAATTTTAACCGAATGTGCGATCTGCACTAAGTTATCAATTTTTGTGCCTTGACCAATGCGAGTGGTGCCTAAAGTGGCTCTGTCGACCACGGTATTGGCGCCAATTTCGACATTAGCACCTATCACAACACTTCCAGCATGGGGTAATTTATGGTGAACACCATGAATGAACCGATATCCAAAACCATCGGAACCAATAGTGGTTCCGGCATGGATAATGACTTTTTTATCCAATGAGGTGCGGGGGTAGATGGTGACATGGGGGTGAATTTCACAGGCTTCACCAATTTGACAATGCTCACGAATTACGGCATGAGCATGAATCACCACTTTATCGCCAATCTCGCAGTGGTCTTCAACAATGGCATAGGGACCAATATGCACATTTTGCCCAAGTTTCACATGGGCTCCAATATATGCGGTGGGATGAATGCCAGGTGCTTTTTCAATATCAGGATAAAAAACGGAAATCAACTGAGCAAATGCCATTAAAGGGTACTCTGAAATAATAACAGGTTTCGTTGCATCGTCTGGTTTTTTACTTAGAATTACAGCTGCAGCTGAAGATGCAAATGCCGTTTTCATATGTTCAGCACTATCGGCAAACACCAGAAAATCAGAACTAACTTCATCTAAAGGGCAAAGACCTAAAATTTTCGTATCAGGATTACCATGAAATTCGGCATCTAACATCTCTGCCAATTGGGAAAGGCTATAAATCATATTGAGTAAGCTCATGGGCAATTTAAAGAAGGTATTATACGGTTTAGTTTAAGAACTGGCGATGGTTTCAGGTAAGAAATTTTTTAAGTGTTGACGCGAACTAAACCTCGTACTGATTATCAGTGAAATATGGTTAGAAAATATTGCCTACTTCAGGATGCAGTGGAATATGGATAGTGCTTTAGTCGAAAGGAACTGCGCAAGGTTCTGTCGCAAAAACTTTTAAAATCTAAAAACGAGTATTCTCCGGGGGAGCTTAGGTAGCTAGGGTGTTGAATTGCTCAAAGATTGTCATATTGTCGGAATTCTGATGTTGATTTTTTCGTAACATATGATGGAGTTCAACACCTGATAAAGTTGCTTCCGCCGAGTGAAACACCTTAAATCCCTTCATTGGCTTGGTGGATTTTTTTAATAAATCGATGGTCTTGTTCAACAATATTATTGAGGTATTTTATTTGCCTCACGGTTAATTGAACGAACATAAAACCCAGCAATGTAAGCTTCAAATTAATCGTATCAATCCCAGCTTTATTTGCGCCGCTCTTGTCGATGCTTACCTTTTCTGGCAACCCATTATACCCAATTGCTTTTTCAAAAAAAGCCCTAGCAGCAGGCTCGTCACGTTTTTCAGAAAGAATAAAATCAACAGTTTGATCTTCTTTGTCAACGGCACGATATAAGTATACCCATCGGCCTTTTACTTTAATATAGGTTTCGTCCATGCGCCATGAAATTCCAACAGGGTGCTTATAGCGCTTGCGGAGGGGCTCTTCCAGTTGAGGTGAATAATAATGAATAACCCAGCGATTGATGGTGGAGTGGTCAACCTTTTCAGGCCGCACTCTGACGCCAGCTCTTCAATGTCACGGTAGCTTAATGCCTAGGCTACGTAACAACGAACTAGCATTACAATTATCTCTTTTTTAAAGTGGCGCTGTTTAAAACTGATCATTGGATACCCCTGTCTCGGTTTCAATGATCTAAATTATAGGCATGAGCCAGCTTTTGCGACAGAACCTGTATTAACGACATCCCTTGCCTTTCATGAGTTAAAAGAAGACAAATATATCATTCAAAGGAAAATCATGTACGTGCTTTGCAAGAAATAAATGATGAAGACGGGTTAACATTAAGGGACGTGATAAGCAAAGATGTGGAATTAAAAAAAATTGTGGATGAAGGTTTAAATCAGCAGAAATCTCATGTTTTAGAGTTTAAGAAAAAATTATTAGCGATGAAACAAGGAGATGTTCCAAATACATTAGCAGCAGGAAAAGGGGAGGACAAGTCAACACCCGGCTCTCGAAAATTGTAAACGTATACCCCCAATAATCCCGCCTATAACAAAATCCATAATAATACAGATAATAGCGTCTAACCAAGTTAGTGTCCCAAAGTTTCTGTAAATTCAGGAAGGGCTAGAAAAAAAGAAAGCCATCCGTTAAACTTCATGCGTGTTTAGCGACAGACATAAGAGGAAAAACAGATGGCTTTGAATAATAATGATACCAATTTTTAGATATTGCGGAAATTATTTGTGAAGAAGGATTAAGCGGAATAGATAAGGCTGTTCAAATCATTATTAATGGGGCAATGCTGATTGAACGAGATAGACATCCCAAAGCTGAACGTTATGAAAGAACCCCAGAAGGTCTGAGCTATGCCAATGGCTGAAAAATTTGGAGAAATTCTTCGGCAGGATATTCCAGAATACTCCTCTAACATTATTGTTCTCCCATCAATGAGACCTCTTTTAAAATCTTAGTTTCACTATTGCTGCTCCACTATCCCCGCCTTATCTAGCAAATTCAAATTCTATGCTATAGTTTGCCATGTGTTTCAAAAGAGGGGTGGTAAAAATTAGCGCAATCGCTTCACATGGACTTTTCGCCCCTTTAACTTACCGTTTTGAAAATATTGATAAGCTTTATCCGCCTGACTTTGATGAATCGTTACGTAAGAGTGAATGGCTGCAACAGTGATTTTTCCAATCATGTCTCCTGCAAGTCCTGCATCTTTTGTTAGTGCACCCAGTATATCGCCGGGTCGAATTTTATCTTTTCGACCAGCACTTAACGATAGAGTCACCATGGTTGGCGATATGATAGAGAGATCTGTTTGATTCAGCGTGTTAATGTTGCCCCAAGTTAAGGGTTGACTCAAACCCATTTCAATCGCACAAAGACGTTCAGCATCGGCAGGTGTTGTTAAACTCAAAGCCAACCCCTTGCTCCCCGCACGCCCGGTACGACCGATGCGATGAATATGGATATCATGATCAAACGCCAATTCAAAATTTATCACTGCTGGTAATTCTTTAATGTCCAGGCCCCGCGCTGCAACGTCCGTTGCAACTAAAATAGAGCAACTTTGATGTCCAAAACGGATCATCGCTATATCGCGTTCAACTTGATCCATATCGCCATTTAAAGCGATAGCGCTAAACCCCTCTTTGGTTAGCAAACTTGACAACAGTGTAGTTTGATCTTTGGTATTGCAAAAAATCAGTGTTGATGTAGGGTTATAATGTAATAACAACGCTTTTAATAATGGGAATTTATCTGAAGCACAGGCCACCTCATAAAAGTGTTGCTCGATATCCACATCCGTAGGCAGTTCTTCGATAACGATTCGTTTTGGATCCAGCATAAATTTACTAGCCAAGACTTTAATTTCTGAGGGATAGGTTGCCGAAAATAACAATGTCTGCCTTTTTTTAGGACAAACGGCGATCACGTTTTTTATCTCATCAAAAAAACCCATGTCCAACATTCGATCTGCTTCATCTAAAACCAAGGTTTGTAATTTATTTAACAACAATGAAGCTTTATTTAAATGTTTTTGCACACGACCCGGTGTGCCCACAATGATATGCGCACCATGTTTTAATGAATCCAACTGTGGCTTCATGGGTATTCCACCTGATAAATTTAAAACTTTCACATTTGGCATCAAGCGCGCCAGACGACGGATGGCTTGGGTTACCTGCTCGGCTAGTTCACGTGTGGGACACAACACTAGTGCTTGTACTGCAAAACGATCTGGATTTAAATGATGTAACAAGGTCAAACCAAAAGCAGCTGTTTTGCCACTCCCCGTTTTTGCCTGAGCAATCACATCACTCCCCTCTAACATCATCGGCAAGCTTTGAGCCTGAATAGGTGTCATTTTCTCATAACCTAAGGAGGAAAGATTATTAATTAATAGGTCTCGCAACGTTAATGAGGAAAAAGACAGCGCGTCCGTACCTTCGAGATAATCAGGGGATGAAACAGGGTTCATGTCAACACATCGCTCTAAATTACAAATGAGCGCCTAGACTAACACGTATTAGCTCGATTTTAAACCAACCACCTTGTTTTAGATATCAACGTCTGATTTTTTGTTGAAGACTTTCGGAACCTCCTATGGCACAAAAAAAGCGGCCATGAATGTTTCAGTTCATGATCCAGCACTTCTCAATCCGTTGATGAAGTATTTATTTTCTAAATAATCAGCCTGTGAGTTCAGAAAAGGGGATGCGCCAAAAATCACTGGTGTTGATTTTTTTCATACCTAGGCCAATATACCAGGTGAGTGCCGCTTCGTTATTGCTTTCCACATCCAGTACGATTTTTTTTTGCCGAAGCTGTAATTGATGGACAATGGATATCAGCATGAAGTTCCCTAAGCCTTGACGTCTATACTCAGGTAAAACGGTGATATCACTGATCCGATAGCACTTGTTTTCTTGATTGACTTGGATAGAGCCGATGACCTTCTGTTCATAATAGAGCAACCATAGTTGCGTGACCGCGCTTTCAATAATACTGTTGAAGATATCTGGTGTCATCGATGTCCCCTGCGGAAAACCAACTTCTGAAATGGTCTTAAATCCCGGGAAATCAGCAGGGGTAGCCTTGTTGAATTCGAAGCCAGGACGCGCTAGAGGTTTTTTTGCAGGCCCTGTCCATTGCAGTCGATGCGAGGAATAAAGATAGACCCATGATCCTTCCGGTTTAATCAGAGGGGGCTGCTGATGAGCAGTGTGTATGACTACAAATTCTTTATAATCATTGGGTATATATTTCATCAACGCATATAATAATTGTTTAGCAAAGAGCTCGGTTTGAAAATGAGGGCGTATCAGGATACTGAGTTCACATGTTCCTTCATGAAATAAAAATCGACTGGCAAATCCAATAAGCTCCCTGCCATGATAGGCAAGGATATTGCAAGGAAAAGGCCTCGGTTTTTTTAGAATATGCCAGTAAATTAAAGGCGAGCTGTGTGCTCTTTTATGGACAGCTTCTTGCAAGTCCAAAAGCTGGTTTGATTGGTCTCTATTGAGACTTGACAGTTCTAGAAAGCTCATAGGGTATTAATTTTTTCAGTTTATATTAGCAGTTTAGCACAGTTTGGGGAGTATCAAAATTGTCTCCCTCCAAGTACGCCAAGACAACTGAGACCCACACATAAAAAGACATTGAGCAGAATATTTAAGAGAGCATCCCACCAAGCGCCGTTTTCAAGAAGATTTAATGTTTCTAAGGAAAAAGACGAAAAAGTGGTATAGCCACCTAAAAACCCAATGAGAAGCAATGCGCGTAATTGTGGCCCAATGTCACCAAATCTTTCAAAAATAATGGTAAATAGCATCCCCATTAAAAAAGAACCTGTCGCATTGACGACCAAGGTCCCAAAAGGAAATTGTCGGCCTAAAAATAAATGAATACCATGGGAGACCCAATAACGAGAAATCCCACCTAGACCCGCACCAAGAAAAATAAGTAAATGATGCAAGCATTTCTCCTTTAAATCAATCGCAATGCTAAAATAATGAGAGAGAAGAGAGCGCTATATCCAATCAATGGCTCTATCTTGGTATGATTTAATTTGTGTTGGAGGACCATGGCAAAAATTCCTATAATTAAGCCGTCCATAATGGATTTTCTCCAGATCATGATGGCAATCATTGAAACTGATAGTAGATTGGCTGTGAGTGTCTTATAGCGGATTTTATACAAAGGTGTAATTAACGAGCCGCCAATAAAAAATAAAATACCGCGAAATAACTCTTTTGGAATCATGCTTCCCAATGGGAAGCAAAATAAAAATATTGCAAAACAACACGCGACAATAAAAATACTTAGGGATTTTCTGGCGCCCAATTGAATGCCAATGGTGCTTTCAATATAGGTGGTGTTGGGCCCACAGAGTAAAATCCCGGAAATGATATTATTTAAACCGACGCTCATATAAGAAGGTGAGAGTGCCGGTTGCATGGGGACCTTGAGCGTCATTTGTAGTTGTTGTAAACAAAATACCCCAATAGCAGTGTCAAATAGGGAAAACAAACTAATTTCCAGTGTTTGTTTCGTAAGCGCTAGCCATTGAATCGGATCCTGAGATAATGAGAAAATGGTCGTGATGTGCGAAGGCCGTGCGAACAGGCCTTGCCAATGGGTGAGTTGGAACATACGAGCCAGCACAATGGTGCTAAGAACAGTAAATAATAAACCCAATCGGATATGAGTGGCTTTGTAAAAAGCAAGACTTGCCACGGTAAATATAAAAAGATAGGTATGAATATTTTGTAAGGCACTGAAATGTAAATCAGGGAATTGTTGCTCGATAGCAATGCGTATAAATAGAAATCCAATGCCAATATTTATGGTTTCCTGAATACTTTCTGGTAAAAATTGTGTGGTGTTACGAATTAACTTCATTTGTGACAGAGCAATCAGGGCAATGCCACTGAATGCCACGCCTAAAAACAAGGTTTTGGGATCTTGGTTTTGGGTGAGCAAATGACAAAAAAACCAACCAATACTGAGCCCTGGGGCAATAACAAAGGGTTGTCGAATGAGGAGACAACTGATGAGGCAGCCACTGCAGGCCAGAAGACAGATCGCAGTAAACCAGTGTGATGGACTACAACCAAATCTTTGAAGAACGTGACCATACAAAAAAGTGATGGTCCAAACAGAAAAAAAGACACTTAATCCGGCCGTTATTTCAGTTTTGAAGTATTGCAAACGTGCCGACATCATTTAAAAGTGAAACTTGAGTACGCCAATGACAATTTCAATGGCAATCAGTGCAATAATAATGAGCTCTAGACTGGTTGAGTGGCGGTTTTCTAAATAGCTATTAAACATATCAAATACTTCATTTAAGGTATTAAGTCGATGATTGATAGCGTTAATTCGGCGGGGAATATGTAAATATCTTTCAAGTAGGATGTAATACTCTTCAAGTGTCGGGTGCCGCCAAAAGAATTTAGGATGATAAAGAAAATTACTGACCAGATTCATTTCACTTTTGGCTACCAAAATTTCACCAATAATTTGACGAATACTATTACGACTTAAATACATTTCACCTTTGTTGGACAAGTTCTTAATGTATGGCGTGTATTTTTCAATCAAACTTTCCTGAAAGGTTTCAAAATATTGCAACTTAACCGATTGAGCAAAACCATAAGAAAGACTTAAACGAATATCTTCATGATCGATATCTTTGTCAATGGTTAAACAATCGACATCATAATAACCATGAGGAGCAATTTGGGTGGAGTCTCCTAGGCTGTAACTAAATTCATCATGTGTCTGAAAGAGAAGAGGGTGCAATGCAAATTTACTGATTTGATTTAAATAGGGCTTAATCCGATAGCGTTGAATACCCCAAGAGACTACTGTTCCGTCTTTGAAAATATAAATCAGAATGGGTTTGATGCTTTCAATCTTGCATTTAACCACATCCCTTGATCTGGATATGATGAAATCGGGGTAATTTTTTTTAAAATGTGAATCCAATCGACTTAAATCAATTTGATCTGCAACACAAAAGCTTAAGCACTCCATCCTAATCTCAAATTAAAATTTATTCCAGGACCGTATCTTTAGAGAAGGCTTTGCGGCGCTCAGTTTGGCCACTTAACCACAAGGGACAAACTTCTAAAGTTTCGGCAATTTTTAATAATTGCTCGTTATTTGGCAAGCTGTAGCCAAATAACATGGCATTGGCTAAATGACGTGATACGTCAAATACTTTTGATACAGCTTTGGTTTTTTCAGACAAATCATCTGGAAAACCATTCGCAGACAGCTCACGATTAAATCGTTGAGAAAATGTTTTGCTGTTCATAAAACTTTCCTTGTTTATTATTTTAAGCATCCATTTTAACTATTAAACATCTTTAAGTATCTTGCAAGTTATTTTAACTGATTTTGCCGAGGATAACCACAGGCATTTTATTGCTGCTTGAGTTGATACTCAATCGATGTGACAACTCGGACTTTCTCCATAATTGAATGACCCGTGTCAAATGTTGAATTGGCATCGGTAATTGTAAATAAACCTTGAGATGCATGGCGAATTTGGCCAAGACTAGTTTTAGAATCTTTAGCAAAGCTTTCCCCAGCATTGCGTGCATTCTTTGTGGGCTCTTCTAACATGGCACGCTTAATATCATTGAGGTTAGTGTAACGAAAGGTGGCATTGGAAGTAGTGAAAAAAACGCCTTTTGGAACCAAGGCCCCTGTTTTTTGTTGGGCTTTGGCAATATTGTCTACCTGATTGCTGCTGACCGTCATGCTAGTATCTGCCATGAAGCGTGGTATGTCTTTATTTTGATTATAGTTTAGGCTTTGGTTGTCAGTGATGGAAATCGGATCCATATAAAGCTCTTGTTATTTTATACCCTTGCACCAATAAAAATTGTTTGGTCATTTGCTGGCTTTTAGAAACCGCTTCTTATAATTGACTGAGGTCGTTATTGACAACTTTAAAGTACTTCATTGGATTTAACCACTTGTTCGGCAAGGCCTTTTGCATCCACAGTTTGACTGTGTATTTTGGTGCCTAAAAAGCCTTGCCCTTCAAAGAAACCACACAAACCTAAGCCTGAGCTTAAAATTAATGCTTGCAGTAGTTTACTTTGCATCACTGACTTCCAAAATAGTTGAGATTAAGTTCACGAGCAGCTTTGACATCATCTAGTCTTCGAACTGGTGTAGTATGAGGCGCGTTTTTAAGCATTGTAGCATTATTTATAATTTCGGCTCTAATGTTCTTCATGGCTAAAATAAACGCATCTAATTCTTGTTTGCATTCAGTCTCGGTGGGTTCAATAAGCAGACACTCAGGAACTAAAAGAGGAAAGTAAGTGGTGGGTGCGTGAAACCCATAGTCTAGCAAGCGTTTTGCAACATCCATTGCACTGATTTGATATTGATTTTTCTCTGTTTGCAGGGTCAGGGTAAACTCATGACTTGCACGACGGTTTGGATAGGCGGCACGATAGCCTATTTTTTGCAGTTCTGCTAGCAGGTAATTGGCATTTAGGGATGCATATATTGCGATATCACGTATGCCTTTTTTGCCAAGTGAGCAAATATAAAAATAAGAGCGCAAGAGCATATTCATATTGCCCATAAAACATGATAAACGGCCAATGCTTTCAGGTGTGGTTTTATGGTCGGACCATGTGTAGTGCGTATCGTGTAGCTCCACACACGCCACAGGGAGGTAAGGGGCAAGTTTGGCATTGACCGCCACAGGCCCAGAGCCTGGCCCACCGCCCCCATGAGGCGTGGCAAACGTTTTATGAAGATTTAAATGCATGACATCAAAGCCCATGTCGCCTGGACGCACGTATCCTGCAATAGCATTTAAGTTTGCGCCATCATAGTAAAGCAAACCGCCAGCGGCATGAACCATCTTGGCAATTTCTAGAATTTTTTTACTGAAAAGACCCAATGTTGAGGGGTTGGTAAGCATAATCCCCGCCGTTTTAGGCCCGAGATGAAATGCTAGTTCATCTAAATCTAAGTCCCCGTCTTTGCCAGTTGCTATCTCAATAATATCAAAACCACACATGGCTGCAGAGGCCGGGTTCGTTCCGTGTGCAGCATCAGGGATGAGTATCTGGGTTCTTTCGATATCACCTCTAGCTTGGTGATAGGCTTTTATCATTGCCACCCCGGCAAATTCCCCTTGGGAGCCTGCCATCGGTGTGAGGGCGATTTTATACATGCCAGTGATGTTGCAGAGTTGTTTTTGCAGTCGATAAAGGATTTCCATAAGACCTTGACTTAAATGTGTTGGGGTCAAGGGATGGTGGTTGATAAAATGAGGATGAAAGGATGCTTTTTGAACACCGCGTGGATTGTATTTCATCGTGCAAGAGCCTAATGGATAAAAGTGGGTGTCAATTGAGAAGTTCTTTTGTGAAAGTTTGGTGTAGTGTCTGACAACTTGGAGTTCAGAACATTCTGGCCAACGGGGCAAGGTCTTGCGAAGTAAAGACGTTGGTATATCATTTTCGATATGCTGAAAATTTAGCCTAGGACATTGTGCATCGGCTTTGCGTCCTGGACTGGATTCATTGAAAATCAACATATTAAACTCCTAATTGGCATTCATGGGATTGTGGCCGGTTTTCTAATAATGTTTCTTTTACACATTGTAGATATTGTTCAATTTCCTCTGGACTTCGTTTTTCAGTAGCGCAGATAAGTAAGCAGTTTTTCATTTCTGGGAAGTAGGTTTCGAGTAGAAGCCCAGGCAAAATATTTGCTTTATCAAATCGAGTGAGCAGTTTTTGAAAAGGCTCATCAAAATGAATGACGGCCTCATGAAAATAGGGTGTCGGGAAGACTAAAGACACGCCGGGGATTTTGCAAAGTTCTTCGGCAATATAATGGGTGTTTTGGTAGCAGGTGAGAGCTAGAGACTTTAAGCCTTGAGGGCCCATCAAACTCATGTAGATTGTGGCTGCAACCACATTTAATCCCTGATTGGTGCAAATATTAGAGGTGGCTTTGCCTCGGCGAATATGCTGTTCTCTTGCTTGCAAGGTAAGAACAAAACCCGTGTTTTTTTCGCTATCAATGGTTTTGCCAACCATGCGTCCAGGCAATTGTCTGGCATATTCTTTTTTACAGCTAATCAAGCCTAGAAATGGGCCGCCTGAGGACATTGGAACGCCGAAAGGCTGACCCTCGGCACAGGCAATATCAGCACCCTCGGTTCCCCAGCATCCTGGTGGGGTGAGTAGGCCTAAGCTTGTAGGGTTAATGCATGCAATTGAAATCAGTTTGTTTTGTTTGGCCCAGTCAGCGATGTGATGAACATCTTCTAATATACCCAGAAAGTTTGGTTGAACAATGCACACCGCAAAGATGTTCTCTATGGCGATTTCATGGAGATATATGGTATTGGTCATGCCTTTTTCAGCGTCAAAAGGCATTTCAATCAATTCAATATGTTGTTGACTAAGAATAGTTTGCAACACTTGCTTATAATGCGGGTGCAGCATATGTGGAATGAGAACCTGGGTGCCAGCGTGTTGTTTTTGAATTCTTTTGGCCATTAAAATAGATTCGGCAAGTGCTGTGGCGCCATCGTATAAGGAGGCATTTGCTATATCTAAAGCGAATAATTCAGCAATCATGCTTTGGAATTCATACAAGACTTGAAGCGTGCCTTGACTAACTTCAGCTTGGTAGGGGGTGTAGGAGGTTAAAAATTCACCGCGAGTGGCGATATCCCAGATGGCCGATGGTATGTGGTGATCATAGCATCCAGCGCCTGTGAAGCAACATAAACTTGGGTTGCGTTTTGCAATGTTTTGAGCATGAGAGAGTAACTCTTGTTCATTCATACCTTCTGGCAATTGGTCGAGCTCTGCCCTAGGGATGTTTTGCGGTATTTCATCAAAAATTCCCTCCCATTCAGATACGCCGATACTTTTGAGCATGGCTTGAATGTCTGTTGGGGTATGTGGGATAAACGTCATGATAACTCCTATTATTCAGCAATAAGCGTGTTATAGCTTTCCTCATTTAACAATAGATCTACAGTTGAGGAGGGATGTGGTGTGATTTGGCAAATCCAGCCCGTGCCATAAGGGTCTTGATTAATAAGCGCAGGGTTGGCCATGATCTCTTCGTTGATCTTGGTGATAACGCCATCAATTGGCGCATAATAATCAGATGCTGCTTTGACCGATTCTAGAACTCCGATTTCTTGGCCTGCCTTGACTTCGGTATTTAATGTTGGCAATTCTATAAAGACAATATCTCCCAGTAAGTTTTGTGCATGAGCGGTGATGCCTAATGTCATAGGAGAATCTTCAGTGTTAAGCCATTCATGGGTTTTAGTGTAACGAAAGTGTCCAGTTGTCTGTTTCATAATCTACTCTTATTTAGTGTTTGGAGTGGGGGTGTAAAATCGGGTACTTTGTTGAATTACAGGATATAAAGTACCTCGAATTTCAACAAATAGGGGTTTATCTAAGGCGTGAGGCTTTATTCTTCCAAATGCAATCGATTTTTTAAGAATGGGCGAGAAAACACCGCTGGTCACTTCTCCGACGACATGGCCTTCAGACAACAGCGGTTGCCCATGTCTTAAAATCGCTTGTGCATCTAAAGAAAGTCCAGTCAGCCGTGGATAGTGATTTTCTTCTTTTGCTACCAATAAGCATGGTTTGCCAATAAATTCACGGTCACTTGCTTTCCAGGAGATAGTCCAATCTAATCCACATTCTAATGGAGAATTGTTTTCGGTCATATCGACCCCATTTAACATCAGGCCAGCTTCTAGGCGCAAACTATCTCGGGCCGCTAATCCACAGGGTTGGACATCTAAAGTGATTAGTTTTTTCCAGAGGTCAATAATATCATGATCGCGACCGATAATTTCAAAACCATCTTCACCAGTATAGCCTGTGCGGCTAAAAAAAAGTGCTTGGTTTTCAATGCTGTGGAATCTCTTCAAAGTACTTAATATGTCCATTTGGTATGGAGAGACAAGATTTAAAACTTTTGAGATAGACGACGGTCCTTGAACCGCGATCATCGATAAGTCATGGCGTATCTGCAAGCCAAATGAATAATCTTGCGCATATTCATTAAGCCATGCCAAGACTCTTTTTTTGGTTGCAGCATTGAATATCAAACGAAAACTATCTGGATTGCGGTAGTAGATAAGTACATCGTCAATAATGCCCGCCTGCTCATTACACATGCAAGTATAGCAAGCGCCCCCAGTGTTTTTTATTTCATCGATGTCACGTGTCATCAGTCTTCGCAAAAATTTTCTGCACCCTGCCCCGATGATGTCGATGATGGTCATGTGGGAGACATCAAACATTCCAGCATTTTGACGAACGGCCATGTGCTCTGCGATAGCCGATCCATAATGGAGTGGCATTTTCCAGCCATAAAATTCTACAAATTTGGCACCCAATTGAAGGTGTTGTTCATAAAGAGAGGTGTGTTGTATCGATGACATCTCACAATCCTTGTAAAGCCACATATAACGATTATTACCAACTATTGCCTATTCCTCAAGAGGTTTTTAAACAATTGTGACTTTAGGACCTTTATCATTTTCACAAGAGCAAGGTAGTTTATCGATGCTGGCTTCAAACTGATTGATAGCAAATTCACCAAAACCACTGTTTTCAGTTTTAAAAACATGTAATTTAATGGTTAAATGTTGAACTTCAGTTCCTGTGGAGCCGGTAAATGAGACTAAAATAGGCATTTGTGCTTCATATAGGTTTTTGCCTATACTTTTAATGGTTGGCGGCAGGGTTGCTACTGCAGAAACTGTTAATTGGCTTTTAGTTGTTTGCGTGATCATATTCGATTGATTCATAGCTGCGAGAAAAGCTTTCCAAGCATCAGGGGTAAAATAAGCGGCCATATCTTTTTGTCTTTGCTTCCAGTCTTTGTAGGAAAACGTATACACGTTCACGATAGCCTGGTTGACCCAAGTTTGCATTGGCACGGAAGGTTCAATGGCATGAAGATTTTTGGTGAAACAAAGTAGTATAAATAAAAATATCTGGCGCATGTTTTCTCGTGATTGTCGTTTAATATCTGATTTTAAAGACAAATTTTTGATTTGTCGAGTATGTTCAGTGGATGCCAAGGTTGATGTAGAAGTGAGCGCATGGTACATTCAACTTCATAAAGGCATAAGGTGTTAAGATGACAACAGAACAAAATGTATATTCAAGTGATTTGAAGGTCAAAAGTCGACGAATCAATCGTTTTGATCTGTTATTGGTTTTTTTTGTGAGTTTGGCCCTGTGGGGTTTAGCGCAAAATAGTCAACAAATGGCCGCGCCTTATGCCATTGGCCAACCCATTGCTCTTTCATTGTCACCCTTCAAACTGCCTGGGTACGCATTGCACACGGTTATACGTATGTTTATTGCCCTATTTTTCTCTGTGCTTGCCAGTTTTATTTTAGGCGCCTGGGCAGCCAAGAGCAAACGTGCTGAGCAAATTATTATTCCAGCGATTGATGTTTTACAAGCAGTGCCTGTGCTTAGTTTTTTAGCGTTAACGGTTTCTGGGTTTATACAATTATTTCCTGGGAGTTTACTTGGCCCAGAGTGCGCTTCAATTTTTGTAATTTTCACCTCTCAAGTATGGAATATTATCTTTGTATTTTATCAATCGTTAAAAATGGTTCCACATGATCTCAAAGAAGCGGCATCGATGTTTCAATTGAGCGCCTGGAGAGCATTTTGGCGCATTGAAGTCCCTTTTGCAATACCTGGCTTATTGTGGAATATGATGATTTCGATGTCGGCAAGTTGGTTTTTTGTGGTCTTGTCTGAAGCTATTTTAGTTTCACATCAACAAATTCGGTTGCCAGGGGTCGGTTCTTATATTGCGATTGCCATCGAACAGCAAGATATGTGGGCAGTATGTTATGCCATTGTGACTATGGTGGTGGTTATTTTTTTGTATGATCAATTGTTTTTTAGGCCGCTGGTTGCCTGGTCTGAAAAATTCAGGATGGAGCCCAGTGATGAAAGTCCCTATCAATCCTGGTTATTAGATTGGATATATCAAGCATCGATGCAAAAGCAGATCAATGAGTGGTTGTATCGATTTCGGCACCGCTGGATTGGCGCTTCGTTCTGGAATATTATTTTCAAACCTTCAGAGCGTATCTTACTCACTAAAAACCGTTCGAAATTCGATGATTTATGGTCTATTTTTTTAGTTACAGGCATTTTATTCAGCTTTTCTTTTGCGGGCGTTTATTTTTATAACAAATTTGGTTTCTATGAAATTGGTCGTGTTTTTTATTTAGGCGCTTTAACCGGTTTGCGCGTCATTGTACTCATTATTTTGAGCTCTTTAGTGTGGATCCCCATTGGGGTAATGATAGGTCTTCGAAGTCGACTGGCTCAGAATATGCAACCAATTATCCAGTTTTTAGCAGCCTTTCCAGCCAATTTATTTTATCCTGTTTTTGTCGTCATGATTGTTAAGTTTCACCTTAATCCTGAAATCTGGCTTACACCACTGATGATCTTAGGCACCCAGTGGTATATTCTTTTTAATGTGATTGCAGGAACGTCGGTGATTCCCTCAGACTTTAAATTATTGACTAAAAACTTTCATGTTAAAGGTTGGTTGTGGTGGCGAAAGCTAATATTCCCAGCTATTTTTCCTTATTTTGTTACAGGCGCTGTAACGGCAGCTGGTGGTGCTTGGAATGCCAGCATTGTTGCAGAGTGCGTATCCTGGGGGGACTTAACGTTGAAAGCAACCGGTCTTGGTGAGTATATTGCAACGCAAACGATTTCGGGTGATTTTTCACGTTTGGTGCTTGGTACTCTTGTCATGTGCGTATATGTGTTATTATTTAACCATGTGTTTTGGCGTCCGATGTATCGGTTTGCTCAAGAACGCTTTGGATTATAGCGGGGGTGGGTAAATGTCAGATGATATCATTATAGAAATAAAAAATTTATCCAAAGCTTTTAAAAAAGAAGGTGGTCAAGACGTTTTAGTCCTCGATGATCTTAACTTGTCTTTGAAAAGCAATGAAATTGTGGCGCTTTTAGGTAAATCAGGTTCTGGAAAATCCACTTTGCTGAGGTTGATAGCAGGTCTTTTACAACCAACTTCAGGGCAAGTGTTCTACCGCAGTGCTCCAGTGCTTAAACCCGTTGAGGGTGTGAGTATGGTTTTCCAATCATTTGCTTTATTGCCGTGGCTAACCGTTCTAGAAAATGTAGAATTGGGATTAGAAGCGCAAGGCATCGCTCGTGAAGAAAAAAGGAAGCGTGCAATTCAAGCCATTGATATCATTGGTTTAGATGGATTTGAGTCAGCTTTGCCAAAAGAGCTTTCTGGTGGGATGCGGCAACGGGTCGGATTTGCTAGAGCATTGGTTGTCAATCCAGATGTTTTACTAATGGACGAGCCATTTTCTGCTCTAGATGTGTTGACAGCTGAAAACTTAAAATCGGATTTATTGGCTTTATGGCAAGATGAAAAAACCAATACTAATGTAATATTATTAGTTACTCACAATATTGATGAGGCCGTGATGCTTGCCGACAGGATCATTATTATGGGGAGCAATCCTGGTCTTATACAAGCTGATATTCCCGTCTCTTTACCGCATCCTCGTCACCCGGAATCTAGAGAATGGCGCGAGTTGGTGGAACATATTTATAGCTTGATGATCCAGTCCACAAACCATAAAGCAAGACATGCTCTAAAAGAGAGGCAGATTGGCCTAGGCTATCGTTTGCCAGATGTTGAGCCCTCTGAATTATCAGGGTTGATTGAAACGATTTCATCTTTTGAGAATCAAGTCGACCTGCCCGAATTGGCTGATGAGTTAATGATGGATGTGGATGCATTGTTTCCCATTATTGAAACCTTGGAAATATTGGGATTTGCTGAAATTGTTGGGGGTCGTATACGTTTAAAAAAACTAGGAGAGGCATTTTTTTCGGCCAATCTACAAGATAGAAAGCAAATTTTTGCGCAAAGACTATTAGAATCAGTGCCCATTGCTCGCTATATACGACGAATATTAGATGAGAAACCAGGACATCGGGTTTCAGAAGAGCGGTTTTTAAGTAAGCTCGAAGATTATTTAAGTGAGCAGGGAGCAGAAAGAGTGTTGAGGACGATGATTGATTGGGGGCGCTATGCTGAAATTTTTGCATATGATGTAAAAACAGGTATATTGAGCTTAGAAAATCCTGGGATGGCTGAATCCGCAGAGAGTTAATTAAAGGGCTTGAATGTATTCTGCAAGGGCCTGCATGTCGTCTTCAGATAGACGTGTACTAACGTCTTGCATCACGCTCATAGGATCAGTTTTGCGCTGATGATTTTTAAATGCATAAAGTTGTTGTATAAAATACTCCCTATTTTGTTTGGCAATACCAGGGTATTTAGCTGGATTATTGCCTAGACCTAAAGGCCCGTGACAAGCACTGCATGCCGGAATTTTTCGTTTGTAATCGCCTAATTTATAAAGGTGTTCACCGGCTTTTTGTAGGGGGTTTTTTCCTACGGAGGAGGAAAGATAGGGTCTTTGCGAATAATATGCAGATAATTCCTCGATGTCTTGATCATTTAATAACGCGGCAAAATTTTGCATAATATCTGAAGGGCGTTTTTTGTTTTTATAAAGAGAGAGTTGTTCTGCCATGTATTTTTGGGATTGACCGGCCAGGTTTGGCCAAATGGGCTGTAATGATTTACCGTCCATTCCATGGCAACTTGCACATAGAGGCAACTTTATTGGGGCTGCCAATATTTGGCAGTGAAGTGTCATCAAAATAAAGGCTATAAGCAATCTAATCATAAATTTTCGGCCTAATGGCTAGTTTCGGAGTGTTGTTGATGAATAATAGTACATCAAATTTAATCAAACCCCAAGATCTAGATGTCTTGATTAAGGTATATCATTCTGCGGTTTTTTGCACAAGTGCCGCTAAAGTAGGACAGCTTCCTGAGGATATCGGCAGAGAAGTGGCTATTGTAGGTCGCTCG
>Ga0247844_1001417_pt1:0-17500 | contig 44454 bp, 43 predicted proteins | sample LaCtaG_FD_192421 | JGI IMG/M metagenome (GOLD analysis project Ga0247844, IMG submission 192421) | Freshwater microbial communities from meromictic Lake La Cruz, Castile-La Mancha, Spain - LaCruzMarch201714.5m_1 | ecosystem: Environmental > Aquatic > Freshwater > Lake | place: Spain... | reverse complement strand
AGAGAAGCGCAAACGGTGGATGCCTTGGCAGTAAGAGGCGATGAAGGACGTGGAATTCTGCGAAAAGCCCAGGGGAGTTGAAATCAGGCGTTAATCCTGGGGTGTCCGAATGGGGAAACCCAATCTTATGAAAATAAGGTTACTTCATGATGAATACATAGTGATGAAGAGCGAACCTAGGGAACTGAAACATCTAAGTACCTAGAGGAAAAGAAATCAATTGAGATTCCCCCAGTAGCGGCGAGCGAAGAGGGAAGAGCCCAAGCGAGATATGTAAGCAAGAAGTAGAAAGGAATGGAAAGTCCTGTCATAGAGGGTGATATCCCCGTATACGACATTGTTTATATGTACTAAGCGTTTGAACAAGTAGGCTGGAACACGAGAAATTCTGGTTGAAGATGGGTGGACCATCATCCAAGGCTAAATACTACTTACTGACCGATAGTGAACAAGTACCGTGAGGGAAAGGTGAAAAGAACCCCAGTGAGGGGAGTGAAATAGATACTGAAACCGTTTGCGTACAAGCAGTGGGAGCATAAGCAATTATGTGACTGCGTACCTTTTGTATAATGGGTCAGCGAGTTACTTTCAGTGGCGAGGTTAACTGTAGAAGGGAGCCGAAGAGAAATCGAGTCTGAAAAGGGCGATAGTCGCTGGGAGTAGACCCGAAACCGGGCGATCTAGCCATGTCCAGGATGAAGGTTGGGTAACACCAACTGGAGGTCCGAACCGGGTAATGTTGAAAAATTATCGGATGAGGTGTGGCTAGGAGTGAAAGGCTAATCAAGCCCGGAGATAGCTGGTTCTCCCCGAAAGCTATTTAGGTAGCGCCTCGTGGATAATTACTGGGGGTAGAGCACTGTTTAGGCTAGGGGGCTGTCATGGTTTACCAAACCTATGCAAACTACGAATACCGGATAATTGGATCACGGGAGGCACACGGCGGGTGCTAACGTCCGTCGTGGAGAGGGAAACAACCCAGACCGCCAGCTAAGGTCCCCAAGATATGATTAAGTGTAGAACGATGTGGGAAGGCACAAACAGCCAGGAGGTTGGCTTAGAAGCAGCCATCCTTTAAAGAAAGCGTAATAGCTCACTGGTCGAGTCGGCCTGCGCGGAAGATTTAACGGGGCTAAAATCATACACCGAAGCTGCGGATTTATAATTTATTATAAGTGGTAGGGGAGCGTTCTGTAGGTCTGTGAAGGTAGATTGAGAAGTCTGCTGGAGATATCAGAAGTGCGAATGCTGACATGAGTAACGATAAAATAGGTGAAAAACCTATTCGCCGGAAGTCTAAGGTTTCCTGCACGACGTTAATCGGAGCAGGGTTAGTCGGTCCCTAAGGTGAGGCGGAGACGCGTAATCGATGGGAAACTGGTTAATATTCCAGTACTTTTCGCAAATGCGAAGGGGGGACGAAAGAAGCTAGGTACGCCGGGTGTTGGTATACCCGGTACAAGCATGTAGACGGGAGATTTAGGGAAATCCGGATTTCTATTAACGTCAAGGTGTGATGTGGTTCTGGCACTTCGGTGCACGGAGAAGGTATTGATGCTAAATTTCCAAGAAAAGCCTCTAAGCTATAGTTTGCGAGGAACCGTACCTCAAACCGACACAGGTAGACAAGTAGAGAATACTAAGGCGCATGAGGGAACTCGGGTAAAGGAACTAGGCAAAATGGTACCGTAACTTCGGGAGAAGGTACGCCTTTTTTGGTGAAGTCTGTACAGATGGAGCTGAGGAAGGTTGCAAAAACTAGGTGGCTGCGACTGTTTAATAAAAACACAGCACTCTGCAAATTCGTAAGAAGACGTATAGGGTGTGACGCCTGCCCGGTGCCGGAAGGTTAATTGATGCGGTTATCGCAAGAGAAGCTGTTGATCGAAGCCCCGGTAAACGGCGGCCGTAACTATAACGGTCCTAAGGTAGCGAAATTCCTTGTCGGGTAAGTTCCGACCTGCACGAATGGCGTAACGATGGCCACGCTGTCTCTACCCGAGACTCAGTGAAATTGAAATCGCTGTGAAGATGCAGTGTACCCGCGGCTAGACGGAAAGACCCCGTGAACCTTTACTATAGCTTTGCACTGGACTTTGATTGAAACTGTGTAGGATAGGTGGGAGGCATTGAAGTATGAACGCTAGTTCGTATGGAGCCGTTGTTGAAATACCACCCTGTTTTGATTGTAGTTCTAACTTAGCATCCTGATCGGGTGCAAGGACAGTGTATGGTGGGTAGTTTGACTGGGGCGGTCTCCTCCCAAAGAGTAACGGAGGAGCACAAAGGTACCCTCGGTACGGTCGGACATCGTACCAAGAGTGTAAAGGCATAAGGGTGCTTGACTGCGAGACTGACAGGTCGAGCAGGTACGAAAGTAGGTCTTAGTGATCCGGTGGTTCTGTATGGAAGGGCCATCGCTCAACGGATAAAAGGTACTCCGGGGATAACAGGCTAATACCGCCCAAGAGTTCATATCGACGGCGGTGTTTGGCACCTCGATGTCGGCTCATCACATCCTGGGGCTGAAGCAGGTCCCAAGGGTATGGCTGTTCGCCATTTAAAGTGGTACGCGAGCTGGGTTTAGAACGTCGTGAGACAGTTCGGTCCCTATCTGCCGTGGGCGTAGGAAAATTGAGAGGAGTTGCTCTTAGTACGAGAGGACCGGAGTGAACGAACCTCTGGTGTACCGGTTGTCACGCCAGTGGCATCGCCGGGTAGCTAAGTTCGGACGGGATAACCGCTGAAAGCATCTAAGCGGGAAGCCTCCCTCAAGATGAGTTTTCCCATGAAGTCCGTTGGAGACTACGACGTTGATAGGCAGGGTGTGGAAGCGCAGTAATGTGTGTAGCTAACCTGTACTAATAGACTGATTGACTTGACCATATAAATTGAGTGATTTTGAATACACATTTTTACCACACCAAGTTTTGCTTGGCGACGATAGCCATTCTGTCCCACCTGAATCCATATCGAACTCAGAAGTGAAAGGAATGCGCGCCGATGATAGTGTGGGGTTTCCCCATGTGAAAGTAGGTTATCGCCAGGCTCTTTTTCATTTTCCCCTTCCTTTAATAGCCATTTTCCAGAATATTTCACATTCAATTTATGCAGCTTTGAAAAACGGCAAGCTCAGTTTGATTCCAACTTTTTCAATTGACTCAAATAGCCCAATAAACAATCTTACTGGTATTACTAAAGCATTAAGCAGCAGCACTGCAATAAATAAAAGGGGTTGAACACACCTCCATAGGAAATATTCTCTATGAGGCAGATCTTTGATGTTTTTGCTCGTTTGATAAGAAGTATCTGTGGCTTTTGCATGTGCAGATAGTGAATTTTCATCTGCTCTGCCATATTTTTAAATATCGTATTTTTAGGCAAAACGTTACCTCCTAAACGAAAGACAGGATCATTGATATGAGAAAATACACTTAGACTTCTTTGAGATTCTGCAATTGGTTTTCTAAATAGATCATTATTTTCATCGATCATTTTTTCTCGTTTCGTAAGAGCAGGTGGATTTATTGCAAAAAATCAACTTTATTATATTGATTAATATGGCAAAGTAGGATCATAGCCCCACCTAAACTTCGTCCTGTACACATTACAGGTCTGCCTGTTTTCTGATATTCTGAATCTATCCATCTTTGAAGACCTTCTTGTCCGCGAGAAGTCCCGATATAAATCCATTGTCTGTTGGATTTGTAGTTCCTAGAAAAATAATGATTGATTTTTTGTTTTCAGCTTATAAACCATAGGCATAGTAGAGTGCACTTATCCATCAAGAAGTAAGAGGAATTTTTTTAAGAGTATACATAATACTCCTGATTCTTAGAATAGCCCTTCTTTAGGATTAGAGAATGCAAGATAAGAAAGAGTGCTATAGATCGTTATGTTATCGTGAGCATTTTCTAATTTTCTAGCCAATATCGTAAAAACTTCCTGCAGCAAGGATTGATTACTGATTATAATTGTGGCTAATAATAATTTTAGCCACTCTAATATACTGAGAGATAATTCATTTTCATTAAATAACCAGTCTACTATTTTTTTGAGGAACTGTAGTCACTTCTGGGGATGGATGATACATCTGATCATAATTATATGATTAATAATCATAGAGTAAGTAGTGCTTTTGTCAACGCTGCTCTGGGTGTAAAATCTATGTTTCCTCACATCAAACTGTAATAAGGTTTGAGGCTGACACTATTTGACTGCATACTACATATTGCTATAGTGGTAGCTTATGGAGATTTTGATATTTTAGGATGAAATCAATTGTATAAGGTGTTCTTAACTATTGCTTGCATTATCTTGTTTTTGCCAGGATGTAAAGGTAAGCACAAAATGCATTTTTCAGGATATACAGATACACTTTACGTGTATCTGTCCTCTCCTTCTATGGGATATTTAGATCAAAAATTTGTTGAGAGGGGAGAAATTGTAAAGAAGAATGCACCCTTGTATAATTTAAGCCCTTCTCCTGATCTGGAGGCCTATCAAGTTAATCAATGGGCAGTTTATCAGGCAAAAAAATCATTAAAAGATTTAAAGTTACCGAGACGAAAACCTGAAATTATGGCAATTGAGTATCAGTTGCAGCAAACGCAAACCTCGATGGCTCGCGTGGAGGCTCATTTAAATCGTTTACTCAAGCTGGTTAAAAAACAATTTGTAGACCCTGATACGATCGATATCCAGACCAAGACCTTACAAGAATTAAATTATCAAGCCAAACAAATTGAGGAAAATTTGAAACTGTCTAAAATGGGAAGTCGCCCAAAACTAATTAAGGCACAGGCTGGAGCTGTGAAAGCAGCACTGGCTAAGGCATTGGAGAGTAAGTGGTATCTTGAGCATAAAAAAATAAAGTCACCTGCTGATGGCTATATTTTTGATACCTTTTATTCAAAGGGAGAGTTGGTTCCAGCACAAAAACCGGTGATGGTGATGGTTGTGCCCGATAATAATTATATTGAATTTTTTGTTACTGCCGCTGATGCGTCTCATTTGAATTTACAAATGCCTATCACCTATCAGTTTTATGGTGATGATAGCACTCATGAAGCGCTTATATCGTATATCTCGCAGACGGTAGAGTATATGCCGCCGGTATTATATACCCCAAACTTTCAAGAAGAGCTGGTATATCGTATTCGTGCTAAACCTAGAACTGTGCACTCCTTCCCCTTGGGTCAACCGGTAGATGTGTGGGTATGAAAGAAAATCTTGTTATCAATGTCTGTGAACTGACTAAATCATTTGGACGCACACCTGTGGTTAAAGGGGTGAGTATTGCAGTTCAAAGGGGGCAAATTTTTGGTTTTTTAGGTGCTAATGGAAGTGGAAAAACCACGTCCATTCGTATGTTATGTGGTCTTTTAACCCCTGATAGTGGTAGTGGCACTTGTATTGGCCATGATGTGATTCATTCATCTGAATTGATCAAAAAACAAGTTGGGTATATGCCGCAGAAATTTAGTTTATATGAGGATTTGTCTGTTCTGGAAAATCTTCAATTTGTTGCACAAATTTATGGTGTATCGGATGCTAAGAATGCTATTGCCAAAATCATGCATGAGCTCATGTTAGAAGATAAAACTTTGAAACTTGCTGGAGATTTGTCAGGTGGTTGGAAACAACGTTTATCATTTGCCGCTTGTTTAGTGCATGAGCCCCAACTGTTGTTGTTAGATGAGCCCACCGCAGGGATTGATCCTTTGGCAAGAAGGGATTTTTGGGATTTAATCCACTTATTAAGTCAGCAAGGTGTCACCACATTAATGTCTACGCACTATATGGACGAGGCTGAACGTTGCCATGCGCTAGCCTATCTTTCAGGTGGTAAGATTTTAGTGACAGGCAATGTCACTGAGGTTATCTCTTCTACCCGACTTATCACGTTCCAGTTGCAAGGTGAGCTACCTGTGGCTTTACTTCAGGCGTTAAAAGTATTGCCCTGTGTCGCACAGGCCGCTTGGTTTGGGCGTAGCTTTCATATCTGTGGTTATGATAAAAAAGCCATAAACCTGGCTTTGAAAGAACTTTCCTTGCATTATCATTTTGAGTTTACCCAAATTCCATCAAGTCTTGAAGATGCCTTTATTGCTTTAGGGGGAGGAACATGAAAGCGATTTGCTGGACTCGCTTAGTAGCGGTGATTAAAAAAGAGTTCAAACAAATGAGCCGTGATAGTGTGACTTTTGGCATGATGATTGGTATCCCACTGATTCAGCTTATTTTAATTGGGTTTGCTATTGACTTAAATCCAAGAAATCTTCCAACAGCGGTCGTCATGCAGCAAGCGGATCCGATTACATTAGATATTTTAAAACGCATGCAACAGTCTAAGTATTTTGTATTCACCCATCCGCATACCAATTTAGCCGATGCTAAAAAATTAATTAGAACCAATAAAGTGAAATTTGTTGTGTATTTCCCTCCTAATTTTTATCGCAATGCTGTCAAAGGCCTCCAGCCACAAGTGTTATTGTTAGCCGATGGTAGCGATCCGATTGCCTCTGGGCGTGCGCTTATGGTGTTTGCAGATATTTCTTATCTGGTAGGGGAAAATAGGTTGCCAGATCTTTGGCCCGTACATACCAGCAATGATTCCCGAATTTATCGTCCAGTGACTCTTTCAGCATTTAATCCAGGTATCAATACCGCCTTTCATATTGTCCCAGCATTGATGGGGGTCGTGCTTACTATGACCATGGTGATTATCACCGCATTAGCTATTACGCGTGAATTTGAGCGAGGGACCATGGAAATGCTATTATCAACACCCTTACGGCCCTTAGAGGTGATGCTGGGTAAAATCATTCCCTACATTCTTGTTGGCTATGTTCAAGTTGGATTGATTCTGATTCTTGGTAAATTGTTGTTTGCCATTACGATGAAGGGTTCACTCTTTTTGTTGTTGCTGATGTGTTTGCCGTTTATATCTGCAAACCTTGCAATGGGTTTAACCTTTTCAACCTTGGCAAAAAATCAATTGCAAGCCACACAAAGTGCTATGTTTTTCTTTTTGCCCTCAATATTGTTATCAGGTTTTATGTTTCCCTTTCATGGGATGCCGCTTTGGGCACAGTATTTAGGTAATTGTCTGCCTTTAACCCATTTTTTAATTATTGTGCGTGGCATTATTATGCGTGGTAATGGATGGACAGATATTTATCCCGAGATGATTTATATTTTAATTTTTATGTTCATTGTCATGGCCATTGCTTTGCGTCGTTATCGACATACTTTAGATTAAAGAAGGAGTAGAGATGATTATCAGTGAAGAAAAAATCTATCAGCACGGTGCCGTTACGTTAAAGGGTTGGATTTTTTATACGCCATCACAGAACCTCAGGCCAGGAATTATTGTTGCCCATGATTGGACGGGATGTGGAGAAATGGCAAAAGAGCGTGCTCGTCTGTTGGCACAACAAGGATATGTCGCTTTTGCAATTGATATGTATGGTGCAGGGCTAATTGGTCAGACCAATGAGGAAAAACAAGCATTAATGTTTCCCGTCATTTCTAATCGTGCATTGCTTCGAGAAAGAATGTTAGTATCTTTAGATATTTTAAAAAACCTGCCTCAAGTTAAAGCTGACGTTGTCGCAGCCATCGGTTTTTGTTTTGGCGGTCTCTGTGTATTAGATCTGGCGCGAACAGGTGTGGATATTAAAGCAGTGGTCAGTTTTCATGGGCTTTTGCATCAAGATGCTAACTTTCAGGCTCAGGAGATCAAAGCAAATGTCTTGGTGCTTCATGGGCATGATGATCCCATGGTTTCTTCAGTAGATGTGGAAAAATTCTGTGATGAAATGACGGCGTTGAAGGCCGAGTGGCAAATAAATATTTATGGTAATACGTCTCATGCATTTACCAACCCGTTGGCGCATGATCATCAGCTAGGCTTGGTTTATGAGCCCGATACAGCTCGAAAAGCATTTCAGGCGATGGATGCTCTCTTTAGTGAAGTGCTATAGTGTTATTAGTCCAACGAATTGAGGTGTTGACCCCTCTTTTAGGTGAGATAATGAAATCTCGTCAATGGATGATTGTAGCTGCTGAGTCCTGCTCTGGAGGACAGTTTGCGAGTGCCATCACTAACATATCAGGCAGCTCTGAGTGGTTTGATTCTAGTGTTGTCTCTTATTCCAATCGTGCAAAAATAGAATTTTTAGGTGTCTCTCGAGTACTTTTACAATCCGAAGGTGCCGTAAGCGAAGCATGTGTTAAGCAGATGCTCAATGGAATTGCCATTAAACCTAACTTCTTAGCGGTAGCAACCACAGGATTTGCCGGTCCTTCTGGAGATTCTGTTGGTCTAGTGTATATCGGATGGCAGTTACCGGGAAGAAAGCCTGAATGTCAAAAATTTCTATTCAAAGGTCGTCGTGAACAAATTATAGAACAAGTGGTGTATCACGCTTTAAGGGCTACAATACTTGCCAGTTTATACGAGTATGACTTGCAGAATTTAAGTTATTTTTTGGCAATTGATGTTGAGGATGATTTTAAACAATATTGCGAACAATATGCACTTGATGCGGGGTTATCAATAGAACAAATCGAGCCTCAATCTAATTTGCACTTAACACTAGCTTATTTAGGTCCATTGACAGCTCTTAAGCTTAACGAGTTTAAAAAATCAGCAGATGTATTCACGCGATATCACTCTTTTGAAATCAGATTTACAGAACTTGCGTATTGGTCGACCTCGGATGCTTTCCTATACTTGGCAGGGGATCGTAAGATGATACTACAAGAATTTTCCACAATTTTACCAGGAGTGTCTCAAGACCAGTTCATTCCACATGTGACCATTTGTAAAAAAGCTGGCATTCACAGCAAGACTGTAAAGCTAGGTCCTTTTGAGGGCGCTTTCCGAGCAAAAAAGATTGCTTTAATGGCATCTTTTTATGGTGTTTTTTATATTCAACAATATCAATGGTGTTTGCAATAAGGAGATACAATGAGCGGAGCATATACGGAATTAACCAATAACCTTAGTACAGAATTGGCAAAGATGCGTAAGGAGATGCCTGAGGTCATGAATGGCTTTTCTCAATTGGCGAAAGCTGCAAATAAAGAAGGTGTATTGGATAAGAAAACCAAAGAGCTCATTGCCATGGCGTTAGCAGTTGCTAATCGATGCCCGGGATGTATAGGATTTCACTCTAAAACCTTGGTGAAATTAGAAACCAGCCGAGAAGAATTGTTAGAAATGTTAGGTATGGCAATTTATATGGGTGGTGGTCCTTCTTTAATGTATGCAGCTGAAGCATTGTCTGCTTTTGAAGAATTTTCACAGAACTAGGATTTAAGGCATGCCCGCCGCAGTTCCGCCGATGTGCAGCATTTGGGCTATAGTGGAAGGGCTGCGGGTATTTATAGTGACTGAAGACACATTGGACTGTTGATTTATTCCGCGACAAGGATATTTTTGTTGCAAGGCCATAAGCCCCAATTGTGCGACCGTTAAACCAAATTTTTGTTGTTCATTCATCTGCAGTTGTTCATAGGTGGATTGTATTAAGTCAGTCATTGCTTCAGCGTTGATTTGATTGGAGTTAGATATGCAAAATAGCGGGTTACCAGCGCTCGTATTTATCTCATTGGCAGCTTTGAGGCTTTCCCAGATACTTTCACCAGTGAGTAGTATAACATTGCGTGCAGAACGCGCCCACGCCTGGGATTCAGGATCTGCTTTCATTTCCATTCTAGGAATATTGCCGGAAATTTCCATATAATGACCGACAGTATCCGCTTGTAAAGTACGATTTAAGAGACAAAGCAAAATGATGGCAAATATTCGCATGTTGGGACCTTTAATTAAAAAATCTGATTGGGGTGAATCCAGCCAAAATAACAGCCAAATAGAATAAAAACTATTAATATAATCGTGAATATAATTCGCCATGTCAACGCATTTACTGTTCGAGGAGAGTCACTTTTATCTTTCACAAGAAAATATAGACTGGCACCTAAAGCAAAAATTACAGCAAACAGGATAAAAATAATAACTATTTTGGGCAACATTTGATATACTCTTTTGGTCAATGATCATTTTATTCATTTTAAGTCATGAGTGTAACTAAATTTAAAAAAATATTCATCCATCGCGTTTTATATTTATGTCTATTAGGCGTAATTTTTTTTCTTTTAATGGGTTTGGGTTTTTGGCAAATACATCGCGCGGAAGAAAAGAAAAATATTTTGCAAGCTTTTGCTGCAGGACAAGCAGTGACTGCTGTGTATTGGGATGGAAAACAATCAGAGCCTCTTCCTTTCGCTCGTGTTAAGGTCAAAGGAATATTATTTTCGACTATTTTTTATCTGGATAATCAATTTTTTCAACATCATGTTGGTTATCGCGTAATTGTCCCTTTAAAAGTTGTTGGGGGCAAAGTTTTATTAGTGGATATGGGCTGGCACCCTGCTAATCCTAATCGCAAGCAGTTGCCTGATGTAAAAGTTAAATCTCTGAAAATATGGCAGGGGACGGTATATTTTCCAAAGTTGTCTAAGGTAGAATTGGGATCCTTTGTTGATCAAAAGCAAGGGCATCGCATTGTGGTTGAAACTATGGATACGCAAAAATTTGCTGAAATCCTCCATCTAGAAACGTATCCGTGGGTTTTGCGGACACAGGGAAGCGACTGGTCGGTAGTGTCAGTGACGCCAGAACGTCATTATGCGTATGCCAGTCAATGGTTCTTAATGGCCGTTGTGGTACTTATTATATTTTTTTGGCGAATATTTAATGAAAAAAAATAGAGTTAATTTATTTTTACTGATAGTTGTTTTCTCATTGCCGATGTTGATTGCTTATCAATTGGCCCAGCATCCTCAGTGGATGCAAAAGATTAATCCTACTAACTATGGCACCTGGGTAAAACAGTCTGTGAACTGGACTCAACAGTCAGAACCAAAGAGGCCGTGGCAACTGGTCTTATGGCAAAATCATTCATGTGACCAGGCTTGTCTTGCGCAATTAGATTTATTGGCACGCATACGTCTTGCCATGGGGAGAAAAGTATATCTACTTAATATATGGTTATTCTTGCCAGAAAGAGATAAACTGACAAACGGGCAATTGGAAACGCTACGCCGCCAGGATATTCATGTTGCTTATGCCAGTTTAAAGTTGGAGTCCCAATGGAAACAGGCGTTTACAACCATGCCAATTGTTCTATTTGCACCAGAGCATCATGCCTTAATGAAATATCCAGTGAATCCTGAGCCCAAAAAGATGTACCATGATTTCCAGCTTTTAATCAAGTGAGGCCCTTATGAGTTTGATTTTATTGAGAAGGTTACTAAATATTGCTTTGGTGTTGGCCTTTGGGGTCGTGATGCTTGGCGCATATACGCGCCTGACCGACGCGGGTTTGGGCTGTCCGGACTGGCCGGGGTGTTATGGAAAGCTGGTGGTTCCTTCCACGCAGACGCTTTATCCGCAAATACACCTGGAAACTGAAAAAGCCTGGACTGAAATGGCGCATCGCTATTTAGCGGGCAGCTTGCTCAGTTTTATATTCGTTATTTTAGCTATATTACTATTCAACCCCAAGTTTAAAGGGCTGGTTCGGTCCTTTTATCTTTTTGCTATTGTGGGTCTTATGGTGTTCCAGGCCGCATTGGGTATGTGGACGGTTACCTTGAAATTATTGCCCATTGTGGTAATGGGGCATCTACTGGGTGGTTTCTTAATTGTTTCTGTGCTCACTGTCATGCGTTGTCATTTTTTTAAGGCAGCTCCTTTGGGTCTTTCTCAATGGCGGATAGTTTTAGGAATTGGCATCCTTCTGACCTTTTTACAAGTTGCATTAGGTGGGTGGGTGAGCTCTAATTACGCAGGGATATCTTGTGTAGGTTTTCCAAAATGCAGTGGCCAATGGATTCCTGTACTCAATTTGAAAGAGGCATTTTCTGGGATGCACACGCTTGGCGTTAATTATCAAGGAGGAGTATTGGATATTGATGCCAGAATGACAATTCAATGGATTCATCGATTGGGCGCCTTGATTGTGTGGTTATTTTGGCTGGTTTGCTCTCTTGTATTGTGGCGTAAAATTGACAATACGAACGTACACTTTGCTATTATTGCTTTGCAACTGTTGCTGTCCTTGCAGATTATTTTAGGTATGATTAATATTGTCTATTTTTTACCGCTTTGGTCGGCCGTTTTACATAATGGAGTGGGCGTATTGGTATTGTCTGCTACCTTGGTGATTACCTCGATGATTGTAGGTCAAAGAGCTCCAAAATATGTATAAAAATAATCAGATTTTGTCGTTTTGTCATAATTATTGGGAGCTGACGAAGCCAAAAGTCGTGGCATTGATGTTAGTGACGGTGTTGGTTGGAATGTTGATGGCAACACGCCAATGGGTGTCAATGTCGCTTATTTTAGCCACGTTGATAGGCATTGCTTTGTGTGCTGGAAGTGGGGCCGCTATCAATCATCTCTTGGATAGTCATTTGGATGCAAGGATGACACGCACTGAAAATCGACCTGTGGTCCAAGGTCGTGTGCTAGCCCATCAGGTTCTGTGGTTTGCATTTATTTTGGCATCTTTAGGTCTGAGTATATTATATTTTTTGGTAAATCCATTAACGTCTGGTCTTACTTTTTTAAGTTTAATTGGGTATGCCGTGATTTATACCGGATATTTAAAACGTGCGACCACCCAAAATATTGTAATTGGTGGTTTGGCGGGTGCAGCACCTCCTTTATTGGGATGGACCGCGGTAACTAACCATGTCGACCCTCAAGGGTTATTGTTAGTATTAATCATTTTCGTTTGGACGCCGCCGCATTTTTGGGCATTGGCTTTACATCGAATTCGTGATTATGAAAATATTGATATTCCCATGTTTCCTGTCATTTATGGGGAGAAACTCACTCGCTTACATGTGCTTTTGTATGTGTTGTTATTAATTTTAGTGACTATCATCCCTTATTTAATTGGGATGTGTGGAAAATTATATCTAGTGGGTGTGATGTTGCTAAATTCGAGGTTTTTATATTGGGCTTATATTTTATATAAAAAATATCACCCAAAAGCAGCACTGGAAACTTTTAAATATTCTATAGTTTATTTATTGGGTTTGTTTATTTTATTGTTAGTCGATCATTATTATTGAGGTGATTATGAAAGCACCATTTCAAAATTTTTTCTTAAAGTATACCCTAATGGGTATTGTGGTTTTGATGTCTTTAGTATTAGGAATCTTTTTTTTCCAAAAAACATACACTTCCGAAAAGTTTGATCTGACTCAATTGCATGGGACGTATATTCCAGGCGGGCGACCAATGCCTGCTTTTAAATTAACGAGTACAGAGGGAGAAACGCTTTTACCCCGTGATTTTGTAGGTCATTGGTCTTTATTGTACTTTGGATTTACTCAATGTCATTCTATCTGTCCTGCTGCGATGGCTGAGATGCATAAAATGAATGTGATTTTGCATCACTCTGCAAATATCAAAACTTATCCTCAAGTCTTTATGATATCTCTAGATCCCGCGCGCGATACAATGGCCTCTCTGGGGCAATATGTCAAAGGTTTTGATAAGGACTTTAAAGGGGCCATAGGTTCACCCGAAATGATTCGGCAGTTATCACAACACTTAGGAATTGTCTACGACTCACAAGCGCGCAAGGATGGACAAATCGACCATAGCGGCACTATCACCGTCATTAATCCAGCTGGAGAAGTCGCAGCATTTTTTACACCACCATTGAATGCCCAGCTGATGGCAGATGATTTAGAATTGCTAAGTCATCATTTTGAAGCCAATAAGGATCATTTATGAAAATAGCTATTTTAGCCACCAACGCATCATTATATTCACACCAACGGTTATTGGAAGAGGGGAGGGCTCGTGGACATCACATGGTGGTTATCAACCCTTTGCATTGTTATATGAATGTCAATGCTGCTTCACCATCGGTTCATTATAAAGGAGGCCAGAGTCTAGAAGGATTTGATGCGGTCATTCCAAGAATTGGTGCTTCTAATACTTTTTATGGAACAGCCGTTTTACGGCACTTCGAGACCATGGGTATTTATACGATGAATCAATCACTAGCGATTGCCCGTTCTCGAGACAAATTCAGGTCTTTACAACTATTAGCGCGTAAAGGAATACCCATGCCTTTAACAGGTTTTGCGCAGTCACCCGACAGCACAGAGGATTTAATTTATATGGTCGGTGGTGCTCCTGTTGTTATTAAACTTCTGGAGGGAGCGCAAGGGAAAGGGGTCATGCTTGCCGATAGCCATCAATCTGCCGTTTCTATCATTAATGCTTTTAAAAAAATGGGTGCCAATATTCTTGTTCAACAGTATATTGAAGAGTCTAAAGGATCTGATATTCGATGCTTTATTGTTGGTGGAAAAATTATTGCTGCTATGGAACGTAAAGCAAAAGATGGAGAGTTTCGTGCGAATATTCACCAGGGTGGCTCAACTAAAAAAGCAAGACTTACCCGCCATGAGAGAGCCATTGCTATTTCTGCAGCGAAAGCCATGGGTTTGGTGGTGGCAGGTGTTGATATGGTGCGCTCTAAACATGGACCCTTAGTGCTTGAGATTAATTCCTCTCCTGGCCTAGAGGGGATTGAGAAATCTTCAGGTGTTGATATTGCAGGTGCTATTATCACGTATATAGAAAAACATGCGAGCCCAATTAGTAAAAGAAAACCTTTCCAGGGTTAATGTGTGTCATCATCTTTCCCTTGGCCAATCAGCCAGTCAATACTGACCTCAAGTTCTGTGGCTATGAGCTGCAAGGTTTCGGTATTGGGCATTTGTTCGCCATGCAAAATAGATTCCGCTTTAAAACGAGGGGCCTTAATCAGTTTAGCAAAGGCCTCAATACGATCTTGGTTTCGCTCTGGCAATCCCATATTATCCAATTCCTGATTTAATCTCTGTGCAAATATTCTATTCGCCATCATTATCTCCAATGTGTTCTATTATGCTTTTTATAGCATATAAATACAAATTGTGCTGAATATTTTAGTAATAATTTTAATCAGGCTGTATAAGCCTAAGGAAATATTTTGATATTAACAGGAGTTTTGCAACGCGTCTTAATAGAAGGAATTGAATATTTTATAAAGGATCACGGTCATAATGCTTACGGCAGGTAAGGTGACTATCCATGACATGAAAATGTTGCGTATGACAACGAGATTTAATGCGCCAATACCTCGGGCCAGCCCGACCCCTAACACTGCTCCGACTAAGGTTTGTGTTGCTGAAACAGGTAGTCCTAAAGTGTTGGCGATAATAACTGTGGTTGCAGCAGATAAGGTGGCAGCAAATGCTCGACTTGGGGTGAGCGCTGTAATCCCACTTCCAACAGTCTCAATGACTTTTCGGCCATAAACTAAAAATCCACTGACTACACCCACACAGCCAAAAAGCAAGGTTGCATTCATCAGCATACCAGGAGATAAATTATAATGATGGATATTAGAATACGAAAAGATAAGATTTAATGGACTAGTTGCCAATGCCACATCATTGGAGCCGTGAGCAAAAACCATGACACATGAGGTTAATCCCATGAGTACTCCGAAGTATTTCTCAACTTGGTTAAAACGATCTTTTCTTTTCATGATATGTTTTTCGGGTAGTTTGTGGAGAATTATAATCCCCAGGAGTGTTAAAAAACCGCTAGATATAAAGGCAATCAAGAATGCATCAAATAAACTATAGTGCACATGAAAATGGTTTAGACCTTTTAGGATAATCATATAGGTCAAAACAATTCCGGTCAGGAATAAATAGAAGGGAACCATCCATTTTGCTCGTTTAAGTGGATCTAAGGATGTAAAGATCGTGTATTGAATCGATGTAAATAAGGCAAACGCGGTCAGCCCTGCTATAAGAGGAGATGTAACCCAACCTATTGAGATGTTAGAAACTTGCTTCCAATGAATGGCCTCCATTCCCACCGATAGCGCACCAAACCCAACGACTGATCCCACTAAAGCATTGGTAATGGAAACAGGAACCCCGAAAAAACTAGCAAGGTTCATCCAGATTGTGCAAGCTGTAAGCACGCTTAACATTCCTAAAATAAGAACATCTGGCTGGTTCTCTAATAATTGCGTGTTGATAATCCCGCTTTTCATGGTTTCTACCACGTGACTACCACCTAAAAAGGCGCCAGCAAATTCAAAAATGATAGCAATAGTAACCGCCGTTTTAATAGTGACAGCCTTAGAGCCAATGGTTGTACTCATGACATTGGCAAGATCATTGGCACCAACACCCCAAGTCATTAAAAAACATAAAATAATTGCTAAAATCAATATTGTCATGGATGGCCTTTTCTTTTATTGATTATCTTGCGATGAGGATTTGTAAACGTCCACCAACGGACTGAGCGGCATCAGCGAGGTCGCCTATCCATTGCAGTAGTTGATATAAAAATATCGCATCAAGAGGGTGAAGTTCTTTTTCAATTTTAAATAACTCAGCGCGAATAAATGCCAGTTGTTGATCACAGTCTTTTTCAATAGAATCAAGCGTTAATGTCATGGCTTCAACAAGATTGACTTCTTTGCCGCGAAAGCCAGTTTCAAGAAGTTCATCGAGCTCATTAATAGCTTTACAAGCTTGTTTTGCAGCATCAAGGCTGCGTGCTAAACAATTTTGCATATGGGGTGCTAAGGAGGCTGGAATTAACATTTTTCTTCCCAGCATCAATCCTGCAATATCTTTGGCTTTATTTGCAACCAAATCTTGAGTTTTTAATAACTCTAATAAATCTGTTCTGGGAACAGGCAAAAAAAGCCCCCTAGGGAGGTGTAATCTCAGTTCTCGCTTGATATCATCAGCTTCTTTTTCCAGCTCGATAATTTTATGATGATGCAGGCTAGCACTTTCCCACTTGCCAGCAAGTACATCATCAAGGAGTGGGCTAAGTTGTTTGGCGCACGTGTAAACTTTGTACATATGTTGCTCAATAGGTCGTATTGGAGACAGGCCAAACATATTAAAGATATTGCCCATAGTGATATAAACTTTATTAATATGAATATGTTTAAATATTAACACAAGCGACTACATAAGTCATAGAAATTTTACCAGGGGATTTTTTTGGGTAAAATTAAGTGGCTAATTTAGTGGGTTTGATGTATGATATGCGCATGTTGCTTTTTTTAAGAGCATATTTTGAGGAAGGGGAAAGGGGATGTATCGTAGTGTAAATTCAATAGGTAGACAATCATTTAGTGTAATTGGTGGATGGGTAACGAGTGGTCTAAATGCTGCCAAAAATACAGGATGGTCTGCACTTTTTTATCTAGGTCCTATGATTCCTTATTCTGAAAGTCGGCTCCTCTCTGCAGTACAAACAATAATACATCAAACTTTGATTCAGAAGTTTAGTCTTAATCAAGAACAAACGAAAGCAATTGACCAATCCCTGACTGGTCTTTTTGGAAAGCATAAATCCATAATTTATGCTTTT
>Ga0247844_1001409_pt1 | contig 44648 bp, 29 predicted proteins | sample LaCtaG_FD_192421 | JGI IMG/M metagenome (GOLD analysis project Ga0247844, IMG submission 192421) | Freshwater microbial communities from meromictic Lake La Cruz, Castile-La Mancha, Spain - LaCruzMarch201714.5m_1 | ecosystem: Environmental > Aquatic > Freshwater > Lake | place: Spain: Castile-La... | reverse complement strand
CCCCTTTGACCCCTTTGACCCCTTTGACCCCTTTGACCCCTTTTACGGTCCGTATGCCACCACCGAGCAGGAGTTCGGCGACATGGAATTCCTCATCGAATACAAGACCGTGCCGAAAGCCGACAGCGGCATCTACCTGCGCGGCGTGCCACAGGTGCAGATCTGGGACAAGAGCCAAGTCTTTGATCCGGCGAAGCCAACGCGTCGCCCGCACCTCGGTTCCGGCGGTCTTTTCAACAACACGCCTGACACTCCTGGACGTGATCCGCTGGTGATCGCTGACAAGGACCTCGGCGAGTGGAACAGCTTCCGCATCCGCCAGATCGGTGCCCGCACCTGGGTGTGGCTGAATGAAAAGCTCGTCGTCGATGGTGCTCCGATGGAGAACTATCCCGACAAAGCCATCCCCTACCCTGCCAAAGGCCCGATCATGCTGCAAACCCACGGCGGCGAGATCCGCTGGCGGAATCTTTTAGTTCGCGAGATCGGTGCGGATGAGGGAAAGAAGATCCTCGCTGAGGCGTACGCGAAGAAATAAGCGCATCATCAATCTTTGATGAGCCGTTGGACTGCCATTCTCTTGAGCTGGCTCGGAATAGGGCCTGCTACTGCATTAAGCAGTGCTTTCTTCACCGCAAGGATCGCCGACAGATGGTTGGCAGGAGTGGACTACTATCCTTCACAGCACCCAACTCAGACGGCAGCTTTTGGGGCATTCTTCTTGGCAATCGCAGCCTCATTCATCTTTACCCTTTGGTTGCCATTCCGTTTGGAGCAATCACTCGAACCGAAACGCCAATGGCAGGCTGTTGGCTGGATGGTTATCGGTCATGCCTGCATTCTATTCATCACCATGACACTTGGACTCGCGCTTACTTTTAGTGATGGGATTCCGCAACACGGTCAGGTGCCACAGCCTTGAGTGGGATTGCACATGGCCTCCAATCACCGCTAGTTTCTTGATACGTTTTGGATACCGCTTTTTTGCTCAACGGCCCACTCCAAGGCTCACTCTGGCCCGCCCCCCAGAAGTAGGTGCCGTAGAACAAGACCGCGTTTGGGCGCTTCCAGCGTGCGCAACTAGGCTTCCAACAGTTGTGAGCAGGCTTCCGACGGTTGCGCGCAGGCTTCCAACGGTTGCGCGCAAGCTTCCAACGGTTGTGAGCAGGCTTCCAGCGCTGGTCAGACGCTTTCCAGCGGCGGTGTGCAGGCTTCCAAGATCGGTGTGGCGACCTCCAGAGCCGGTGAGCAGGCTTCCAAGCTGTGCACGCTTGTCTCCAAAAGAGGTCAGCGGGCTTCCAAATCAGCTCACCAGATCACCAAACAGGGGGAAGTTCGCCCAGCCGGTAATGTTCACGTCGAAGATCTCGCCGATGTGACGTTCGGGATTGCCCTCGAAGGCTGCGATTCGATTATCAACCGAGGTTTTATGGTGAAGCTCTTGCAAGTCCCTCTCCCCTTTTCACGACTACTGCGCTCCTCAAAATGATCCTCCGCCTGCTATCTCTCCTCGCGCTCGGCACTGCCGCCTTCGCTGAAACGAACCCCACTTACACCTTCCCCATCCAGGCCAAGACGCCGGAGGAAGAGTTGAAAACGATCCAGTTGCCGGATGGCTACTCGTTGGAGCTCGTTTTGAGCGATCCATTGATCAAGGAGCCGATGGCGATCGCCTTTGATGGGGATGGCAAGATGTACGTCGTCGAAATGCGCACCTACATGCAGGACATCGACGGCACGGACGAACTCACGCCGAAGAGCCGCATCTCGCTGCATGAATCGACGAAGGGCGATGGCGTCTTCGACAAGCACAGCGTCTATATGGATAACCTGCTGCTGCCTCGCATGGTGCTGCCGCTGGATGACCGGGTGCTCGTCGGCATCACGAATACGAATGACATCACGCTGCACCGCGATGCGAATGGCGACGGCGTGGCGGATGAACAAGCGCCCTGGTATGTCGGCGGACCGCGTGGTGGGAACATGGAGCATCAACCCAGCGGTCTCGTGTGGGGCTTGGATAATTGGATTTACACAACCTACAACGGCTACCGCCTGCGCTGGGCTGGCGAGAAGCAGCCTGCGCTCAAAGAAAACACCGCGCCGAACGGCGGCCAGTGGGGCCTGGCTCAAGACGACTACGGCAAGATGTGGTGGAGCAATGCGGGCGGCGAAAAAGGCCTGTGGAATTACCAAGCGCCCATTCTGTATGCCGCGATCAATGTGAAGCAGCAGAAGAGCGAGAAATTCGACACCGTGTGGCCCATCGTCGGGCTCGGCGACTTCCAGGGCGGCCCCGGACGCTTCCATTCGCCGGAGGACAAGCGCTTGAATCACTTCACCGGCTGCGCCGGACAGACCGTGTATCGCGGTGATCGCCTGCCGAAGGAGCTTTATGGCAACGTCTTCCTGCCTGAGCCCGTCGGTCGTCTCATCCGTCGTGCCACGGTGGAAATCAAAGACGGCATCACCACCGTCGCGAACCCGTATGAGGAGCAGATGAGCGAGTTCATCCGCAGCAGCGATCCGAATTTCCGCCCGCTGAACATGACCACCGGCCCCGATGGCTGCCTCTACATCGTCGATGCGTATCGCGGTATCATTCAGGAAGGCAATTGGGTGAAGCCCGGCAGTTTCCTCCGCGGAGCCATCGAGCCTACTGGCATGCAGCACGTCGCCGGTCATGGTCGCGTGTGGCGTCTCGTGCACAAAGATTTCAAACCCGGCCCGCAGCCGAAAATGATCGGCGAAACGCCCGCGCAGCTTGTCGCACATCTCACGCATCCGAACGGCTTCTGGCGTGATACCGCGCAGCGCATGCTCATTGTCAAAGGCGACCAATCCGTGGTCCCCGCGATCGTTTCCATGCTCAAGCATGACAACCACCTCGCTCGCTTGCATGCACTTTGGACGCTGGAAGGCCTCGATGTCGTCACGCCGGACATTCTCCGCGCCGCGATGAAGGACGAGCACGCGCAAGTCCGCGCCAACGCCATCCGTGTGGCTGAATCGCTGCTCAAAAAAGGCGACACCGCTTTGATCGCCGACATCCAAGCCCTCAAGGCCGACAAAGACCCGACCGTGGTGCTGCAGACGCTTTACACCGCCAAGCACCTCAATTGGCCCAAATGGAAAGACGAAGCGCAAATGACGCTAATGACCTCCGCCAGCGTCGGCGTGAAGGAAATCGGGGCGCAGTTGCTCGTCGAGGCACCGAAGATCAGCGGCAGTTTCACCAAGGACGAAAAGAAGCAGCTCGAGCGCGGTCAGGAGATCTTCCGCTCGCTTTGCTTCGCCTGCCACGGTTTCGACGGCGCGGGCATGCCCATCGCCGGTCGCGAAGGTGCCACACTCGCCCCACCGCTCGCCGGATCACGCACCGCCGTGCAGGGCGATGCCATCGTGCGTGTGATGTTGAATGGTCTCGCCGGTCCCATCGACGGCAAAACCTACGAGGCCGCCATGGTTCCCATGGCCACCAACAACGATCAATGGATCGCCGATGTCGCCAGCTACATCCGCAAAGCCTTTGGAAATAGCGGCAAGCTCGTGGACAAAAAAGAAGTAGCCGCCTTGCGCAAAGAACTCGGCAAACGCGTGACTCCGTGGACCATCGAAGAACTCCGCGCCCTCTACCCGCAGCCCTTGCCGAACCACGCCGCGTGGAAACTCACCGCTAGCCACAACGACAAAGAAGTCGCTAAAGCCATCGACGGCGACCTCGCCACCCGCTGGGACACCCGCAAGCCACAGAGCCCCGACATGTGGTTCCAAATCGACCTCCCCGAGTCCACCGACATCACCGGCCTCACCCTCGACACCGGCAAATCCCGCGGCGATTACCCGCGCAAGTTCAAGATCGAACTCTCCACCAACGGCACCGAATGGGAGAAGCCCCAACTCCAAGCCAACGGCGAAGCCGGCGTCATCGACTACCTCTTTACCAAGCCTACGAAAGCCAAATCCATCCGCATCTCGCAACTCGGCGAAGCGAATGGTACCTTCTGGTCCATTCACGAGCTTCAGGTGCTCGGAGCGGTGACGGGGAAGTAGGCGCGTGAATGCATGGAGTATTGGACGGAGAACGTTGAAGTCACTGCCATGCGCTTGCTCAGCTTCATCACCTTCTTCATTTCGCTGCCTTTGATCGCGCAGCACCCGCCTGAAATTTTCGACGTCCAAGGCTACAAAGCGGTGCTCTATGCCGCGCCAAAACCCGCCGAAGGCAAGCCGTGGGTGTGGTATGCGCCGACACTGAATGGCGGTGTGTCACTGGCGGGACGTCCGATGTATTTCGCGGCCTTCATGAACGCGGGCATCAGCCTCGCGGGCTTCGATCTCGGCGAGGTGCGCGGTTCACCTGCCAGCTCGGCGAAGTTCACGCTGTTTTACGATGCGATGGTGAAGCGTGGCTTTTCCGCGAAGCCGATCCTGCTCGGCCAGAGTCGCGGCGGCATGATGACACTGGCGTGGGCGTTTCGGAATGCGGACAAGGTGAAGGCCTGGGTGGGCATCTATCCCGTCTGCAATCTGGCGAGCTGGCCGCTGAAGAACTCGAAGAAGGACACGCTCGCTGATTTCGCGATGCCGGAGGCCGATCTGGTGGCGAGGTTGAAAGAGTTCAATCCCATCGACAACCTCGCCGGTCTCGCAGCGAACAAAGTGCCGATGTTCGCCGTGCATGGCGATTCCGATGTGGTGGTGCCGTATGATTTGAACACGCAGCTCCTCAAAGAGCGCTACGAAGCCGCCGGCGGCTCCTTCAGCGTGAAAGTCGTCCCCGGCGAGGGCCACAAGGTCGGCCCGTCGTTCTTCGAGTGCCGGGAGTTGGTGGAGTTCGTGCTCGCGTTACCGTAGGCGGTGAATCGTGGCGTGGATGCTGCGGGTGAAGGCTTTGCCGTCGTTGCCTTTCAAGGTGCATTGAATTTCCAGGCCGCGTGTGGGGGCCAGATCGGGGATCGTCAGGTGCAACGTGCAATCATCCTCGGCAAGAGTGACCTTCGTGATAGTCAGCGTGCGCTCGTTGAGGTGCTTGGAGCCGTAGTTGGCGCTGCGGGAGAGGTCCCAGACTTTCAGCGTGTGGTGCGTAAGGTCCTCAGCGCTGGCTTTGTCGAGGGCATCGCTGAACGTGATGGTGAGAGTGCCTTTCGCGGTCTTCCAGCCGATGGGCAGGTTCATCGGCGATGACGTGCGGCGCACGCGGTAGATGCCGCCGTCTTGGATCTTGTTGCTGGCCCACACGGCCATGCCGCAGGTGTAGAGATCGCCCGTGATGGGATGGAAGCGTCCGCGCATGACGCCGGTGGGGAAATCGGCCATCGGCAGGGCCACGGCGGCTCCTTGAGCAGGATCGGACTCGTCTTGCAGGACGAGGTTCATGCGGCCCATGCCGTAGCTGATGCCGAGCAGCTTGTTTTGCAGCGGTGCCCATGACTTCGGCGTCACTCGGACGAGTTCGCCGGGGCTGCGATCGAAGGCATTGGTGAGCCAGACGAGCGGCTGCTGCATGACGGTATCGGCCGTGTCCTCGGGGGCACCGTAGGACCATTGATTGCCGTAGAACTGGCCTTGGCGGACGAGGTTGATGCGGTTCTTCGGGGTCCAGTGGCCTTCTTGATCGGTGACGTAAAAGGTGCCGTCGTCATTGACGCTGACACCGTTGGCCGCACGGAATCCATTGGCCACGATCTCGCTCGATGAGCCGTCTTTTTTCACGCGGAGCAAGGTGCCGTGCTGGGGCACAAGCGGCGGCTTGGCGTGGCGAGCGGACTTGGCGTAGTAGAAGTCGCCTGCCGCGTCGGTTTGCAGGCCCATGGCGAACTCGTGGAAGTGCTCGGTGACCTGGTGATCACTGTTGAAGCACTCATAAAAGTCAGTTTCGCCATCGCCATTGAGATCGCGGAGTTTCACGAGCTGATCGCGGCAGGTGATGTGGATCACGTCGTCGATGATTTTGAGGCCGAGCGGCTGATTCAGCCCTGCGGCGATGCGTTTCCAGTTTTGCTGCGCGGCGTTGAGTCCATCGACGAGCCATACATCGCCCATCCAAGTGCAAACGGCCATGCGTTTGCCATCGGCGAAGAAGTCGAGACCGCCAGGCCGCCACTGCGTGTGCCAGGGATTGCCCGCCGAATCAGGAAACGCGAGCGTGTCGGCTTCGATGCCATCGCCAATGATGGTGCTGCCTTTCCCGGCAGGCAAACTCACCGCCCACTGCGGCGCGGTGCCTTGGCTAAGGGCGACGAGATCGCTTGGCGGCGTGAGCGGCTTCAAGTCGGCGGGTGCTTTCAAATCGGACTCGATGCGCACCGTGATTCGTTGCATCTCTTTTCGGGCAGGCACACGCAGCACATGAAAGCCGCCTGCGATGGCGAGTTCGCCGCCATCACTCGTCACGCGTTGTTTTGGGTCCGCGATGCGCATTTCGAGATCGGTGTCGCCAGCGCCGATTTCGAGTGTGCGGGTGAAAACGAGCTTCCCTGCATTCACTTCGAGTCCAGGCGACTCCAACACCTTCGTGCTTCCGATGCGGTAATGCAGCACCACGCGTTGGCCATGATGCGAGAGGCCTTCGAAACGCATCCATGAGCGAGAAACCGGGCCGTAGGGCTTCTTGTCGAGACCGAGCACGCGATCATCGTCGTAGTCGCCTTGGCTTGGATTTGCCCAACCGGGTTCGTTGGCGTTGGTGAAGGCCGTTTCGCCGACAATCTTCGTGTGTGTGCCGTGGGAGCCATCGAAGGCGATGCCGCGCCAATCGACAAACTTGTCCCCCGCCCAGGCGGCGGCCACGCGCATCGTATCGTGATCGTAGAGCATCCACGCGCGGCCTTTGCTCACACCGCCCGCGCCTTCATCGAGCCGGACGGAGATGCCTTTATACGCGATGTTACCCGGCTCGGCCTCCACGGTCCACATCAGCGCCGGACCGAAGTCCATGCGCAGATACTTCGGCCCCTGCTGGAACTCCTTCATCTCCGCTGTCTCGACGAACTCACCCTGCGGCTTCGGCAGCTTCGCGAGATACTCGTCCGACACGGGCGTGTAAGCAGCGGCATTGGTCGGCTTCACGAACTTCTCGCGAACAAAATGGGACACGTCATACTTCTGCGATGGCGTCAGCATCGGCCACGGCGGCATGAGACCGAGACCGGTCGTTAGTGTGCGATAGATGCCGTGGAGGTCGCCACCATTCTTGAACGGTTCCTTCCAAAACGCCCGCGACAGCGGCAGCGATCCCGCTTTCTCCGGCGTGCCATGGCAGGCGATGCAAAGCGTGTTGTAGAGCGTCTCGCCGCGCTTCAAGGCCGCGTCATCCAAGCCACGAATGAGCTTCACATGATCGACCGCAAGTTCCGCCGGTGAGGGCGGCAGCGCGGGTGGTGTCTGCGCCATGGAGCCGAACGCGGCGAGAAGACTGCCAGAGGTTAGGAGAAAGAAAAAGCGAGGCATGAAGTGTGGAGTTTAGCTACACAACAGGTCCGCTGAACAGAAGTTTGGACACGAAGTGCAATGTGGTCTCCAAGATTTCCCATTGCATCTTGGCGGTGAGAACGCGCTGATTGAGCTTCTTGGCTGGGGCACGACGCGTGTGAGCTGCTGCTGGAGCGAATTATAAGGTCATCCACGAAAAGCTGGTTCTCACCTTTCTTGAGAGTCGGCGAGGCTGGGCGTTTCACGATGGCATTTTAAGAAAATAAAAGTGGCGGAAGCAGCACCGCACAGCTCAGGCTTATGAGCCTGCTTCTGGCAGTGCAGGGTCGTGTCATGGCGCGGAGGCCTTCTTCATCACGACATTGCCAGCCAGCACATTGTCCGTGCCGTGATCTGTTATGACAGATGCCTGACGAATAGTGCTGAGTTCATCAGCGTCACGCAGCTAGGGGTGAATGCGACGACGATGAGCGTAAACCGCTGATCCCTACGGCCCGCCTACGCGTTGATCGCCGCCCGCTTCCCCACCTTCGCCCTGGCCCGCTTCGGCTTCGCTGGCGACAATGGCAGCCCAAACTTTGATCCTCAATCGGCCCGATACGGAGCCGTGTAGTTGCCCTTCTTGTCGATGATACCGAACTTGAGCAGGTTGGCGCGGAACTCGTCCTTGGTCGTGCGGCGAAGAACTGCCATGCCATACTCGTGCCATTCGTCGGTCATGTAGCCCGGATACGGGGTGGAGGGCTTTTTCAACGGCGGCAGCTTGGCAGTGCCGTTCCACGGCTTGTGACGTGCGGACTTGGGTTTCACAGCGGACATGGCTAGACGCGGAGTTGAGGTTTGAAGTAACCCAAGATGCAGCCTGGATCACGGACAGCAATTTGGATGTGTGACTTTTTGCGAATGTCTGAGCCAGTGAACGCGGCGGCACCTTCTTGAAACACGCCGCGAACACTCTGAAACTTCACATCGAAGGCAGCTTCCAAGGCGGGAATGCCGTAGTTCAAGACGCACAGTCAAGGTAATGAAGAACGCTTTGGTTTTGCGGCAACGGCACGGGGGCGCTTTCCAGATAACCTTCTTAAACCTCCTCCAGTTTGGCCGTGTTCCGCGTGTCCAGCAGATCAAAACAGTTCCCCAGATGAATGACGGCTCCGATGACGGCAGGCTTCTTGATGCGTTTCGGGTTCCGCTTCTTCTGCTCGACGGCCCACTCCAAGGCACGCTCTGGCCCGAACTCCCAGAAGTAGATGCCGTAGCCGAGCCAGTCGTAATCGTTCTCGCTGGCGGAGAGCGGATCGCCCGTGAGCAAGGCGCGGCGCACCACCGATTCATCGCAGCCGTGGTAGGCGATGATGGTGCGCTGGTAGTCGAAGTGACGCATGGAGGGTGATTGTGAGCATTACCGCTGGTTTGCCAAGTCTGGATTTCTGACCGGGTTGGGCCGATCCAGGGAGGCTTTGGGACGAGTTTGGGGCAGTTTGAGCCAAAATTGGGCTCAAACATCGAAAATTAGGGTTCCAACATCATTTGCTGAGGTGAAAACATCGATTTGGATGGTTACTGCATCGATTTCGATGCTTGGCGCGTCGAAAGTTAGGGTTTCCGCATCGAACTCGATGGTTGGCGCATCGAGTCTGGAGGTGAAAACAACGATTTTTCAGATCGGTGCGTCGATTTCGATGGCTGGTGCAACGATTTGGCGGGTCGGTGCGTCGAGTTGGGAGGTTGCTACGTCGAGGCGGATGAACGCTGCATTGAGCTGGGAGGTGGGAGCGTTGATGCGGGAGCTTGCGGGGGACTTGGAGGCGGGCAGGGCTGCTTCGATGCGGAGATTGGGCCGCGTCGTATCCAAGATTCGGCTACTGCGAAGCCGCGAAGCGAATCCGAAGCGACTTTCTACTTCGTCCGGAACGGCTCGCTCAAAACGACGCGGGTGATGAGATTCGCGAGGGTTGGCTGTTTTTTCAGGCTGTCACGGAGCTTGTTTACGTCTTCGCGGTCGCTGAGTTCGAGTTCGCGGCCGAGGGCGTAGATGAACATTTTCTCGGTGAGGGCGCGGAAGAATTTCTCGCGGTCATCGAGCAGGATTTTCTTGAACTCGGCGGCGTTGGCGAACTTGCGGCCGCCGGGCAGGACGCCGGCAGCACTGACGGGCGGCGGGGGCGGGACGGCGGTGTTTTTGAGGCTGGCGAGGGCCACGTCCTCGGTTTCTGCGACGCGCCATTGGCCGATGGCGTTGTAGTTTTCAAAGGCGAATCCGAGTGGATCGATCTTCGCGTGGCAGGCGGCGCAGGATTCGAGGCTGCTGTGTTTGGCGAGCCGTTCGCGGACTGAGAGGCGGGCGCTGCCGGGGACGTTGGGCTCGATTTCCGGAACGTCGGGCGGCGGCGGTTGCGGGCTTTGGGCGAGGATGGATTCCATGACCCAGACGCCGCGATGGACGGGGCGGGTGCGGGTGCCATCGCCGGTGAGGCTGAGGATGCTGGCGTGGGTCATCACGCCGCCGCGATGGTGCTCCGGGGTGAGCGCGACTTTCTGGAAGGCATCGCCTTTGATGCTGCCGATGCCGTAGAAGCGGGACATCGTTTCGTTGAGCATCGTCCAGTCGGAATCGAGGAAGCTGAGGACGCTGAGATCGTGGCGGAGGACTTCGCGGAAGAAGGCCTTGGTTTCGCCGATGGCGCTCTGCTGGACGATGTCTGACCACGCGGGGAAAAGCTTCGGGTCGGGCTTGAACTGGCCGACGCGGTCGAGCTGAAGCCACTGGCCGCCGAATCGATCGACGAAGCGCTCGGATTTTGGATCGGCGAGCATGCGCTTGACCTGGGCGGTTAGGGCGGTGGGATTGCGGAGTGTTTTCGCATTGGCCAGACGCAGGAGTTCGTCGTCCGGCATGGAGGACCAGAGGAAATACGAGAGGCGACTGGCGAGTTGGTGGTCGGTGAGGTCGCGTTTCGTGTCCTCGGCGAGGTAGAGGAAATCGGGCGAGCAGAGGATGGCCTGGAGGCCGGTTTTGATCGCGGAGACGAAGGGCTCGCCGCTGTCGAGCCGCTGCTTCACGAGCGAAAGAATGGGATCGATATCCTCGGCGGTGACGGGACGACGGAAGGAACTCGGGAGAAACTTTTCAATGATCTCGCGGGCATAGGACATGTCTTCGACAGCGCCGGGGCCTTTGAAGAAGACCGAGCGGTGGCTGGCGGGCGGCCAGGTTTCGTTCAGCGGGCCTTCGATTTCGAGCCAGTCGATGAAGACCTGCGGCGCGTAGAGATCGGGCAGCGGATTCTTCTCTTTATGTCTAGCGATCCACTCAGGCTTGCGCCGCCGCCATTCGCCGCCGCCGTTGATCCGGGTGTCGTTGCTGATGCCGATGTTTGTGCGTGAACTGTTCGCCCATGGCACAAAACGCGCCTTCAGCGGGAGGCGGAACTCGTAAATCTGCGGGGCGTCAGCGGTGGCCGTGACGTCCACGGCGAAGTAGCTGGAAGAGTTTTCCGTCGGCTTGGAGTATTGGATTCCCATGCGCGGCGTGATCCCCTCGAAGGGCACGCCGTAGGCCCGGATTTTCACGCGGTATTCGCCATCCGCGCTGGCGGGCAGATGGCCGAATGAGATGCCGAGGCTGCGGATCATCGCGCCGTCCGCGAGTGTCTCCACATCAGGATAGCCGAAGCCTTCTCTCTTCAACCCGGAGATATAGCGAAACTTTTTCAGCCGCTCCTTGGCTTCGGGCGATTTGTCGTCTTCGTGGACATATTCCTCGCCTTGACGCAGGGTCCGTTGGCTTTTCGGCGGCGTGCCCGTGACGATGGCGCGATCGACGATTTTCGCGGCAGCGGCGGCGTAGCTTTCCAGGTGCGAGGGCGAAATGGTCAGGCTCGCGCCGATGCGATCGAAGCCATGGCGGCGTTCGTCGGCGGGAAATTCGATGGCAGTGTTGAAGTCGATGCCCAGCAGGTCCTTGATCGTGTTGGCGTATTCGGCGCGGTTCAGCCGGCGGAGGACGACCTTTCCGCCGGCACTGTGGCGCGCCGCTTCGGCGGCTTTGAGCTGATCGGCGATGTAGCCGGTGAAGGCGGATATTTCGGCGCGCGTCGGCTGCGGCTTGTCCTCCGGCGGCATTTCACCGGCGTTGATCTGGTCCATCGCGTTGAGCCACTGCTCGGCATCGGCGCGGTTGGAAAAGTCCGGCTTCAGCGTATCGAAGCGGACGCCCGCCTTGTGCTTCTTCTCGCCGTGACACTCGAAGCAATGCTTTTCGAGAAAGGTGCGCGGCAGTTCAGCGGCGGCTAACGGGAGGGCGGTGAGCGTGAGAAAGGCGAGGAATTTCATGCGCTCCAAAGGTCGGAAAGCGTGCCGGTGCTGTCGGCGAATTTCTGGATTTCAGCGCCTTGGGATTGCAACATCGTGAGCAGCAGATTGGACATCCGCGCCTTGTCGTTGACCTCGACTTCAAAGCCGGTGTCGATGTGAACCTTTCTGCCGCCACGCGAAAGATCGAGCCACTGGCGGTGGCGGAAGCCGAGATTTTTCCCGCCCGCGAGCACGATGGGCAGGTGGCGCGTGTTGTGGGCATCGCTCATGCCGCTGCCGTAGAGGACGATGGTGGAATCGAGCAGCGTGCCGCTGGCCTCGGGCGTGTCCTGGAGGCGCTGGATGAACCGTGCATGTTGCTCGACGAGGAAGCGGTCGGTGCGGGCGAGGTCGGCCAGCGATTGCTTGTCGTGATTGTGATGAGAAAGGCCGTGGTGAAACGTGCTGATGCCCAACTCGCGCAGCGTGATGCCGAGACCCTCGCTGCCGGTCATCATCGTGATCACCCGCGTGCTGTCCGATTGCAGCGCGAGGAACATGAGGTCGTAAAGCGCGGGGAAATAATCGACCGGATCATCCGCTAGCGAGCCGACGCCGTGCTCGAAGTTCTTGCGGTCGGCCTCATTGGCGAAACCGGGCTTTGGCTTCGGGACACCGAGCCACGAATGCGAACGCTCCACCCGCTTTTCCACCTCGCGGACGGAGGTGAGGTATTCGTCGAGCTTGCGGCGGTCTTCGGTGCCGAGCCGCTGGTCCAGGCGTTTCGCACTGCCAAGAATGGTGTCTAGCAGGCTGCGTTTGGCGTCCGTGGCTTTCTTGCGGTCGGCGACGGATTTCTGGTCGTCCGGTTCGAACAGCTTTCGATACACGTCAGCGAGCGTGCTGGTGCTCGGCAGCGCGACGCCGTTCGCGGTCCACGAAAGCGTGCGGGCACGGCCACCGGCCCCGCCGCCGCCGGGCTCCGCTGAAAGTTCGAGCGAGGCGAATCGTGTCTCAGCGGCCGCAATCTCCGCAGCGATCTGGTCAGCGGAAATCGTGTTGAGAAACTCGACGCCGGGCGTGGCGGAAACATCGGCCCCAGTCAGCCAAGTATTCGCCCCGTTGTGGCCCTCACCGAGCTTCATCGCCGGATGATGCAGACCCGCGATGACCGTGAGGTGTTCCTTCAAAGCCTCCAGCGGCTTCAGCGTCGGCGTGAACGCGAAAGGCGCACCTTGTTTCGGAAACCACTGCCAGACATTCACCCCGTTCGGCGAGTAAACACAGACCATCCGCCGCGCGGCTCTTTTCGGTGCCGTCGCCGCGAAACAGGGCAGCATCGCATCGAGCAAAGGCAGCGCGAGCGTCGCGCCCATGCCCCGGAGAAAAGTGCGGCGTGGAAGTTGCCAGGATTTGGTTTGGATGTTCATCGGAGTTTCGGTTGGGCCACAGGTAATAGGGATCTCGAATCTGGCAAAGTCGTCCCGCTGGCAACGGAGGATGCTTCCTTTAAAAGCACCGTGCCGCAGTTGTCTGCTTCGTGGGCCGGAGCATGAACGACGATGTGTATCATAGGAATGGTTCGAAACTACCACCGGCCTACTGCCGCTCACGGCGTGTTTGATCTCGAAGGACTTGGTTTTGCCGCCGTGTTCGATGGTGATGTCATACCAGCCGAAGTAGCCCCGCGTGATCGCTTTGCCGTCGGCGGCGCTGGTGAGATCGGCTTTGGTCCACCATTTGTCTTTCACAAGATCGCGCCAGACCTTCACCGCAGGCCGCTAGGTCCAGTCGGCTTTGAACATGGCGGCGGTGGGTTTCCAGTGGCGCTTTTCCCAGAAGCCCCAGATGACGAAGCCGGTCATCTGCGGGTGGCTGTAGCAGAGCGTGAGCATGTCTCGTATGTGATCGGCATGGAGCTGATCATTGAGCGTTTGGAAGTCGTATTCGGTGACGGTGAGGTGTTTCACCATGGAGCCAAAGTGCTGATAGATCTTCCACTCCTCGTCGATGCTCGGGATGGCGTAATCACTGAAGTGGCTCTGGAAGCCCCAGCCATCGGGCGTTTGGCCGCTCTCAATCAGGTGCTTCATGTGCTTGTTGAATCCGGCGGTGCGGTCGGGATTGAAGGTGTCTTCGTTCACGAAGAGCAGCTTGTCGGTCTGCGGACGAAGCTTCGCGTAGATCTCGGGATACACATCGGGACCGACGACATTGTAGAGTGCATCGGCTTCCACAAAGGGCACAGGATGATTCAGCGCGTCCCATTCATCAACATACGGCGCAGCAAACGGCAGCACAAAAGCCCAGTGCTGATCATAGCGAGCCATCAAGCCAGCGGGCCCACCCTTCTTCACTTCATCAGCGGCCCAGGGCTCGAGGTATCCCCAGCTCAGGTAGTGGCCGCGTGAGGTCATTTTCTTGTCCTTGGCCCATTGCAGAGTCCACTGCACAGCTGCCTGGGTGCGCAGGCGATTAGCGGCTTCCCAGGGTTTCGCGGGATCGGTCGCGCCTTCAATGTTGCCCACGCGCAGGCCGCCCTCAGGCACCACGCGACTAAAGAGTTCATCGACGGTGTTGCGATACTTTGTTTGATCTTCTTCGCTGATTTTAAAGCCGAGACCTGATAGCATGTTCACATCCACCGCACTGCCGAAACCAAACAGGTGCCGCTTCATGCGCACGGTCACTTTGGCACCTTCGATGGGTTTGCCTGCGGCATCATGGAACACGACGTTGAGCTGTCCCTGACGCAGCTTGGTGATTCGCGCCTCCGCTGCCGCACGCCAGGGCGCATCGAGTTCGCGACCCGCGTAGGTTTTCTTCATTTGCGGCGCTTTGAAGATGTCGAACCCGACCGGGAAGCGATACACCTGAATGTCCGCCACCTCGATGACCTGCTTTTGCTCTCCGATGGCGATCTTGGCATTGCCCACGCCTTCAGGAAGGTCGTTTCCGGCCAGGAAGGCGAAGTAGGTGGTCTCCCATTCCTTGCCGATGAGCTGCGTCTTCCAGAGCACCGTGGACTTGTAGTCCTTCGTGTTCTGCACCGCGCAAGTGATCTTGCCTTTGCCATCCTCGCGCTCGCTTTCGACGGTGCGTGCCTTCACGACAAACAAGCACACCTGATCCTTCGCAATGGCTCCAGTGAAGCTCTTGTTCAGCGCGAGATCATAAGACTTTTCGAGCTTCCCCGGTGAAGTGGCGCGAAAGATGGATTTCGTCAGTGTATCGGTGCTCGCCACCTTCTCAATCGTCCCCAACTCCGGCTTCACGACTTTCGGAGCGATAAGTGCCTCCGGCAGCAAAGCCACGGCTTCAGGCGGAAGCTGCGGTTCTTCGGCGTGAAGCGATGTGGCAGTGAGAAGGGCGACGAGGAGAATGCGTCTGATCATGAGATGAGCTACGATTGGCGGAAAAGACGGCCATTCGCAAGCAGGTGGACGCACCATGATTGCATGAAGAACGTGGCTTCGGCTTGAGCCGAATCATCTTCTTTGCGTAGCCAAAGCCGCATCCACTCGACAACCCTGGCTGGCGCAAAAGAGAGCTGCCCAGCCACCCTAAAGACCCAGTCCGGCTGCGCTAGGCATCCCTCTTTCAAGTGAAATGCCCCTCCCGGCTCCAGCCGGAGCCTCTCTTTCATCCCGCAGACCCCATTCCGCTCCAGCCGGAGGGGGTCTTTTATCCCACAGACCCCTTCCGGCTCGGCCAGGATGGGGTCTGCGGGTTAAAACAGAGCCAAATTGGCGCAAAAAGCCGCATTTTGGGTCGAAAGTTGCGACGCGCTGCTTCCGCACTCCAGGACGCTGCGCGCGTTCATAGGCACTCGGTTTTTACTTCGTCTTCTCCACAGGCCCACCGGAAGGATCAATCATCTGCCCCGTCACAAAGATCAGCCGACCGCGTCCTGGCTGCCCTTTGTCCCCCGCCCCCACCGTTCCTCCGAGCACCACCGTTTGCCCGTCCCAGATCGTCACCGCTGTGGTCACCTTCTTCACTTGCTCGCCTGCTCCGTTCGCCGAGTCCGAGTAGCTGATGCTCAGATCAATGGTGTAACCATCCGCTCCTAGCGTCGGCTCGACGACACACGATTGCGTGCCTGCGGTGAGCGTCGCCGTCTGACCCGACTTCGCCGTGGCACTCGGCAACACCAACAGTTCGGTCCCCTTCTTCTGCGCCAGCGCACGAAGGACGATCTGGAATTGCGGATCAGTGAGGACACCCGAAAGCGTCAGCACGCCATTCGGCAAGGCTCCCACACCTGCACTCTCCACCATTGGGACTTCTTTGATCGCATCGGCAGACTTGGTTTCCTCCTTCACGACCTGTAGGCCGGGAGTGTTGAAGACACTCTTCATCACACCATTCAGCGTTTCACCCGGGTTCAGATTCACAACCTTTGCCGAGACATAAACCTGCCGCTTCGCCCTCTGAGCATCCGCCGCCTCAGCCGCACGCTGCGCCGTCTTCGCATCGGCTTCGCTGGGAAGCTTGTCGTCTGAGACCTGCACGCCCTGCACTGGCGACACGAGATTCGCACCAAACCGATCCGCATCCGTCCCATCAGGGCGGATCGCCTTGGCCGTTATCAACAGGCTGACAAACCGGCCCGTCAATGTCTCGCCCAAATGCAGCACCGCCGTCTGTCCATGCTTCAGTTCCACATCGAATGGCTTGTCCCACTGCTTCACGTTCTCGTAGCTGGACACCTCGCTCGGCACAAAGGCACGCGTGTCCTTCTTCTTCGGTGCCGTGTCGCGACCCACCTCCAGTTTGCCCACCAGCTTCAGCTTCCCGTCGCCACCAGATTGCGGATCGACCTCCACACGCACACCCACGAGCTTGATCGGAGATGGCGGCAAACCGAAAACGTCGCGCACCACCTCAATGCTCGCTCGCTGGCCCAGCTTCGTTGTCACACTCGGTGCGCTCATCAGGTCGAAGCCCGTCTTCTGCGATGCACTGCGATAGAGCGCTTCGTAAGCCGCCTCGTCGTAAATGCGTCCCGATTCGCCGATCAACTCCGGCCCGTCGATGATCTTGGTTTGCAGATAGACCTGCGGCAGCATCACCTGCATTTCGTTGACGATTTCCTCCACGCGTTGCAGCGCCGCCACCGTGTTCTTCACGATCAGCTGACTCGTCACCGGATTGAACACTGCGGAGCAACCTTCAGGGAAGGATATACCCCGTGCTTCGAGCACTTGCTTCGCCGTCTTCCCCATCCCCGCTTTCGACAAAAGGTCTGGTGCCACCCTATAGACACGCGTCACGATGGTCTTCGCACCCGCGACCTTGCGCAACTCCGTGATCACACCCTGCTTGTCCTTCAGCAAGGCCACCTCCGTCGAGCTTCCATCCATCAACATGTAGCCCTGCGCCTGCACCTCCTTCACCCGCGCCGCGAACTCTCCCGGCTCCACGGGAATCACGAACCTACGCGTTGTCTTCGGCTGCACCGGATCATCCGCTCGCACACCGCTGCAGCTCACGATGACCACGGCTCCGGCGATGGAGCAGGAGGCGACAGTCATGAACCCGAGGCCCACGCGCTCACGCACGCGTCGACCCTCCAACACCGCCAACAAACGAGCCTTCAGCCGCCGCGCCGGACGCGATGACGCCATCGCCAGCGCGCCTGAAGTTTGATGCGCCGAAGCCACCTCCAGCAGGAAGTCCGCATACTTCTCGCCCTCCGCCGCCTCCTTCACCGCGACCGCATCACACACCTCCTCACGCGCCTGCGCCCACCCTCCGATCAGCGCATGAATGAACGGATTCCACCATAGCCACGAGCGCACCCACTCGAAGCTCCACGCCAGCAGCGCATCACCACCGCGCAGGTGCTCACCCTCATGGGCCAGCAGCCATCGCCACTGTTCCTCGCTAAAGGTTTGCTCCTTCGGCACCGCGATCATTGGATGCAAAAGCCCCACCACACACGGAGTCCCCTTCCCCTCGAAGCACGCCACCTGATGCCGAGGCCCCGGCTGCAACCGCCGCCGCCACCACCATGCACGCAGCGTCCGACCACAGATCACCACACCGAACAAAAGCACGCCCGACATCCACACACGCTCGGCAGGCAGCACGAGATCACGCCAGCTCCACGCATTAGCCTGGGCGACCACGCGCTGCACCTTCACCGGGCGCGCGGGGATGGGCTGGACTTTCACCGTCCAGTTCGGCTTCCATTCGGAGGCAGGTTCGGGGGAAAGATACATCAAAGACTCAGCCCTCGGCGCTGGCCACGCGAGGATGAAGAACGGGGCGATCACCGCCACCCACAACCCCAGCGCACAAGCCCAGGCACGACGCCGCGCATCGCGCACTAACAAGGTAACGAGCAGCCACGCACAGGCCGACAGCAGCAGCGATTGCCAGGCGAGATTGAGCAAATGAATCGGGATCATGGCTTGCGAGGAGTTGAAGATTTCGAGCGCGACCGAACCAGCTGACGAAGTTCCTCCAGCTCATCCGCCGAAATGTCCCCGCTCTCCACCAAGCAGCGCACCAAGGCCAGACTGCTCCCGCCAAAGAATCGCTGTTTCAGCCCCGCCAGCACGCTCGTCCGCCCATGTGTCTCCAGCACCGCCGGTTCATACGCATGAGCCCGCCCCGAGTCATCCCGCCGCACCCAGCCCTTCGTCTCAAGACGCGTTAGTTGCGTCTGCAAGGTGTTCCTCGTGATCGGCTCCGCCCTCCCTGCATTCACCGCCTCCAGCAACTCCATCACCCCCGCCGGATGAGAGCGCCAAAGCGCATCCATGATCGCTTGTTCAGAAGCCGAGAGAGCCGGAGGAGATGATTTTTTCGACATGCGGCAACGACTTTGCCGACAAATGTCGGAGTTGTCGAGATTTAATTCCGACATTTGTCGTCACCAGGGCATTGTGAACCCGATCGGGCTCACGAAGTCCGCCATCTTTGCGATTGACGTTGCGGACGCTGGTTTCACCGAGCGCCTTGAAGACGGAATCCATGAGCAGGGCCTAATGGCAGATGTGGCTCACGCTGTAGGAGACAGGGCCGAGCAGGCCATCAACACGCTTCCTAGCTTCGGTGAGGAGCCGAAGCTACTTGCTGCAAGCTCATGACTCGTTCTCACGCTGGGCTTGAGGCCCATCGCATCTGCTCTATCGAGCACCAATCTTCAGCGTTCCGGCAGCCCGGCGAGTCGCCTTGGCGGCGCTGGGGGCCGTGAAGTGGCCGATGATGCCGGTGCCTTTCGGGGCGCGGACACCACGGAAGGTCACGGCGCGAGCGCGACTGGTTTTTGTCGCGGGCAGGGTCAGGCTACCGGTGAGGATGCCCGACTTTTTATCGAACTGCATTTTCACGACGCTGTAGAAGGGGTGTAGAAGGGGTCAGGTGATTCATATTGCAAGTTTCTAGTTTTTAGACGGTTTTAGCCATACCCTTACCTGATCGAGCGTTTGAATTTCTGGAATTCCACAAAATGAAACACCTGACCCCTTTTCTGACCCTTTTCCGGCGTGACCCCTTTTCCGGCGGCTGGAGGACCAGCCGCCCTACCTGCTGAGCCGCCCTACCTGCCTGAGCGGCCCCACCTGCCTGAAAACAGGCCGATAACAGGGGAAGTTAGTCGGGAGTAACCGAACTTGGCTGCGCTGATGTGTGGAAGTGGGAGTAACTCAGCCTCATTTTTGGCAAGAATGTTCAGTGGCAAGAAAATTTTCCTGCCAACCCATCTTCTTGCCAATTCTCAGCGGATTGGAAGTGTCGTTAGTCAAGCACAGAATGTCAGGCATGGCATTGAATCAGAATATTTTGTCAAGAAATTGCACCGAACTCACTCCCGAACCGGTTCTCCGGGCGTTGCTCGCCTGCTTTGACTAGCTTTGTCTCGGCATGGCTTCGATCCGGCAGCCGATGGCGAGTATCACTGACGCCCAGTTCCACCCTCGCGCCAGTTTGAGCACTTCTTTCCCGGCGTGCTTCACCAGCTTTGCTGCCACTATGATCAGATACTTGATACTCGCCTCCGCTCCACGGCTTTGATCCTCTCCGGCCACTGATCGAGGAATTCGGCACAGAATGCGGTGGAAGAGCTGATCAAAAGCTGTGTGGAGCTTCCGCGCCGCTTTTTCAAAAGCGCACACGCAGCCAGGTGCCGATGACGGATTCGTGATCCCAGCTCGACTTGGCGTGGGTGGACAGAATCATGTAAAAGAGGTCGAGATCGGCCTGGGGGCTGATTTGGAGGGTGAGGCCGAGCGGGATGTGGCGGTTCTCGCTCCACTGGCGGCGGTGGAGGTCGAAGATCCATTCGTTGTTGGCAAAAATCCGTGTCAAAGGTCCGAGCGGACGCGGCAGGGTCCAGGCGAGCTGGAGGCGATTGCGCAGGCGGTGCCTGGTAAAGGATTGGGCCTCGTTCCAGCGCCATTCCATACGGTTGCGCAAATCGAGGGCGAGGCGCGGGGTGAGATCGAAGTGCGGATTGAGCTCCAGCTCGGGGCGGAACTGGGTGAAGCGATGCTGTGTGCGCACGTTTTCAATGCTCAGCAGCGAGAGGCCGATACCGCCGTCCAGCCACGGACGCAGCGCCTGTCGAAAGCGCGGGCTGACGATTTGCACATAGGCTCCGTCATCGGTGTCGAGGCGGTTGCCGAGGAACAGCCAGGCGCGGCGGGTGTCATCGCGCCAGAACTCGAGCGAGTTCCAGGTCCACCACTCGTCCGCGCGTGCGGATGCGGCGAGGCTGAGCAAAAAGAGGGCAACGAGTAGGCGCATGAGCAGGGTCAGGGGGCGATTGTTGAACAACCATTGCTGTTCCTCATTCACGCCTATCTCCGCGTGCCGTGACGTGATAAAGCGCACTTGGATATTGAATGCGAAGCTGCCTTGGCATGGACGCGTGATTACCAGCCAGACCCTACCTGTCTAGAATATCTTTGTGGCCCTTTCTTACACAGGGCGTCAATGCAATCCGGGCAGATGGACTTCGCTTCGAGCATCCTTGCAGAGGCTGGAGTGGGCTTTGCTCTCCAGCAAAGGGATTGCCAAAGTAGTATGAGTGTAGGCTGAGAGGCGGCGCAATTTTTATTCTGTAAAAGTGGCGATCAAGGAAGGGGTGGTTCAGTGGAGTTCATGTTGAGGTAAATTTTGCCGGGGCTACGCGGTGGACTTGATGGTGACCTTTGATGAGGGAAAGAAAAAGGCGGCGTGGCTTGCGCCACGCCGCCGGAAATTTCAAACATTCTGTTGTAAGACAGCGCTTATTCCACGCCCTTCCAGGCACCGAAGGATGCGCCAGACTCGATCCACTTCTTGATCAGTGCCTGCTCCTCAGCGGTGACGCGGTCGCCTTTGCCTTCGGGTGGCATGGCCAGTTCGTCGGACTCAGGAAGGGTTGTGGTCTTGAGCAGCCAACTGGCGTCGGGTTTGCTGGCGACGACGGTTTCACCCGGATATTCTTTGCCGCCTTTGGTGATGGCGGCGGCGCTGTCGAGGCGGAGTCCTCCCTTAGGCTTCTTGATCTTGCCGTTGTCTTCGTGCTCTTTTTCGTGGCACTTGAAGCACTTGGCCTTCAGGATGGGCAGGATCTGTTTTTCAAAGTCCACGGAGCCATCCTGGGCGGTGGCAGTGGTGGCAGTGAATGCGGCGGCGATAGCGGCAAGGATGAGCTTGGTGTTCATGGGGTAGGTGGCGCATGTTGTCAGCAGCGCGGATTTTGGTCAAGCACAAGGAAGCTCAATCGCGATGATGAGGCCGTGCGGGTCGCGGTTGCGGGCGCTGACGCTGCCGCCGCAGGTCTCGATGCAGGTTTTGACGATGGCGAGGCCGAGGCCGGTGCCGCCGGTCTCGCGCGCGCGGCTGGTGTCCACGCGGTAAAAGGGGTCGAACAGGCGCGGCAGGCTGTCCTCTGGCACGCCGGGGCCGGTGTCGGCGAGCGTGAGCCGGACGTGGTCGCCAGCGCGGGCGGCGGTGATCTCGATGTCGCTGTTCGGGGCGTGGATGCGGGCGTTGCGCAGCACGTTGCCGATGGCGCGGCGCAGGAGGTCGGGCACGGCCTTGACCTGGAGGTCGCGGGGTACGCGCAGGCGCAGATGCTGAGGTGGCACGCCCTCGATGGCGGCGATCTCGTCCACCAGGGCGAGCAGCAGGACGTTCTCCGCAGGCTTCATGGCATGACCCAGGGAGGCGCGGGAAAAGGACAGCAGCTCATTGACCAGGAGCGAGATTTGTCGCAGCTCGTCGCGCACATCGCCGAGGCGGGCGGCATCCTTCTCACTCAGTCGTTGGTCGAGGATGCCGAGACTCATCTCCATGCGGGCGATGGGGCTGCAGAGTTCATGGGCGATGTCGCCCAGGAAGCGCTTCTGGCCGCGCACGATGCCATCGAGCTGGACGGCCATCTGGTTCACGGCGTGGGCCAGACGGCCCAGTTCGTCGCTGCGGTCCTCCGGCACACGCACGTCGAAGCGGCCTTTGGCGATCTGCTCGGTGGCCTGCATGTTCGCGCGGATGCTGCGGGTGATGCTGCTGACAAAGGGCAGCCAGAGGAGAGCGGAGACGGCCATCGCCCCGAAGATGCCGCCCAGCCAGGGACGGATGTCAAAGAACAGGCCGCCGCCGGTCATGCTGCGGGTGATGATGAGGAGAATCACGGGCCCGTCACGCAGCTGCCAGCCGGTAGGTGGTGGCAGGCGGATGCCGGTGTAGTAGCGCTGCGGATCGCCGGCGCGCATCATGAAGGTGCCTAGCTTCACGGGCATCTCGGTGGGTGGCTCAGGGCGGGCGGTGGCCATCTCGCCGATGAGGCTGTCGCCAAAGAGTAGATCCTCCACCATGTCACGCGGGGGTGGGGGCGGGCGGCGTTCAGGCGGGCCACCACCGGCCAGCCGCGCCTGAATCTCTGGATGCATGTCCAAAAGCATCTGGCGCACCTCTTTGGGCAGGGGCAGTCGTTCCCCAGCGATGTGCCGATCTGGCGGCGCGGCCAAAAGCACCTGCGCGTGGTGACGCAAGCCCATCTCATGCAGCAGCGCGTCCCATTGACTGCGCGGATTTTCATTCAGCTCGGCATGCACTTGACGTCCGATGGCCTGGAGCCTGTCCCCGGCGATGCCGCCCAGCGCGCCGTGCAGCCCCTCACGGAACTGCCACTGCAGCACGCCAAAGAAGACCGCGCCCAGCACGGCCACATTGACCAGCAGCCAGAGCAGGATGCGGGCATAGAGATTGAGGCTGCGGGGTTTGAGGCTCACGGGTTTCAGCAGGGCCCGGGATCAGCCCGCGTCGGGATTGATGAACATGTAGCCAGCGCTACGAACGGTGCGGATGAAGCGCGGCTCGTGGGCGTCGTCGTGCAGCTTCTTTCTCAGCGCGGCGATGTGGACGTCAATGCTGCGGTCAAAGACCTCGTACTCACGGTCGCGCAGGGACTCGATCAGCGCCTCGCGCGTCCTGATGCGGCCGCGGGATTTCATCAGCGCGGTGAGGATGTCGAACTCCACGGGCGTCAGGGTCAAAGCCGCGTCGTTCAGGGTGGCGACGCGGGCGTCCAGGTTCAGGCGCACGGCACCGACGATGATCTCCTTCATGGGCGGCTCAGTCGGCGCGGCCTGGGCGATAGTGGCGCGGCGGGTCACGGCACGGAGGCGCGCCAGCAGCTCGCGGGTGGAGAAGGTCTTCGGCAGGTAGTCATCCGCGCCTATCTCCAGGCCGACGATGCGGTCCGCCTCCTCCCCGCGCGCGGTGAGCATGAGGATGGGTACGGCGGACTTTGCGCGGATGCGGCGCAGTACCTCAAAGCCATCACAGCCGGGCAGCATCACATCCAGGATCACCGCGTGCCATGGCGCGGCCACAGCACGCTCCGCGCCCTCTGGGCCGTTGTGGACCATCTCGATGGCATAGCCAAGCGGCTCCAGGTAGTCCCGGATGAGGGCGGCGAGCTTGCGGTCATCATCAATGACCAGGACGTGCGTCAGGCCATCTAGAAAGGCAGGTGCTTCGGGAGCAGGCATGGCCCTGAGTATAAGCGGTGTGTCCGGCGCTGGCAGAGGTGTTTTACACGCGCTTAACATTTTTCACGACATAGCGACTAGCCTAAGCTCTGAGCCACCAACAAAAACTGCCGCTGGGCACCGGTAGCACGTCGTGTCCACCTCGGAGCTGCATTTCCCCCTGCTCCACGCTGCCCTGGCCACCGAATTGCTGGACCAACAAATGATGCAAAGAGATTGGCGTCAGCTCCGGCGTGTGGCAGGAGAGTAGAACGCCGAGTGGCTCGGCAGACATCAGTTTGCCGATCAGTGCCAGCAGTGGTGGTAGGTCGTTCTCGATCTTGAAGACCTCACCTTTCGCCCCGCGCCCATAGCTGGGTGGGTCGAGGATGATCAGGTCGTAGCTGCGCTCGCGGCGCTGCTCGCGCTCCAGGAACTTCGTCACATCATCCACGATCCAGCGGACGGGTTTGTCTTCCAAGCCATTGATTGCAGCGTTCTTGCGCGCCCAGTCCACCATGCCCTTCGAGGCATCTACATGACACACGTCTGCACCTGCATGTGCTGCAGCCATTGTGCTGCCGCCGGAGTAGGCAAAGAGGTTTAGCACCCGTGCCGCGCGCCCATGCTTCGTGCTGTAATCCGCGCACACCTCGCGGATGCGCCGCCATTGGTCCCGCTGCTCTGGAAAGATGCCGAGGTGGCCAAAGTCCGTGGAACTGAGCTGGAAGTGCGTTCCATCCACCTCAATCTCCCACGTCGCAGGCAATCGGTCACGTCCACGCCATTGATTGCCGCCTTCGCGGAAAAAGGTGGCCGTGGCCTTTTGCCAGTGCGCGGGGGGCAGGGTCTGCTGCCACACGGCCTGGGCGCAGGGCCGCGCGAGCACGACTTCGCCAAAGCGCTCCAATTTCTGAAAAGCGCCGCTATCGAGGAGTTCGTAACCGTGGATCATGGTCGGGTTTGATCTTCATCCGGGACTGCGGATCACAGCGCCATCGCTTGATCCTCGCCAATCACCTTCACCTCCAACTCAAGCTGCACCCCACGCTCGCGCTGCGCCACCTCTTTGATCTCAGCGATGAGGTCCAGCACCTCGCGCGCGGTCGCGCCGCCTTCATTGACGATGAAATTTCCATGCACAGCGGACACGACCGCCCTGCCCACGCGCCTGCCTTTGAGTCCCAGATCGTCCACCAGCTTCCCCGCCCCACAGAGCTGCGGGTTCTTGAAGATGCAGCCCGCGCTGGCACCGATGGGCTGGCTCATCCGGCGCTTCACGCGGCTGGCTTCCAAACCAGCATCAATCGCAGCCGGGTCCGCCGGTTTCCCCTCCAGCACGGCTCCGACGATGTAGTGCTCCTCAAACTCAGGCACGCTGCGATACTGGTGCGCGATCTCTGCCAGCGGCTTTTCCTGCACACTGCCATCCGCTGCGACGAAGCGCACGCTGACGATGTGGTCGCACATCTCGGCACCCATCGCCCCGGCGTTCATGCGGATGGCGCCGCCGAGATTTCCGGGCACGCCCTCCATCCATTCCATGCCGCCGATGCCCGCATTCCGTGCTGCACTGGCGATCTTCTTCAAACGTGCGCCGACACCGACGATGAGTCTCATGCCCTCCACGCGCACCTCCTCAAACTCGCCCTTGCTGGGATGAATGACCGCGCCGCGAATGCCGCCATCTTTGACCAGCAGGTTCGATCCGCGCCCGATCACACGAATCGGCACCGAAGATGCCCGCAGGTAACGCACGATCTCTGCAAAGGCCGTCACCGTTTGTGGCTCGATCCAAAACTGCGCTGGGCCACCGATGAGGAAAGTCGTGTGGCGGTTCATCGGCTCATACAGCCGCGCCACGCCGCCACCGTTCGCCTCCAGCAACGAGCACAGCTTTTCTAGCACCGGCAAATCACGCGCGATGCAGCGGCCCACCTCATGCACATTGCCTGCACCGAGTGTGATGAGCAGGTCGCCTGGGCGGAGTGCATTGCCTACTTTATCGCGAGACTGAATCAGCGTCGGAGTGGAGTGCAGGGCAGGCAGTTTGCCTCCGCGCAGCTTCACCTCATCGAGAATTGTCTCTCCGGTGATGCCCGGCAGCGGCTTCTCGCTGGCCGCATAAACATCCGTCACCGCCAGCTCGTCCACGTCATCAAAGGCCGCGCCAAATTCTTTCTTTAAAAGCTGCGTGCGGCTGTAGCGGTGCGGTTGGAAAAGGCAGACGATGCGCCTTGGCTCAAGCCCTTTCGCAGTCGCCAGCGTGGCCGCGATCTCGCTCGGGTGGTGCCCGTAATCATCCACGACCGTGAAGTGCTCCCCGCTATGCCGGATCTCGAAGCGCCGTTTCGCGCCGCGGAAGGACTTGAGCGCGTGCTGGATGCTATCAAACGCCACACCCAGCTTCGTCGCCAGGGCTATGGCGGCGAGCGCGTTGGACACATTGTGCCTGCCGGGAATCCCCAGCGTCGCCACGCCCAGCAGCGTGTCTTTGTGATACACCTCGAAGTCGGATTGATCCGGCTTCATCGCCAAAATGTTCGCCGAGAAATCAAAGTCGCGCGACCAGCCGTAGCTCACGCCTTGCGGCCCCGCGCACACCTCGCCAGCGACGGGATCTTCGGCACAATACACCCAATGATTCCGCGTCTGGCTGAGCACCTGCCGGAACACCACCTTGATAGCGTCAATGCCATCGTAGAAGTCCAGATGCTCCGGCTCGATGTTCAGCACGATGGCATGTTCAGGATGGAAATTCACCAACGTGCCATCGCTTTCATCTCCCTCGGCCACGAACAGCTCACCTTCAGCATCCCAGTGCGCATTCGAGCCTAGAATCGGAATCTCTGCGCCAACATAGTGGCTGGGCTTGAGACCACCTTGACGAAGCACATGCGCGGTGAGCGCCGAAGTCGTCGTCTTCCCATGCGTGCCGCAGACGACGACACCCTTCTTGTTCGCCATCACCGCCGCCAGCGCCTCTGCACGACGAATCAGTGGGATACCCTGCTTGTAAGCCGCTTCGTAGGCCACATTGCCCGGCTTGATGGCACTGGAGTAGATGACCATGTCGCAGTCCTCGACTTCTTTGTCGCAATGCTGGGGAAAGAACAACAACCCCAGCTTCTGTAGCCGCTCCGTCTCCAGCGTCGTCGCTTTGTCCGACCCGCTGACCTTATGCCCCAACCCCAGTAGCAGCAGTGCCAACCCACTCATCCCCGATCCCGCGACCCCGATGAGGTCAATGCGCATGGGGTGGCGACTTTCTTTGAGGAGGCTGAGTACGGCGTGGGTCATGGGGGGAAACCGTAGCCTCATTTGCCAGTGCGGCAAGAAATGCGGTCAGTCCAGTTCACTCAGTCTTGCCAGGAAGAATCTCAGCTGCACTCGTGGTTCAATGTTCATCTGGGGCACCCAAACCGTCGTCCGCCGAATAGCCGTGCGACCAAAATCAGGGCACCCTCTCCTTGTACACTTCAAGACATGCTCAGCCCAGCACCTGTTGGTATAGAGATCAATGTCTTTCACTCCTGACCCTAGCAACTTATCGCCTGTTGCCAATCCCACTGAATTGCCGGAAGATCCCCAATTGATGAAACCCATCCTTACATCCCTTCTCCTGCTGCTGACCACGGTAGTACTCGCTGCCAATCCCTCTGACTTCACGGTGAAGTCCGCCACAGGCAAAGAGACCTTCACACTCAAGGACGTGCAGGGAAAATTCGTGGCCGTGCATTTCCTCCTGAAAACGGAGTGCCCGGTCTGCCTGCGCCACACGCGCGACTACTTTACCAAGGCACCGACGCTCCCAAACGTGGTGCAGGTTTTCCTGAAACCCGATACCGACCGTGAGATCGAGGCATGGGCCGCCAAGCTACCCGCCGATGAGCTGGCGAAGTACCCGATCTACCGCGATGCAAATGCGAAACTGGCAAAGGCGTTTGACATCCCCGACGGCTACGCGTTTCACGGTCAGACTGTGCATTTCCCGGCCACCGTGCTGATCGGACCCGATGGCAAGGAAGTCTTCCGCTATGTCGGCAAGAGCAACAGCGACCGGCTTCCCTTTGAAAAGCTGGCCGAGAAAGTAGCGGAACTGATGAAGCCGTAGCATGGATGCGCGGTGAACCCCTCCATCACCACCCGCCCTGCCACCGAAGCCGATGTGCCCGTCCTGCTCGCTCTCATCCGCGAACTGGCGGACTATGAAAAGCTGTCCCACGAGGTCATAGCGACGGAGGAGACATTACGTGACACTTTGTTCGGCCCACGAAAGTCGGCGGAGGCGTTGATCGGCTGTGTGAATGGCATAGCGGCGGGTATGGCGATCTTTTTCCAGAACTACTCCACCTTCCTGGCCAGGCCGGGTTTGCATCTGGAGGATATTTACGTGCAGCCTGTGCATCGGGGGTGCGGGCTGGGGAAGGCGCTGATCACGGCGGTGGCACGCATCGCAGTGGAGCGCGGCTGCGGGCGCTATGAATGGACGGTGCTGGACTGGAACAGGCCCGCCATCGAGTTCTATGAAAGCCTGGGCGCGGAGATGAAGGGCGACTGGCGCATCATGCGCGTCACGGGTGCGGCTTTGAGAAAGATGGCGGACGGATGCGCACGTACTCCTGAGGCATGAACACTGGCCGCTGCATTCTCCCCCTCGTTCTCATCACGCACCTGATGGGGGCCGCCGAGGTGCCGAAGCCGAAACCTAAGCCTCTTTTTCAATACAAGACCGAAGGCATTGAAGTCGCGATCCCCACGGCTGACGAAGCCAAAGTCGCCGCCTTCAACGCCAGCACGATCAAAGCCGCTGCCAAATACCTCGACGATGGCGCGGTCAGTTGGGTGCGCGAAAAATCCTGCATCAACTGCCACACCACCGGCCCCTACATGGCTGAGCGTCCAGCTTTGACCAAGCTGCTGGGCAAACCCAACGATGAGATCCTCGCCGAATTTGTCGAGAGCATGCCTGCTCCCACCGCCACGAGCGAGGAGTCCAAGAAGCGTGTCGGTGCAAGCACCTCTGTCTGGTGTACGATGGGCCTCGCGGAATGGGACAAGCATGTCACGGGAAAGCTCTCCGCACACACCGAGAATGCGTTGCGCGAAATGTTGACGCGCCAGTCGGATGCAGGCTCGTTCGTCTCCACTGGCGAGGTCGAGATTCCGCACATCACCACCGATTTTGAGCTGACCCTCCAGGCCGCCCGCGCCATCACTGCCGCTCCCGGCTGGCTCGCCGACCTCAAGGACGCCGATCTCCTCGCCCGTATCGGCAAAATGAAGGTATTCCTGCGCGATGCGGAGCCGCGCAACGACTACGAGGTTGTCCTGCGTCTCCAGCTTGCCTCATATTTCCCCGATCTCGTCCCGCAGACCCAGCGCGACTCTGCCACCGCGCTGCTCACACAAAAGCAGCACGCCGACGGCGGCTGGTCTTTGCGCGACATGTCAGCCACCGAAAACTGGCGCACGCCGATGAGTGAGTTCGTCCTCAACCTCATTCGCAGCCTCCCGGATGCTGCCAGCCCCGAAAGCGATCCCTACATGACTGCGCTCGCCATCGTTCTCCTGCGGGAATCCGGCTTTCCTGCCACTGACGAACGAATCCAGCGCGGCATCGCCTGGTTGAAGCACGAGCAGCGCACCTCGGGCCGGTGGTGGATGCATTCGCTCTATCGCGGGAACTACCACTACATCACCTACATCGCCACGACCCAGGCATTGAAAGCGCTGGCGCTGTGCGGGGAGATCGTGCTGTAGCCGCACACAGAGGGTTTGCGCTTGGCTTCAGCTTGCGGGAAATAAAGCGATGCCACTTTTCTCTTCCGAAGCTGAGCGTCTCTCCGAGTTCCCCATCGCCCAGGACAGCATTTTCCTCGCCCATGCAGGCGTGACTATCCTGCCGCGCCGCGTCACGCGCGCTATGCAGGACTATCTGGAGCAGAGCTGCCTGCGGATGCAGGAGTACCCGGAGGCCTGGCGCGCGGTGAATGAGACGCGCGCCATCGCCGCGAAAATGATCGGCGCTCAGGCGTCTGAGATCTCCCTTCTCGGCCCCACCTCACTGGGACTCAGCCTGGTGGCAAACGGACTGGACTGGCAGCCGGGCGACGAGGTGGTGTGTTATCAGGATGATTACCCGGCGAATGTGTACCCCTGGACCGACCTCGCCCGTCATGGTGTGCTGGTGCGGCTTTTGAAGCCCGAGGCACCAGGCGCGATCACGCCGGAGCTAGTAGATGCCGCGCTAACGCCGAAAACGAAGCTGGTAGCCCTGGCATCCTGCCATTTCCTCAGCGGCTACCGCATTGAGATAGATGCCATCGGCCAAATGCTGCGCGCGCGCGGGGTGCTGTTTTGCCTGGATGCCATCCAGACGCTTGGTGCCTTTGAGACGCGCGTGGAGCATGTGGACTTCCTCAGCGCGGACTCGCACAAATGGATGCTCGGCCCGATGGCGGCGGGGATCGTCTATGTGCGGGAGGCCGTGCAGGAGCGGCTGCGGCCTACGCTGCTCGGCTCCTGGAACGTGCGCAGCCCGAACTTCATCGCCCAGACGGAGATCGCCTTCGAGCGCGGCGGCAGGCGCTACGAGCCGGGCGTGCTGAATGTGGCAGGCATCCTCGGCATGAAGGCCGGGCTGGAGTTGCTGCTGGAAAAGGGCATCTCGGAGGTGAGCGCACAGCTCCTGCTGCTGAAGGCACGCCTGATTTCCAGGCTCACTCCGCAGGGGTTTCGTTTCATGGAGCCAGTCGGGGGGCCAAACGCCTCTGGCATCACCACCGCCTGGCGGGAACCTGGTAGCGGCCCGACGGTGGAAAATGTTTTCGAGTATTTGGTGGCACACCAGATCAGCCCGTCCCTACGATATGATCGCGCGGGGCAGGCATTTTTGAGATTCAGCCCGCATTTCTATAATACTGAGGCGGAAATGGACCGGGTGGCGGACATGATCGCTGGAATGCCGACGGGAGCCTGATAACCCCAGGCCAAAGACAGCACTAGACAGCTTCGGCAATCTTTTGTTAGCTAAGCGGAAATTCGTAACAAATACGCGACATGGCCAGCAAACCCACACCCAAAAAAAGTTCAGCAAAGAAACCTGCACCAGTGGTGAAGAAAAGCGCCTTCGCGCCCATGCCTGCTAGCAAGCCTGCGCCCAAACCAGCCGCCAAAACCCCAGCCGCGCCCGTGTCGAAGGCCGCCCCTGCACCCGCAGCAAAGCCTGTATCCGTGGTAAACCCCGCACCGGTGGCAGTGACCCCACCACCTGCACCAAAACCCGCGCCCGCCCCAAAAGAGCTGGCAGGAGTCGTCACCGCGCTGAGCGTCAGTGCTCAGTCCTCCCAGGGGGCCGCCGCTAGTGGCAATACCCACCCGGCAAACATCTTGATCATCGTCACCAGCGCTGGAGCACCCGTCGTGGACCTGAACCGTGACAACTTCACGCTCATGGAGCACTTTGAGGTGCCTGGCCAGGGCGCGCCTTTCAGTAACAACATCACCTCCTTTCGCAACGCGGGCACGGGAGCCTACCTGCTCCAGACAAAGCCCATCAACGGCGCACCCTGGCGCACCGGGCATCATCTGGGCCAACTCCTCGTCTCCACAGAGGAGCGCCAGGGCCAGACAGCGTTGAAGATCATCATCCGCTGACCTTGGCGGGGAGATTTTGCACTAGTCCAAAAACCGCCCTCGCCACTTCGGGCGCGGCAGCCAGCACTGCTCGTGGCGGCCAAACCAGCGGTAGCGGTTGCGGGCTATCATGAGGTAGGCGCGGTCACGCCATTTTTTCGGGATGACTTTCAGCAACAACGCGCAGCGCCACCAGCCGCCCAGCAGCCGCGCGATCTCTAGCGCGGCATCACTACGGGCAAAGGCACCCGCAGGGGTTAGCAGGAGCATGGATTCTGGCCTATCGGGATCGAGACCATGCTCGAGGTACAGCTTTGATCCGAGGGCGGACTGGATGGAGCAGAAACGGATGCTGCCACGCTGGTCGTGACGCAGGACGAACTGCACGGAATGGTCGCACAGATTGCAGACGCCATCAAAGAGCAGCAGATGCGTCCAGACCGGGCCGGTATCACTCATGGCGCGCGGGGGATGGTTCCTGGCGCGCGGGCACTGCGGCGAAGATCCAAAAAAGATAGGCAATGATGAGCAACCCACCGAAGCCGAGCGTGACGCCCCAGGTGCGCCCGTGTGCCAGCGGGTCCATGAGTCGCATGGTGATGTCCCCCAACAATGCGCCGGGTCTGCTGATGATGTCCCAACTATTCCAGCGCAGGAAGCGGCCAAGGTAGATGCCGAAGCCAGAGAGAATCAGCGATGTGAGCACGAACAACCACGACACAGCGGTGGAGGTGCGCCGCGCCACCCAGTGCTGGACAAGTCGCAGTGACTGAAAGCCCATCCACAGGGAGACCAGCGCAAAGGAAAGCAGCATGAGCAGATCCAGCCACAGTGGCACATCCCCCCGCACCCGCAGATGCACCAGGTCAGTCAGCACATAGGGCGCATTCGGGAAGAACAGCAGCCAGCTAGCAAGCAACGGCAGCGCCAACGACCAGTGCCGCACCTTTTCCAAGAGCAGGCTGAATCCCAAGGGGATGGCTGCCAGAAAAAGATTCCAGATCAGGAAGGAAAAGCCAGTGCTCCCGCTGGAATGGAAGCGCAACGCCAGCAGCGCGACACACCAGAAGCAGGCAAGTGCAGTGAGGGAGATAATGCGGAAAGCGGACATAAAGCCAGCGCTGAGACAGCGCGGGAGGGCGGACGTTAGAAAACTGCCTGAACTGTGCTACCAGTGCAGCCCTCAAGCCTCCGGCCTTCCGTCACGGCTGCTTGGCGGTGACTTTGCCGGAGAGTTTGCGGGTTGTGGTCGGGGTGGTCGGTGGGGGGCCGTTGCCGGGGAGTTCGTCGAGGTGGTAGTAGCCGCCGCCGATGGCGTTGGCTCCGTCTTTGAAGATCATTCCGGTGAAGGTAACGCTGCGCTTCACGGTCGCCGGTGTCACTGGCGGCACGGTGCGTGGATTGGGATCATCGAGCGTGAAGCTGCCGCTCATCACCCCGGTCGCGGGGGTGACGGTCAGTTTGGTCGCGGCGGGGTTTTCGGCCAGCGCGGTGGGTAGGGTGAGCTTGTTGAGCGCGCCGACATCAAAGGTGACGTTGGGGTTGTCGTTGGTGTTGGCGATGCCGCCGAACTGGAACTCCAGCTCGGCATTGTCCACGCCAGGTCCGACCAGGCCGAGGATGAGCGCGGGGGCTGCGGGCTGCTGGTAGCGTGCGCCTACGGCCTCGAGCGCCACGGGCACGCCGCCGCCGGGTGCGCCGGTGACGCCGAAGCCGGGCTTGTAGAGCCGGTGGGTGGCGGCGGGGTTGGGCGGGCGGGTTTGATCCAAGTCGCCATCAACGGTGTTGTCGGTGGTATCGGCGAGGTTGGCGGGGGTGGTATCGCCAACATCAATCTTGATGACGCCTAACAAACTGCCCTTCACTGCGGTGGTGTAGAGCACGAGGTGGACGAGGATTTCCCCCTGCGGCCCGAGCACGGCGGCACCGGTGATGCCCTCGCCGTCGGCGGTCTTGCCCGCGAGGGTGAGCTTGCCGTCTTTGCCGACGGTGAAGGAGCCGTAGCCCCAGCCCTGCGGGATGCCATCATCACCGATGAGCGCACCGCCGGTCGGTAGGCGCAAACCAAAAGTGTAGTAGCCGAGGTAAGGCGTAGCCTGCGTGGTGGTGGCGTTCCAGATTTGCCGCCAGGCGCCCAAACCGACGGTGTGGGTGCCGTTGGTGACGGTGGCTCCGGGGAGCAGGCGGTTGTTCGCACGGTCAATGGTGAAGGCCAGCGTCAAGTTCGGTGGCAGCGGCGTGCCGGTGCGTTTGATGACGATGGTGCCGGTGGGATTGGTGAGCGGATTGGTGCTGACATCAAGCGCACCAGTCAGTATGTGCTTCACCGCGCCGAGGGTGAGAGAGCCAGAGAAGACACCGGTGGCACTGATGGTTAGGTCGAGCCGTCCGCCCAGGCCAGCATTGAGCACCGCATGCCGCGCTACCGGACCATTGTAGATGCCCGCTACGTTGGTGGGAAAGTCGGCGATGATGATGATCTCATTGGCGATGTCGGATCCCCTGCTGTTAGTGGCGGTGAGCTTGATCTTGTCATAGGTGCCAGCTTTGGAGGGCTTACCGCTGATGATGCCAGTCCTCGAATCGCACGTCAGGCCGGGCGGCAGTCCGGTAGCGCTGTAAGTGGCCGGGGTCTTTTCCGGTGCAGGGTCAATGAGGATTTGGTGAAAATAGGTGCCGCTGACGATGCCATCAGGCATGAGTTGGGGATCGGAAACATCAGGCTTATCGGTGAAGACGCGCAGGTGCGTGGTGCCGCCAGTGGCGGTGCCGCCGGGGCCGGAGACGATGCAGGTGTAGGTGGCGGTATCGCCCGTAACGAGGGTCTTGATGCTGAGGGTCTTGGTGTTGCCGCCAGTGATGCGCGCATCGGCAGGCAGGTTGACGCCATTCTTTTTCCAAAGAAAGCCCAAGTTGTTGCCTGCAGCGTTGCATGTCATCGTCACCGTCGCGCCTAGCACGACGGCGGCGACCTTTGGCAGGTTTTCCACCACGCCGAGCTGGGCAGTGTTGCTGAGGGCGGTATTGGTATTGGTTGTGGTCCTGAACAGCGCGGAAAAAGCACCTGCGTCGGTAAGCTTAACGGCAGGTATGTTGTAGTTCAGCCCCGTGGCACCGGTGATGTTCGCGGTGAGCTTCCGCCACTGTACACTAAGCGTACCGGTGGAAGATGCGTTGCTAGCAAAAGCGGCTGCCGCGCCCACATTGAGCATTAGGGAGACGGGCTGGGTGATGACGGTGGGATCCTTCGTGCAGGTGCCGGTCAAAGTGACATCGAAAGGGCTTTCATTTATATCCGTGCTGAGGATGGACAGCCGCGCCGTACGTGTGCCGCCCTCTTTCGGGGTAAACCTCACCACGATGGTCGTCGTTCCCTCTGGGCCGATGGCGGCGGCTGGCCTTGTTGTGATGGTGAACTCCGCCGCATTCGTGCCGCTGATAGTGGCGGCAATGGACTTGAGGCTATTTAGCCCCGCATTGCGGATGGTGATGGTCTGGCTGGCGCTGGCCGGAGTGGTGCCGGTGACGAAATTGACATTCCCAAAGTTCACTGTTCCTGCGCCAGCCGTCAGACTTGTATGGAGAGGATGTTCCACAATGATTTCCGGCCGCAAGTCGCCGAGGCGCGGTTCCTTGCCGGTGGCGTAGGTGGCGGCGGCATAGAGCACTTGGCTTTGGAAATCAAAGAGATTCTCCGGTGCGGAGGTAGCGCTGTCAGCGGTCAAGTCACGCACCAGGAAGGTACCATTGGCGGTGCCGTCGGAAACCCATAGTTCACGGCCATTGACGCCATCGTCAGCAGTGAAGCACGCGATGCCGCCGATGTTGGTGAGCTCCCGAATGTCTGGGCTGCCAGCGCCGACCACGATGTCTTTGACAAGGAGTGTTCCCGCAGACGTGCCATCGCTGCACCAGAGCTCTGCGCCATTCACGCCGTTGTCGGCAATGAAGAACAACTTGCCGTCCACATTCACCAAACCGGTTGGGGAAGAGCTGTTGGGGGTACTACCCGTGCTGCCAGTGAATATGTCCCTCACCCGCACTGTGTTTACTTCTGTACCGTCAGATTTCCACAACTCCCTGCCGGTGGTGCCGTCGTTGGCAGCAAAGTAAATTGTTTTGTCTATGACAGTCAGCCCGGTGGGGTTTGAATTTCCGCCAGAGCCACCGCTGCTGAAAATATTCTTCACCAGCACGGTTCCGACTTCTGTTCCATCGCTTTTCCACAGCTCCCTGCCGGTGTTTTGACCCGTTCCCGAACCAGTAGCGACAAAGTAGATAAACTCCTTGTTGAACTTGTCTGGCATCACGCACAGTTCGTCCGGATTAGCGGAGCTGCCGAGGGAACTGATGTCTTTCACATAATCGGTGCCTGCCTCTGTCCCGTCAGTTGCGAAAAGTTCACGACCAAGGCTCGGATGGTTGGCAACGAAAAAAACCCGATCGTCAAACTCAATAAACTGCGATGGGGACGAACTAGGCAGGCCAGGGCTGATGTCCTTGATTATGTTCGTGCCTGCTAGGAAGCCGTCGCTAAACCAAAGTTCTTCCCCTTGAGGGCCATTGTTGGCTGCGAAGTAAACTAAGCCGTTAATGCTAGTGAGGTGGCGTGGATTGCTTGATGAGCTTGAGTTGATGTTCCGCACCATCGCAGTTCCCCCCATTGTCCCGTTCGTGGCCCATAGCTCCCGATCATTATTATCGCTCTGTGCAGTAAAGAGCATCAGGCTACCGACCGGGGCGAATGCATCAGGTTCGGAGCCATCGTTGCCGACAAAAATGTCCGCTACCATTGTGGTGCCTGCCTCGCTGCCATCGGTCTTCCACAGTTCTCGTCCGTTGATGCCGTCCGTGGCGGAGAAGTACACGAGATTGCTCGTAGGATTACGGGTGAATCCGGCAGGGGAAGAGTTGTCGTTAGCAGAGCGGAAGCGCTTTACCAAAAGCGTACCGGGGTCGCTACCGCCTGCTGCGGCCACGCCGTCAGACTTCCATAACTCGTCATCTCCCAGCATAAAGTAGAGAGTGCTGCCGATCAGGACGAAATTGCGGATGTTCACCGCAGCGGCAGCGGTCAGCCCCTCGCCGTCATTTTCCGTCAGGAAGTCCTCCACCAGCACTGTGCCAGCGGTGGTACCGTCTGATCTCCAAAGCTCTACATTGTCATCGCGAGTGATGGTGAACAAAATCGTCGTGGAGTTGAACTTGAGAAAGTTGGTGGGGTTCGAGCTGACATTGGCACCGGTAACAATGTCTTTGAGTTGCTGAGTCCCGGCACTAGTTCCATCGCTGATCCACAACTCCACACCGTTCTGGGGTGCTACACCATCATCGGCATCGAATAGCAGCCGTTGTTGCGCACCCACCTGCACGGCGATCATCTGGGTGATGCCCGTACTCTGTGCGCCACTGCGGATGTCCCTCACCGGCGTGGTTCCGGCGGTTACACCGTCCGTTTTATAGAGTTCTCTACCTGTGATGCCGTTCTCTGCCACCATGAATAGCTCATTTCCCACTGGGGTGAGCAGCGACGGGGAGGAGCTTCCCGGCCCTGCCGCGAAGTCCGTGACCCGAGTCGCGACATTGGCTGCGGCATTGACTCTGAAAAGTTCTTCCCCGTTGGTGCCATTGTCAGCCGTAAAGAATAGGCTGCCATTGAACGCTGTAAATTGGGTAGGAAAGGAGGAACCGCCGTTGAGGTCCGTCACCTGCACCGTTCCTGCCGTGGTGCCATCACTTTTCCACAGCTCAGTCCCTGTAACGCCGTCATCTGCGGTGAAAAACAACGTGGTTCCGAAAACTGTGAGATTGGCAATGCCTGATGACGCACCAGGTATGGGGTTGATGTCCTTTACCAGCACCGTTCCGGCGGTGGTACCGTCGCTTTTCCACAGTTCCCGCTGGCCGGCATTGTCATAGCCCTCGAAAAACAGGCTGCCATTCATGCTGATGAGGCGTTCCGGCCCGCCGGTATTGGGGAAAAGAAAGTTGAAATCCCGCACCAGAGTCGTCCCTGCCACCGTGCCATTGCTCCTCCACAGGTTCCGTTCCGTCGCCGTCGGCGCAGCAGCGAAGAATAGCGTGTGCCCTCCTGGCGTCAGGTTTACTGGCGTCAGATTGGTGGGCAGGGAATCACCCGGGCCAGGTAGAATATCCCGGACAAGAGACACCACCCCGGTCGCTGACAGGACCACTGCCGTCCCTGTAGCGGTCGCATTATTACTGATCGTTACTGTGCCTGCACCTGGGGTGCCCGCAGTGAATGCGGTGATCGTGGTGTTATTTGGAATGCCAGCGCCACTAATATTCATGCCGACCACGAGGCCGGTTAGTGACGACACATTGCTGATCACATTTTGATTGCCACCCGTATTGGTGGTGTTTCCTGTGAAACTGGCGGTGGGAACGCTCCACAACTCCGAGCCGCTGATGTTGTCATCCGTGGCGATGTAGAGCACGCCGTTCACATTCACCATGTGATCAGCCAGGGTGCTCGGCTGTATCACCTGCAAATCCTGCTGATTGATGTCTCTCAAACGAGTTATGCCCTGGCCAGAGCAAAGGGAGGCTGTCAGGAGCAAAGTGGCGCTGGTGGCCAGAAAAGCGCAAAAGGGATTTTTCATGATTGTATAGACAGCGTATTGACATTGGCGTTTCGAGGCAATCCTAAAATCTGCGGTGCTAGAAATACTCGCAGCCCCTAAAGTGCTCTTGCCCCACCTGGCATCCGCGTGCATAAACGCCGCTTTTTATGAGCCGCACTTACAATCTCGCAGTCCTCGCCGGCGATGGCATCGGCCCAGAAGTCATGGCCGAGGCGATCAAGGTTCTCGACACCCTCGCCTCCCGCTCCGGCATTGCCTTTTCCTACAACTACCAGCTCGTCGGCGGGGCAGCCATTGACGCTGTAGGCAAAGCCCTGCCGCCTGAAACCATCGCCGCCTGTGAGGCCAGCGATGCCATCCTGTTCGGCTCCGTCGGCGGGCCGAAGTGGGAAAAGCTGCCCCCCAATGAGCAGCCTGAGCGCGGTGCCCTCCTGCCTTTGCGCAAGCACTTCGGCCTCTTTGCCAATCTCCGTCCTGGCATCTGCTACCCTGCTCTGACCGCCTCCAGCCCCGTGCGCGCCGACCTCGTCGAGGGCGGCTTCGACGTGCTCTGCGTCCGCGAACTGACCGGTGGCCTGTATTTCGGCCAGCCGAAAAGCCGCACTACACTGCCCGATGGCGATATTGAGGTGATAGACACCATGGTTTACAAGAAGAGCGAGATTGAGCGCATCGCCCATGTCGCCTTCAAAGCCGCGCAGCTACGCAAGAAGCACGTCACCTCCGTGGACAAGGCCAACGTGCTAACCAACAGCGTGCTCTGGCGCGAGACGATGGTCGAGGTGGCGAAGCAGTACCCCGATGTCACCCTGGCCCACCTCTATGTGGACAACGCCGCCATGCAGCTCATCAAAGCCCCGCGCAGCTTCGATGTCATGGTGACGGAAAATTTGTTCGGCGATATCCTCAGCGACGAGATGGCCATGATCTGCGGCAGCCTCGGCATGCTCGCCAGCGCCAGCCTCGGCAAGCCAAAAGGCGACGGACTCTACTTCGGCCTCTTTGAGCCGAGCGGCGGCACCGCCCCAGACATCGCCGGCCTGGGCATCGCCAATCCCATCGCACAAATCCTCTCCGCCGCGCTCCTCCTGCGCTTTGCCCTCGGACTGGAAAAAGAAGCCGCCGCCATCGAAAACGCCGTCGAAAAAGTCATCGAAGACGGCCTGCGCACTGGCGATATCTACACCGCTGCCCCCGGCACGCAGAAGGTAAACACCGCCGAGATCGGCACGGCCATCGTCGCAGCCCTGTCCCTGTAAAACGAATTTCCAAATTCGTTCTCATGCACGTCGTTCACAGCCACACCATCAGTGCCTGCACGAGATCCTTCGTCTGCGTGACACAGAACTCGTCTCCGGCCTCCAGCCGCACCTTGCTGCCGCCGTTGTAGTTGAACTCAAAGATCACTGGCAGGTCGCCGGGATGCTGGACGAGGATCTCGTGGATGCGGTCCAGGTCAATCTGACTGTGCTTGCGGCAGTCCAGGCGGAGCAGCAGGGGCTTCGGGGGCGGTGCTGGCTCGGAGGGTTTGTCCTCAGCGGGTGTGAGGCCGCGCGACTTCTTGGGCAGGAGTTGCTTGGCCTCGCTCATCGTCACACGGTTGCCTTCTGAGCGTTGGTCCTTCATGCAGCGGCAGCGCAGGCCGAGCACGTTGCCGACTTTCAGGAGGTCTTTGAACTTCTCATACTCATCACTCCAGGCCATCAGTTCGATCACGCCCGTGAAGTCCTCCAGCGTAAAGGTGGCAAAGGGGCGATTGTCCTTCTTGGAATAGCGCACATCGAGCGTGTTCACGATGCCAGCGATCCAGATCGTTTGCGATTTAGCGCCGGTATCCAATTCTTCGATGGCAGTGATCTTTGTCAGCTTAGAGGACTCAAAGTTCCCCCGGTAGCTGTCCAGCGGATGGCCGCTGACGTAGAAGCCGAGCAGCTCTTTTTCAAAGGTCAGCACCTCGTCCATGCTCCAAGGCTCCACGACGGTCTGCGCTGCTGACTTCTTTGGCGGTGCCATGTCGAGATCATCAAACAGGCCACCCTGCCCGGCCTTCTTGTCCTTCTGCATGGAGGCGGCGGAGGCTAACACTTGCTCGAGGCGCGCGAACATGTTCGGCCTCGGCTCGCGGGTGAAATCAAACGCGCCGGATTTCACCAGCGCCTCCAGCATCTTCTTGTTCACTGCGCGCGAATCCATGCGCGCGGCGAAGTCTTCGATGCTCTTGAACGGGCCGTTATTCTTGCGCTCCACGATGGCATCTGCCATCGCTAGCTCGCCGACGTGCTTGATGGCGCTGAGGCCAAAGCGGATGGCGATTTGCTCGCTTTCAGGCGCAAACTTCAGCTCGGAGCGGTTGATGTCCGGCGGCAAGATTTTGACGCCCATGCGTTGGCACTCACTGACGAAGTTGGAAATTTTTTCCGTATTGCTGATTTCATAACTCAGCACGCCCGCCATGAACTCCACGGGGTAGTTCGCCTTCAAATACGCCGTGCGGTAGGTCACGATCCCGTAGGCGGCGGAGTGGGACTTGTTGAAGCCATATTTTGCAAACTTCTCCAGCAGGTCGAAGACCGCGTTAGCCTGCCTGCCGCCGATGCCGTTGGTCTTTTCGCAGCCTTCCACGAAGGCGAGGCGCTGCTTGGCCATCTCTACCAAATCCTTCTTGCCCATCGCACGTCGCAGTAGGTCTGCCTGGCCGAGGGTGAAGCCGGCCAGCAGGTTTGCCGCCTGCTGCACTTGCTCCTGATAGACCAAGATGCCGTAAGTTTCTTTGGCGATCTTTTCCAGCAGCGGATGCGGGTATTCTACAGGCTGGCGGCCCCACTTGCGCTCAATGTAGTCGGGGATGAACTGCATCGGCCCCGGACGATAGAGCGCGAGGATAGCGATGATTTCCTCGATCTTGTCAGGGCCGAGCTGCTTGCAGGTGTTGATCATGCCGCCGGATTCCATTTGGAACACTGCGACCGTCTCACCGCGCTTGAGCATTTCAAAGGTCTTCACGTCATTTAACGGCGCATCCGCTACGCTGAAGCCGGGCACTCGCTGCCGGATGAAGCCCTCCGCCTCCTGGATGACGGTCAGTGTTTTCAGCCCCAGGAAGTCCATCTTCAACATTCCCAGTTCAGTGAGCGGCTTCATGGCGAACTGGGAGACGATCTCATCCTCGTTGCCACGCGTGAGCGCGATGAAGTCGCTCAGCGGTCGGTCGCCGATGACCACGCCTGCCGCATGGATGCCGACACCGCGCGTGATCCCTTCTAGAAACAGGGCATGACGCCACAGTTCCTGCGCGGCGCTGTCTGTCTCGATGTAGGCTTTCAGTTCCGGGTTCTTGTCAATGGCACCGTCCTTGCGCTCCATCTTACCGGTTTCCTCGTTCTTCACGTCCTCACCCGCGAGTGTGATGTTCAACTCGGTGGGGATCATCTTCGCTAGGCGGTCGCCATCGCCATAGCTCCAGTTCAGCGCGCGGCCTACATCCCGCACGACACTCTTTGCGCCCATGGTGCCAAAGGTGATGATGTGACTGACGCTGCGCTCCCCGTATTTCTGCCGAACGTACTCGATGACCTCGCCGCGCCGTGTCTGGCAGAAGTCAATGTCAATGTCCGGCGGGCTGACGCGCTCTGGGTTCAGAAAGCGCTCAAACACCAGCTCAAACATCAACGGATCAATGTCCGTAATACCCAGCACATAGGCTACCACTGAGCCTGCTGCGGAGCAGCGCCCTGGCCCGACGGGGATGCCGTGCTCGCGCGCCCATTTGATGAAGTCCCAGACGATGAGGAAGTAGCTGGTGAAGTTCTTCTCCGCCAGCAGCGCCAGCTCATAGTCCATGCGCTTGTTCAGCGCCACGTCATTCAGCGCGCGGTCGCGGCCATAGCGCACGGCCAGACCTTCTATGCAAAGAGCGCGCAGGTAGTCGTTCCGGTCCTCGCCGCCAGGCGTCTTGTACTGCGGATAACGATCTATGCTTTTCGAGTCCAGGCGGATGTCCAGGTTGCAGCGCTCGGCGATCTCCAGCGTGGCGTCACATGCCTCTGGGTTCTCGCGGAAGATAGCGCGCATCTCCTCGGCGGTTTTGAAATAGACCTCTGGGCTGTAGGTGAGTCGGCTTTGGTCCAGCACGGTCGCGCCTTTGCCGATGCAGAGCAGGATGTCGTGGCTCTCGTGGTCCTCGCGGTTGAGGAAATGCACATCGTTCGCTGCCACGGTCTTGAGGCCGTGCCTGCGCCCCCATTCGATGAGCTGGCGGTTTACCTTCAATTGCTGCTCCAGCCCGTGGTCGTGCAGTTCCAGATAAAAATTCTCTGCGCCGAAGATGTCTTTGAACTCCAGCAGGCTGTGCTCCGCCTCCACGGGCCGGTCTGTCAGCAGCAGTTCATTGATCTCGCCGCGCAGACAGCCGCTGAGGCAGATGAGGCCAGCGCTGTGCTCGCGCAGGGCGGCTTTGTCCACACGCGGCTCGTCCCATTTGCCGTCGAGGTGCGCCTTTGTCACCAGTCGGGAAAGGTTTTCGTAGCCCTCGTTGCTGGACGCCAGCAGGGTCAGATGGGACTCGCGTTTCCTGCCGGAGATGTCTTTCTTTTCATACATGGAGCCGGGCGCTAGATAGACCTCGCAGCCGAGGATGGGCTTTAGCTTTGCTTTCTTCGCCGCCATGTAGAAATCAATGGCCCCGTAGAGGTTCCCATGATCCGTCAGGGCCACGGCTGGCATCCCCAACTTCTTTGTCCGTGCCACGAGATCATCAAGACGTACCGCGCCATCAAGGAGCGAGTATTCGGAGTGGACGTGGAGGTGGACAAAGGAGTCAGCCATCGGCCCCGCAGGAATACTCAGCGATGCGTGCGGGGCAAGCCGGGGTGTGCTTTTACTCCCCGCGCAGGTCGTAGCAGATGACGCGGGTGCCGTGCTTCCGGTCCATGCTCTCTGCCTGCTGGTGTACGTAGAGCAGGCCGTGGCTGAGTGCGGGGAGGCTCCAGGTGCTCAGCGCGTAGTAGAGCTGGGTGCGGGCGGTCTCCTCGCAGCCCTGGGGGGTGAGCTTGAGCCAGTGCAGGCTGCCGGTCTCGCCCAGGCAGAGGGTGGCACCATCTGCGTGCAGGAGGGACGCGCGCAGGACGCTCATGCGCGTGGGTTTACTGCGGCCCTGGGCGGCGGCGAGGGCGGCGTCCTCCCATTCGAGGTTTTTTGCCCATACCTCTGCGCCGGTGGCGGCGTCCACGCAGACGAGGCGGGAGTTGTTCTCGCGCTCGCCATCTATGGCATAAAGGTGGCCGTCCTGGTAAAGGGGCGTCATCCAGTGGCAGGCGAGTTTTTTGGACTGCCAGACGGCGCTGGCCTTGAAAGTGGTGTCGTAGGCGACCATGACGGCACCGAGGGGGCGGTTCTTTGGGTAGCAGGTGGTGATGAGGGCGCGGTCCTGCCCTGGGATGACGACGGGGCTGCTGCCAGTGGCCTGGATGTATTCAGGGTCGCGCCAGGGGAAGCGGTCATGGACGGCACCCGTGGCGGGGTCCAGGCAGAGGAGGCCGCCGGTGGCGGGATCGCTCTCGCCGCCAGCGTAGATGAGCACCTTGGTCTGGCCGTGCAACTTGGCGGGTACGGGGGAGGCGTAGCTGGCACCCCATTCGTCCTGGACGGTCCAGAGGACTTTGCCGGTCATCAGGTCGAAGGCGGCGACGCTGACGCCTTTGGTGGCGAGCTTGCGGGCGCGGTCCTGGCGGTCCTCGAAGCCGTCGAAAGGCTCCGCCTTGCCACCGACATGGACGATGACGCGCCCGTCGAGAATGAGGGGGGAGGAGCCGGCGCCGAAGAAGTCCTGGGGCACATGGTATTCCTTCCGCAAATCGTGCTGCCAGAGCTGCGCACCAGTCTTTAAGTCGAAGGCATGGAGCTGTGAAGTAACGCCGAGGGTGACGACGACGCCCCCGGCGATGACAGGGCTGCCGCGCGGCCCGCCACCGAAGCCGTAGCGGTCCTGGTATTCGACGGCGTAGTCGCGGCTCCAAAAGCGCTTGCCGGTCTCCGGGTGGACGCAGTCGAGAGTCTCCTTGCCGCCGAGGGCGTGGAAAATGAGGCAGCGGTCGCCGCTGATGATAGGCGTGGTGTAGCCCTCACCAGTGGCGATCTCCCAGACGGGCCTGGGGCCGCTCTGGGGCCAGGCTTTGAGCAGGCGCGTCTCTGGGGAGCTACAGTCATCGCGCGGCCCCAGCACGCGCGGCCAGTCCGCAGTCATGGCATCCTTTGTTAGCGGCCGCGGCGCTGCATGAAAGGTCAGCCGATCAAAAGGTGCGGCCTCCTGGGCGTGGAGGGGACCGATGAGGCAGAGCAGCGCGGCGAGGGGGAGGAGTTTCACAAGGCGGATGCTAGGCCGTGATCGAAGGCTGGCAAGGAGGCGCGGAGTGGACGGGGCGAAAGTTTGACACTGGCGAGCCGAGCCGGTATCCTCCACCCATGCCTTCTGCCGCCATCGAAAACGCCAGTGCCCGCAAAAGCAGCGTGCTGCCGCCCTACGATCCGATGTACCCGGACAGCGACGGGAACCCTATGGCCGAAAATACCCTACAACTCGAGCCTCTTGCAAAACCTTCAAGATGCAAGGTCGCGGAGAGTTTTTTCATCTCACGATGGCGGAGCTTTCATCGCATCGGATCACCCTTGGCTCTGAGTGCTCGGCATTGGCTTTCACGAGTGT
>Ga0247844_1001408_pt1 | contig 44662 bp, 40 predicted proteins | sample LaCtaG_FD_192421 | JGI IMG/M metagenome (GOLD analysis project Ga0247844, IMG submission 192421) | Freshwater microbial communities from meromictic Lake La Cruz, Castile-La Mancha, Spain - LaCruzMarch201714.5m_1 | ecosystem: Environmental > Aquatic > Freshwater > Lake | place: Spain: Castile-La... | reverse complement strand
AAGACGCACCCAAGGAAACGCCCAGAAATATTTCATTTTGCGGCCACACAATCGTTCAGCGCCGGCCCTTAATTATAAACGATGCCCTTGAAGATGATCGCTTTGCCGATAATCCACTTGTATTAGGCGAGCCTCGCATCCGTTTTTATGCCGGCTTCCCCTTAATCGCCGCCAACGGCTTCGCATTGGGCAGTCTTTGCGCCATTGATATCGAACCGAAGGCCCTCACGCCTAAGCAGGTCACCTCCCTAGAGCGACTGGCTCGCCAAGTGGTTAGCCAAATGGAACTGCGGCGAGAAGCCCACCTACTGCAATCCGCCGAATTAGCACTGCAGGCCCAAGGGGGAAATGGCCAGGTCAAGCCAGGCATCCAGCTGCTTAGTGAAATCAATCCAGTAATGAATCGGGAGCAGCTACAGCAGATGCTGAGCCTGCTGCTAGGCCTAGATCAACCACCCTGCTTTGCACTGGCGCGCTGCAAGTTCAATGAGTATTCCCGCGTCAGCGCCACCATTGGGAGCGCTGCGGCGGAGAACCTAATCCAAACTGGCTTAGAGCGCCTACGGGACTGTCTACCTGCTCAAGCATCAACCGCCTACTTCTCGGATGACGAGATAGCAATCGTGCTACCACACCTCTCAGAAGAAAGTGCTCTCACAGCGATTGCAGAAAGATGCATGGCGAGACTTGAGGCACCATTAAAACTAAACGACCGTGATATAGAGCTGGGAATAAACATGGGCATTGCAATCTTCAGAAAAAACTATAGCGATGTTGATTCTCTACTCTCTGACGCCAGCATCGCCCAACGCATAGCCATCACCGATCGCAGCAAAAACAGCAATTTCAACTTCATCGATCTGCCCGCACGACTGGCAGCACAGCAGCACTACCAAGTGGAAACCGATCTACGCCGCGCTATCCGACGCAACGAAATCACCCCCTATCTGCAACCGATTGTTGATCTCGCCACGGGCAAGCCTGTAGGCCTGGAATGCCTGATGCGCTGGCGCACCGACAGCGGCGAAATGATGCTTCCCAATAATTTTTTGCCGATATCTCACCTGGCCGGGCTCAGCGGTGAACTTGATCTTCAGATAATCCAGAAAGCAATTCAAGCCATCCATGATCTAGCAAGCGCTGCACCAGGGCAGCCGCTGCAACTCTCAGTGAATCTCTCCGGCGTACTGCTGGAAAGTGAGGGCCAGCGCCAACGGTTGCTGCAACTGATCCGCTCCACCCCCTTGCCAAAAAATTGGCAGCTGCAAGTAGAACTGGTCGAGGATTATTTAGATGACAATGGCTCGGAACTGGGCATCTTCCTCGACTCCCTGCGCCGCCTTGGAGTTGCCATCGCCATCGACGACTTCGGCACGGGTTATTCCTCGCTCAGCCGCCTCCACAACTATCCAGTGCGCACGGTGAAGGTCGATTGCAGCTTTGTTGAGCGCATCGACGACAGTAGCAATCCCAGCAACCAGTTGCTAAAAACAATCCAGAATCTCTGCGCTGATTTAGGTCTGGACAGTACCGCTGAAGGTGTTGAAACCGACTCTCAACGCGCCTGGCTGCTGCAGAACGGCTATAGGCATGGTCAGGGCTACCTATTCAGCCGGCCGATGTCGGTGGCTGCTATGGCCCACTACTTAGCCGAAATTTACTAGGAAACTACCAGCTAACCCCGTGCAACTTAGGCAAGGGGGCCGTTTTAAACGTTGTAGCAAATAATCGGGGAACGAGGCGGCTGTTGTATACCCGAAACTCCCGCACCACGCTGGCACCCTCCTCACGCACAGCCTGATTAAGCACCACCGAACCATCGTGATCAGAAACGGAGCGGTGAAACGTTCCCGGAGGAATGCGCAGGATGTCGCCACCTGTTTCTAGGCGAACAATGTGATAGGGATAATTCCAGCCCAAATTGACCAAGTAAAAAGTTCGACCGCCGTGCAGGGCCAACAAATTATCTTCCTGGTGGGGGTGCAGATAAAACTGCCAGGCACCAGTCTTCTCCTCATCCGGAGGGCTCACCGCCGGACCAGCATGGATCACCAGATCGCGGGCATTGGAGCTGGCAACGGTGATATCAAAGAAACGAACAGCGGGGGTATCGCGGAACTTCTCGTAGGGAATCAGCTCAAACATCGGCGCAAGCCGGGGAAGGGCAGACATTGGAAGGGGCAGCGGGCGCTGCTACAGCGACCCCTACTTAACCGCAACACCCAGGGGTCTAGCCGTCGCAACCACTACCCATTGGCTTAGCTGATTTGCATCAGAAGGGAATCGGCATTTCCACTTCGGCGGGTTCAGGGGCACAGCCCGGCACTCGCTGGGCCACCACTTCACCCAGCACCACGATTGAGGGCGAAGCGAAATCCTGCTCCTCAGCCCGGTCGGCCAGCTCGCCCAGCACCGTGACCAGATGGCGCTGGCCGCGCACGGTGCCCTGCTGGATCACCGCCGCCGGGGTGTCGGCCGCCAGACCACCCGCCATCAGCTCCTCAGCGATGCGGCGCAGGTTGTGCAAACCCATGTAGATCACCAGGCCATCACTGGTTTGGGCCAGGCCGCGCCAGTTCACACCGGGGCGACCTTTGTCTATTTCCTCGTGACCAGTCACAAAGGTGACGCTCGAGCCGGCGCGGCGGTGGGTAACGGGAATGCCGGCGTAGGCCGGAGCCGCAATACCGGCGGTCACCCCAGGCACCACCTGCACCGGCACGCCCCTGGCAGCCAGGTGGGCGGCCTCCTCGCCGCCGCGGCCAAACAAAAAGGGATCACCGCCCTTAAGCCGCACGATCAGGCGATGGCGGCCGGCCAGATCCACCAGTACCGCGTTGGTGCTCGGCTGCGGCACCGAATGGTGACCACGCCGCTTACCAACGAAGTGGAGCTCGCAGCCCTGGGGCACCAGGTCCAGCAGGGCCTGCGGCACAAGGGAGTCGTAGACGAGGGCATCGCACTGCTGCAGCAGTCGGTGGGCCTTGAGGGTGAGCAGCTCCGGATCACCCGGACCCGCCCCCACCAGATAAACCGTGCCGAGCTGGGCCGGGGTATTCATGGCAGGGCCTCTAATTCAGCAAGCAGCAGCTGGCGCAGGGCAGAACGCTGCAGCAACGGCGGACCCACCTGTTCGGCCAGCTGGTCGGTAAGCCGATTAGCGGCCAGGGCCAAAGGCAGAGCTGGAGCGACAAGGGTCAGCTTTAGCTCCGCGAGATGGTCTGCACTGTATGGAGTGGCGACGCAATGGGCACCGGTGCGCCGCTCCAAGGTGGTGAGATATCGCGCTGCCAGTGGACCCTCCAGGGGGTGGTGCAGCAGCAGGGGACGGGCCGCTGGCTGGCAATTCTGCAAGCTCAACCCGGCCAGCTCGTTAGCGAGGGCGCCCTGCCACTGGGGCCAGGCCCCCAGAAAGGGCCAATGCTGCACGCGGGCAAACGCCGACCAATGGCGCACAATCGCCGGCAGGTCGTGGCGCACATGGCCGCCGGGCAACAGCAGCAGCGGCACCAGGCCGAGCACCTGACCCGGCTGCAGCAGCTCAGTCGCCGCAGGTGGCACCGCAGCCGAGAGGGCCTGCAGGCGCACCGGCGCACCACGGCCACACTCCAGCTCGGCGGCCAGGGCGACCAACTCGTCAGGCAGCTGGCCGCCCGCACGGCCGTGCACCACCAGCAGCAGGGGTTGGGCCGGCGTAGCGGCTAAACGGCGCCCCAACCGCTCGACCACCCGCGGATCGAGCCGACACCGCTGCAACGGCACCAGGGCGCGGCGGGCTCCAGGCAAGCGGGCCAGTAGATCCACCGCCGGGGCGGCCAGCTGGGGGTCGAGGTCCCCGGCCAGGGCGGTGAGGGCAGCCACCAGCTGGGGCCGGGGCCACACCGACAAACCACGGGCCACCCCTTCCAGGGCGGCGAGCCGCAATGGGGTGGGGATCGGAGCCTGCAACCAGCCCAGCAGCACGGGCCAGGCTGGCAGCTGGCGCTGGTGGCCCAGCAGTGGCAGCAGGGCTGTCGCCACAGCTTGTGGCAAAGCCGAGAGGGGCAAAGCCAAGCCAAGGGCGGCCGGGCCGGGGGCCAACTGCTCCAGCAGCCAGGCGGCACTGGCCCCATCCCGGTGGCGCAGCACCTGGCTAGGCAGGCCGGGATCGGGATCGGGCTGCTGGCGCCACCAACGCAGCAAACGCCGCTGGGCCGGAGGATCCAGTCGCTCCGCCAGCACGGCAAGCAGGTCCTGGTCGGCGCTGAGGCTGCCGTTTTCCAGCGCCAGCAGCCATGGTTCAGGATCCAGCTCGGGCTGGCTGCGCAGCTGTTGCAACCAGCCCCAGCGTTGCGGAGAGCCGCTGGACGGCAGCTGGGCCGGCTCGCGCTGGGGCAGGGCAGATCTCAAAGCCGCCCTCCGCGCTCAGGAACCCACCGGCTCGCGGCGCCGGGCTCCAAATTGCTCCAGCAGCAGCAGCTCCAGCACATCGGCAAGATCACTGAGGGGTACGCCTTTTTCATGCAGCTCAGCCAGCTTGGGCTCGGCACCCATGGAGCCGCCAAGAAAGATCTTGGCCGCCTCCACCATCTGACCATCCTTACGGGCCTTCGCCCCCATCAAACCGATCTGACCCATGTAGGGCTGGCCGCAGGCATTGGGACAGCCGGTCCAGTGCATGCGCACCGCCTCAGGCAACTCGATGCGCCGCTCCAGCTCTTCGAGCACCTGCTGGGCCGCGCCCTTGGTGGGGATCAAAGCGAAGCTGCAGTAGGCGCTGCCGGTGCAGCTCACCGCTTCGGCCTGCAGGGTCGAGGGGTCGGGGCGGAAGCGCTGCAGAAGGGGTTCGGCCAGCAGGGCCTCGAGGCGATCGCCGGGCACATCAACGATCAAGGCGTTCTGAGCCTCGGTGAGACGCAGCTCGCCGCTGCCATAGGTGCGCGCCAAGCCGGCAAGTTCCAGCATCGAAGCCGCGTCCAGCCGGCCCATCGGCACGTGCAGACCCAGCCAGTGGAGCCCCTGCTGCTTCTGGGCATGCACGCCCAGGCCCGAGCGGGGGGCACGGTTTACCAGGTGAGAACCGTCGTGGGGGAGCACGGGTTCGGCGAAGGCTTCAACCAGCTCAGCTCGGTAGGCGTCGATCCCGAGCTGGTCGATCAGATACATCAGCCGGCTCTTATTGCGCTGCTGGCGGTTGCCGTGGCGCTCGAAATGGCACAGCAAGGCCAGGGTGAAGTCGGCGAGCTGCTCAGGCCGCAGCCACAGGCCCAGGGGGATCGCCAACTCGTTGCGCTGGGCTGAGAAGAAGCCCCCCACCAGCACGGTGAAACCGAGCTGACCGTTGTGCTCAGCCGGCAGAAAGGCCAGGTCGTTGTGCAACAGGAAGCTATCTGGCGCGCCTCCCACGGCCACATTGAACTTGCGCGGCAGGTTGCGGGGACCGGCCGGCCCCAGCAGCCGCGCCTGAATCGCCTCCACCAGGGGGCGGGTGTCGAAAATCTCCTCGGGGTCGATGCCAGCCAGGGGATTACCCGTGATGTTGCGGGGGTTGTCGTGGCCCGATTGGCGGCTGGTCAGACCCCCAACCTCCAGGGCCTGCAGAAGGGGCGCCATGTCCTCCAGCAGCAGGCCTCGCAGTTGGAGATTTTGGCGGGTGGTGATGTCGGCACTGCCCTGATCGCCACAACGATCGATCACCTCAGCCAGCAGCTCCAGCTGCTCAGCACTGATAACGCCGTTGGGTAAGCGCAACCGCACCATGAAACGCCCCGGGGTCACTGGCCGGAAGAAAATCCCCAGCCACTTGAGCCGAATCGTGAGGGTGGCTTCGTCGAGCGATTCCCAGCCCTGGCGGCCCAGCTCCTCGAGGCGAGGCACCAGCTCCAGCCCACAAGGCTCGACCTTGGCCTGCTCGATTTTGCTGAGCTCCGGCTGGCTGGCCGCAGAAATGGTGGGGCTCGTCATGGGGCGGACTCTCGGAACACGGAACAACCTCGGCTTGCCCTCCCTGCCGCCACAGAGCTGCAAGGGGGGTCCGAGCAAGCGCCGATGAGAGCTACGCCGCCGGATAACAAAAATGGGAAAAAGCTCCCCGCAGGGAGACAATTGGAATTGTCTGCAGTGCGGGTCGCTTCCTGTGTCGCAACCGCTACAACCCGCACCAGCAGCGGCGGTGGCAGAGCCCAGACGCCTGCAGCGCCTCGAAGCCCTCGGCCCCGAGCGGGCCCGCTTTCGCGAACTTATTGCCAAGGTGGGCAGTGGCGAGCACACCAGCACAGGCCTCAGCCGCGATGAGGCCCGCGACGCCATGGACCTGATGCTCCAGGGCCAGGCAAGCGATGCGCAGCTGGGAGCCTTCCTGATCGCCCACCGCATTCGCCGGCCGCTGCCGATCGAATTGACCGGCATGCTCGACAGCTACCGCAGCCACGGCCCAAAGCTGCAGACCCCTGGCCGCCAGGCCATTTGTTTCGGCGTGCCCTACGACGGCCGCAGCCGCACCGCCCCCCTGCTGCCCCTGCTCGCCCTGGTGCTGGCCGGCGCCGAAATACCGGTGGTGCTGCACGGCGGCGACCCGATGCCGGTGAAGTACGGCGTCACCCTGGCCGAGCTGTTCGCCACCCTCGGCATTGAATGGCGTGGGCTCAACCTCGCCGCTCTGCAGCAACGGTTGAGCACGCACCACCTGGCCCTCACCCACCAGCCCGACCACTTCCCAGCGGCGGAAAGGTTGCTGCCGGTGCGCGATGAAATTGGCAAGCGCCCCCCCGTAGCCAGCCTGGAACTGCTTTGGACCCCCCACTGCGGCGACCATCTATTAGTGAGTGGCTTCGTCCATCCCCCCACCGAAAAACGGGCCTGGGAGGCCCTAGCCACCGCCGGTGAAACCGAGGTGCTCACAGTGAAGGGACTGGAGGGGTCAACCGACCTGCCCACCAGCCGGGCCGGCATCACCGGCCGTGTCCGCCAGGGCTCGCTGGAGCGGCTGCTCGTGCACCCCCGCGACCACGGCCTCCACGGCGATGAGATCGCCTGGGTAAATCTGGAAACCTGGCAGCAGCAAGCACTGGCCGCCCTCGCTGGCGAAGGCCCCCTGGCCGCACCGCTGCTCTGGAATCTGGGGGCCTACCTCTGGCTGGCTGATCGCTTCGAAAACCTTGCTGACGCCCTCGAGCAAGCGCGAGCTCTACTCGCCTCGAGGTGCGGCGAGCGACTGCGGCAAACTCTGGCCAATCCCAGCGAAAGCGGCAATCGGTAGCAATTGCAACCCTCAAGTAGAAGCCAGCCGTGGTGTTGTTATTGGGTCGGTCAGCTTGTGCGCCGGCTCGATTTTTAGACCGGTTCGGTGCGCTTCTTTGTGGAGCCCGTCCGGAGTGCAGTTGCCGCCACTCCGGCCCATCCCAATCCAGCCATGTCCAACCTTTCGCGCCGCAAGTTTCTAATCACCGCCGCCGGTTCGGCAGCTGGAGCTATCTGGCTAGCCGCCTGTGGCAGCCCCAGCAAAAAATCTGAAAATCAAACAACAAGTCAGGCTGGTGGTGCGGATGCGCCTGAGCTGAAGACTGCCACCTTGGGCTTCATCGCCCTCACCGACGCCGCGCCCCTGATCATTGCCCTGGAGAAGGGTTTGTTCGCCAAGCACGGCATGCCCAAGGTGAAGGTGGTGAAGCAAACCTCCTGGGCCGCCACCCGCGACAACCTGGAGCTAGGTAGCAGCGGCGGCGGCATTGATGGCGCCCACATCCTCTCGCCTATGCCGCTACTGCTAACTACCGGCACGATCACCAAGACCAAGCAGCCCCTGCCGATGTACACCCTGGCGCGGCTCAACCTGCAGGGCCAGGGGCTGTCGGTGTCGAAGGACTACCTGGCTAACAAGCTCAGCATCGACAACAAAGCAGGCTTGGCAAAAGCAACGCAACAGGCCAGCGCTAAGGGCAAGAAATTCAAAGCAGCCGTTACCTTCCCCGGCGGCACCCACGACCTATGGATGCGCTATTGGCTCGCCGCCAATGGCATTGATCCCAATAAGGATGCCGACTTGGTAGTCGTGCCACCCCCCCAGATGGTGGCAAACATGCAGACCGGCACCATGGACACCTTCTGCGTTGGTGAGCCCTGGAATCAGCGCCTGGTGAACAAGAAGCTGGGTTACACAGCCGCCGTCACCGGCGAACTCTGGAAAAACCACCCGGAGAAGGCCTTCTCAATGCGGGCCGACTGGGTTGATCAAAACCCCAAGGCCGCTAAAGCCCTGCTGATGGCCGTTCAGGAAGCCCAGATCTGGTGTGAAGATCCAGCAAACCTTGATGAACTCTGTGAAATCACAGCCAAGGACAAATACTTCAAAGCCAGCGTGGCAGACATCAAACCCCGTCTGGCCGGCGACATCGACTACGGCGACGGCCGCGTAGTTAAAAACAGCCCCCTGAAAATGCGTTTCTGGAGCGAAAACGCCTCATTCCCCTTCAAGAGCCATGACAAGTGGTTCGTTACCGAAGACATGCGCTGGGGCTACCTACCCTCGGACACCGATATCGATGCCTTGGTAAACAAGGTGAATCGGGCTGATCTCTGGAAGGAAGCCGCCACCGCGATTGGCCAGGAAAAGGCCATTCCCTCCAGCGATTCACGCGGCAAGGAAAGCTTCTTCGACGGTGTGGTGTTTGATCCGGAAAATCCCAAGGCCTACCTAAATTCCCTAGCAATCAAAGCGATGAAGTGAGCTTCAACGCCTAGCAAACTCCCCGTTCCAACTCCCACCATCCGTGAACCGCACCGCTTCCCCGGGCCGGCGCTCTCGCCGGCTCCGGCTGCTGCCAGCACTGCCCCAAATCCTGCCCTACCTGCTCTGCATCGGTGCCTTTTTGCTGGTTTGGCAGTTGCTTTCGGGCGCCCTAGGCGCTGCGCGACTGCCTGGTCCGATAAACGTGCTGATCGATACCTGGGATCCCTACATCAGCCAGCCGTTTTTCGATGACGGTGGCACCAGCAAGGGCCTGGGCTGGCAGATCCTGATCTCGTTGCAACGGGTAGCTGTGGGCTACGGCCTAGCGGCCGTAGTAGGAGTTGCGGTCGGCGGCCTGCTCGGCCTAAACCGCTTCGCCGGCAAAGGGTTTGATCCGGTGGTGCAGGTGCTGCGCACCGTGCCGCCGCTGGCCTGGTTTCCGATTTCACTGATGGTGTTTCAAGACGCCAATACCTCGGCGGTATTTGTGATCTTCATCACGGCGATCTGGCCGATCATTATCAATACGGCTGTGGGTATCCAGGAGATCCCCCAGGACTACACCAACGTGGCCCGGGTGCTGCGCCTCAGCAAGCGGGCCTACATCAGCAACATCGTGATTCCAGCCACGGTGCCCTACGTGTTCACCGGCCTGCGCATCGCCGTGGGCCTGGCCTGGCTGGCAATCGTGGCCGCAGAGATGCTGAAGGCCGATGGCGGCATCGGCTACTTCATCTGGGATGCCTACAACGCCGGCGGCGATGCCAGCTCTAGCCAAATAATCTTGGCGATCATTTATGTGGGCGTGGTGGGCCTGCTGCTCGATCGACTGGTTGCCTGGGTGGGTCGCAAGGTGAGCAAGGGAGCCGCCTGAAATGACCACTCCAGCTGGACTGATCAGCGTCGATGCCGTTACCCAGGTATTTCCCCTCGATGACGGCGGCCGCTACGTAGCTCTGCAGGGCATCAATCTCGATATCGCCGCAGGCGAATTTGTATCGCTGATTGGCCACTCCGGTTGCGGCAAGAGCACCCTGCTCAACCTGCTGGCCGGGCTCGACCAGGCCAGCGAGGGCGGCATCTTGATGAATGGCCGTCAGGTGACCGATCCAGGCCCTGATCGCATGGTGGTGTTTCAGAACTATTCGCTGTTGCCCTGGCTCACGGTGCGCCAAAACATCGCCCTTGCCGTAAACACCGTCTACCCCTCCCAAAGCAACCAGGAACGGCGCGAGATTGTTGAGCGCAACATCCAGACGGTGAATCTCAGCGCCGCCGCCAACAAATTTCCAGCCGAACTCTCTGGCGGCATGAAGCAGCGGGTGGCGATTGCTCGGGCCCTGGCCATCCGGCCCAAGCTGCTGCTGCTCGATGAACCCTTTGGCGCCCTCGACGCCCTCACCCGCGGCAATTTGCAGCAGCAGCTGATGCAAATCTGCCAGGAGTCAGGGCTCACCGCCGTGATGGTCACCCACGACGTTGACGAAGCCCTGCTGCTCTCAGATCGGGTCGTGTGCCTGTGCAACGGACCAGCAGCCGGCATCGGCCACATCTTGAAGGTGCCCCTGCCGCGCCCCCGGGACCGGCTCACGGTGATGGACCACCCCGACTACTACCACCTCCGCGCCGAGCTGATCCACTTCCTGCAGGAGCAGCGCCGGCTCAAGCAACTCGCCGCCACCTCGCGATGACCACCGCTACCTCCACCCCTGCCTTCCTCGAGTTTCGGGACGTGGGCCAGGTGTTCCAGACTCGGCGCGGGCCATTTGAGGCCCTGCGTGACATCAATCTCCAGGTGCGGCAGGGGGAATTCCTCTGCGTGATCGGCCACTCCGGTTGCGGCAAGAGCACCCTGCTCAACATGGTGTCTGGCTTTCTGCAGCCCAGCCACGGTTCGGTAACCCTGCAAGGCAAGCCGATCACAGGGCCCGGCCCCGACCGGATGGTGGTGTTTCAGAACTACTCCCTGCTGCCCTGGCTCACGGTGTGGCAAAACGTGGAGATGGCCGTCAAAGCGGCCCGGCCCGAACTGGCTGCCGGCAGCCGGCACGAGGTTGTGACTCACCACCTGGAGATGGTGGGCCTGATGGAGGCGCGCACCAAACGCCCTGGGCAGATTTCGGGGGGCATGCGCCAGCGGGTAGCGATCGCCCGCGCCCTGGCCGTGTCACCGGCGGTGCTGGTGCTGGATGAACCCTTCGGGGCCCTCGATGCGATCACCAAGGAGGAGCTCCAAGAAGAGCTGCTGGCGATCTGGCGCGAGCAGAAACCCACCGTGCTGATGATCACCCACGACATCGACGAGGCCCTGTTTCTGGCCGACCGGGTCGTGATGATGACAAACGGCCCTGCCGCCGGCATCGGCGAAATCCTCGAAGTGCCCTTTGAGCGGCCCCGTCGCTACGAAGCTATCCAGGACGACCCGCGCTACGGCCAACTGCGCAACCACGCCCTCGATTTTCTTTATCGCCGCTTCGCCCACGACGTGGATTAGATCAGGCCGGCGTCAGCGCCACCGCCGCAGCCTTGAGCTCCGGCTGCTTCGAAATCGGGCAGCCCAGCTCATGCATCAGTCGATTGGCCTCACAGGCCAGCTCGCCTTGGGAAGCGCCCCAGTGCATCGGCAAAAACACGGTGCCGGGCCGAATGCGATCGGTGATTTGCACCTTCACCGATACCGCACCGCGGCGCGATCTCACCTGGGCCCAGGCCCCATCAACCAAGCCGGCGCGAGCCGCATCGCTTGGATGCACCTCCAGCCGCGGCTCGGGGTGGGCCTTAAGCGCCCGCGCCACATGGGCAGTGCGAGTCATCGTGTGCCAGTGGCCCAGCACCCGCCCCACCGTGAGAACCAGTGGATAGGAGTCGCAGGGGGGTTCGGCCAGGCCCAAGGGCGGATCGGCCCAGAGGCTTGCCCTGCCGGAAGCGGTAGGGAAGGCCAGATCGACATAGAGGCGTGCTGCGCCGCCGCCGGGGGCGGTGCCGGCGGGGAAGGGCCACTGCTGGGGGCCGTGCTCGGCCAAGAGCCCGTGGCTGAGGCCGCTGCAGTCGCACACCCGGTCGGAGGTGAGCGCCACGAATTCGGCATACACCTCCGCTGCAGAGGCGTAGCTGAACTGATCGACAAAACCGAGGAGCCGGCCCAACTCCGCAAAGATCGCCCAGTCGGCCCGGGCTTCGCCGGGGGGCTGGCGGAAGGCAGAGCAGAGGGTGACTCGGCGCTCGGAGTTCACCATTACGCCAGCCTTCTCGCTCCACTGGGCCGCCGGCAGCACCAGGTGGGCCACCGCCTCGGTTTCCGTGCCTGCATAGGCCTCGCTCAGCACCACCAGCGGGCAGTTCGCCACCGCCGCCCTCACCCGATCGAGGCTGGGCAGGCTTACTAAGGGATTTGTGGCCGCCACCCACCAAAGGTCGAGCTCGCCGCGCTCCATCGCCTCGATCTGCTGCCACACCGCCAAACCGGGCTCTGGCGAAATCGAGCCAGCAGCAAAGCCCCAGTGGCGCTCCACCTCGGCCCGGTGCGCTGGATCACTCGCGGCGCGGTAGCCGGGCAAGAGCTGGGCCAGGCCACCCACCTCGCGGCCACCCATGGCATTGGGCTGGCCGGTAAGTGAAAAGGGTCCGGCGCCGGGGCGGCCGATCTGGCCGCTCACCAGGTGCAGGTTGCAGATCCCGGCCACAGTGGCGCTGCCCTCGCGGCTCTGGTTTACCCCCATCGACCAAAGGCTGAGCGCCGCCTGGCTGGCGATCCACCAGTCGGCCAGCTGGCGCAGGTCGGCCTCGGCGATGCCGCACACCGCCGCCGTCCGCGCCGGCTGCCAGGCCCGCCAGAGGGTCTCCAGCTCGGCGAAACCCTCGGTGTGGGCTGTCACGCAGGCCCGATCCACACCGCCATGCTCAAGCAGCAGGTAACCCAGGCCACAGAGCAGGGCCAGGTCGGTGCCGGGGGCGATCGCCAGGTGCAGGTCGGCGGCATCACTGGTGGCGGTGGCGCGCGGATCCACCACCACCAGACGCGGCCCATTCCCCTTGCGCCGGCGCTTGAGCAGCCGCTGGAACAACACCGGATGGCACTCAGCCGTGTTGGTGCCGATCAGCAGCACCAGATCGGCCAGATCGAGGTCGTCGTAGCAGCAGGGCGGGCCATCGGAGCCGAAGCTGCGGGCATAGCCGGCCACCGCCGAACTCATGCAGAGGCGCGAGTTGGCGTCGAAGTTGTTGCTGCCCAGGGCGCCCTTGAGCAGCTTGTTGGCTGCGTAATAGTCCTCGCTGAGGAACTGACCGGAGCCGTAGATCGCCAGCGCTTGGGGCCCCTTGGTGGCCAAGGTGGCCTCGATGCGCTCCACCAGGATGGTGAAAGCCCGCTCCCAGCTGATCGGCTCAAAGGGCTGGTCGGTGCGCGCACGCCACAGGGGCGTGGTGAGGCGGTTGTGGTGCAGGGTTTCGCCCACCGTGGCGCCCTTAATGCACACCTGGCCCAGGGTCGAGGGATGGTGGCGGTCGCCGCGGGCTGTCCAGAGGCCGCCGGGTTCAGCGGGGGCCTTCAGCTCCAGGCCGCAGCCCACGCCGCAGTAGGGGCACTGGGCTAGGGCAGCTGGACTGGCGGGATCAGTGGCCATGGGGCTATTCGACCAAGCCAAGGCGCCCGATGATGGTGGCAGTTGTTACCGCAGTTCCCCCTGGGCTCCCTCCTAGCCAGCACCTGCTTCCACTTCGAGGCCGACTTCACTGCCGACCTGCGCTGCATTCCGATGGCCGTGCGGCGCAAGCTCGATCTGGCCGGCGTGAAGCTGAAGCTGCAGCACTGGAGCGAGCTGGGCGAGGCCGAGCGGGCCGAGCTGCTGGCCTGGGCTGACGACCCCGTCGCCATCGAGGCACTGCGCCAGCACCTGCAGGCGCGCACCAACGCCCTCAGCGCCGGCCAGGCCAAGGACCTGCCCCGAGCCGACGCTGAGCCCTGGCAGCAGGCCGACCAACTGCCCGAAGTGCTGACTGCCTCCTGCGCCCAGTTGGGTCTAGGAATGCGGGCCAGCGGCTGGGCAGAGCTCACCGAACTGCAGCGCTTCGCCCTGGTGAAGCTCAGCCACCCGGGCCACGAGCACCGCAACCTGCCGCGGGCCCTGGCGGAGTTTGGGCTGCTGGCTGAGGCGCCCTGAACAGTGGCGCCCTGGGCCTCACCACTTGCGGTAGGGCAGGAACTTGCCGTTCATCGTCACCACCACCCGATCACCCTTCGGGTCCTCCTGTTTGGCCACCGTCAGGCTGAAGTCGATCGCCGACATGATCCCATCGCCGAACTGCTCCTGGATCACGTCTTTAAGTGGCAGGCCGTAAATCTGGAGAATCTCGTAGAAGCGGTAGAGCAATGGATCGGTGGGGATCACCGAATCGAGGGCCCCCTTCACGGGATAGGTGGTGAGGGCAGCCAGCAGGGTAGGCCGCTCCGGCTCGCTGATCTGCAGGGCCTCAAGCAGCAGCTGAGCCTGATCGGCTGAAGCCGTGGCCTGGCCGTAGAGCAGGCTGGCGGTCCACACCTCATCTTGACCAAGACAGCCGCCAAGGTCGGCGAAGCTGAGTCCGCTGCAGCGCTTGGCGTCGAGCAGGGTCGTGGTGTGGGGAGGCAGAGCCATGGAGGAAGCGGACATGCGGCGGGACCCTACGGATGGGCGCGGGCCTGCCTGGCAGCCGTTGCTACAACTGCCCCTACGAGCCTGCCTGCTCAGCGGTGGCGAGAGCCGTCGCATGGGCCGCGACAAAGCGCTGCTGCCCCACCGCGCAGGCGGCACTTGGCTGGAGCGCAGCATGCGCCTGCTGGCCCAGCTGGAGACGCCAATAACGCTGCTGAGCCGCCATCCGGCCCATCTGGAGCTGGCACAAGAGCTGGCCCTCGAGCTGGCCCCGGGCTCGCCGGTGACGGCCCTGGCCGAACCGCCGCCCTGGGAGGGGCCGCTGCTGGCCCTGCACCGGCTGATGCAGCAGCACCCAAACGAGCAGCTGCTGCTCTGCCCGGTGGACATGCCGGAGCTCAGCCTGGCCGCCCTACAAACCCTGCTGGCGAACGCAGCAACAGGGAGCCCGACCCGGCTCCATCTGGCCCACGACGGCGAGCGGCTGCAACCGCTGCTGGGCCTGTATCCGAGCAGTGCCCCGACCCGCGCCCACCTGGCCGCAGCGGTGGAGCGGGGCGAACGGCGCCTGCAGGGCTGGCTGGCGACGCTGCCCTGCCAAGCGGTGCCATTGGATCCCCGTGCCATCCGCAACGTGAACCGACCCGAAGCCGATCAGCCAGCCGATTCGCCCAGCGCCGCCACCATCCGCTCACAACGCTCAAGCTCCACCTCCACCAGTGCCAGCAGCTCCTGCCTCGGTGCCGGCAGCGGGAAGGGTCCCTCCTCATAGCGGGCCTCCACCGCAAACACCTGCAGCTCCAGCAGCAGGGGATCAAGCTGCTGACCAGCCAGGGCGACCAGATCTTCGAGGTCATGGACCCGGGGTGGCCGCCGGTCGGCCAGCACAATCCAGGCCTTGAGAAGTTTCTCTACCGCTTGCTGCGCAGTGAAGCCCCAATCCTCGTCGGGATAGGCAGGGTCAAGGGTTAGCCCCAGGCTGCGCAGATGGCGACGCACAATCGCCAGGAGCAGCAAGGCATCTTCAGCGGGCGACATACAGCACCCGGCCCTCACGGGCCACATCGCCAAACACATGCCAGCGGGAGCCACTCAGGCGCTCGGCATCAGCGCTGCCCGCCACCACCAGGTCGACAGCTACTCCTTGCCTACCAAGCGCTCGGTTGAAGCGCTTCCAGCAGGCCAGCTTCTCGACCGGCGTGAGCTGGGGCTGGCCCACGATCACCGCCAGATCCAGATCTGAGTCGGGGCGCGCCTCACCCCTGGCCCGCGAACCAAACGCGATCACCGCCTGCACATCGGGCTCGGCGCAGAGACGCGCCAAGGCTTCCCCAGACCTCTGGGGATCCAACCCCGGACCCAGCTCAGGAGCCAGCTCCAGCGCCAGGGGCTTGCGCCAGGGGATGGTGGGCGGCGTGAAACGCTCGGCAGCGGCGGCAACCATGTTGAAACGCTACCGCCAACATCAAGCCAACAGCCATAGCGTGATCGCCATGGCCAGTGCCACCGACCAGCTCAACCGGCCCCTGGGGGTGCTGCGGCTGTCGCTCACGGCCCGCTGCAACCTGGCCTGCCCCTATTGCTTGCCGGATGGGGTGGAGCCACCGGGCCTGCTGACGCTGGAGCAGCGGCTGCAGGTGATCGGGGCGGCGGTGAGCCTGGGAGCTCGCAGCCTGCGGCTTACTGGCGGAGAACCCCTCCTGCACGGCGGCCTGGAGGAACTGATCGCCGCCGTGCAGCCCCTGCGCGCCACACAGCCGGCAGGCCCGGGCCTGCGCGAGATCGCGCTCACCAGCAATGGCCTGCTGCTGAGCGCGGCGCGCGCCCGGAGCCTGCGGGCCGCCGGCCTCGATCGGATCACCCTCAGCCTCGATGGCACAACGGGCGCGTCGGTGGCCCGCATGGCTGGCCTGGCAGATGCCGCCGCCGGCGAACGGGCCTTGGCGGCGGTGCTGGCGGCGATCGAGCACGCCCGCGCCGCCGGCTTTGATCCCGGCCGCGGGGCGCTCAAGCTCAACGCCGTGATCCAGCGCAGCGCCAACGACGACCAGCTGCTGCCCCTGGCGGCCCTAGCCCGCGGGCGGGGGGTGGAGCTGCGCCTGATCGAGTTCATGGACGTGGGCAACCGCAATGGCTGGCGGCCCGAGGCGGTGCTGAGCGCCGCTGAGATGCTGGAGCGGATCGGCGAACGCTGGCCGCTGGAGCCCCTAGGGCGCGCGCGCCACGGCACGGCCAGCCGGTGGCGCTACAGGGATCGCGACCCGGAAAGCGGGGGCGCCCATCTGGCGGTGGTGGCATCGGTGAGCGCCCCCTTCTGCGGCGACTGCAACCGCCTGCGCGTCACCGCCGACGGCATCGCTTACACCTGCCTGTTTGCCACCCCCGGCAGCGGCCTAGATCTGCGCCCCTGGCTGCAACCAGACTCCCCAACCGGCGCCGTGCGCGAGGCGATCGCCGGCCTCTGGAGCCAACGTGCCGACCGCTGGAGCGAGCAGCGCCAGCAGGCTTGGCAAGGCGACAACCCGCAGAGCACAGCAACCGCCCCAGCCCATGCGGAGATGGCCTACCTGGGCGGCTAACCAGCCGGCGGTGACCTGGTTGTGGCGGGCACCGCTGGGCCTAGCTCAAAGGCCGCGCAGCAGCACCGGCACCCGCTTGTAAGCCGGGGTGCCGCTCTCGGGATCTTTGTGGGGCCGCATCAGCACATTGGCCTCCGGATAGAACATCAAGGCGGCACCGCGGCGAATCGATCCTGGAATCAGCTCGATGCCCTCAAGGCTGCCGGCCTCCCCCTGCACCGTGACCCACTGGTGAGCGACTAGGCCACTGGCAACCAGGTCTTCCGGATTGATCAGCAGCGTGTGGCGGTGGGGCATGCCGCGGTAGCTGTCGCCCGGCTTGTACACCACGGTGTTGTGCTGGCCGTAGCTGCGGGCGGTGATCAGGCTGAGCACCAGGCCCCGCTCGCCGGGCGCCTGGCCGCCGAAATGCTCCGGCTCGGGCAGGCGCAGATCCGGCAGAGGTGTTACGGCGAGCTGGGCGCGGCCGGTGGCGGTGGGGAAGCGCGGCTCGTGGAACACCCGCCCACTCACCTCGAATTCCCGTTTGCTGGTATCGATGCCGGCCATGGCGTCGTAGCCGGGCACGGTGCGGGCGATCAGCTCGCGCACATACACCGGATCCTGCAGGCGGCGCCACTCGATCGGCTCGCTGCCGTGGAGGCGGTGAGCCAGCTCGGCCAGGAACTCCACTTCGCTGATCAACTGGCCGCCGCCGCTGGCAGTGCCGTGCAGGTGGGTGGTGCCGGGCTCATTGAGTCGCACCCAGTTGTTGCCCGATTCCACTGTCGTGCGGTGGGGCGTCTCGAAACGGTTGAACACCGGCAGCAGCAGGGTCTGGCGGGCGGCGAGGCCGTGGAAGTGGCCGGTGTTGGGCTTGGTGGCCAGGTAGGCGATGGTGTCGATGCGGCCGAGGGCGCGGCGGGCCTGGGTGCTGTCGGGGTTGGCGCCGAATAGGTTGCCGCCCAGGCAGAGCAGGGAATCGACGGCGCCGGCAGCGGCCGCCTCGATCAGGGCGCAGGTGTCGTAGCCGGAGGTGCGGCTGAGGGGCCGGCCCAGCAACTGCTCGAGAGCACGGCGCATCGGCTCACGCAGGTGCACCGTCACCCCCATCGAACCGAAGCCCTGCACGTTGGAGTGGCCGCGGATCGGCATCGTGCCCGCCCCGGGCCGGCCCACGTTGCCGCTGAGCACGGCGGTGTTGGCGATCGCCTGCACGTTGGTGGTGCCGTTGGCGTGGTGGGTGATGCCCATCGCCCAGGCGAACACCACGGCGCGGCAGGCGGCCAGACGGGCGGCGGTGTGCTCCAGCTCCTCGCGGCTGAGGCCGCAGCAGGCGGTGATCGCCTCCCAGCCGGTGCCCTCGATCTGGGCGATCAGCTCCTGCCAGCCATCAGCGTGGGCCTTCACGAACGTGAGGTTGATGGCGCCGCGCTCCAGCAGCGCCTTCTGAAGGCCGAGGAACACCGCCGTGTCGGAACCGGGGATTGGTTGCAGAAACAGCGAAGCGATCTCACTGCCGCCGCCAAGCATCGAGCGGATCGGGAAGGCGGGCGAGCCGAACTTCAGCAGCCCACCCTCCAGCACCGGATTGATCACGATCACCGTGCCGCCGCGCTGGCGCAGGCGGATCAGCTCGTTCATCAGGCGCGGGTGGTTGGCAGGGGCGTTGGAGCCCACCAAAACCACACCATCGGCGTGCTGGAGGCTCTCCAAATTCACCATTGAGGTGCCGCTGCCGAAGGCCCGCGTGAGGCCGAGGGTGGAGGGGGCGTGGCAGAGGTCGGAGCAGTCGGCCAGGTTGTTGGAGCCGAGGGCGCGGAGCAGCAGCTGCAGCAGGAAGGCGGCCTCGTTTGAAGAGCGGCCGGAGCTGTAGGAAGCCACCCGCTCGGGCGGCGCCGATTGGAAGGCCTCGGCGATCAGCGCGTGCACCTCCGGCCAGCTGATCGGCTCATAGTGATCACTGCCGGCGCGGTGGATCAGGGGCCGATCAAGCCTCCCCAGGCGATCGCATTCGGCAGACGTGAGCCGCTGCAGCTCGGCGAGGGTGCGCCCGGCGAACACCTCCTGGGGCACGGCAGGCTGCAGCTCGGCGCTGATCGCCTCCACGCTCTTGAGACAGCGCTGCAGCGGCTCACCGAGCTCATCGCGGAAGCCGCCGTTCTGGCCGCCTGTACCCCAGGCGCAAGACAGACAGGCACTCTGGTGGGTGAGCGCCTGCCAGAGCTTCGGGCCAGTGGGCGAGAGGGTGGCGCGAGCCCAGCCGTCAATCAAGGGCCAGCCGCCACCACTGGTGGCGTCTTCCGGTGCAGGCGACGGATCGGCCTCGGAGGGGGTCAAGGCAGCAGCTTCCGGGGTATCTAGTTAAGGGGTAACAGCAACGTGCCTGACAAGCACACGATTGAATACTTCAATTGAATCGTCTGCGGGCCCGATACTGGTGGCCTGTTATCGAGCCATGCACCACTCCATGCCCCCAACCTCCGTTTTGCTGGCTGCGTCGACCGATGCCTGGGCCGCGCACCGGCAGGAGGTAACTAAGGCCTGCATCCGCGCCAGCGGCCTGGTGGATGCACGGCTGGTGGGCAGCGTGATCGGCTTCGACGACAGCGTGGGCCGCAGCGCGGCGCTGATCGCCGGCCGCTACCCCCAGGCCCACATGGCCCGGGCCAAAGGCCTGAGCCTCTGCCTTTTCGACAGGCGCAGCCGCACGGCCCAAACCACACCGGCAGACGACTGGCGCTGAGGAACAGGGTGCTGGAGCGGCGGCGTGGGCGGGGAATCCTGAATCAAACCAACTCCCATCGATGAACAGCCCAAACCGCCCAGCCGGGCTGATCCAGCGCTATCGCGAACTGCTGCAGACACGCCACTACGCCCGCCGCACGGTGAAGACCTACGAGCAATGGCTGCGCCGTTTCCTCCGCTTTCATGGCATGCGCCACCCACGGGAGATGGGCAGCGCTGAGGTGAATGCCTTTCTCACCCACCTGGCTGTGGAGGAGCAGGTGAGCGCCTCCACCCAGAACCAGGCTCTGGCGGCATTGCTGTTTCTCTACAGAGAGCTGCTGGAAAGGGATCTGGAACTGGAGGGGGTGGAATCTCTGGTGGCGGGGCTGCTCTATGGCAGCGGCCTACGACTCATGGAAGCCCTGCGGCTGCGGGTGCAGGATCTTGACTTCAATCGCCGCGAACTGACCGTGCGCGATGGCAAGGGCGGCAAAGACCGCCGCACCTTGCTGCCTGATCGGGTAGCCGAACAGCTACGCAGCCACCTGCAGACGGTGCGGACACTCCATCAGCAAGATCTGGCCGATGGCTGGGGGCGCGTCACACTGCCCCATGCCCTGGCACGGAAATATCCAAGTGCGCCAGTGGAGTGGGGCTGGCAGCAGGGCTGATTCAAAGTCTGTCCCAGGGTCTCTTGCCGGAGCTGTCAGCATGGGTTGAGGTCGGCGGAATCGCTTCCTCCCTGTGCTCGAGAGCGTTTCTGCCGCAACCGATCTCGATCTGATCAGCTACCTCAAGGCGATCCCGGACGCGCGCATGCGGCGGGGCGTCCGTATCCCAGCCTGGTATCTGCTGTTGGTGGCGGTGCTGGGAATCCTCAGCCGCTGCCAGAGCCTGCGGGATCTGGAACGCTTTGCCATCCGCCACCACAGCGTGCTCACAGCGGCTTTGGGCCTTGAGCTCCGGCGGCCGCCTTCCGATTCAGCCTTCCGCTACTTCTTCCAGCACGTGGATGTGGCCGCTCTCTGTTCTGCGATCCGCGACTGGACCATCGCCCAGATCCCAGGTGGCGCTGCTGATCTCGACCAGCTGATCTGTGATGGCAAGACGCTACGGGGCTCGATCGAGCCCACTGCCGGTGGCGGGTCGACGTTCATTGCCCAGGTGACGCTCTACTCGGCGGCCCTGGGCGTGGCGATCAGTCAGGCCTGCTACGCCACCGGTGAGAACCATGAGCGGGCGGTGCTGCGCCAGCTCCTTGGCGAGCTCGATCTGGAGGGCGTGCTGATCCAAGCGGATGCCCTCCATACCCAGCAGCCGTTTTTCGGCAACTCCAGGAGCAGGGGGCCGACTTCCTGCTAACGGTCAAGGCCAACCAGAAGACGCTGCACCGCCAGATCCGCAGCCAGTTCCAGGGGAAGCGCAAGATCCCTTTCGTGGCAACGGATCACGAGATCAGCCACGGCCGCGCCATCACCTGGACCCTGCGTGCCAAACAGGCACCGCCACACATCGCCGAGACCTGGGTCGGCACCAGCTGGATCGTGGAGGTGACGGCCAGCGGCAGCCGCGTCGGCAAGCCCTTTCAGGCGCAGCACCTGTTCCTCACCAGCCTGCGCACCACACCACAAGCCCTGCTGCAACTGGTTCGCGACCGCTGGAGCATTGAAGGCTGGCACTGGATCCGCGACACCCAGCTCCATGAGGATGCGCACCGGTACCGCGGCAATGGCGCAGGAGTGATGGCCACGCTGCGAACGGCGGCCCTCAACCTGCTGCGATTGGCCGGTTTTCAGTCGATTCGAGGCGGGATGCAGGCGGTGATGCACGACATCACGGCACTGCTGGCGATGGCGCGACGGAGGTCTCAGCCCGATCCTTGCTGAGACTTTGAATCAGCCCTGCCCACGACCTCGTGGCGTTGATGGATTGGCTAGAAGAATCGGGTACAGATATCAGCCCATTTGAGCGGATTGCTGATCTCACCTTCTTTGCGGTTCAGACTCGGTATGACGATAGTTTGGAGATCATCTCCCCAGATTGGCCGCTCCTGCTGAACATCACCGCTTCGCTGCTCAAGGAGGCCCAGAATCAGCTGTCATGACGCCCCCGCCTACCACTTTGCGCTACCGCTTCGCGGAAGCCTTGAGACGATCCGCCTGTTTGGCTGTTGGGGGTGGAGCGTCAGGGGAGATCTGTTTGACCCTCGCGAACTCATACCAGCTCCGTAGAGATTGCCCAACAACATCATGCAATCGACCTGGGGCAGATAGTTTGACTCTGGCGCTAGTTGCTTCATGCGAGTGAGGCGATCGCTCCCAGTGCCTTCAGTCGCAAGACCTGGAGGAGTCAACGGTGCGAATGGCTTGGGAAGAGCTGTTGAGTTTTGGGAGAGTTGAGCTGCAGTGTAATCACCCGCGAGGTTAATTTTCTTGACGAGAGGTTGAATGCCGAGAAATTTTCAGGCAAAATGAGAGACTTGTTTATCAAGCCCAATACAGCGGACTTTCGAGCGCAGATGGTGCTGAGTTTGAATCGTGACATGAAGATGTTTAGCAAGTAAGAACGCTTGTTATGTTAAGCAACTTGAAAATCCCAAAGGAACTCCGCAGAAAAATAGAGAACGAGCTTCAACCAGGAGAATTTATAAGATGGATCGAACAGCCCATCCCTCATTATTCCACAGCCGCTTCCATCGGAGCTGCCTTATTCAATATTCTTTGGACTAGTTTCGCCATATTTTGGATGTGGGGCGCATCAGTATTTAAACTTCCCGATATAAAAGAAGGTTTACAACCTCAATATCTGTTTATCCTTTTATGTTTTGGAATGCTGTCTTTTCCTGTCTGGGTATGGCAAGTAGCACGAAAGACAGTTTACTTGGTGACAGATAAACGAGCTATCTCTATTCATGGTGGTTGGTCTACCACAATCAGAATCTACTTACCTGATCAATTAAAAAATATATATCGGAAACAAAGAGCCGATGGACCGGGTGATGTGATTATTTCAATTCGGCGATGGAAGGATAGTGATGGATACAACAGGAGTGAGGAAATAGGTTTTTTGGGAGTTCGGAACCCACAAGAAACTGAGAATATGTTGAGGCAGCTGGCTAAGAATGATGCCTAACAACGCCCATACACACCGACCGACAAGAGGTAATTGGTATAGTGCGCAGGCCATCTGCGGCAGGTGATGGCAAGCGTTGAGAGATGGGGCGCAGGCGGCCTACCCGGCTCCGATTCCGGATCTTTCTGCTGGCATCTCGCCATAGAACATCCATCGAATATCTTCTGCTTATGTGCCCGAGTATGGATATGCCACGAGTGGAGTTCTCCTGTCAGATCAGCTATAGAGCATTGATTGGCGATGGTTACTGCGAGAGCATTGCCTCTCCTTGAACCTGACAGACCTACAATTGATTGGAGCTAGAGCCCGGTTTATTCAGCTGGCAAGATCAACATCAGATCGCCAGTTTATTGAAGACTTTGGCGGCATCCAGCCGCTGAAGGAAATCAAGTCCATTCCGTTCTGCCTTGTCAATGCTCAATACCGCTTAACCAGCGACATCACTACAGGAAATTCCAGGCAAGAGATTGTTGGGCCACCCGGCACACCACGGGCAGTGGAGGTCTCAGCACGGGCCAGCCGGCTGATCCGGAGACTCCCGCAACCGCGGCAACAATTGCACCAGATTGCAGGGACGCGTGGCGACATCCAGCTGGGCGCTGATCAGCCGGTCCCAGGCGGTTTGCACTGCATCGAGCGAGCCGGGCAGCACGAAAATCACCGTGCCGTTGGCCACCCCCGCCAGGCAGCGGCTCTGCAGGGTGCTGGTGCCGATCGTTTCGAACGACAACACCCGGAACAGCTCACCGAAACCCTCGATCGTCTTATCGAGCAGGGGCGCCACCGCCTCCGGCGTGCCGTCGCGGCCGGTGAGACCGGTGCCGCCACTGCTGATCACCACCTGCACTGCCTCATCGGCAATCCAGCGGCTCACCGCCGCCCGTATCCGGTAGCGGTTGTCGGGCACCAGCGCCCGCTCCACCAGCCGGTGACCAGCCGCCTGCAGCCGCGCCAGCAGGGCGTCACCGCTGCGGTCGTCTTCGAGGGTGCGCGTGTCCGACACCGTGAGCAGGGCGATGGCAAGGCTCACCGGGGGCCAAACGAAACGTCGTTTCATTGTGCTGGGGCCCAGACTGACCACCAGCCACTGCAGTCCATGGCCGCGTCCGCCCAACCAGGGGCATGCATTCAGGTGCGGCTATTCGCGTCCCTGCGCGAAGCAACCGGCTGGAGCGTGCAGCTGGTGACCCCGGCAACCACAGCCCGCACACCCCTGGCCCTCTGGCAGCAGCTTGAGCTCGGGCCAGGCGAGCCGCCCGCCGGGGTGCGGGTAGCGATCAACCAGCAGTTCGCCAGCTGGGATGCCCCGCTGGCAGACGGCGACGAACTGGCCTTCCTGCCGCCGATCAGCGGTGGCTGAGGAGCCTCTGCCCATGGACGGCCCCTTGCTCGCCATCGCGGTGGAGCCTGCACCGTTTGACCCGCTGCACAGCCTTGCCGCCTGGCACACCACGCTGGCCGCAGCCCTCGGGGATCTGCCCGCAGCCGAGAGCCACTTCATCGGCAGGGTGCGCCCCACCGCAGCTGGCGGCGAAGCCCTAACCGCCTTGGAGCTGGAGCACTACCCGGGCATGACCGAGGCCCAGCTGCACTCCCTGGCCAGTGCCGCCGCCGCCAGGCACGGCGCCACGGCGGTGCTGGTGCGCCACCGGGTGGGGCGGGTGCTGCCAGGCGAGTCGATCGTGCTGGTGGCCGTGGCCGCCAACCGCCGCGGCCCGGCCCTGCGCTGCTGCCAGGAGCTGCTGGAGGCCCTCAAACACGAGGCCCCCTTCTGGAAGCGCGAGTGGCTGGCAGCTGGCCGCAGTAGCTGGGTGCAGGGCAACACACCCCTCTAAACGACTCAGAAGTAAACAGCTCAGAAGATCGGCAGCCGCAACAGCTGGGCCCACAGCTCGGTGCCGGCCTCAAGCGTGCCCAGCTCGGCCGGGATCTCCAGCAGCAGATCCGCCGCCTGAAGCGAGCCGATACGGGAGGAGGCCTGGGAGCCCTCCACCCGGGCCAGCAGCGTGCCATCGGGCGCCACCACCAGCCGGGCACGGGCCAGCTCCGGCCGCCCCGCCCCGCGCCGCAGCTCCTGCTCCAGCCGCACCGGCAACCGCGGCAGCCACTGGATCTCGCCGCCCTCCAGCCGCTGCAGGGCCGGCCAGAGCAGCTGCAGGGCCGTGATCGCCGCCGCCACCGGGTTGCCCGGCAACCCAAAAAACGGTGTGCCGCCCACCTGCCCCCAGGCAAACGGGCGGCCCGGCTTGAGAAACAGCTTCCAGAAACGCACCTCCCCCAACTCCGCCACCAGGCCGCGGATCCAATCGCTGTCGCCGGCCGACACGCCGCCTGTGCTCACCACCACATCGCAGCACCCGGCCAGCTCCAGCAGGGCCTGGCGCAGGGGTTCGGGTTGATCAGCCACCACCCGCTGCTGGCTCACCCCATAACCCAGCTGCTCCAGCAGGGCGGTCAGCAGGGCCGAGTTGCTCTCCCAGATCTGGCCGGGGCCGCGCACGGCACCGGGGGGCAGCAGTTCATCGCCACTGATCAGTAGCCCCAGCCGCGGCCGCACCCACACCGTGAGCTGCTCCACGCCGCAGCTGGCCAGCCGGCCCAGCTCGGCGGCACCGAGCCGGCAGCCTGCCGCCACCAGCTCCTGCCCCGCCGCGGCCTCCTCCTCAGGCCCGCGGATCCAGGGGTTGGCACCAGCCGGGCGCACCAGCTCCAGGCCCAGGCCCTGGGGCAGCGCCAGCGGTTGCACCAACTCCTGGGGCAGCACCCGGCCACTGCCCTGGGGCACCACGGCGCCGGTGAGTACGCGCACCGCTTCCCCTGCCGCCAACACACCGGCAAACGGTGTCCCGGCAGCCGAGCGCCCCACCAAACGCCAACGCTGGCCTGGTTCCGGTGGAGCGTCCCCGGCGATGGCGTAGCCATCCATGATCGAGGCGCGGAAGCCCGGCACCGCCGCCGCTGCGGTCACAGCCTCCGCAGTGATCCGGCCGCGGCAGGCCGACAGCGGCAGCGCCTCGCTGCATCCCAGGGGCTGCAGGGCCTCGAGGATCTGGGCCTGGGCCTGCTTCAGCGGCAGGCCTTCGGCGGGGAACGGTTCTGACGATCGAGCGGAGCCGGCCATGGGGCGCTCAGGCACAGGGGTGGGGGGCTTCAGGATGGCGCCAGGGGCCGTGGCGTCCCCCCGTCTTCTCCAACAGCCGCACCGGGCCGATGGTCATGGCGGGATCGGCGCTCTTGAGCATGTCGTAGAGGGTGAGCAAGCCCACCTGCACGGCCGTGAGGGCCTCCATCTCCACCCCGGTAGGACCGATGGTGCGAGCGGTGGCCTGCAGCCGCAGGCCGCTGCCGTCAGCGGCCGGCTCCAACTCCACACCCACTCCGCTAAGCGCGATCGGGTGGCAGAGGGGGATCAGCTCCCAGGTGCGCTTGGCCGCCTGGATGGCCGCCACCCGCGCCACCGCCAGCACGTCCCCCTTGGGGGCCCGGCCCTCCAGCACCAGGGCCAGCACCGCAGGAGCCATCTGGATGTACCCCTCGGCCGTGGCCTCGCGGCGGCTGGCCGGGCGCTCGCCCACCTCCACCATGTGCACCTCGCCGGCGGTATTGAGGTGGGTGAGCTCCGCGGGGGATGGGGACGAGGCCATGGAACCGCGCAGCTGCAGGTGAAAGGCATCATCGAGCAGCCGGCCTGGGCCGCAGGCCGGAAGGGCGGATCCGTAGCTTGAGAACCCGTGATGTTCGGCACCAACCCCTGCCGCCAGATCAAGGCGCCCTAAGTGCCACCCCCATCCCACCACCCCGCAGCCCCCGGCTCCAACGCGTTGTCGCTCTCCCGCCCCTCCACCTTCTTCTGCGCCTTCCTCACCCTGCTCAACGACCGGCTGGGGGAGTCGATCGTGTTTCCGCTGCTGCCCTTCCTGCTGGCCGGCTTCACCAATGACGGTCGGGTGCTGGGCCTGCTGGCGGGCAGCTACGCCATCGCCCAGTTCGCCTTCACGCCCCTGATCGGTGCCCTCAGCGACCGCTTCGGTCGCAAACCAGTGATCTCTGTGTGCGTGTCGGGCTCGGTGCTGGGCCTGTCACTGTTTGCCCTCACCATCAGCCTGCCCTGGGCGACCCTCTGGCCAGCGGCCGAGGCTACCGGTCTGCCCCTGGCCTTGCTTTTCGGCGCCAGACTGATCGACGGGGTGAGCGGCGGCACCGCCGCCACAGCCAGCGCCGTGCTGGCCGACATCTCGCCGCCGGAAAAACGGGCTAAGGCCTTCGGCCTGATCGGAGTGGCCTTTGGCCTGGGCTTCATTCTTGGCCCCGCCCTGGGCGGGCTGCTCGGCCAGATCAACGTCACCCTGCCGCTGCTCGTGGCCGTAGCCATAGCCATGCTCAACCTGGTGCTAGTGCTCACCGTGCTGCCAGAAACCCACCCGCCAGAAGCACGCCGGGCCATGCCGCGCAAACGGGATCTCAACCCATTTGCCGCCTTGCAACGGGTGTTCACCAACCCCCAGGTGCGGCGGCTTTGCGTGGCCTTCTTCCTTTTCTTCCTGGCCTTCAACGGCTTCACCGCCGTGCTGGTGCTCTATTTCAAGCAGGCCTTCAACTGGGGCCCCGGCCTGGCGGCCTCTGCTTTTCTGGTGGTGGGCGTGGTGGCCACGGTGGTGCAGGGCGGCCTGATCGGCCCGCTGGTGAAACGCTTCGGCGAATGGCGCCTCACCCTCGCTGGGTTGGGCTTTGTGATCGCCGGCTGCCTGCTGATTCCCCTGGCCACCCTGGCCAACGCCCAACCAGTGGTATTCACCGCCGTGGCGATCCTGGCCCTAGGCACAGGCCTGGTCACCCCCTGCCTTCGCAGCCTGGTGTCCCGCCGACTCGACAGCGAAGGCCAGGGCGCCGCCCTGGGCAGCCTCCAGGGGCTGCAGAGCCTGGGCAGTTTTCTAGGGCCACCGCTGGCGGGCCTGGCCTACGAAACCACCGGGCGCCAGAGCCCCTTCTGGCTTGGCATCGCCTTGCTTGTGGGCGTGGCCCTGCTGGTGGCCGGTGGCCTACCTGGCCGAAATTCAGCGATGACAGCAGGACTACACAGATCGGACAGTTGAGATTGCTACCTTGCCGTTAATCACAGTCAGGATGCGGCATGGCGGAATCAACGGCTGAAACCCAGCTAGCTCCCGAGCTTTATTTAAATCGTGAACTTAGCTGGCTGGAATTCAACTACCGGGTGCTGGCTCAAGCCCTAGACGAGCACACACCGCTACTTGAGCAGGCGAAGTTCAGCGCCATCTTCAGCAACAACCTCGATGAGTTCTTCATGGTGAGGGTGGCCTCACTGAAGTCCCAGATCGATGCCGGGGTGAGCAGTCTCAGCGATGACGGACTCACAGCTCAGCAACAGCTTCAGGCGATCCGCACCAAGCTGCGCCCCCTGCTGGAGATGCAGCAGCAGCACTACCGCCACTCCCTTAAGAGCCATCTCTGCGACTACGGCGTTCACCTCACCGACTACTCCAACCTCAACGCAGCCCAACGGGATTGGCTCAACGCCTACTTCCAGAGCGCCATTTTCCCGGTTCTCACTCCCCTGGCGGTGGATCCCTCCCACCCCTTTCCCTTCATCAGCAACCTGAGCCTCAACGTGGCCGCCCTGGTGCGCGACCCCGATACGGGTCAACAGGAATTCGCCCGGGTGAAGGTGCCGCAGAAAAACCTGCCCCGCTTCGTCCAGCTCCCGCCCCATCTGAGCGGCAAGCAACCCGAAGCCGTGTACACGGCCGTGCCTCTGGAGCAGGTGGTGGCCTTCAACCTCGGCCTGCTGTTCCCAGGCATGCACGTGGAGGGTCACTACTTCTTCCGCGTCACCCGTGACGCCGACCTGGAATTGCGCGACCTAGAGGCCGATGATCTTATGGAGGCTCTTGAGGAGGGCCTACGCAAACGCCGCCGCGGCGGTGAGGTGGTGCGGCTGGAGGTGGCCGATGAGATGCCGGAAGCGGTGGTGCAGCTGCTGATGGAAGGCACCGCCGTCGAGGCGGAAGACGTCTACCGGGTCAACGGACCACTGGGTCTCGACGATCTGATGAGCCTGCTGGCCATTCCCTTGCCCCAGTTAAAGGAGAAGCCCCACAAGGGCCGCACCACACCAGCCCTGGCCCGCACCCAGAAGAGCCAGCTGGAAGACGGCTCGATCAAGGCGGAGGAGTTTGAAAGCATCTTCTCGGTGATCCGCCGGGGAGATGTGCTGCTACATCACCCCTACGACCTGTTTTCCACATCGGTAGAGGAATTGCTCAACCAGGCCGCCGATGACCCCTCGGTATTGGCCATCAAAATGACCCTCTACCGCACCTCTAAGGATTCAGCGGTGGTGGCAGCACTGATCCGGGCCGCCGAAAACGGCAAGCAGGTGATGGCCCTTGTTGAATTAAAAGCCCGCTTCGATGAAGACAACAACATCCAGTGGGCCAAGCAGTTGGAGGCATCTGGAGTGCACGTCGTCTACGGCGTGCTGGGCCTAAAGACCCACACGAAAATCCTGCTGGTAGTTCGCAAGGAGAAGGAGCGCCTCAACAGCTACGTGCATATAGGTACGGGCAACTACAACTCCAAAACCTCCAGCCTCTACACCGATATCGGCCTACTCACAGCCAGGCCGGAATTCGGTGCCGACCTAGTGGAGTTGTTCAACTACCTCACCGGTTTCTCAAAACAGCAAAGCTTCCGCCGCTTACTGGTGGCTCCAGTGACGCTGCGCAGCCGCATGGAAGGCTTGATCCGCCGCGAAATCGAGCATGCCCAGGCCGGCAGGGGCGGCCATATCCGGGCAAAGATGAATTCCCTAGTGGATCCCTCGATCATCGCCCTGCTCTACGAGGCCTCTCAGGCTGGCGTCATGATCGAGCTGGTGGTGCGTGGCATGTGCAGCCTGCGACCCCAACTAGAGGGCATCAGCGACAACATCCAAGTTGTGAGTGTGATCGGTCGCTTCCTAGAACACTCGCGGCTGTTTTGGTTTGGTAATGGCGGCGAGCCTGAACTTTTCTTCGGCAGCGCCGACTGGATGTCTCGCAACCTGGACAGACGAGTTGAAGCGGTAGCCCCGATCGAAGATCCAAAACTGCGCCATCAGCTTGAGCAGGCCATCGATCTCTACCTGAATGACACCGGTGCCTGGCACATGGACAATCAAGGAAAGTTCAGTCAACGACAGCTCGAAGGCGAACAACATCTGGTTCAGCGGGAGATGATGCGTCGCTGGCGCGGCGGTTTGGTGGCTTGATCTGCAGCATTCCATACAGGAAATCTTCCAAATCAAGGAGACATAACCAACCCAACAGTGCTACATTTCGGCCAAATTCAATACGGAGGCTTGGGTGTGGGGACGCCTTTGCAATCCGCTTCAGACGCTGTTGACAGCAGCGTCTCGAAGCAGTCGCCATCATTGATGGCGCCAAATGCTGCAGCTAGCAAATCTGCCTCGGCAAAGGTACGCGCCGCCACAGGCCCTAAAGCCGGGGGCCGGCTTAGTGCCGATTCAATCGGCTGGTATCTAGGCACCATTGGCAGGGTGCCCCTGCTCACGGCCGCCGAAGAAATTGAGCTGGCCCACCACGTGCAGGCTGGCAAACGCTTGCTGGAGCTGCCCGCAGGGGAGCACACCCCTAAGCACAAGCGCCAGCTGCGCATGGCCCAGCGGGCCCGTGATCGCATGATGGCCGCCAACCTGCGCCTGGTAGTGAGCGTCGCCAAAAAGTATCAAAACCAGGGGCTTGAGCTGCTGGATCTGGTGCAAGAAGGGGCGATCGGCCTAGAGCGAGCCGTTGACAAGTTCGACCCAGCAATGGGCTATAAATTTTCGACCTACGCCTATTGGTGGATCCGTCAGGGGATGACCCGGGCCATCGACAACAGCGCCCGCACGATTCGTCTGCCGATTCACATCAGCGAAAAGCTGTCGAAGATGCGGCGGATCAGCCGGGAGCTTTCCCATCGCCTCGGCCGCCAGCCGAATCGCCTCGAGCTTGCCCATGCCATGGACATAGCCCCGCGGGACCTCGAAGAGCTGATGGCCCAAAGCGCTCCCTGCGCCTCCCTCGATGCCCACGCCCGCGGCGAAGAAGACCGCAGCACCCTGGGCGAACTGATCGCCGATCCGGCCAGCAACGAGCACCTGGACTCGATGGACCGGCACATCCAAAAGGAGCACCTGGGCACCTGGCTCTCCCAGCTAAACGACCGGGAACAGCAGATCCTCAAGCTGCGCTTCGGCCTGGAAGGGGCCGAACCTCTCACCCTCGCGGAGATTGGCCGGCTGATCAATGTGTCTCGGGAGCGGGTGCGGCAGCTGGAGGCAAAAGCGATCATGAAGCTGCGCCTGATGAGCAACTACCAGCAGGCCGCTTGAGCCCATGGCCGCTGGATGGTCGCAGCAGCTGCTGGGAGTGGCGGCCGTTGCTGGCTGGCTGGCCCTTTTGGCGCTAGCGGCGCTGCAGGTGCGGCGGCGCTGGAATGGTCAACGGGAATGGAGTCGCAAGTTGGTGCACATCGGCACCGGCGCCGTGGTGCCGATCGCCTGGGCCACCGGCATCGATCGCCTGATCGCCATCCCCGCCGCCGGCCTGATCACGCTGCTGGCGGCAATGAACCATCGCTTCCGCCTGCTGCCAGCCATCGAAGATGTGGGCAGGGCCAGCTACGGCACCATCGCCTATGGGGCCTCAATCACCCTGCTGCTGCTGCAGTTTTGGCCCCAGCAACCCGCTGCCGTAGCCGCTGGCGTGCTGGTGATGGCCGTGGGCGATGGCCTCGCCGGACTGCTGGGTCCCCTGGTGAGCTCCCCTTGCTGGCTGGTGTGGGGCCAGCGCAAATCCGTCGTTGGCACCGGAGCCATGGCCGCTGGCAGCCTGGCCATGCTGCTGCTGGTTCGCCAGCTGGCGATCGCGGCTGGCCTACCCCACCCGGAGCTGCCCGCCCTGCTGGCAATTAGCGCCACCGCAGTGGTGCTGGAGCAGGTGGCGGTGGGGGGCCTCGACAACTTCACCGTGCCGCTGGCGGCCGGCTGGCTCTGGCAACGGCTGAGTTAGCGCACTGCCTTAGCTAGCTCACCGCCTCAGCCAGAGTTTCGAGCACCTCCGCGGTGGTGGCCAGATCGATGCAGGCATCGGTGATGCTCTGGCCGTAGGTGAGCTGGCTTAGGTCTGACGGAATCTTCTGGCTACCAGCCACCAGATGGCTCTCCAGCATCACGCCCATCACGTGGCCAGAGCCGGCGCGCAGTTGTGCGGCCACCTGGGCTGCCACCTCGCCCTGGCGGCGATAGTCCTTGTTGGAGTTGCCATGGCTGCAATCCACCATCACCCGAGGCGGCAGGCCGGCTTTAGCCAGCTCAGCAGCGGCTTCCTGCACCGCCTCTGGGTGGTAGTTAGTGCCGCGCTTGCCACCCCGCAAGACCAGATGGCCATCGGGATTGCCCGTGGTGGTCACAATGGCGGCGTGACCGTCGTGGTTGATGCCCAGGAAATGGTGGGTCTTCGCCGCCGCTTCCATGGCATTGATGGCGGTAATGGCACTGCCGTCGGTGCCATTTTTGAAGCCGATCGGCATCGACAAACCCGAAGCCATCTCCCGGTGGGTCTGGCTTTCGGTGGTGCGGGCGCCGATGGCCGTCCAGCTGATCAGATCGGCGATGTATTGGGGCACCACCGGATCGAGCAGCTCGGTAGCCGCCGGCAGGCCCATCTCGGCTAAATGCAGCAAAAGGCCGCGAGCCACCCGCAGTCCCGTATTGATGTCGTAGCTGCCATCGAGGTGGGGATCATTGATCAGGCCCTTCCAGCCCACGGTGGTGCGGGGCTTCTCGAAATAAACCCGCATCACGATCTCGAGCGCGTCCTTATAGCGCTCCTGGGCCTGGGCGATTGCCGCGGCGTATTCGTGGGCCGCGGCCACATCGTGCACCGAGCAGGGGCCCACGATCACCAGCAGACGGGAATCACTGCCATGCAGGATCGCCTTAATACGTTCCCTGGCTTGCTGGACCGTTGCCGTTGAACGATCGCTGATCGGCAGCTCGCGGTGCAACAGCGCCGGAGGCACCAGCGGCCGGGTTTCCACCACATGCAAATCGGAGGTGGTGGTGGTCATGGGCCTGAGGCCGTCAGAACGGCGCCGTGGAGTCGCCTTCCACCCTAGTCAGCAGCGATTGCGACCACCAAGGGGCCGGCTGCCAAGAACAATGGGGTGTAGATCGACGCGACCGGGCATGTCTGCAGCCACCTTCCTCCCCAGCTACCGCGCCGCTGCGGCCGAGCGCGAAGCCCTGGGGGTCCCGGCCCTGCCCCTGAGCGCCACACAAGCCAGTGCACTCACGGAGCTGCTGAGCGCACCGCCCGCCGGCGAGGAAGACTTCCTGCTGCACCTGCTTAGTGAGCGTATCCCGCCGGGAGTGGACGAGGCGGCCTACGTGAAGGCCGACTGGCTCGCGGCTGTGGCCCAGGGCACGGCTACTAGCCCCCTGGTGAACCCAGTGGCGGCAGTGAAGCTGCTGGCCACGATGATCGGCGGCTACAACGTGAGCGCCTTGATCGAGCTGCTCAGCAACTCCGATCCAGCCATCGCCAGCGCCGCCGCCGAAGGGCTGAGCACCACCCTGCTCGTCTACGACTCATACAACGAGGTGCTGGAGCTGGCCTCCAGCAACGCCTACGGCCAGCAGGTGATCGACAGCTGGACCGCCGCCGAGTGGTTCACCGCCAAAGCCGAGCTGCCCGCCGAGATCACCGTGACCGTGTTCAAGGTGGAGGGTGAAACCAACACCGACGATCTCTCCCCCGCCACCCACGCCACCACCCGTCCCGACATCCCCCTGCACGCCATGGCGATGCTGGAAACCCGCATGCCTGGCGGCCTTGAGCTGATCAGCCAGCTCAAAACCAAAGGTCACCCGGTGGCCTACGTAGGTGATGTGGTGGGCACGGGCAGCTCGCGCAAATCCGCGATCAACTCCGTGCTCTGGCACACCGGCAGCGACATCCCCCACGTGCCTAACAAGCGCGGCGGCGGGGTAATCCTGGGCGGCAAGATCGCACCAATCTTCTTCAACACCGCCGAGGATTCCGGCGCCCTGCCGATCGAGTGCGACGTGTCCGCGCTCAACTCCGGCGATGTGATCACGATCCGCCCCTACGCCGGCAGGATCGAGCGGGCCAGCGGCGAAGCGAATGCCGGCGAGATCGTGGCTCGCTTCGAGCTCAAGCCCAGCACGATCACCGATGAGGTGCGCGCCGGCGGCCGCATCCCCCTGTTGATTGGCCGCTCGCTCACCGATAAGTTGCGCGCCCAGCTGGGGCTGGCCGCCAGCGAGCTGTTCATCCGCCCGGTGGCCCCTGCCGACACCGGCAAGGGCTACACCCTGGCCCAGAAGATGGTGGGCAAGGCCTGCGGCCTGGCGGGCGTGCGCCCCGGCAGCAGCTGCGAGCCGCTGATGACCACCGTGGGCTCCCAGGACACCACCGGGCCCATGACCCGCGACGAGATGAAGGAGCTGGCCTGCCTGGGCTTCAGCGCCGATCTGGTGATGCAGAGCTTCTGCCACACCGCCGCCTATCCGAAGCCGGTGGATCTCAAAACCCACGCCGAGCTGCCGGATTTCATGGCGTCGCGCGGCGGCGTGGCCCTGCGCCCCGGCGACGGCATCATCCACAGCTGGCTAAACCGCATGCTCCTGCCCGACACCGTGGGCACCGGCGGCGACAGCCACACCCGCTTCCCGCTAGGCATCTCCTTCCCGGCCGGCTCGGGCCTGGTGGCCTTCGCTGCCGCCATCGGCGCCATGCCGCTCGACATGCCCGAATCGGTGCTGGTGAAATTTTCAGGCTCCCTGCAGCCAGGCGTGACCCTCCGCGATGTAGTGAATGCGATTCCCTACGTAGCGATCCAGCAGGGCCTGCTCACGGTGGCTAAAGAAGGCAAAAAAAACGTATTCAATGGCCGAATCATGGAGATTGAAGGGCTGCCCGATCTCAAGCTTGAGCAGGCCTTTGAACTCACGGACGCCACTGCCGAACGCTCTTGTGCCGGCAGCACAATCAAGCTCAGCGCCGAAACGGTGAGCGAATACCTAAGCAGCAACGTGGCACTGCTGAAAAACATGATCGCCCGCGGCTACGGCGATGCCCGCACCCTGGCCCGCCGCATCAAGGCGATGGAGGCCTGGCTGGCCAACCCGGAGCTGCTGGTAGCAGATGCCGATGCGGAGTACGCCGCCGTGATCGAGATCGATCTCGATCAGATCACAGAGCCGATCCTGGCCTGCCCCAACGACCCCGACAACGTCAAAACCCTCTCCGAAGTAGCCGGCGCACCTATCGATGAGGTGTTCATCGGCAGCTGCATGACCAACATCGGCCACTACCGCGCCGCGGCCAACGTGCTCGAAGGCCAGGGGCAGAACTCCGCCCGCCTCTGGGTGTGCCCGCCCACCCGCATGGACGAGGAGATGCTGAAGCAGGAGGGCTACTACGCCACCTTCGAAGCGGCCGGCTCCCGCATGGAGATGCCGGGCTGCTCCCTGTGCATGGGCAACCAGGCCCGTGTCGACGAAAACACCACGGTGTTTTCCACCAGCACCCGCAACTTCAACAACCGCCTCGGCAACGGAGCCCAGGTGTACCTGGGCAGCGCCGAACTAGCGGCGGTGTGCGCCCAGCTGGGCCGCATTCCCTCCAGAAACGAATACCTGAAAGTCGCCGCCGAAAAGATCGATCCCTTCGGCGCTGAGCTCTACCGCTACCTCAACTTCGACCAGATCGAAGGCTTTGAAGACAGCGGCCGAGTGCTTAGCGCCGAGGACGAGGCGAAGGTGCTGGCTGAGGCGTGAGGGAATAGAGCTGCGTCCACTGCACAACCTGGCGCAGTTTGGTATCAATCCTTACAACAAACCGAAGAAATCAGTTTGCCTAACTGAAGTCCCTAAGCTCCAGAGGCTTGCTGAATAGCATCTCCATGCGTCGCATTTCGCTGCTCGCCGGCGGCATCGCCCTATCCCTCGCGGGTGGCCTAAGCCTCACTGGCTGTAACCAGGTCACCCAGAGCGCCAAGGACGCCGCCACCTCCGCTGCCACAGGTGCCGCCCAGACGGCCCTAGGGCCAGCCGTGACCCCGGTGCTCGACCTGCTCAAGCAGGGCCAAAGCAAGGTGGCCTCCGGCGATCTAGCCGGTGCCGCAGCCTCCATGGGCGGCTTCCAGGCCGTCTGGGAGAAGGCCGCACCAGTGGTTAAGCCCCTGGCCGGGGATAAGTGGGCCTCCATCGAAAGCGCTGCCCAAGGCTTGAGCGGCACCTTCAGCAAGGGCACTCCATCAGCTGCCGATGCCAACACCGCCATCAGTGGCCTGCTTGGCCCCCTTTCCGCCCTGGCCGGTAAGTAATTCGTGCCTGCCGTGGTGAGACGCTGGATGCCTACAGCCGTCGTCTCATCTGAACCAGGAAATCCTGCTGTTCGAACCCGCCCCAGCTGAGGCTGGTGCCCTGCGTGCCGTGCTGGCCTTTCCCAGCACTTACACGGTGGGCATCACCAGCCTGGGTTACCAAGTGGTGTGGGCCACCCTGGCCCAACGGGCCGATGTGGATGTACGCCGCCTATTCACCGACCAGGGCGATCCAGCGCACCGCCACTGCGACCTGTTTGGCCTGTCGCTGAGCTGGGAGCTGGATGGGCCGGTGCTGCTGGATCTGCTGGAGCAGCAGCGCATCCCGATCTGGGCGGCCGAGCGCGGCGAAGACGATCCGATCGTGTTCGGTGGTGGGCCGGTGCTCACCGCCAACCCCGAGCCGCTGGCACCATTTTTTGATGTGGTGTTGCTGGGCGATGGCGAACTGTTACTGCCAGCCTTCATCGATGCCCTGCAGGCCGGCCGGGACGCTCCCCGGGCCGAACGGCTCAGGCAGCTGGCGGCCGTACCCGGCGTCTATGTGCCCAGCCTCTATGCCCCCCGCTACAGCCCCGAAGGCGATCTGCTCGCGGTGGAGCCAACAGAAGCGGGTATCCCGGCCACGGTGGCCAAGCAGACCTGGCGCGGCAACACCTTGAGCCATTCGGCTGTGATCACCCCGGAGGCGGCCTGGCCCTCGATCCACATGGTGGAAGTGGTGCGCAGCTGTCCGGAGCTGTGCCGCTTCTGTCTGGCCAGCTACCTCACCCTGCCGTTTCGTACCCCCAGCCTGGAAGACGGCCTGATCCCAGCGGTAGAGAAGGGTTTGGTCGCCACCCAACGCCTGGGATTGCTGGGGGCCTCAGTAACCCAGCACCCCCAATTCGCCGACCTGCTGGCCTGGCTCGACCAGGACCGCTTTGAAGGCACGCGGGTGAGCGTCAGCTCGGTGCGGGCTGCCACCGTGACCGCCGAGCTGGGCCGAATTCTGGCCAAACGGGGCAGCAAATCGCTCACGATCGCCATCGAGAGCGGCAGCGAGCGCATGCGCCAGGTGGTTAATAAGAAGCTCAGCAGCGAGGAGATCTACTCAGCAGCCCGCTACGCCAAGGAGGGCGGGCTCACGGGCCTGAAGCTCTACGGAATGGTGGGCCTACCTACGGAAGAAGAAACCGATGTGGAAGCAACCGCCGAGCTGCTGCTAGCTCTGAAAAAAGCCACTCCCGGCCTTAGGCTCACCCTGGGAGTGAGCAGCTTCGTGCCCAAGGCCCACACCCCGTTCCAGTGGCAGGGGGTGCGGCCCGAAGCCGACAAGCGACTCAAGCTGCTGGCCAAGCGGCTCAAGCCCAAGGGCATCGAGCTGCGCCCCGAAAGCTATGGCTGGAGCGTGATCCAGGCCCTGCTGTCGCGCAGCGACCGGCGCCTAGCGCCGGTGATCGCCGCCGCCCGCGGCAAACACGAGAGCCTGGGGGGCTGGAAGCAGGCATATCGGGCGGTGCGGGAGCAAACCTCAGGCCCCGAGAGCCCACCAGCCTGGGAGGAAGTGATCCACGCAACCTGGAACAGCGAACGGGTGCTGCCCTGGGCGCACCTGGAGGGACCGCTGCCTGCGGCGACTCTCGCCAAACACAGGCTTGATGCGCTCGGCGAAGCTGCCTGAACCTCAAGCAAACACCGCCGTCCGCCCCCGGTAAACCATCACCTGGCGCTTGAGGTGCAGGCGCACGGCCCGGGCTAGGGCCAGGCGTTCACAGTCGCGGCCGAGGCGGATCAGGTCGGCGACCTCATCACGGTGGCCCACGGGCACGGTGGATTGGGCAATGATCGGCCCCCCATCCAGCTGCTCGGTCACGTAGTGACCGGTGGCACCGATCAGCTTCACGCCCCGCTCCCAGGCCCGGTGATAAGGCTGGGCGCCCTGGAAAGCAGGCAGGAAAGAGTGGTGGATGTTGATCACTCGATGGAAAGCATCCGGTGGATCAAAGCTCTCCAAAAATGCCGGCGTCAGCACCTGCATGTACTTGGCCAGGATCACTAGCTCGATGCCGTGCTCGGCAAGCAGCTCCAAGTGCCGTGCTTCAGCCTCCTCCCGGTTGGCTGCTGAGATGGGCATATGGGCAAAGCGGGCCCCAAATTCCTCGGCCAGGGCGCCAAGGTCGGGATGGTTGGAGATCACCAGCGGCACCTGCATCGGCAACTCCCCCGTGCGCGTGCGCCACAGCAAATCCAGCAGGCAGTGGTCCTGCTTGCTCACGAAGATCGCCACCGGCGGGCGCACATCTGAGAAGTTCACCGTGTATTGGCCGCCCAGGCGCTCCGCCAGGGCGCTGGCCGTGGGACAGATCGCCTCCCGCGGCAGCCCGAAACCCTCAAGCTGCCACTCGATCCGGCTCAAAAACAAGCCGGCGCCCTGATCGCTGTGGTGGTCGGCGTGCACGATGTTGCCGCCGTTAGCCGCCACCCAGCCAGACAATTCCCGCACCAGTCCGGGTTTATCCGGGCAGATCATCTGCAGGATGGCAGTGGCGGTAGTCATGGCCATGGTCAACGTCAGTTCAGACGTAGCACCTCGGCGGCATGTAGGGCCAGGTTGCGAGGGGCAACAGACAGGCCGGAAGAGCCAGCCCGCCCCGATAAACTCACCCCCACGAAAAGGTGTTGGTACCTGCTGATGGCTTCTGCGCGGATTCCTGCGGTTTTCACTGCTTTCAGCCAAACTACTTTCAGTAAAACTGCTTTCACCCAGCAGCTGCGCCGTTTAGTGGTGCTCTGCCTTGCCACCGTGCTCTGCCTCGGCCTGAGCGCCTGTGACGGCAGCCAGGGCAAGAAGCCGCCGACCATCAGCCCAGAGGACATGGCCCTGATCGAGCGCCAAGCGGAGGGCTTCCTGGCAGCCCGCAACCGCCTGCCCGAGTTGGCCGCCCTCGTAAATGATCGCAACTGGGTATTCACCGCCAATTTGATCCACGGCCCCATGCAGGAAGTGGGCCGGGAAATGAGCTACATCAACCAAAGGCTTCTGCCCGCCGACCGCCCCGAGGCCGAGAAGCTTGCCACCGCCCTGAAAACGGCCCTAGCCCAGCTCGATGAGGCGGCCCGCCTTCAAGACGGCGACAAGCTGCGTAAGGGTTACATCAAGGTGGCGAGCGGTTTTGGTCTCTATGCCCAGGTGTTGCCCACCCAAGTGCAAGAAGACCTCAAGCAGATCTGATTAAGCAGACCCATCCCGTCGGATCAGCCGTTAGGCGCCTTTCGATCGCTGTAATCGGCGCCGGCTTGGTGGGCCGGGCCTGCGCCTGGCTACTGCTGCAGCGTGGCCACCGAGTTTTGCTGATTGATCCTGGCCTGGACGGCCAGCGCGACCCCAGCTCAGGCAGCGAGGCGGCCCTGGGGGTGCTCATGGCCCAGGTGTTTCACCGCAACAGCGGCCGAGCCTGGCGGTTGCGTCAACGCAGCCTGGAGCTCTGGGGCCAATGGCGTCAGCAGTTGCAGGGCCAGGGCTGGGAGCTGCCCTGGCGGCCCGGCTTGCTGCTGCTGGCCAGCACCCCTGAGGAACTGGAGCGCCAGCGCCAGTTGGTGGCAAGCCGGCGGCAGCAGGGATTTGCCTTGGAGCTCTGGGACCAGCCCCGGCTTGACGCCCTGGCACCAGCCCTGCCGATCGGAGCCCTGGGCGGGCTCTACTCCCCGGCCGACGGGCAGCTGGATCCCGGGCCCGCCCTCGCAGCCCTGCTAGCCGATGGCCTGCGGCTGGGCCTGCAGACCTGCTGCGATCGGGTTGAGCGCCTGGAGCAACGCCCCGGTGGCTGGAGCGTGCACACTCGCAGCGGCGAGCTTCTGAAGGTGGATGCTTTGGCGCTGAGCGCCGGGGTAGCCAGTACCGCTCTGCTGGCGGACATAGGCCACCAGGTGCCCATGGAGCCGGTGTTAGGCCAGGCCCTGGAACTGGAGTTGCCACTCCCCACAAACTGGAACAGCGCCAGACCCTGGCCTGGGGCACTCTCCTGGCCTGGGGCAGTGGTGTGGCAGGGACTCAACCTGGTGCCCCGTGCCAGCTGCAAGCTTTGGCTTGGGGCCACCCTGGAGCCTGGCGATCAAGCCTATCCGGCCGCCCTCGCCAACCTGCAACAGCTGGGTGGTGCCGCTCCAGGGTGGCTGCAACAGGCCACCGTGGTACGCCAGTGGCAAGGCCACAGGCCCCATCCGATCGGCCGCCCTGCGCCCCTGCTCGAGCAACTGGAGTCGGGCCTGGTGCTGGCCAGCGGCCACTACCGCAATGGCGTGCTGCTCGCCCCAGCCACAGCGGAGTGGGTAGCCGATCAGCTGGAGCTGTCCTGACGGCCATGAACACCTCTTGGGGCTTGGTGGGTGTGTGGTGGTTGTCGCAGCGCCAGGCACAGGCCCCATAAAGCCAGCATCGAGCAAGCTGAGCAACGAGCCTGGTGGGTTGAACCGACTATGAATGAACAGATATGCCGGACTAGCAGTTGGCAATTAGTTTTAATGGGATAATTTTCCCATTACCGCTTGCATTTCGAGCAACATACCCCTGGCCGTCAGAGGTGGTTGGCATCATTATACGCAGCGCCCTTGAGCTATTTACTCCACCTGACTAGCCTTAAGCTGAACCGATGAGTATTGGTCAGCTGGAGGCCAAACGATCGACTAGCGCTATCTGGCGAGGCAAGCAGGATCTCTTGAGGTCAAACCTATCAACAATTGTCTGCCGTGCATTCTCAGCCAGCGTTCGAAACGCGGCTGGTTCAGCCAGAACATCGGCGATTCTCTGCGCCAATCCCTCACCATCGAAAAAGTCCACCAAGATTCCATTCTCGCCATCCTGAATCACCTCTTGAACAGGTGGAGTGGCCGATGCAACCAGCACCGAACCGCAAGCCATAGCTTCCAAGGCACTCCAACTCAACACAAATGGATAGGTGAGATATACATGACAGGCCGTTACCCGGAAAAGATCATGAAGCACAGGGTGTGAAACTCGGCCTACAAAGTGGATCCGGCTGAGATCCAGTTGGCCTTCCAGTTCGCGTAGGAGCTGCGCTTTCCATGTGCCACCACCGGCAGGCCCGGCTCCGTAGCTCACACCGTCTCCCCCCACAATCAGAACATGGGCACGGGGCCTCAGTTGCTGAAGACGGGGCAACATGCGTAGAAATCGATGGAAGCCGCGATATGGCTCAAGATTGCGCGCCACAAAACTCACCACTTCATCCCCAAAGCGGAAGGCAAGCCCAGCTCTTTTCAGCTCCACTATGCAGTTAGCCCTTGGAGCAATCAGATCGGTGTTTATGCCCTCATGGATCACGCTGATGCGGTGCCGAAACTCCGCAGGTGCCGTGGAGGCCTGCCACGCCGTAGGACTTATCCCCCAATCTAGGTCGTGAAAAGCAAGGAGTTGAGAGGTGCGCCGTAAGCGCAAACAAGTACTTACCCTCCAATCAGTCTGCGCAAACTCAGGATCGAAATCAAAGTCGCCACCTTCAAGCTGATAGACAAACTCCACCTGGTGCAATACCGGCACGTGGGGCAACAGATCCTTGACGCCGAGCAGCTCCCCCCAACCTGGATGACCCACCACGAGATTCGGCCTGAACCCTGAGGCAAGCAGGCGTTCTAAGGTTGCGCAAACGGCCTCAGCGCGAAGGATCTTGGTCTGAAAATCGCTGGCCCAGGGGTGACAGAGAGGAATATCTCCGGAAGGGCAGGGGCTGTAGCGATGGAGGGGCACCTTGGGGAGGGCTCGGGCCGTAGGACCGCCAATGGCAACAACTTCATCGCCTCGTGCTACGAGAGCAGTGGCCAAGTGCAGATATTGCGCCGGAAAATTTTGGTGAATGAAGAGAATGCGCAAGGGGAAGCCATCAAGCCAAGTAGATTTTTACTAGGATGACTCCCTGATGACAATCCTTGCGGGAATTGCAATAAAGTTCACAATAGCCTAGACCTTTGTATCTTCGTATACGGCGGCGCCGCAAAATCTGACAGCTGATCGAAAGCAAAGCCGCCTGACCACGCCTGTGGACACCTGGCGCGAGTAACCATTCAGGAAGCCTCAGCGTTATTGGTGGGCTCGATCCCCTCAATCTCCAGGAAGCTCAGGAGGCCATCGCTCACTTGCAACAGTTGCTGCTGCAAGTGCGCACCGTCTTGTCCCAGGCGTTCGCTCGCCGTGCTGGTAGGCCTTCTCAACGGCAATCGCTGCAACGACACCCTCACCTAGGACAGCAATGGCAGCGGCTCTGGTGGTTCCACTGTGTTCGCCGTTCTCACCTTGGGATTAGGAGGCTCTATCCACGCTGGCATCTTCTCCATCACCTGAGGTAGACATTGTGGCCAGCGTGGTCTGGGCCGATCAGCCGATCTAGGTAATCGTGCGCTCCGGCAGCTCAGGCACCACCAAAAACTTCGCCTGATCTCTTTTCACCTTCAGTCCCTCTTGGAAAGCCGGACTCTGGAGCGCCAAATCAGTGAACTGGCCAACCAGCTACGAGCAAGCCCCCCCAATCGGAGGGCTTGTCTGTTGTAGCGACAGGCTGAAACCAGCCTGCACAGCAATTACTTGCTTTCGGTGAATTCAGCGTCGATCACGTCGTCGCTGGAGGCAGAGCTAGCCGCATCGGCACCAGCACCATTGCCACCAGGAGCAGCGCCGCCGGCCTCAGCACCTGCAGCCTGCTGATACACGGCGGCACCAGCGGCGTAAAGAGCCTGCTGCAGGGTCTCGAGCTCAGACTTCATGGTGTCGAAGTCTTCCTTAGCGATCGCCTCCTTGAGCTTGGCGGAGGAGGATTCCACCTTGGCCTTGTCCTCAGCGCCCACCTTGTCGCCGAGCTCGCCGAGCTGCTTCTCCGATTGATAAACGAGGGTTTCGGCCTGGTTCTTCAGGTCGATCTTTTCGCGCTTCTCCTTGTCGGTAGCAGCGTTGCTCTCGGCATCCTTAACCATCTTCTCCACCTCGTTGTCGCTGAGGGTGGAGGCTCCAGTGATCGAGATGCTCTGCTCCTTGCCGCTGCCCTTGTCCTTAGCGGTGACGCTGAGGATGCCATTGGCATCGATATCGAAGGTGACCTCGATCTGGGGCACGCCGCGGGGTGAAGGAGGAATGCCGTCGAGGCGGAAGGTGCCGAGCGACTTGTTGTCGCTGGCCATCTCGCGCTCACCTTGGAGCACATGGATCTCCACGTTGGTCTGACCATCCACCGCCGTGGAATACACCTCGGTCTTCTTGGTGGGGATGGTGGTGTTGCGGGTGATCATCTTGGTCATCACGCCGCCAAGGGTCTCAACGCCTAGAGACAGGGGGGTGACGTCCAACAGCAGGATGTCCTTGACCTCACCGGCCAACACACCGCCCTGAATCGCGGCACCAACGGCCACCACTTCATCTGGGTTAACGGTTTGGTTGGGGTCCTTGCCGGTAACGCGCTTGACCAGCTCAAGCACCGCCGGGATGCGGGTGGAGCCACCCACCATCACGATCTCGTCGAGTTCAGCGGAGGAGAGCTTGGCGTCCTTAAGGGCCTGCTCCACCGGCACGCGGCAACGGTCAATCAGCTTCGAGGCCAACTCCTCAAACTTGGCCCGGGTGAGGGTGAGGTCGAGGTGCTTAGGACCCTCCGGGGTAGCCGTAATGAACGGCAGATTGATTTCGCTCTGGGTAGCGCTGGAGAGCTCGATTTTTGCCTTCTCTGCAGCTTCGGTGAGACGCTGCAGCGCCTGCTTGTCCTGGCGCAGATCAATGCCCTCATTGGCTTTGAAGCTGGCGGCCAGGTAATCAACGATCACCTTGTCAAAGTCATCGCCGCCCAGGTGGGTGTCACCGGAAGTGGAGAGCACCTCGAACACACCGTCGCCCACCTCGAGCACGGAGACGTCGAAGGTGCCGCCGCCCAGGTCGAACACCAGGATGCGCTCATTGCTCTTGCGATCGAGGCCGTAGGCCAGGGCTGCCGCAGTCGGCTCGTTGATGATGCGCAGCACCTCAAGGCCAGCGATCTTGCCGGCGTCCTTGGTGGCTTGGCGCTGGGAGTCGTTGAAATAGGCGGGAACGGTGATCACCGCTTGGGTCACCGTTTCACCGAGATACTTGCCAGCGTCTTCGGCGAGCTTGCGCAACACCTGGGCGCTCACCTCCTCGGGGGCAAACTGCTTATTGAGAACGGGGCACTTCACCTTCACATTGGCGCCAGCCTTTTCAACGCCATAGCTCACTTCCTTAGATTCTTCGTTGACTTCATCAACGCGACGTCCGATGAAGCGCTTAACCGAATAGAAGGTGTTCTCAGGGTTCATCACCGCCTGACGCTTGGCGATTTGGCCCACCAGCTGATCCTGGTTTTTGGTGTATGCCACCACGGAGGGTGTGGTGCGAAACCCTTCAGCGTTGGCAATCACGGTGGGCTTGCCGCCCTCCATAACGGCGACACAGCTGTTTGTGGTGCCTAAATCAATGCCAACGACCTTGCCCATGG